>JADHED010003086.1_pt1 | contig 10184 bp, 7 predicted proteins | sample 8952041 | NCBI WGS metagenome assembly JADHED01 (sample SAMN16124423, study PRJNA663239) | bioreactor sludge metagenome | isolation source: sludge (control) | place: India:Bengaluru | collected 2018-09-08
CGGGCAGGCCGAGCTTCTCGCGCAGGCGGCCGTCGAGCTCGCGCGCCTTGTCCCGGTTGTCCTTCAGGAACTGGCGCGCGTTCTCCCGGCCCTGCCCGAGGCGGGTGTCGCCGTAGCTGAGCCAGGCGCCCGACTTCTCGACCATCTTGTGCGCGATGCCGAGGTCGAGCAGGTCCCCCTCGCGCGAGATCCCCTCGTTGAACAGGATGTCGAACTCGATCACGCGAAACGGCGCGGCCAGCTTGTTCTTGACCACCTTGACCTTGGTCCGGCTGCCGACGACCTCCTCGCCTTCCTTGATCGAGCCGATGCGGCGGATGTCGATGCGCTGGCTGGCGTAGAACTTCAGCGCGCGGCCGCCCGTCGTCGTCTCGGGGTTGCCGAACATCACGCCGACCTTCTCGCGCAGCTGGTTGATGAAGACGAGGCAGGTCTTCGCGGCCGCGACCTTGGCCGTCAGCTTGCGCAGCGCCTGGCTCATCAGGCGGGCCTGCAGGCCGACGTGCGAGTCGCCCATCTCGCCCTCGAGCTCGGCCCGGGGGACGAGCGCCGCGACCGAGTCGACGACGAGCACGTCGAGCGCGCCCGACGTCACGAGGACCTCGCAGATCTCGAGCGCCTGCTCGCCGCTGTCCGGCTGCGAGACGAGCAGATTGTCGACGTCCACGCCCAGCTTGCGGGCGTAGTCGGGGTCGAGCGCGTGCTCGGCGTCGATGAACGCCGCCATGCCGCCGGTCCCCTGGGCCTGCGCGATGACGGTCAGCGCGAGCGTCGTCTTGCCGGACGACTCCGGCCCGAAGATCTCGACCACGCGGCCGCGCGGCACGCCGCCGACGCCCAGCGCCCAGTCGAGCGAGAGCGAGCCGGTGGGGATGGCAGGCACGTCGAGGTGGCGGTTCGAGCCGAGGCGCATCACGGCGCCCTTGCCGAACTGCTGCTCGATCTGCTTGACCGCGTCGGCGAGGGCCCGGGTCTTCTCTGGAGAGACCTCCGGTCTCCGGTCGGGGGAGACCTCCGGTCTCCGGTCGGGGGAGACCTCCGGTCTCCGGTCCGGGGAGACCTCGTGGCCCTTCTGCGGCGGAGGGGTCGCGGGGGACGCGGGCGTCCCGGGGGTCGTCGTGGTGCTCATGAGGTCTCCTGCGGAACGGAAGGACGGCGGATTCGGTCTCGTGCAGCGAACGCTAGGGTAGGGAAGGCGAAGGTCAGGGTCAATAAGGTTACGACTTCATGCGTTGACGCTCCGGGACGGGGTGACCTAGACTAGCCACACACGGCTGACCCGGTTATAAGCCGCCCTGCAATGTACACAACTTGGGACGACTCAGCATCTTGCGCGAATACCGAGCCACCGAGCCGTCGACCCCCGGCCGCCGTGCCTCGAGGGTCGTCACCTTTCTGATCTTCCTGCTCGCGCTCGCGGGCTGCGCCACCACGAGTTCGTCGCGCCCCTCCGGGGACGAGGGCCTCCCGGCCGCCCCCGCCGCGCCCCCCGCGCCGCAGAAGAACGACGTCCTCGCGCAGGCCGTCGAAGAGGTCCTGCTCGCCCGCGAGCAGGCCCGGCTGGGCCTGATCGTCGAGGCGCAGGCCGCGTGGGACCGCGCCGTCGCGCTGCTGGCGCCGCTCGCGGCGCAGGACGCCCAGCTCGCCGAGCGCGTCGCGCAGATCGAGGCCGAGCGCGACCAGGCGGTCAAGGACGCCGAGCTGCGCGCCCAGGGCGACGACGACCAGGACGCGACCGAGACCGCGCAGGTCGCGGTGCTCGACGCGCCCGAGCCCGCGCTCGACCCGGCGCTGCTCCCCGAGGTCGGCAAGGCCGCGCAGGAGGTCACGCCGGACTACCCGGTCGTGCTCAACGACCGCGTGTACGCGTGGCTCGAGGCCTGGTCGGGGCGCCTGTCGGGTTACTTCGCGGGCAGCCTCGAGCGCTCCGGCCGCTACGTCGAGCGCTTCCGGCAGATCTTCGCCGAGGAGGGGCTGCCGCAGGACCTCGTCTACCTCGCCCACGTCGAGAGCGGCTTCAAGACGACGGCCTACTCGCGCGCGGCCGCGCGCGGCATCTTCCAGTTCATCGCCGAGACGGGCCGCCGCTACGGCCTCGCGTCGAACTGGTGGCTCGACGAGCGCGCCGACCCCGAGAAGTCCTGCCGCGCGTCGGCGGCGTACCTGCGCGACCTCTACGCGGAGTTCGGCGACTGGTACCTCGCGCTCGCGGCCTACAACGCGGGCGAGGGGAAGGTCCGCAACGTGATCGCCCGCTCGGGCCGCCGCGACTTCTGGGACCCGGCGAACCAGCGCCAGTTCCGCCTCGAGACCCGCAACTACGTCCCCGCGATCCTCGCCGCGACGCTGATCGCGAAGAACCCGGCGAAGTTCGGCTTCGGCCAGGTGCAGCCGCAGGCGCCGCAGCCGTTCGAGGTGGTGACGATCCCGGGCCCGACCAGCCTGTCGGTGCTCGCGGACGTGTCCGGCGTCCCGGTCGAGACGCTGCGCGACCTGAATCCCGCGCTGCGCCGGCACTCGACGCCCCCCGGCTACCCGGACTACCTGCTCAAGGTGCCGGTCGGGGCGGCGACGGGCTTCGCCGAGAAGCTGGCCCAGGTCCCGACCGACCAGCGGCTCGTGCAGGTCGAGCACGTCGTGCGCCAGGGCGAGACGCTGTCCCGCATCGCCGCGCGCTACGGCGTCTCCACGCGCGCCCTCGCGCGCGCCAACGAGCTGGGCAAGCGGCCCAAGGTCCGCGCCGGCATGGTGCTGGTCATCCCGGACGAGACGTCGGCGGCCGCGATCGAGCGCGAGGTCGCGTCGTCGGGCTCCGGCGGGCGGCGCGCCACCGTGCACACGGTCCGCCGCGGCGAGACGCTGGGCAAGATCGCCTCCCGCTACGGCGTGACGGTCAAGCAGCTGAAGTCGTGGAACAAGCTGGCCTCGAACACGGTCCGCACGGGCCAGAAGCTGCGCATCGCGTCCCCGCAGCGCGGCGTCCGCCAGGACGAGACGCAGGTCGCCTCGAAGGGCACGAAGACCAGGGCGAAGTCGTCGTCGGCGGCCGCGGCTCCTTCGCCGGCGGCCCCGCCGGCGTCGCGCGCGCCGGCCGTCGGCGGCACGACGTACGTCGTGCGCGCGGGCGACACGCTGTGGAACATCTCGCAGCGCTACGGCGTCTCCGTGGCCGAGCTCAAGGCCGCGAACAAGCTCGGGAAGTCGAGCGCGCTCAAGGCCGGGCAGCGGCTGAAGATCCCGGTCCGCACGGCCGAGGCCACGCGCTCGGGGGCCGCGCCCGCGGGCACCGGGTCGCCGCGGCCCGCCGCGAACCCCGCGGTGCACGTCGTGCGGCGCGGCGAGACGCTGTCGGCGATCGCGCGCCGGTTCGGGATGTCGGTCGAGCAGCTCTGCCAGCTCAACCAGATCCGGCCGTAAAGGAGACCTCCATGGACCTGCGCGGGTTCCTCGGCAAGCAGTTCATCGACGTCATCGACTGGGTCGAGCCGGAGGAGGGGATCCTCTCCTACCGCTACCCGATGCAGGACCGCGAGATCCAGAACGGCGCGCAGCTGACGGTGCGCGCCTCCCAGACGGCCGTGTTCGTGGACGAGGGGCGCCTGGCCGACGCGTTCGGCCCGGGGCGCTACACGCTGAACACGCAGACGCTGCCGATCCTCACGTACCTGCGCAACTGGGACAAGGCGTTCCAGTCCCCCTTCAAGTCCGACGTCTACTACTTCTCGAACCGGCTGCAGACCAGCCAGCCGTGGGGCACGTCGAACCCGGTGACGATCCGCGACGCCGAGTTCGGCGCGGTGCGCGTGCGCGGGTACGGCATCTACGCGTACCGGCTCGTCGACGCGAAGCTGTTCCACGAGAAGATCAGCGGCACGCGCGAGCTGTACCGCGTGGAGGACCTCGAGGCGCAGCTGCGCAACACGATCGTCGGCCGCATGGCCGACACCTTCGGGGAGAGCAGGATCCCGTTCCTCGACATGGCCGCGAACCAGGTCGAGCTGGGCGCGCGCATCGCCGAGTTCGTCAAGCCGGACTTCGCCGCGCTCGGGCTCGAGCTGCACGCGCTCGTCGTCGAGAGCCTGTCCCTGCCGGACGAGCTGCAGCGCCGCCTCGACGAGCGGATCGGCATGGGGATGATCGGCGACATGGGCCGCTACACGCAGTTCCAGGTCGCGCAGGCGATCCCGAAGGCCGCCGAGAACGAGGGCGGCGGCGGGGCGGGCCTCGGGGCCGGCCTCGGCGCAGGCGTGGCGATGGGCCAGGCGATGATCGGCGCGATGCAGGGCGCGATGCCGGGCGCCGTGCCGGGAGCCGCGCCGGGCGCGGCGCCGGGCGCGCTGCAGGGCGCCCGCCCGCCGGGCCCGCAGCCGCCGGAGAACCCGTCCGCGGCGCCGCCGGCGAACCCCGCCGGCAACAAGTTCTGCACCGAGTGCGGCTCGTCCATCGCCCGGAACGCGAAGTACTGCTCCGAGTGCGGCCACAAGCAGGCGTGACGACGGTCTCCCGAGGCGTGACGACGGACTCCCCGGCGGGGACGACGGTCTCCCCGGCGGGGACGACGGTCCCCGCGGAGGGCGCGGGGGTGGGCGTGGAGTGGCTGGTCGAGGCGCGGGGCTGCGACCCGCGCCGGCTGGCGGACACGGCCTGCCTCGCGGCGCTGTTCGAGGCGACGATCGGCGGGATGGACCTGCACCCGGTCGCCCCCGCGGCGTGGCACCGCTTCGGCCCCGCGCCGGGGTCGGCGTGGGGCGGGGTCACCGGCTTCTGCGCGCTGGCCGAGTCCCACCTCGCGGTCCACACGTTCCCCGAGCACGGCTCGCTCTGCCTCAACGTGTTCTGCTGCCGCCCGCGGCCCGAGTGGGACTTCGCCGCGGCGCTCGCGCGGCACGTCGGCGCCGTCTCGACCCACGTGACGCGGGTCGAGCGCCGCTACGGCGGGGCCTGAGGAACGCGCGATGGAGCCCTCCCCCCGCGCGGTCCCCTGCCCGAACTGCGGCGCCCCGGCCGTCTTCACCTGGTCGGGCAGCGTGCAGGCGACCTGCCGCTTCTGCCGCTCGGTGCTCGTGCGCACGGACGTGGACGCGGCGCGGATCGGCGAATGGGCCGACCTCGCGCCCGACCCCTCGCCGTTCCAGCTCGGGGTGCGCGGCGCGTACCGCGGCCTCGCCTTCGGGGTGATCGGGCGGATCGTCTACGCGCACGAGACCGGGCGCTGGAACGAGTGGCACCTGCTGTTCGCGGACGGCGCGTCGGGCTGGCTGTCGGACGCCCAGCTGCAGTACGCGGTCACGCGGCTCCGGCCCGGCGTCGCGTCCGTCCCGCCGGCGGGGAAGATCCGGATCGGCGGCACCTTCACCTGGGACGACGTCGCGTACCAGGTCACCGCGATCACGCGCGCGCGCTACGCGGGGGTCGAGGGCGAACTGCCGTTCCGGACCTGGGGCCGCGAGACGGCGACGTTCGTGGACCTGCGCACCGCCGACCGCCGCTTCGCGACGATCGACTACAGCGACGGCGAGGACGCGCCGGCGGTGTACCTCGGCGCGTCGGTGGACGTCGCGGACCTCGCGCTCGCCCACCTGCGGCGCTTCGAGGGGTGGACGGCGTGAGCGCGCCCCCCGGAGACGCGCGCCCGGCCGACGCGGCCCCGACGGTCCCGCAGGCGGCGCCGCTGTCCTGCCCGCAGTGCGGCGCGCCCGTCGAGGTGCGCACGTTCGGCCGCGCGGTCACCGTCGCGTGCGGCCGCTGCCGCACGCTGCTGGACGCCGCGCACCCGCAGGTGCGCGTGCTGCAGGCCGCGGCGGCCGCGACGGCCGCGGCGCGCGAGACGACGCCCGCGATCCCGCTCGGCACGCGCGGGCGGCTGCGCGGGACGGCGTGGGAGGTCGTCGGGTTCCAGGTCCGCGCGGCGCAGGTCGAGGACGAAGAGCACCCGTGGGGCGAAGAGTTCCCGTGGGACGAGTACGTCCTGTTCAACCCGTACGCCGGCTACCGCTACCTCGTGCACTACGAGGGGCACTGGAATCTCGTCACGCCGCTCGACGCGCTGCCGGAGCCCGGGCCGGGCGGCGCCGTGCGCTTCGAGGGGCGCCGGTACCGGCACTTCCAGAGCGCGCGCGCCGTCACGCGCGTCGTCCTCGGCGAGTTCCCCTGGGTCTCGAAGGTGGGGGACACGGTCGAGACCGCGGACCACGTGGACCCGCCGTTCCTGCTGTCCTCCGAGAGCACGCCCGGGGAGACGACCTGGTCGCTCGGCGAGTACGTCCCGGGCGAGGAGATCCGGGCCGCGTTCCTGCCACGGGGGCGCCTGCCCGGGCCGCAGGGGGTCTACTCCAACCAGCCCTCGCCGCACGCGGGACGCGTGCGGTCGATGTTCGGGACGGGGCTGCTGCTCGTCGCGGCCCTGCTCCTCGCGTGGCTCGCCGTCGTGGCGATCGGGCCGCGGCAGCGCGTGTTCTCGGAGAACTTCACGCTGGTGCAGGGACAGCCGTTCGTGACGGAGCCGTTCGATTTGACGGGGGGCCGCTCGCGCGTCGAGGTCCGCACGGCGGCGGACGTGTCGAACTCGTGGGTCTTCGTCGGCTACGCCCTGATCAACGACGAGACGGGCGAGACCTACGACTTCGGGCGCGAGGTGTCGTACTACTCCGGCGTGGACGGCGGCGAGCGCTGGAGCGAGGGCTCGCGCGAGGACCGGGTGCTGATCCCGGCGGTCGCCCCCGGCCGGTACTACCTGCGCGTCGAGCCCGAGCTGCCGGCCGGCGCGCCGCCGCAGCCGGTCAACATCACGGTGCGGCGCGGCGTGCCGTCGCACCTGCCGTTCCTGCTGGCGCTGCTGGCGCTCTTCGTGCCGCCGGCCTGGACGGCGTACCGCGCCTGGGCCTTCGAGGTGAAGCGCTGGGCGGAGAGCGACCACCCGATGGTCACGAGCGAGTGAACACGACGATGAACCTGCAACCGCTCAGCTACCTGCTCAGCGCCGCGGTCTACTCGGGGCTGGGCATCGCCGTGCTGGTCCTGACCTTCGTGATCCTCGACCGGATCACGCCCTACGCGCTGTGGAAGGAGATCGTGGAGAAGCAGAACCACGCCCTGGCGACGCTGCTCGGGCTGATGTCGCTGGCGATCGGCGTGATCATCGCGGCGGCGATCCACTGAGCGTCCGGCCGCCCGGGGCCCGCATGGCGCCGCTGATCTTCCTGACGGTCTTCCTGGTCGCGGCGTGCGGGCTCGTCTACGAGCTGGTCGCCGGCGCGCTGGCGAGCTACCTGCTCGGCGACAGCGTGTTCCAGTTCTCGACCGTCATCGGCGCCTACCTGTTCGCGATGGGGATCGGCAGCTGGCTGTCGCGCTTCATCGTCCGCGGCCTCGTCTCGCGCTTCATCGAGATCGAGCTGCTGACGGGGCTCGTCGGCGGGTCCTCGGCGGCGCTGCTGTTCCTCGCCTTCGCGTACACCGACGCGTTCTCGCTCGCGCTCTACGCGCTCGTCGTCACGGTGGGCGTCCTGGTCGGGGTGGAGATCCCGCTGCTGATGCGGATCCTCCGGCCGCGGTTCGAGTTCCGCGACGTCGTGGCGCACGTGCTGACGTTCGACTACATCGGCGCGCTGGCGGCCTCGCTGCTGTTCCCGATGCTGCTCGTGCCGCGGCTCGGGCTCGTGCGCTCGGCGCTCGCCTTCGGCGTGGTCAACGCGGCGGTCGCCCTCGCCGCGACGTACCTGTTCCGGGACGAGCTGCGGCGGCCGGCCCTGCTGCGCGGCGCGTCGGTGCTGACGCTCGCCGTGCTGGCCGCCGGGACGCTGTTCGCGCAGCGGGTCGTGACGGAGGCCGAGGCGAGCCTCTACGCCGACGAGGTGATCCTCGCGCGTCAGACGCCGTACCAGCGGATCGTGGTGACACGCTGGCGCGACGACGTCCGGCTGTTCCTCAACGCGCACCTCCAGTTCAGCTCGCGCGACGAGTACCGCTACCACGAGGCGCTCGTGCACCCCGGCCTCGCCGCGGTCCCGGACCCCCGGCGGGTGCTCGTGCTCGGCGGCGGCGACGGCATGGCCGCGCGCGAGGTCCTGCGCTACCCGTCGGTGACGTCGGTCACGCTGGTCGACCTGGACGGCGGGATGACGCGCCTGTTCGCCGAGCACGCGCTGCTGCGCGGCCTGAACGGCGGCGCGCTCTCGGACCCGCGCGTGCGCGTGGTCAACGCCGACGCGTTCCGCTGGCTGGAGGAGGCGCCCGCGACCGAGGTCTTCGACTTCGTCGTGATCGACCTGCCGGACCCGAACAACTACGCGCTCGGCAAGCTCTACACGGCCCCCTTCTACCGCCTCGCCGCCCGGCGCCTGTCGGCGCGCGGCTACCTCGCCGTGCAGAGCACGTCCCCGCTGTTCGCGCGGCGCTCGTTCTGGACGATCGTCGCGACGCTGGAGCGCGCCGGGCTGCAGACGCACCCGTACCACGCGTACGTGCCCTCGTTCGGCGAGTGGGGCTTCGTGCTCGCGGGCCCCGCGGCCTACGCGCCGCCGGCGCGCCTGCCCGGCGGGCTGCGCTTCCTCGCGGCGGCATCGCTCCCGGACCTGTTCCTGTTCCCGCCCGACATGCAGCGCGTCGCCGTCGAACCCAACCGGCTGGACGACCAGGTCCTCGTGCGCACCTACGACGAGGAGTGGCGGGCGATCAACCGGTGAGCGGGGGCCGTTCCGTTCGCGGGCGGCTTCGTCGACGACGGCGGCCTGCGCGGGCACCTGCTCTGGTCGGCGCCGCCGGGGCGCCGCGCGCTGGTGCGGCGGCGCGTGCGCGTAGCGATCGTCGGCGGCGGGATCGCGGGGCTCGCCGCGGCCTGGCGCCTCGCGCGGCGCGGGATGGACGACTTCGTCGTCCTCGAGATGGAGTCCCGCGCCGGCGGCAACGCGCGCTGGGGCGAGAACGAGACCACCGCCTACCCCTGGGCCGCGCACTACCTGCCCGTGCCCGGGCCGGGCGCGACGCTCGTGCGCGAGCTCTGCGCGGAGTTCGGGCTGCTCCGGCCGGACGGCAGCTGGGACGAGCGGCACCTCTGCCACGCGCCGCAGGAGCGGCTGTTCCTGCACGGCCGCTGGCAGGAGGGGCTCGAGCCGCACGCGACGCGCGGGGCGCGCGACCGCGACGAGTTCCTGCGCTTCGACGACGCGATGGCGCGCTTCCGCGCCACCGGCGCGTTCACCATCCCGTCGGGCGAGGGGTTCCGGCGCGCGCCGGCCGGGATCCTGGCGCTCGACCGCGTCCCGTTCGGCGGGTGGCTGCGGGAGCAGGGCTTCACGTCGCCGTACCTGCACTGGTACGCCGACTACGCGACGCGGGACGACTACGGCGGCGTGGCGGACGCCGTCTCGGCGCTGGCCGGGATCCACTACTTCGCCTCGCGCGAGCCGGGGCACGAGGCGCCGCTGACGTGGCCCGAGGGGAATGGCTGGCTCGCGCGGCGGCTGCTCGCGGTCGCCGGCGCGCGCGTGCGCACCGGCGCGTTCGTCCGCGCGATCGCGGCCGCCGACGGCGCGGCGCGGCCCGCGGGGGGCGCGCCGCGGCGGGTGGTGGTGTCGGCGGGGGACGAGGAGTGGGAGGCGGACGCCGTCGTGTTCGCGGCGCCGACGTTCCTGCTTCCGCGGCTGATGCCGGGCGGGCCCGCGGCGGCGCGGGTGCGCGGCGCGGGGCTGGTGTACTCGCCGTGGGTGACGGCGAACCTCGTCGTGGACCGGCCGCTGCGCGAGCCGGGGGTCGAGCCGGCGTGGGACAACGTGGTCTACGGGTCGCCGTCGCTCGGGTACGTGATCGCGACGCACCAGGACGTGCGGCGGTACGGGCGGGACTGCGGCCCGAGCGTGTTCACGTCGTACTGGGCGCTCGCCGGCGGCGACCCGGCGGCGCGCCGGCGCGAGCTGCAGACGCGCTCCTGGGCCGGCTGGCGCGACGCGATCCTGGACGACCTCGCGCGCCCGCACCCGGACCTCCGCGGCGCCGTGTCGCGCGTGGACGTGTTGCGGCTGGGCCACGCGATGGTCCGGCCGGTGCCCGGCCTGCTCACGTCCGAGGCGCGCGAGCGCCTGCGCGGCGACCTCGGCCTGCCGCTCTTCCTCGCGAACTCCGACCTGTCCGGGCTGCCGCTGTTCGAGGAGGCCGTCGAGAACGGCGTCGCCGCCGCGGACCGCGCG
>JADHED010003198.1_pt1 | contig 10181 bp, 5 predicted proteins | sample 8952041 | NCBI WGS metagenome assembly JADHED01 (sample SAMN16124423, study PRJNA663239) | bioreactor sludge metagenome | isolation source: sludge (control) | place: India:Bengaluru | collected 2018-09-08
ATACGGCATCTATCTGGAAAACGTGGCAGATGCCAAAGTGGAGAACAATACCGTGGCCGCGTCTCCCCTCGTGACGGAAGCGATCAAGATGGTGGATTGTGAGAATATTCTGACAACAGGTCAGATGCTGCCGGTTGTGAAGGAAGTGCGATGAAAAAAATATCTGCTTGGGAAGTGGTCTGGGATGCTGCGGGAATCCGCCTTGCCAAGGGGGATTTTGTCCTCTGGAAGGAAGCATTCACGGAAATTGTGCTGGCCGATGGTTCGATCAAAAAACCGATTGAAGGCAAGATCGACGGAATGGTCGGCGAGTGGCATTTTGACGGGAGGATCGAGGTGCGTCATGAGTTCATGGAAAACGAGGGCTGGCTGCAGGTGGGCACGACCCTCCGGAACCTCTCCGATGCCCCCGTGACTTTGCGAAGGGTTCATGTCCTTTCGGGAAAAATGGACAAGAGTCCCTGGGAGAAAATTTTTTCCCAGAGCAATACCATGACAGGGAAAGTCGGCCTTTTTGAACTTTCCGGTTCTTTTGAGTCGGATGCCTGCGTGGGCTTGACCGATGCTGCGGGAACCCGTGCGCTGGTCGCGGGGTTTGAGAAATTGGACGCCGCATTTTATCCGTTTCATGTCGAAGTCGGTTGCGATGGTTTTCAGATTCAACCGGTCTGTCTGCGGGAGGACATTCCTTTGGCGGCGGGAGGTGAGTTGACTTTGTCCCCTCTCCTGATCGGAGCCGGAACAAGCCTGGGCGAATTGATGGATGCCTATGCGCTGCGGGTTGTCCGCGTGCAATCCGCGGGCTGTTTCGGCGAGACGATGACGGGCTGGTGCAGTTGGTATCATTACTACGGCAGGGAAAGTGCGGACGATGTTCTTTCCAACGCCCGCGCCTTGGCCTCCTCCCCTTTGAGGGACAGGCTTCGGGTGATTCAAATCGATGATGGTTGGAACCTGCCGCACAACGGGCATCCCCGGGTCTGGGGAGATTGGTTTCCCGGCGGCAAATTCCCACAGGGCATGGAGCGTGTTGTGGAAGAGCTGCATGCCCTGGGCTTCCAAGCCGGGCTTTGGCTGGCACCTTTCAGTGTGGACAAAGGCAGCCAATTGGCGGCAGATCATCCCGACTGGATTGTGCGGGTGAAAAACACGGAAACCGGACTGCTGGATCCCGCGGGGCCGGGTCATATTTTCGGGTTGGATCTGACGCATCCCGGGGTGCTCGACTGGCTGCGCGAGACATTTCAAAGGGTTTTTCATGAGTGGAAATTCGACTACATCAAGATCGATTTTCTCATGCACGGTGTGCTGCCCGGTGTCCGGCACGATCCAACCAAGACTTCTGCCGAGGCTTTCCGACAGGGCATGCAGGTCATTCGCGACTGTGCGGGCAGGGGGAAGTTCATCCTCAATTGCGGAAGTCCTCTCGGTCCCGCCATTGGATTGTGCGATGGAATGCGCATTGGTCCCGATGTCAGCGGACGCTGGTATGCCCCTGTGAACCTGAAGCAATGGCCTCAGGGCAACTGCAGCATTCGGGCCGCCGCCTATCCAGCGCTTTTCCGCCAATGGATGCACCGTGTCTGGTGGCAGAACGATCCTGATTGCCTGATTGTAAGGGACGGGGCGGTATCCCACGAGGTGGAGACCATGATTGCTCTCAAGGAACGTTTGAAGGCGGAGGATCTTGGCGTGGAGGAGTCCGACTTTGGTCTCAGTCGGGATGAGGCGGAATTTTGGGTGCGGGTCGTTTGGTTCACCGGAGGAATGGACATTGTGTCCGAGGCTTGGAGTGAACTTTCCCCGGAAAGGAAGGAGCTGCTTGTCCGTGCCTTTCCTCCCCATTCCCAGCATGTCCGCTGGTTGGATTACTATGAGTATTCCGATGTCTGTGCGTTGAAGACCGTGGATGGACCTCTCATGGTGGGACTTTTCAATCTCTCGGATGAAGTGCGGGAAATATCCCTTCCGCCAAATCGTCTGGATGGCATTACGGAGTGGAGCGAGTGGCTGAGCGGTGATGCCTTGCACTTTCGGGATTCGGGAGATGGTTTTCCCTCGTTGCCGCCGCGCAGCGCCAGAATTTGGCTTGCCGAAGCGAAGTGAGCACAGAACCGGGGCGAATTCCTCCAAAGGAAGAGAGTGGCAAGGTTTAAAAATTGCTTAAAAAGCAATTTTTTTATTGACAGGGCAAACGAATTGATGGACGGATGTTCCAACATCCCCCCACGGAACATGAACATTCTCCCCAAGCTATCGGCGATTTTGCTTCTCACTTTTGCAACAGGATTGCCCGCGCTGCACGCAAGCACCCTGCCTTTTGTCACAACATTTTCGTCCGATCCTGTCGGCAGCCTTCCTTCGGGATGGTCGCAGGATCTCGCGCAGGCACCGGCGGTTTCCTCCGCGTTTGGAGCGTCGGGGGATGTCAAGAGTACCCTGTTTTCTGCAGGCAATCAGGGGATGAGGGCAACCTTTGCGACGACTTCGGATATTCAGTGGGATTTTTGGATCCGACCAACCGGAACCGGTCGCAGTGTGACAGTGGGGACGTATGACAGTTCCAATCGGTATGGGATTTGGCTGTCATTCGGAGTCACGGCAGGGTCGGTCAGTTATTATGCAAATGGTATGTGGACTGCGGTTCCTGGAGTGACATTTGCGGCCGGCAAGTGGTACCGGGTGCGGGTCGTTGGCCGGGTTGGTCCGGACAAATCTTTTGACTTTTTCATGAGCAATGGCACCGATTCCGTCTTGCCGGATCGGGCGCAAGGGCGGCGGCTCCCGCTTCGCGACCAGACGACGAGCGGTTTTGCCGCAGCTCATCTGGGAACGTATTCCTTCTCGTCATCGGCCTACATGGATGACTCCGTGCTGCAAGTGCCCCTTGCGGATGGCTTTGAAGGCAACTCCGCAGGGGTTCTCCTGCCTGCGGGATGGACCTCGGCCGGTTCCTCAAATCCGGAAATCAACGCGAGCGGGGCGGATGGAAGCCAGAAGAGCCTTCGAATATTCCAAACGACCAACCGGATTGAGAAGAGCTTTGAGCCGGCGGACGAGGTTTGCGTCGATTTCAAGGTTTATCCCGAGGGGACGGGCCGTTCCGTGACCATGTCATTGATGGATGAGACGAGGAAATTCGGACCATATCTCTCCTTCGGCGTCAGCGCCGGAAAAGCGAGCTACTATGCCAACGACCAGTGGACCACGCTTTCTTCGCCGACATTGACCGCCGGATCATGGCACCGGGTGCGGGTGGTCGTGCGCCTGTTGCCATCTCCTTCCTTCGATCTGTATATCGGCAATGCCGGACAGGATTCGCTTCCCGCCCTTCCGCAGGCATCGAATCTTCCGTTCCGGGATCCTTCGGTTGTCAATCTTTCAAGCGTTGCCCTTGATGGAGTCGGCCTCGCGTCCGCGGCAAAAGTGGACAACGTGGAAATTGTTCAGGGGCTCGACCCGTTGCCGCCAGTGCCGACAACTCCATCGGATCAACTCGTCTACCGACTTCCCTCGCCGTCCTTCTTCTGGGAGGGTTCTCCCTCAGCGGACTCCTTCGAGATGCAGATTGCTGCCGACAGCAGCTTCAGCAACGTGATCGACTCCGACACGATTGCCATCAATCGCTATGTGAACGCCCAACCCCTGTCGCCCGGCACTTACTATTGGCGAGTCCGAGCCCGTGGTACCGGGGGGCTGGCGAGCGAGTATGGTCCGATCCGACAGTTGACTATCCTGGCGCCAACCAATGTCTATTCCATCCCTGCCGATGCTGATGCTGCAACTATCCAAAACACCATTGCCAATGCCGTTACGCCTGCGGTTGTCAACTTCGCCTCCGGCACCACCTACACTCTTTCTCCCAGTGCATCCTATCTCATCGCTCTGGGTAACAAGAGCGATCTGATCATCAACGGAAACGGGGCGAACCTTGTCTTTACCAATCCAATGGTCGGCCTCGCTTCGTTCAGCAACTGCCAGCGATTGATCATGCGCGATCTGACGGTGGACTTCAATCCGGTGCCCTTCAGCGTGGGCACCATTGTGTCCTCGCAGTCCAACGGCGAGTTCGTTGTGGATGTGGACAGCGGAATGCCGGCTTTCAATGCTGCCCATATGGTTGCCAATTGGACGTGGGGAGTGCTTCTTGATCCGGCGGTTCCCGGAAAATTGAAAGATGGCGCACCTCTGGTTGTCGACACAAGCAAAACCTATGGAGCGCAGCTTGTAAGCGGTTATACCAACCGTTTCCGTCTGAAACTTGCTGATCCCTCCAACTCCATCCATTTTACGGCAAACACCAAATACATTCAGTTTGCCCGGGATCCCGGCGGCAAATCGCTCGTTACGTTCAGTGGAGGAAACTCGGTGGATGTCACATGCCTTAACATCACGAACTATGCCATTTCCGGCGGTCACTATATTTGCACAGACGGGAGTGATTACAAGATTCTGAACTGCAAGGCGCTCATCAAATCCGGGCGTTGGTTTGGAGGCAATGCAGACGGCGTGCATGTGCGCTACAATGGCGTGGGCCCATGGGTGGAAGGATGCGAGTTCAACGGCATTGGCGATGATTCGGTTGCGTTGTATTCCAAAGGAGTGTTCATCCAACAAAAGCTTTCCAATTCCTCCCTCCGGCTAGGGACCGACTATTTCACTCTGACTGTCGGAAGTCGGTTCACCATTTTCAATCCGCGCGAGGGAACAGCTGTCGCGGAGAACCGGAAGGTGCTTTCTGTGACAGCGGTCGGAAGTCCTGTTACCGCGTGGGATGTCACGTTTGAACCGTCCGTGACGGCAGCCATCCAAACGAGCGATCCTGATCCGCTGAAAAACGACCAGGTCTTTGACTCGACACGGGTTTCCTCGCAATTCGCCCTGCGCAACAACACGTTCAAGAATGTCCGCCGGTTCGGGTCCATCATCCGGGCCTCGTATGGTGTCATCGAAGGAAACACCTACGAAAACATTTCGGATATTCCCATTGTATTCAGAAATGAGCCGGACCATTGGCGCAACGGCCTGAACAGCAGTGACATTCGTGTGCAAAACAATGTTATCCGGAATTCAGGGTTCTCGGCATCCGCACAGAACAAAGGACAAATTGAGTTGATGCTGGCGAAGCTTGGTTCCTCGACCCTTCTCAATACGTTTGGGGCATGGCGCGGGCATCGGCGGATGGTTATTGAAGGCAATGAGATCTGGAATTGGCAGGAACGCGGTATTGTTATAAGCAATGCTGGGAAAATTCTTGTCAGCAAAAACAAAATATCTGCAGATGCAGGTGTTACCTTCAACAACTCCCGCAACCATTATGGCATTGAAGTCGACAATACGGAGGACTTGCAGCTCCTCGGCAACAATATCACCGATCCCCGACCGATGACTCAGGGTATTTCGGTTTCAACGAATGTCTCTGGTATTGTAATTGAGGAACCATGATTCTGAGGAGAATAAAACAGGGGACGCTAACAGTGCCGGCAATGATTCTCTGGGAAAATCAAAGTTTGATGGAGGACCAAGGTGCTTGACGCTATTCTTTCCCGCCCCCGCCCCTCCTGTCTGGACATTCCCTGGGCTTCGGGGACCGGATTGATCTGGAAAAGCGGCGAGACGGTTTTTTACGAAAATCCCCGGAACCGGTTCATGCGGTTTCGCAAAACTTTTCGCTGTGACAAGCCTGTGTGTCGCGCGGAGCTCCGTCTCTTTGCCGACACCCACTATGTGGCCTGGTTGAATGGGCGGTTTATTTGCCGTGGTCCGTCGCGCAGTGATCCGACCTGGACGTATTACGATGTCCGCGATGTGACGGATTTTTTGCAGCCCGGGCTCAATGTGCTGTCCGTCCTGTGCCTGTTTCAAGGGTTTGGCACCGGTTCGCGCATCAGCATCATGCAGGCTTTGTTGGCGCATCTGGAGATCGGGATGTCCGACGGAGACAGTCTGTTTGTTGTCAGTGACAGGAGTTGGAAGGCCCGGGCGGCGGAAGAGTTTGTCCGTCCCACTCCACGACTTCACGGGCCGTTGGGGTGTGTCGAGGTGCAGGATCTTGCCCTTCAGGAGCCGGGATGGCAGGCACTGGATTTTGACGACGCGGCTTGGGAAAGGTCCGATTACATCAAGCCGGATCTGGCCGTGACGCCATGGTACCATTTCGTTCCCAATGACCTTCCGGTCCGCGAGGAGGGGGTGTGTGAGGCGCGGGCGCTTGTGAACATCGGGAGGGAAGAGATTTTTTCACCTCCCGGAACGGAGGAATTGGGCCGCGCCCGTCGGGTGACCGGCGGGGGAGAACCGGCAAATTTTCCATTGGGACTGGAAGGGGATCCGGCCGCGAGAGTGATCAACGTGGACTTCGGAGAAATCACGGCCGGCTTGTTGCGCTTGGAAGTGACGGGAGCGGAGGGGGCGGTTGTGGATGTGCTTTTTGCCGAACAATTGATCGATCAGTGCGTGCCGCAGCCTCCCCAGGCACGGGTGCTGACCTCCCGCTTCCTTCTTCGCGGGGGAGAGCAAACGCTGGAAACGGCTTTCAACTGGCTTGCGTTCCGACATGTCCAGCTTTGGATCTGGAGCCCGGAACCGTTTGTTCTGAGGAGGGCCTGGATCAATACGCTTGCTTACCCGCTGCCTTCTGTTCCGGGATTTGAGAGCAGCGAAGAATTCTTGAACCAACTGGATGTGGCCTGCGAGCGGACGCTCCGGCTTTGCGCCCAGGATGGCATTGTGGACAGTGCGAGCCGAGAGCAGCAGCAGTGGATTGGAGATGCCCGCGAGACGGCCCTGATGCTTCATCATCGCTTTCCCTGCGCTCCACTGCATCGCCGCCTCATCGAGCAAATCGGCCAGGGGCTGGATTGGATGGGATCTCTTGTTCCGCGGTATCCCTCGGGACACCGCAATGTCAGTCCGATTCCCTTTTACAACCTGCAATGGATCCGGGCATTCGAGGATTATTGGTGGTTCACCGGAGACAAAAGTCCGATTGAGCAATGGTGGCCGAATCTTCTGCACGCGCTGCGATGGTTCTCCGCCTTTGTCAACCGGGAGGGATTGTTGGAGCGTGTCCCGCATTGGATGTACATCGAACTCGGCGAGGGACCGGACAGCGGGCGCCAACCCGGTGCGGGAGACATCAACACCAGTCTGAATCTTGTTTATCTCGACATTCTCCGTTGTGTGCAAAGCTTTGGACGTTTGATCGGAGATGTCCGTTTCGGGACAGAATGCGAGGGGAGGATATCAAATCTCCGTTCCTCCCTGCGGAACAGACTGTGGGACGAAGGCCGGGGGGCGTACCGGGACGCATGGACTTCCGGTTCGGATGCCCCCGCGATTTTTTCCGAAGGCACCTCGGCCCATGCCCTGTTGCATCTTGAAGTCCCGGGAAGCGAACGGGCCCGCCGTCTGTTGAACGGCGCGTTTGGCAATCCTGCTTTTGTCCAGGCAAGCCCCTTTGCAATGAATTTTGTTCTGCGGGCATTGGATTGGCATGGGGAAACGGATCTGGGGTTGAGGTTGATCCGGGCCCGTTACGGTTCTTTTGTGGAAACCGGAACGACATGGGAGCATTGGGAGGGCTACCACCGAAACGAAGATGGGTTTCCGGTGGCCCACTCTTTCAGCCATGCCTGGGGTGCCGCTCCCCTGGCGTTCTTTGTGCGGGCTGTTTGTGGGATCCGTCCAGTTGCGCCGGGGTGGAAAGCCGTGAGGATCAAACCGGATCTCTGTGATTTGCAGCGGGCGTCGGTCAGTGTCAGAACTCCGCACGGGGATATTCGGACCGTATGGGAAGCGGGGGAGGGGGGATTGCATGGCGTCATTGACCTGCCGGAGGGGATCGAGGCGGATTGCGTTCTTCCTTCAGGGCGGGAAATGTCCCTGCGTCCCGGTTGCAACCGGGTGGTTGCGTAAGCACGTTGTTTGCCCGATATTTCACGGGCAACGAGATGGGGATTCATCTCCCATTCAGGTTGGATATGAATAATGGCTCCCATGAAGATCCTGATTGTTGAGGACAATGACCGGTTGAGAAACACCCTGCTCGAATTCCTGAGGGAGGAGGGATTTGCCGCGGATGCCGCGGCGGACGGTGAGGAGGGGCTCTACAAGGCGATGAACTGGGAATATGACGCCATCGTGCTGGATGTGATGATGCCGAAGATGGATGGGTTTGAGGTGTTGAGAAAACTGCGCACGGGTGGGCGTGGCGTTCCGGTGATCCTGTTGACGGCCCGCGACCAGATCTGGGACCGGCTGCATGGTCTCAATGGCGGTGCAGATGATTACCTGACAAAGCCCTTCGAGCTGGATGAGTTGGTGGCGCGGCTTCGGACAGTCATTCGCCGGTCTGCCAATGCACCGAATCCCTATGTGGAGATCGGGGAGATCAAGCTCAATACGGCCACGCGCACCGCCTATCTTGGAAATCAGATGGTGATTCTCACGGCGCGCGAGTATGCCCTCATGGAAATCCTTGCCTTGCACAAGGATGAGGTTGTCACCCGCGAGTATCTTTATGAGCGGTTGTTTGACGAACGCGACGAATCCATTTCCAACATGCTCGATGTTTACATTTACAAATTGCGCCAAAAATTTGGAAAAGATCACATCCAGACCAGGCGTGGAATGGGGTATCAGTTGGTCCCCTGATGTTGGCCCTGTTCCGTATGTACTTTTGGGACAGCATCCGGTGGAGGATTTTCATCTATTACACGACGCTGATCGCGGCCATGATTGCGCTGTTGATCGGTCTGCACGCCATTTCCGCGAAAGCCAGCATCGAGCAGCTTGAGGAAGCGGGGTTGCGCGCACATGCCATTGCCTTGCTGCCGGAGTTTTTCCCTCCGCCACCGCGGGGACAGGTGCCGCCTGTGGATGGGAGGATCGTGCGCGAGCCGCCCCCGCCCGACAGTCCGGTGGTCCGTGCCGCTCTGGAATCGTCCCGCTCGGAGGGATGGTTTTTTCTCGTCATGACAGGTTCCGGCCATGTGTTGGCCCGCTCGGAGAATGCCCCCGGGGCTGTGGCGCGACCGGAGCTTTGGAGAAAAGCCGGCATTCTTGAAGCCGTGCCTGTGCCGGGCTATCTGGCGGTGGCCGCAAAAACTCCACGGGAAGAGTATCTTGTGGTGGGGATGCCCCGGAAGACTCTGGCGGCGGAAGCCACTCGTTCTTTGCTGGTTGCCCTTGTGGTGGGAGGCGCTGTTTTTGCAGCGGCCTCGTTGCTCGGCTTCGGAATCATCAGCCATGGTTTGCAGCCGATTGCCCGGATCAGCGAAGCTGCACTGCGGATTTCCGAGGGGGAACTTTCGGACCGGATTGATGTTCGCTCGCAACGTTCGGAGCTGGGCCAGTTGGCCCGGATTCTCAATGATACTTTTGATCGCTTGTCCGAGGCGCTTGCAAGACAGGTGCGATTTACCGCCGATGCCTCCCATGAGCTGCGCACGCCTGTTGCCTCAATCCTTGCCGACTGTCAGTTTGTTCTGAAAAAAGAGCGGTCTACGGAGCGTTATCGCGAGACAATTTCCTTCTGCCAGGAAAGCGCCCTGCACATGCGTTCGCTCATTGAACGGCTGAGTTTGCTGGCCCGGTTCGATGCCCGGGAGACGGTTTTGAAAAAAGAGGCGGCCGATCTCCGGGAGATCGGTGCCCGGGCCCTGTCCGTGGTGGGACCGTTGGCGGAGGAAAGCGGCATTGTCATGCGCTCCGAACTTTCTCCGGTTGGCGTCAACGCCGACCCTCTGCGCATCGAACAGGTGGCCATCAATCTGCTGACAAATGCCATTCGCTACAACAAACCCGGTGGCAGCGTCACGCTTCGCACCGGACAGGCCGGAGCAAAAGCATTTCTTGAAGTCGAAGACAGTGGCATTGGCATTCCCGCAGACAAATTGTCCCGGGTTTTCGACCGATTTTTCCGGGTGGACGATTCGCGCAATGCCGGGACGGGTGGATCGGGGCTGGGGCTTGCCATTTGCAAATCGGTCGTTGAAGCCCACGGGGGGAGCCTCACGGTTGAAAGCGAAGCTGACAGTGGCAGCAAATTCCGCCTGGAGATTCCCGTGGGGGAGGAGGTTTCGCCGACCGGGCACCATCATTCCCTGGGACTGAACATCTAACGAGTCGTCCCTTAAAAACTCCTCACAGGCTCAGAGGCAGGCAGGAGATCGGTTTTT
>JADHED010003201.1_pt1 | contig 10180 bp, 11 predicted proteins | sample 8952041 | NCBI WGS metagenome assembly JADHED01 (sample SAMN16124423, study PRJNA663239) | bioreactor sludge metagenome | isolation source: sludge (control) | place: India:Bengaluru | collected 2018-09-08
CGAGGGGAGTGACAGCCTGGGGCGGTGGGGGCGCAGCATCTCGTATCTGGACGGGGTCCGGCTGAACATTTAGCAGGTGGCTGATGGAACATCTCCCACGACACCACGGCCTGCAGCGACTCGAGCAGCTGCTCTCGGCCGCTCGCAGCGGAAATAGGCTCGAGGATGACGCCATCCGCTTTCTGTTGGAGTTGGACGACCCCAGCCTCATCCGCCGCCTCTTCATGGCCGCGCGCACCGTGCGACACGACCATTTCGGGGAGAAGGTCTTTCTCTACGGCTTCGTCTACTTCTCCACCTTTTGCCGCAACGACTGTTCGTTTTGCAGGTACCGCCGCCTCAATGCACAGGCCCCTCGGGATCGAAGATCGCCGGCGGAGATCCTGGCGGCCTCTGAAAAGCTGGCGGAGGCGGGGGTCCACCTCATCGATCTCACCATGGGCGAAGACCCGCAGCTGACCGGGGAGGGAGCGGGTGACAGCGGCTTTCTGCCCGAGAGCCTGCGGGCGGTCAAATCCGTCACCGGCCTGCCCGTCATGATCTCTCCCGGCGTGGCGTGCGCCGACCGCTTGAGCCAACTGAGAGACGCCGGCGCCGACTGGTATGCCTGCTACCAGGAGACCCACACGCGGTCTTTGTTTGCGCGGCTGCGCCACGGGCAGAGCTTCGATGCGCGCTGGGAGGCCAAGCTCAACGCCAAAGCATGCGGGATGCTGATCGAGGAGGGGATCCTGAGCGGGGTCGGCGAAACGATCGATGACGTGGTGGCGTCGATGGCGATGATGCGCGCTCTCGATGCGGATCAGCTCCGGGTGATGACATTCGTTCCGCAGCCGGGGACGCCGATGGAGAGTGTCCCGTCACCGGGTTCCCTGCGGGAGTTGCTGGTCATCGCGGTGCTGCGCCTCGCATTCCCCGACCGGTTGATTCCGGCCTCGCTGGACGTGGAGGGAGTAGGCGGCCTGCGGGCCCGGCTGGACGCCGGCGCCAACGTAATCACCTCGTTCATCGCGCCGGACGCCGGGCTGACGGGGGTTGCCAGCTCCGGCCGCGACGTTGAAACGTCCATGCGCATGCCCGCCGCGGTGAGCTCCGTGCTCGCCGCCTGCGGTCTGGCGCCGGCGGGCCGGGACGAGTATCACGCCTGGATGCAGGGGCGGCGGCGGGCGGCCTGTTCGCGGATGTAAGAGGTGAACGTCCATGCACGTCGCAGTGGTCGGCGGAAAACTTCAAGGGGTGGAGGCCTGCTACCTGGCTCGCAAAGCCGGCTGGCAGGTCCGGTTGATCGACGGTCGACCGGACGCCCCGGCGCGGGGCCTGTGCGACGAATTCATCGTAAAAAACATCGAGACGATCGACGGCCTCGAGCAGGCATTCGGCGGCATCGATCTGATTCTGCCGGCGCTGGAAGACCTCAAGACCCTGGAGGTGCTGCACCGCTTCAGCCTGGCCTCGGGGCGTCCCTTCGCCTTCGACCCGCGGGCTTACCGGGTATCGTCTTCCAAGCTCATGTCGGACCGGCTTTTTGCCGAGCTCGAGATCCCCGCTCCGGCCCCCTGGCCGCGGGCCGGCTTCCCGCTCCTGGTAAAGCCGAGCGGCGGCAGCGGCAGCCGCGGGGTCCACATCCTTCGCAGCGCCGACCAGTTGCGCTCCGAGTTTCCGGATGGAGAGGCCGCAGGGAGATGGGTCGCCCAGGAGTACCTCCCCGGCCCGTCGTATTCCCTGGAGGTCCTTGCCGCCCGCGGGGGCGCCCGCTGTTTTCAAGTGACCGATCTCTTCATGGACGCCGGCTACGACTGCAAGCGGGTGACGGCGCCCACCGAGCTCTCCCCACGCCTGGTTGCCGAGTTCGAGCGGATCGGTCTCGCGCTCGCCGATGCCCTCGATCTCCGGGGGCTCATGGACGTCGAAGTCATTTTGAACGGCGGCCGGCTGAAGGTCCTCGAGGTCGACGCCCGTCTGCCAAGCCAGACCCCCACCGTGGTCTTCTGGTCTTCGGGTGAGAACCTCGTGCAGCTCCTGGGCGAGGCGGCATGCGGTCGTGGGACCCCCGCCGCGCGGGCTTCCGCGTGCACAAGGGCCGTGGTATACGAGCACGTCCGGGTAAGCCCCGGTCGGCTGGAGGTTGGCGGCGAGCACATGATGGCCGGAGCCGACATCCTCCGCCTCCACGCCGATTTTTTCGGCGCAGACGAAGCGCTGACCGATTATGTGCCCGGTCGGGCCGACTGGCGGGCCACGTTGATTGTCACGGGCCGCACCCGCGGTGAAGCCTGGCGAAGGCGCTGCGAGGTCCTGTCGGACATGCGCCGTGTGTTCGGCCTCGATCGATTCGTGGATCCCGAGCCGAGTGTCCCGGTCTGAAGGAGAGGTCGCATGACACGCCTGCGATCGGAAGACGTCGCTGCCGGCGTCAACGACCTGCACGCCTACGACGAGGAACTGCGGCGCAAGACCGGGACGGACCTGAAGGGCCTGGCATGCGGCGCTGCGGGGTTGGAGACGGAGACCTTCGACCGGCTGGCAGCCTCGGCAACGGCCTGCGCAGTGCCGATCACGGCCGGGGGCGGCATCATCCCCGGGTTTTCGGAGGCGGTCCGGCGCATCCTGGCGCACATCGGTTTGGCGGCCGGCGTGACCGACGAGGCGGACGTGGCGGGATTGGCAGAGGCGTATCGGCGCCGGTCCGAGCTGATCTTCTTGGCGGATGACCGGTGTTTCGTGTCGATCCACACGCGGCGCCTCACGGTCATCTCGAACGCGACGGCCACGGGGACGGGGTACGCATGGGGGCTGGGCTTGATGGCCGGCGGGCTGACCGGAAGACCCGTGCTGGTCATCGGCTGCGGGCCGGTCGGCCGCAGCGCGGCGGGGACGCTGCTCGGCCTGGGGGCCCGTGTCCACGTGTACGACGTCGATCGGGCCAAGGCGCGCCGGCTGGCCGCGGCGGTGGAGGTTGAGCGGCCTGCCATCGTGGTGGAGGAGGATTTCAGGGCGTCCCTGGCGCGGCACTCCCTGCTCCTCGATGCGACGCCGGCAGCCGGGATCATCGACGCCGAGGCGCTGATCCCCGGAAGCTGCATCAGCGCGCCCGGAGTCCCGCTGGGGCTCACGGCCGATGCGCTGGCGAAGGCCTCCGACCGCACCCTGCACGATGTTCTGGAGATCGGGGTCGCCACCATGGCGGCATTGTCTTTGCGGAGCGCGTGAGAGATGAGCCCGGAAACGGCAACCAAACCGGCGGTGGCTCGGTACTATCGCAAGCGGGTCGAGTTGTTCCGCCTGATCGACAAAATCAAGCTCTGGCCTTCGCGGCAGGGGACCCTGCACGGCGTCAAAGGGATCCACGTGGCGGGGGATGTCGCCCGCCTGACCACTTACTGCGGCAAGACGTTTTCGGCCACGAACTCACGCAACAGCCGCGCGGCTCGCTGGCTGCGGAACAAGTGGTTCAAACAGGTGTGCCCGGCTTGCGGGATCCCGGGCTGGAAGCTCGAAAAATATGCCTCCACCCGGTTTCGGCGCCACCAGGGGTCCACGCTCCGCGGAGGGACCTCCGGCAACGACACGGTCCCGGAGGAATGACATGGAAGGGCCACAGGCCGATGGCCTCCGGCAGCATGGCCGGCGCCGCCACTTGGAGAATCCAGCCCCATGATCCAGACCACTTCGTTGCGCGAGCAACTCTACACGTATCTGCGGAACGAGATCCAACAGGGGAGGATCGAGCCGGGCGCTTCGATCAACATCGACCGGATGTGCCGGGAGCTCGGCATCAGCAAGACCCCCCTCAAGGAAGCCATCATCAAGCTGGAGAGCGAAGGGTTCGTTAGCCTGCTTCCTCGCCGGGGTGTTCAGGTCCGGGCTCTGACTCAGCATGAGCTCAAGGACTATTACGAGGTCATCGGGTACCTGGAGTCCGGCGTGGTGCACGCGGTTTTCGACCGGCTGCGGTCACCGGCCCGCATCCGGCAGATGAAGCGGTCCAATGCCGAACAGCGCAGCGCCATGAAAAGGGGCGAACACGACAGGTACTATCATTTAAACTTGGAGTTTCACGACATCTTCATCGACCTGTCCGGCAACCGCACCCTGAAAGAGATGGTCGTGCCGATGAAAAAGCGCCTCTACGATTTCCCGCGGCAGAAATACTGGGCGGACTGGGAAAACGTGAACATGGAGGAGCACGACAAATTCATCGCCTGCGTGGAAAAGGGGGATCGGATGGGGGCAGCCGCTCTCATTCGCGACGAACATTGGAGCTGGGAAAAACACGAGCCCTTTTTCACCAGGTTTTACAGCTTCAACACGCCGGCCGTCAAAAAAAAGGGATTGTAAGCTGAAGTCGGTGCTGGGTCACGACGATGGTCGGCGGGCGTTTGCGCCCGGCCGGCCCTCGGGGTTTTTGAAACCCCGCCACGGTCGCTTTCCCTCGGTGCGGCAGTCGCCAGAAAGCGCTTGACGCGTTTTTCTGATATCTGATATATCACTCTCGCTTCCATGAGCGGCGGAGAAGCCGAGCCCGCTGTCGGCGGGCCGCAAAGGAGAGGGCCAGTATGGCAGCAGGTGATCGCAAGCGCATGCCTCTCACCCGCACCCATCGCGTGGGACCGGCCGTTCCCGGCAACGCGCCCCCCCCCGCCGTCCGACACGCGCTCACCGCCAAACCGAAGATCATCCCCAACCGCATGCCACAGAAAGGCCCAGAATGAAACCGCCCGAGTTCATCCGCATCCGCAACTACATCGACGGCACGTGGTGCGACCAGGACACCGCAGGAGCGATCCCGCTCTACAACCCGTCGGACGGCACTGTCATCGGCGAGGTCCCGCTCAGCACGGCCGCGGCCTCCACGGCCGCCATCGCCTCGGCGCACGCAGCCTACGACCCCTGGCGCCGCCTTCCGATCGGCCGGCGGGTGAAGTTCCTGTTCGACCTGCGCCGCGCCATGGACGAGCGCCGGGAGGAATTGGCCGTCGCCATCGCCGTCGACCAGGCCAAGCACATCAGCGAAGCCCGCGGGGAAGTCCAGCGCGTGGTCGAGATCATCGAGACCGCCTGCAGCATCCCGACCCTCATCCAGGGCGAGACCCTGGAGCAGATCGGCGCCAACATCGTGGGCCGGGTGGTGCGCCAGCCGCTGGGGGTCTTCTGCGGGGTGGCGCCCTTCAACTTCCCGGCGCTGGTCTTCGGCTGGTTCATCCCGTTTGCGATCGGAGTCGGCAACACCTTTGTCTTCAAGCCCTCGCCCCAGTCCCCGTTCTTCATGCACAAGATGTGCGAGATCTTCGGCCAGATCGGGCTGCCGCCGGGTGTCGTCAACGTGGTGAACGGCGACCACGTGCCGACTACGGCGTGGTACGACGACCCGCGCGTGCGCGGGATCTGCATGGTCGGCTCCTCGCCGACCGCCCGCCGGATCGCCGAGGCCGCCGGCCGAGCCGGCAAGCGCACGATGCTGCTGGGCGGGGCCAAGAACTACCTCGTGGCCATGGAAGACCTGCAGTGGGACCTCTTCATCGAGAACTACCTGAACTCCTGCTACGGGTCGGCCGGCCAGCGCTGCCTGGCGGGGTCGATCGTGGCGGCCGTGCCGGAGATCCACGACGAGCTGGTCGAGCGCATCGTGGCCGCCTCGCGCAAGATGAAGATCGGCAGCGCCCTCGACCCGGACGTGCACGTCGGGCCGGTCATCTCCGCCGAGGCCAAGGCCCGCATCGAGGCCGCGATCGACACCGGTGTCACCCGCGACAAGGCCACCCTGGTTCTGGACGGGCGCAACCCGGCGGTACCGGAGGCGATCCGGGGCGGGTACTACGTCGGGCCGACCATCTTCACCGGCGCGACACCGGAGATGACCATCGTGCAGAACGAGATCTTCGGGCCTGTCGTCGCCGTGATGAAAATCCGGGACCTGGACCACGCGCTCGAGCTCATCCGAGGCCAGGAGGTCGGCAACGGCGCCTGCATCTTCACCCAGAGCCTCTACTACACCGAGAAGTTCATCGCCGAGGCGGACGTCGGGATGGTCGGCGTGAACGTCGGGGTGCCGGCGCCGCACCCCTACCTGCCGTTCGGCGGCATCAAGCAGTCGCTCGTCGGCACCGACAAGGCCCAGGGCAAGGACGGGATCGACTTCTTCACGCAGAACAAAGTCGCAACCGTACGGTTCGCCCCGCCGGCCGCCGGCCGGCACCAGGCATCCTGCGGCAAAGAGGTCGCCCCCAAGACCGGAGCGGTCAAGAGCTGCACGGCCTCGTGACGGCCTTCGAATGACTCCATCACGGGAGGACCCCGACGTGGAACCTGCTGCTGCGGCACGCGACGAACGCCGGACGAAGATAGCGGTCAAGAGCCTCACCAAGCGTTTCGGCGACCTGCTGGTCCTGAACGACATCTCCTTCGACGTCGCTCAGGGCGAGTTCCTGGCCATCGTCGGGCCGACCGGGTGCGGCAAGACCACCTTCCTCAATTGCCTATCGAAGCTGATGCCGACCTCGAACGGCGACATCTTCATCGACGGCGAGGTGGCGGACCCCAAACGGCACAACATCTCCTTCGTCTTCCAGGAACCGACCTGCCTGCCGTGGCGCACCGTGCGACGGAACGTCTCCTACGGCATGGAGCTGAAAGGCTTCCCCAAGGAAAAGATCCGGGAACGGGTCGACTTCATGCTGAACCTGGTGGGGCTGACCGACACACAGGACCTCTACCCCAACCAAGTCTCCGCCAGCATGGTGCAGCGCATCACGGTCGCCCGCGCCTTTGCGGTCGACCCCGACCTGCTGCTGATGGACGAGCCTTACGGTCAGCTCGACGTCAAGCTGCGCTACTACCTGGAGGACGAGCTGGTCAAGCTCTGGCAGACGCTCAAGAGCACGGTCGTCTTCGTTACGCACAATATCGAGGAGGCGGTCTACGTCGCCGAGCGCGTGCTGGTGCTCAGCAACAAGCCGACCAAGATCAAGGCCGAGGTGAAGGTGGACCTGCCCCGGCCGCGCAACCTGATCGACCCGGAGTTCATCGCGCTGCGCAAGCAGGTGACCGAACTGATCCGGTGGTGGTGATCGATGCGGCCGCTCCTGCGGCCTGGCTGGGAAATCGACAACGGAAAGGAGGTGGTCGGCCGGAGCTTGAGTGAGGACGTGCCGGGGCCGCCCGGCACAGGCAGACCCGTTGGGCAAGACAACCTTATTAGAAAAGGAGCTGACCCATGAAGAAATTCACCTGTTGCGCAGTGCTCGTTCTGGCCGCGATCCTGGCGCTCTCGTTCACGTCGGCGCAGGCCCAGGCCCCGATGAAGCTGAAGACCTGCTGGATGCCCGAATTTGAAACCTTCCTGCCGTGGCTGGCCAAGCAGAAGGGCTGGGACAAGCAGGAAGGCCTCGACCTCGAGCTGCTCTTCTTCGATTCCGGCATGGCGCAGATGGAAGCGCTGCCCGCCAAGCAGTGGGTGCTGGGCGCGACCGGCGGCGTGCCCCAGGTGGTCGGCGCGCTGCGCTACGGCGCTTACCAGATCGGCCTCGGCGACGACGAGTCGATCACCAACAACGTCTACGTCCGCGCGGACAGCCCCATCCTGAAGGTCAAGGGCTTCAACAAGGACTACCCCGAAGTCTACGGCTCGCCGGAGACCGTCAAGGGCAAGACCATCCTGGTCACCACCGTCTCCTCGGTGCACTACTCCATGAGCACCTGGCTGAAGGTCCTCGGCCTGAAGGATGCCGACGTGGTCGTGAAGCAGATGGATCAGGCCTCGGCCGTGGCGGCCTTTGAAAAGGGCGTGGGCGACATCGCCGTGGTGTGGGCGCCGTATTGCTACACGCTGGAAGCCAAGGGCTACAAGAAGGTGTCCGATCTGCGGATGTGCAAGGCCGCGCTGCCGATCACGCTGATCGGCGAGAAGGAGTTCTGCGACAAGAACCCGGAGGTCGTCGCGAAGTTCCTGCGCGTCTACCTGCGCGGCGTCAACTACATCAAGAAGCACGGCAGCCACCCCGAGGTGGTCAAGCAGTACCAGAAGTTCATGAAAGACTGGGGCGGGATGAACATGACGCTCGAGATGTGCAAGCTCGACATCGACACCCACCCGGTGTGGACCCTGGAAGAGCAGCTCAAGCTGTTCGACTCCTCCAAGGGGATGAGCACGGCGGCGAAGTGGCAGACCCTGATCGCCGAGTTCTTCACGGCCCAGGGCCGCTTCAAGCCCGAGGAGTTCGCCAAGGTGAAGGACGGGGCCTACGTGACCGACAAGTTCCTCAAGATGGTCAAAACCCCGATCCCGACCGACGACCTCTAACCCGTCAGAACCCCTGCCGGCCGAACGCCGTCGCCTGACGCGCTTCGGCCGGCAGGATTTCCGCACAGGCAGACCGCCCCGCACGGCGGCCGATTGAACATGCAACTGGAGACCCGCGATGGCGTACGAGGCCGTCAAAGTCCATAAGCCCCTGAGCCTAAAGCTGCTGCCCATCTTGAGCGTGCTGAGCTTTTTCGTCGTCTGGGAGCTGGTCGTCCGATTCGATGTGGTTCCGGAGACCCTGCTGGCGGCGCCCTCCAAGGTGAGCGAGCGCTTCGTCGACAAGCTCGGCAACCCGAACCCGGACGGCGGCACGATGGCCGCCCACGCCTGGGCGAGCGCGCAGGAGGCCTTCCTGGGCTACCTGCTGAGCCTGGGGATCGGGCTGCCGCTTGGACTCTTCATGGGCTGGTTCAGCGTGGTGCGTGGGGTCGCGCGCCCGATCTTCGAGCTGGTCCGGCCCATCCCGCCGATCGCCTGGATCCCGCTCACCATCTTCTGGTTCGGCATCGGCCTCTGGGGCAAGGTGTTCATCATCTTCCTGGGCGGCGTGGTGCCCTGCGTCATCAACGCCTTCGTGGGCGTGCGCATGACCAACCCCACGCTGATCCAGATGTCGCGCACCTACGGTGCGACCGACTGGCAGATCTTCATCTACCTGTGCGTACCCTCGGCGTTGCCGATGGTCTTCGGCGCGCTGCAGATTGCGCTTGCCTGCTGCTGGACCAACCTGGTGGGCGCCGAGCTGCTCGCGGCCGACCAGGGGCTGGGCTACATGATCACGATGGGCCGGCGGCTGGCCCTGCCGGATCTGGTCGTGCTCGGGATGGTGTCGGTCGGGCTCGCGGGGGCCGCGATCGGCATGGTGATCGACATGGTGGAACGGCGGCTTCTGGCCGGGATTCGGAGGTAGGCGCATGTCCGAGACTGCACAGGCCCTTCAACCGGTCGGCGGCGGCAAGGAGCGCGCCATCGCCAACGAGGTCCAGAACGCGGTCAGCGAACGCAAGCCGTGGACCTTCAAACGGATCATCACCAACGAGTACGTTCTGCACCTGCTCTCCATCGTGGCCTTCCTGACCGTCTGGCACCAGGCGGCGGCCGGCGGCGCCTTCAGCGGTGCGTTGTGCACTCCCTGGCAGGTCGTCGAGCAGTTCCACGTGCTGATGAACGACACGCTGGCGGGGCTCACGATCTGGGGGCACATCTGGGCGAGTGCGCAGCGCATTCTCATCGGGTTCGTCCTGGCCTCGCTCATCGCCATTCCGCTCGGGCTCTTCATGGCGCTGAACCCTTACGTCGACGCGGTCGTGAAACCGGTCTTCGACATCTTCAAGCCCATGCCGCCGATCTCCTGGATCTCGATTGCGATCCTTTGGTTCGGTATCGGCGAGCCCTCCAAGATCTTCATCATCGTGATCGGCACCTTCGTGCCCTGCCTGCTGAACGCCTACAACGGCATCCGGCTGATCGACCCGGAAATGTACGACGTGATCAAGGTGCTCGGGGGGCGGCGCTGGAACGAGATCATCCAGGTGAGCTTCCCGGCCTCGTTTCCGGCCATCTTCGCCGGGCTGCAGATCTCGCTGTCGAGCGCGTGGACCTGTGTGCTGGCGGCCGAGCTGGTGGCCTCCCGCTCCGGGCTGGGGTTCATCATCGTGCAGGGGATGAAGATCTCGGACACCGCGATGGTCATCGGGGGCATGGTCATGATCGCGGTGGTGGCCTGGCTCTCGTCGCTGCTGGTCATAGGGCTCGAAAAGCTGCTATGCCCCTGGCGGCGCGGCATCGGAAACCTATAACGCTCGGCGGGCGGCAGCGACATGCAAAGCAAGATCGAGTGCCGGAACATCTCGAAGGTGTTCATCCAGAAGGGGACGC
>JADHED010003202.1_pt1 | contig 10180 bp, 9 predicted proteins | sample 8952041 | NCBI WGS metagenome assembly JADHED01 (sample SAMN16124423, study PRJNA663239) | bioreactor sludge metagenome | isolation source: sludge (control) | place: India:Bengaluru | collected 2018-09-08
AACTGATGGCAGAATGAAACGCAAATCTGCTGAATGGTTCTATAAGCTTCACAAGAAAATAAGCACTCCTAAAATTGAAGAGAATGTTGGCGACTTTCGCTTGATGTCTAGGGATATCGTTGAAAACATCAAGCTTATGCCAGAGCGGAACCTATTCATGAAAGGTGTTCTGAGTTGGGTTGGTGGTCGAACTGATGTTGTGGAATACGCCAGGGCAGAACGCGTTGCCGGTGACTCTAAGTTCAACGGCTGGAAACTGTGGAACCTGGCACTCGAGGGTATCACTAGCTTCTCTACCTTCCCGCTGCGCATGTGGACTTACATTGGACTTTTCGTAGCTGGAGTTGCATTCCTGTATGGTGCGTGGATGATTTTCGATACGATATTTTTTGGCAATGCTGTGCGTGGATATCCATCTCTTCTGGTTTCCATTCTGTTCCTTGGTGGAATTCAGCTGATTGGGATTGGCGTGCTTGGGGAATATATTGGAAGAATATATGTTGAGGTAAAAGAACGTCCTCGCTACATCCTAAGGAAAAATAGAAATGCTCATGAAAAATAAACGGATTTTTGCATCCTTATTTATGCTCATATTCACTACATTAGTATTTGCTATGTATGTTGGCGTGAATGTGCTGGACTTCAAAAGAGTCGGGTGGCTTATGATAGGGGATCCGGGCCAGAGTTGGTCTGGGTGGAATTTCTTCCGAAACACTCCTTTGCTGCAATGGCCTCTTGGTCTAAATTACAACTATGGCATGGGTGTGGGTGGCTCAATAGTCTATACAGACTCAATTCCTATAATGGCGTTTATATTCAAGCCTTTCAGTGGCATCTTGCCAGCAAGGTTTCAGTATCATGGTCTTTGGATGTATCTTTGCTTTTTGCTCATGACTTTTTCCGCGTGGCTTCTTCTTCGTAAGCTAACAAGGAATGAGGTATTTTCAGCTGTTGGATCTTGTTTCTTTTGTATTGCCCCAATATTTTTAAACCGAGCCGGAGGTCACTTCGCATTAGGTGCTCAGTGGCTAATTTTATTTGGATTTTATCTATACATTCATAAGTCATTTTGTTTTAAGCGGTGGGTCTTACTTTTAGTTCTAGCTACAACAATTCACGCTTACCTCCTCATAATGGTGTATGCGATATTTTTATTTGACGTTTTAAATAAGTTGCTTTCAAATAAATTATCTTTAAAGAGTGCTTTTATGTATTCTGCAACTTACTCTGTATTGATATTTTTCACAATGCAAGCAACTGGGTACTTTGTTATAAAAGGGTCTGACCCATACCCTGGCTTCGGATACCTTAACATGGATATTGCCGGTTGGTTCAACCCTGGAGATCAACGATACTCACATCTTATTTTGAGTCATGGCAATCAACAAGCTAACTTTGAGGGTATAAATTACATCGGCATTGGTTTCATTATGCTGCTCTTATTTATGCTTATTGACTCCACCATAAGAAAAGTTGTAGACATTAAGAGAATAATTAAATCCCCAATCTTATACTTCTGTTTTATTATGGCTGCTGTTTCTATAACTTATAGAATCAACTTTTATGGTTATAATATCATTGAAATACCGATAAATGACTTTCTTTTGAAGGTTGGAGGCATTTTTAGATCTTCAGGGAGGTTCTTCTGGCCGGTAACGATGATAATGATGTTGATTGTTTTGGTTTACTTATCAAATAGGTCAACAAGAGCCACTTATATATTGATTCCAATTCTTCTAATATCTGTTGCTGATGAAAGTAACTTTTTTAAAGCTGTTCGAGAAATATATACTGGCAAACCATATGGCTCTCAGATGCTGAGTAAAGAGTGGGAAGTAGTATCTAAGGGAAAGGATACCATCATTACTACTGATTACGATAATTTCAGCCAAAATCATTGGCTGCCTTTTGCTGAATTCGCTTCATCTGAAAAGATGAAACTTAATTTCGGTTACTTTGCACGAGCTGACAAAGAAGCGATCAATAATAATAAAAGATACATAGATGAAATTAAAAGCACTGGGAATTTAAGAGATAACGAAATTTATGTCGCCACAGATGAGGACTGGCTTAAAAAGCCAATATCCATCTATGGCGACAAGTTAAAGATCAAAAAGATTGATGGCTTTTTCGTTGCATATTTGTAGTATTAAAAAGGCCGCTTTTGCGGCCTATTAAAATTTATATAGATTCCCAAATGAGCCACCAAAGTCCGCACCTAGCGCCCTGCTATCTCCAAATGAAATATCTTTCAGCGTAAAAGTATGCCCAGCTGACACTGTGCCATCTCTGAAGATTTCAATTACCGTTGCCGTAGTTCTATTCGCCGTCGTTCCATAGAGGATAGCTGTCCTTACGGACCCGCCTGTCGACGATAGGGTTCCTATATTGGTTCCTGAGCCTAATGGAGCCGATGCCACTCTAACAGTCACATCTACATTGCTTGAGTACGTGACTACTACTGCCCATTTTTCACCATCCCTCCATTGCATATCAGCGAGTGTTGCTCGCAAACCAAATACTGGTGATGGACCTGGTGCCGTAACGCATGTAACCGTTCTTTGGTTTCCGCTTGGCGTATCAGTAATTGTCGTATTGTTTGTGTAGCTCGCATAATCAATCCCAAGCCGAGGGGCAAAGGTTTTTTGTATTCCTAACCCACTTAGTAATGCATCACCTGCTATTGAGTTTGTCCCGCCAATTGGGAAGTTGCATGTACACTCTTTCAGTGCGAATTTGCCTCCTGAAGAACTACCCAGTGTAGCTATTGAACCTGATGTTTGACCATTGATTACAGACTGCTCAATAACAAGTCGTCCTCCATTCATGAAGGCAAGATATGTGTTAGCGGTATACCCAAAGAAGAGTGTTCCGCCAATCACACGGATCGTCCCGTTGGCAATCAGAAATACTGAGTTACTCAGGTTCTCGCCCATATAGCAGCAATTGAATACGGCATCCGTCCCGTCAAAATCAACGCCAGCAGCTGTAGCAAATTCAAAATCACAGTTATTAAATTGCAGCGTGCCATTACCATCGGGTGATGTTCCGTTACTGCGAACGACTAGGCATCTGTTTGTAGCACCCTGGAATGAGCAAGCATTAAATTGCGTTCTGTGATTTGATCCGTCTAAATGGCAAGTAAATGGTGATGATTCAAATCCACAATTATCAAAAGAATTTAACCATGCGTCTTTTGCATAGTAGGAAGCTGATCCGCCGCCAGTAAATAGCACATTTTTAAACTTAGTGTAATGCCTGAAGCGCAGAGAAAGAGGGTATGCGACAGTAGCGTTACCATTGATCGTCATGTTTTCAATCATTATTGGCGAGATTCGTGTATCTGTTGTCTCTGCCAGGTCAACAAGAATCGTCCCACTGAATCCTGCCTTAATGATTGTGCTTGAGAACCCTGCTCCACTTAGGCTTATGTAAGCGCCTTTCAAATCAATTGCAGATCCACACAAATATGTACCGACACCGAACAGCAAAGTACCACCGCCATTTGCTTTCATCCAGCTTATCGCTGCATTGATTGCTGGCGCATCATTTGCTACTCCATTCCCAATTGCACCAAAATCAGCAACATGAATAGTCTGACTATTTTTATCGTGCTGTGTCATTGCAACCGAGTTGGTATATGGTTGTTTTACGCCAAGTAGAGAGTCACCTTTTCCTGCTGCAACACTAGCCAGACTGGCAATAGATGCTTTTAAATTCAAAGCACCTTGAACCGTGGTTGAGCCTCCGCCGTCATCAAGCGCGCCGAGTTGTGCAGCCCCTGTTGATAATGCGAGTTGGGCAAGAATATCGTCGTTAAGTTGAACCCAGTTAGCCAAAGTGGATGGCGGCATTGCGGCCAGCATGAACGAATATCCCTTATCCGTTCTTTTTGCAATATCACCAACCTGGGCATTCAAAGCCAGCATAGCAGCCTGACTGCTTACAACAAATGGTTCGGTGAGAGCTACTGCTGGCAGCATGGATACTGGAATTTTACCGCCGCTGTCCAGAATTGCGATAGTGTTAACAGGTATTGAGCTAGGATTCCCGCTGTCATCGAATGATGCAACGGAGTCCTTTCTAACTGATGCAGCTTGTAATTCAGTTACTGTCTCCCCGTCGGGAACTCTAAGCGTTCTGCTAAACACTGCTTCTGCTGCAGTCTGGCCTGCGCTAGCCGCCTCTGATGCCGAAACCAAGGCCTGACTAGCCCTTTCACTTGCAGAGTTAGCCGATATATTTGCCTGTGATGCTGCAACCGTAGCCTGTGCAGAAGAAGCGGCAGCGTCATCAGCGGCCTGTCGCGCTTCAGCTGCATAATCAGGAGCCTTTCGTGCCTCTTCGGTATAGAGCTTACATTCAGCCGCAGCAACTTCAGCTACAGCAGCATAAAGCTGAGCTTTTTTAGTATCAGAATAAGACATATGGCACCTTAATATTTGATGCAGTAGAGTTGTGCTACGTTGCGAGGGCGAGTTACGGAATAGAAGTATGGGGCGTTTTCTACCGGACTGGTTGCAAGGCTAGAACCGGCCGTGAAATAAACCGCGCTCAATCCGTAGTTGGCTATATTGACTGGATCGCTTCCATAGCTATTTCCACCATGTCCAATTAGCAAGCCAATGTTCGCGCCTGTTAAATCATCATCGTAACAACCAACAATGGTCCCTAACTGGGAAGAGCCAAATACACGAGATGGGTCAGCATTCCTTCCGTTATCAATGCCGCGAACAAACTCACCTCGCAGATCAGGGAGGTTGAATGTTGTGCTTCCATCACCCGGACCCCAGGTTGTTCCTATGCGAGAGAACAGGCGCGCATAGATATTTCTACTCACTGCAGAACCATCTGCCGCAAGCCAGCCTGTAGGCGGAGTGTTCATTGCAAACGATGCTGTCATGCCGACCAGGTCGGTTGATGTGCTCGCTGTTTCATCGGTGATATTCGTGCCATCACAGAACAAGCGCGATACCAGCCCAGGGATGACAATCACACCAGAGCCGGTTGCTGTTTTGCAGGTTACCGAGAAATTACCGGTGCAGTTATTCTGGACTACCCATGACTTTATCCACGCAGGGAAGATCAGGTTTAAGTTGGCAGTAAGCGTGCCTGTCAGGATGATGCGATCTTTTGCGGCCTGTATTGAAGACATCACCACGCTTGTTCCGGCGAGAGTGATTGACGTAATGCCGTAGTTGTTAATTGGCACCCATCCAGTCGTTGCTCCTGTTGCGGACTCTGGAGGCGTCGTGTTCGCCTCATTAAGGCTAATCCACTGTCCATTCAGAGTTGAGTTAGCAACAACTGAGCCCTTTGGATATCCGCCAACTGCATCTGAAAAATCCTGGCTAAAGGTATACCCGGCACCGGCGTTCTGCCATTGCTGCTGCAGCGTCACTGAATAAATGACACCGTTCATGTCTTTACCACTTGGCGGAATCCCTCCAGCGCTTAGTGGCTGCATGGTTACAGGCGGGAATCCTTTATCAAAAGTGGCGACGCCGTTATTATCTGTGGTTGTGCTTGAATCAACAGGGATTGTGTTTTTCAGCCCGTTTAGTCCGAAGGGCTTAATAATTCTTGATGGGATATCAGAAGAGTTCATGTCATACCTGCTGAACGATATTAACTGTAACCCCTATCGGGGAAGGGAGTGCGCCTGAGCTTTGTACGATGGCAAGGTCTGAAGTCGACAGGGAGAATTCGAATACGTAGCTCATTACCATTTCGCCATCGTTTCTGACGTAGCAGCGCCCTTTATCTCCGAACATGAAGTTCAGAAGCTTGTTCAGATTCGGGATTGTGCAGTCGGAGATGTTTGCAGCCGCTTTCATCATGATCAGCTTTCGGTAAACATCATTTGTGAGCGTTACGGTCGATGTAAGAAGCTCGCCAGAGTAAAACGGTGCCTGATTAAATGGCTGTGGGTCGTCTACTAAAACCGGGTCTGAAGATGCTTCATTGAAGCCAAAATAAATCTTGTTCTCTGTCACCGTCAGCTGCCTGCTGACAACCACGATTTTTCCCCATACATCCAGACCGTATGTATCGGCTGTCTCGATATTCCAGATCACGTCATAGAAATCATCGAGAAAACCTTCGATACCTACGGCTTCATTGAATGAATAAATCAGGGATTTGAGTTTCGGGCTGTCTGCATATTGCGTCAGGATTGTATCCGCGACGTTTATCATGCCAGTGTCACCGAGATGTTTGATGCGTCCAGAGTTGGTACTTCATCAATGCCAAAGGACGCAGATGTTTGATATGTAGTACCGTCACGACTGATTGTGATGCTGAAGATATCGACATTTTCTGAATCAATAGCCTGCACGCCAGCATAATAACGCCCTGCATAGATAGTTGAACCGATGCGGGCTCTCGTACCGCCATCCTCGCCGTTAAAGGCGCTGATAATTGCGTTCTGCACCAGGGTAACTATATTGCCAGGTAGCGCATTATTATTTGCAAGCTGAACGTTGAAATGCACGCTTACGGCTGATGGTGTCTGCCACTTAATCTCATACTCAGGGTATGGCTGGACGTAATTGACATCGTCGACGACTGTATAGGTCGTGTTACCGACCATTGAAGGGCCAGGCGGAAGCTTTTGCCATATCGCCTTACCGATATCTGCTGAAGCCCCACCATAAACGCACACATAAAGAGAGTGAGGTTCAAGAGAGACGTTGGTGAAACCCTTTGTTACCGTCAAGCCTGTATTGTTCTGAGTTACGTAGGCATCCGTTACGCCATTGACGGCCAGCACGTTTGCATAAACTGCACCCAGCTGGTTGTTTGAGTTTCCGGCGACTGACTGCTTGCGGCGATACTCAAAGTTTGCCCGACTTTCTACTTCATTACCCAACACCCCAGCAGTTGAATTGGTAATGCCTGACCAACCCTGAATGGCACGGTAAATCGTGTTTAATGCACCAATAGGACATGCAATGGGGCCAGTTGCCTGATTCTGGAAGACAACGTTTACTGAACCTGAGGAAGGGATAACAGCATCGGCCAGTGAGTAATAAAGATAACCGCTTGCATCCTGGGCAATGCTGTTTGCTGGGATGACAGTGCCTACCAACCCTGTACAGGTTGCAGTTACAGTGGTCCCAATCGCCGCGATACGGTCAATGAAGTAAATCTGTCCGATCGCATCCTGCATTCTTCCTTCAGCAAAGTCTGGGTTAATCTGATTTACCAGCCATGCCAGATTGTCATTCTTGTCTCCGATGATTGCCGTGTCGCTCATGGCAATCTGTCCCTGCGGAGTCGTCAGACTCTTACTCATCCCTCCGCCCATGGCGGTATCAAGGTCAGTTAATCGCCCGTTGAGAATGTCTATCTCGTCAGGAACGGCAATGCCGGTATCGGAAAACGTGACAGAGGGGACGGCTGTGCTAACTGTTACTTCAGCCATTTGTTACCTCAGAATTGGATTGTGGTCTGAACGTTGTTTTGGTCTGTTATCGTCATGACTCCGGACGCAATGCGATCTGCTTTGCCAACTGTGGTGGTGCAGAATGCCGCCTGTACGTATGGAAGCTTTTTGGCCTCTGTAGCCATTTTGGTATTAATGAGTTGCGTGCCGGGCCAGTGACCCAGAATGCGCTCGTAATATGGAATTCCAAGCGTGGTGTCATACCATGGCTCTCCGAGAAAGGTTGAGCACGCACACGCTACGTCCTGAGCTACTGCGTAGGGATTGGCAGTAATAGCTATGCTTCCGGTATCGTCCAGCGCAATGTCCCACTGGTCAGTCAAAAGCAGTGATTTGGTGAGCATGTAAACTCCGGGCAATAAAAAACCCGCCGAGGCGGGTTAGTTTGTTGGCGTTCCGGTATTTCCGGAGCCTGTTTGTACACCACCATGTTTGTGTGTGCTGAGGTGGATTCCGTTTCCAGTTACTTCGCCAGTTGCGGTAATCGTTCCGCCAAATATCGCGTTGCCGCCGAAACTTCCAGAGCCCTGAGTTAGCTGTCCGTTGGCTTCAATGATAGGTGCGTTAAGAGATATTTTGTCATCAGCATTGACCACAACAGTGTTGCCATTTACCTGGACAACCAGCGGCGACACGATGTCTATCCCATCATTGGCAAACTTCACATACTGGCTTGGCTCTGCATTAAGCACCCCGCCAAGATAGATGGCATCAGAATAGCTGTGCGTGCGATTAGACCCGGGCAATGCTGATTGCTTTGTCTTCTTCACGGCTGTGATATCACGATCGCAAATGGCAATCAGGCCAATATCACCCTCTACAGGCGGCATAATCACCGCACTGGCCCCACGCTGAAGCCTCCAGACAGGAACTCCGTGAATCACTGAGTTTGGAATCAGATCGCCGCCGCCAGTAAATCCCTCAACCATTGGTCTCACTGACACAACCTCACCTGATTCGCTTACTGATGTAACCAGAGCAAGGGTAATAAACGCTTTTCCCATGAGGAATTGACGCATCAGAAATTGCTGAGCGTTCGTCTCAGTAGTAGTGTCTTGCGGAGTAGAAGTAAATAAATTCATTACTGCCTCTCCGTTAACTGACCTATAGAAGACCAGACCATTGTGGTCCATGGTCCGCCCTCCATCCACGTTGAAAGATGGTGGGTCGCTGATTGAACTGTGTAGATGCCACTCCCATTTGGCAGTGATGTCTCAAGTTGAATTTTTCGGCCACGGATAATCAGGTCGCTATACTGGCACTGGAAATTAATACCTATCTTAGTAAATACCGGGTATCCAATCAGGCCTGTCTGGGGTGAGATGAATGGAATTTGGTCGTCCACACTTCCATTTCTCGGCCAAATGTAAATTGCACCAAGGCGGAAGTCAGCCTCTATTCCTGCAAGCTCTACGCATTGCTGAATTTGCGCTATCGGATTCCCGACAAAGTAGGGATTTTCTACCTTCAAATTCACGCCGTTATTTATGACGTTGTATCCAATTCCAGCCGCTATCGTCGTAATGATTTCAGCAACGCTTGCAATCCCTTCTTTAGAGAATGGAGGGCTAACAATCGACTGATCAAATCCAGTAGAAAAGGCACTAATAATAAGTGGCGCATCAGGCATCTGGTTTAAGTCGGCGAAACTCCCCGTTATGGAACCGAAGAATAATGGGCGGTCATCTGCCCAAACCTTAACCATGTTCTGTTTGGCCCCATCCAGCTGGATTCCTTTGTAGCTGAGCAATGCTATATGCTCCAAGCTAAGGCCGAATATCCTTGCCTCAAGACTTGTTCCAGAAATTCCGCCATATGCACCGATTTCAACCTCTGCTTTGATATTGTCAGTCGTAAGGATGTTATTGCCCGACTCATCAAAAGACCCTTCACTGAGGGTGAACTGAAATTTCAGCGTTCTCTTTTTATAGGTCATGCTGCCATCTCATCTGCTGTGGCGTAGAACAGCTTGAATCGCGTCCCAAGCTCGTCATAAACAGGATCAAGGCTACCTTGTGTATCAGCGAAGAAAATCTCACCTTTAAAGCCAAGATATGGATAACGGACTATCTTGTTGCAGTTATGGCAAAGCACACCTTGCGCTATCCACAAATTATCCAGACCGACATCGATAAACAGCCCTGTGGAGCGCTGCACTATGCGCAGGGTTACTGACTGACCATCAAGGTTGACGCTGACTTCCTGAGCCTTGATGGGCTTTAGAGAAATGTTCTGCATCAGGATAGCCCCGCTACCAGTTCATCTACCGTTGCTGCAAGGTTTTTAATGGCCGATGTTGCCGCGCCATTGATGGCACTTGTCGCTCCTGAAGTTGCATTGCTAACGGCATTCGTTACGGATGTTGCGACTTTTGTTGCTGCACTGGATACTGACTCTTTCAGTCCAGTAAGTGCTCCCTTCACGTCTTCAAGAGTAGAATTGCTGGCTGTCGAGTTAGCCTTCTCCGTTACGACGCTGGCTGCCTTACTTGTGCCATTTGATGTGGTATTGCTGTTGGCTGTTGTACTTGTCAAGGTGACTTCAGCTTCCTGCAAAACAGCCTGAAAGATGGCTTCCACCGTCAGAAGGGTCACATCGCGATCTGATGTCCGGTAATTGTATCGAACCAGGTCGTAATCTTCGTATGTCGTGTCCGGTGTTTCGATGTCATATACCAGCGCATCAGCCACCATCGCATCAAGAGCGGCCAGCATGTCAGATCGACTCGTCAGA
>JADHED010003154.1_pt1 | contig 10178 bp, 9 predicted proteins | sample 8952041 | NCBI WGS metagenome assembly JADHED01 (sample SAMN16124423, study PRJNA663239) | bioreactor sludge metagenome | isolation source: sludge (control) | place: India:Bengaluru | collected 2018-09-08
TAGTTTTCTTGCCGCCTGCGCTGGGTCAAGCCCGGGGCGGCGCCCCCGCAGGGATAATCCCTGCCCCATGCTGGAGCGCATTCGCCATCGCCGACGCCTAGGCACCGCGGTACTCGCGGTGTTCACGCTCGCGTGGCTGGTGGCGCTGTTCGCCAGCGTGCAGGTGCGGCTGGCCCTGCCGCAGCCGGGGCTGCTGCACATGGAGGTGTGCAGCGCAGTCCCGCACGAAGCGGCCGCGCCCGAGGCCGGCGCGCATGCGGGCCACCACTCGGACCCCGGCTGCCTGCTGTGCATCGCCCTGGGCACGCCGCCGGCCATGGCGCTGGCGGCCTTCCGCCAGCCCCTTCCCGTGGCCCACCGGGCGCGCCTCAGCCTCGCGGAGGCGGTGCCGGCCTGGCGCGCGCAGGCGCCGCTGCCGGCGCGCGGGCCGCCCCCGTCCGTCCACGCCTGATCCATCGGTTGCACCGGGCCGCCACGGCCCGGCGCCTTCCCCTTCTTTTTGTCCGGACGCGACCTGCCCGCCCATGCGCGGGCGGGCGGCGTTCGGGCGTGGATTCCTCATGACTGCAAACCTCTCCCGCGCGCCTGCACCGCATGGCGCCGCCCTGCCCGCCCGCGCACCCGGCGCGCGCCTGGCGCCCGTTGCCTGCGCGATCGCCTGCGCGCTGCTGCCCGCCGTCCCCGCGCTGGCCGCCGGGGACGCGAACGAGCCCCCCGAGCGCACGCTGCGCGACGTGGTGGTCACGGCCGTGCACGACCATTCGCCCGTGCAGGTCGTGGCCGACCCCAAGCAGCCGCGCCAGCCCATTCCGGCCAGCGACGCGGCCGACTACCTCAAGACCATTCCGGGCTTCTCGGCCATACGCAGCGGCGGCTCCAACAGCGACCCGGTGCTGCGCGGCCAGTTCGGCTCGCGCCTGCCGCTCCTGACCAACGGCACGCTGCTGCTGGGCGCCTGCCCGGGGCGCATGGACGCGCCCAGCTCCTACATCTCGCCCGAGACCTTCGACCAGCTCACCGTGATCAAGGGGCCGCAGACCGTGCTCTGGGGCCCGGGCGCATCGGCCGGCGTGGTGCGATTCGACCGCGAGCGGCCCGACTTCCAGGAGCCGGGCGTGCGCTTCAGTGCCAGCCTGCTCGGCGCCAGCGCCGGCCGCAACGACCAGACGGTGGACCTGGAGGCCGGCAACGCGCAGATGTACGTGCGCGCGACGGCCAACCATTCCCACGGCCAGGACTACCGCGACGGCGATGGCCGGCGCGTGCCGTCGGCCTGGGACAAGTGGAACGCCGACGTGGCCCTGGGCCTGACCCCCGATGCCGACACCCTGCTGGAGCTGAGCGCCGGCGCCGGCGACGGCGAGGCGCGCTACGGCGGCCGCGGCATGGACGGCACGCAGTTCCGCCGCGACAGCTGGGGCCTGCGCCTGGAGAAGACCCGCCTCACGCCCTGGCTGGCCAAGCTCGAAGCCCAGCTGTACTCCAACCGCGCCGACCACGTGATGGACAACTTCACGCTGCGCACCTTCGCGCCGGGCGGCGGCATGTCCATGCCCATGGCCAGCAACGTCAAGCGCGACACCAGCGGCGCCCGCGTGGCCGCCACGCTGCAATGGCAGCAGGACTGGCAGCTGGTGGCCGGGCTGGACGCCATGCGCAGCCCGCACGAGAAGCGCAGCGGCACGCCCAGCCAGCCCTACGCCGGCAAGCCCTGGCAGCGCGACGCCAAGTTCGAGAACCTGGGCGCGTTCGCCGAGCTGGCCTGGCAGGCGCAGGCGGACACGCGCTGGGTGGGCGGCCTGCGCCTGGACCGCGCGCAGGCCTGGCGCTACCCCGTCGCCAGCGGCATGGGGGGCATGGGCGGCGGCATGGGCGCCGCGACCGGCGCCGACCACCGCACGCGCCCGGCCATGCCCAGCGGCTTCGTGCGCTGGGAGCACACGCTGTCGCCGCAGGGCGCCTCGGTCTACGCGGGCCTGGGCCACGTGCAGCGCTTTCCGGACTACTGGGAGCTGATCTCCCCGGGCAACAGCGCCGCGAACGCCGGCAACGCCTTCGCCACGCTGCGCCCCGAGAAGACCACGCAGCTGGACCTGGGCGCGCAGTGGAAGGGCCAGGGCTGGCAGCTGTGGACGTCGGCCTACCTGGGCATGGTGCGGGACTACATCCTGTTCGACTACGCCGGCATGGGCTCGGCGGTGCGCAACGTCGACGCGCGCACGGCCGGCCTGGAGCTGGGCGGCAGCCAGCGCCTGGGCACCGCCTGGACGGTGCAGGGCACGCTGGCCTACGCCTGGGGGCGCAACGCCACCGACGACCGCCCCCTGCCCCAGATGCCGCCGCTGGAGGCGCGCCTGGGCCTGGAGTACGCCGAGGGCCCCTGGAACGCGGGCGCCCTGTGGCGGCTGGTGGCCGCGCAGCACCGCTACGCCAAGGGCCAGGGCAACGTCGTGGGCCGCGACCTGGGCGCGAGCGCCGGCTTCGGCGTGCTGTCGCTGCACGCGGGCTACCGCCTGAACGAGCGCCTGCGGCTCACGGCCGGGGTGGACAACCTGCTGGACAAGAACTACGCCGAGCACCTGAACCTGGCCGGCAACGCCGGCTTCGGCTACCCGGGCGGCGTGCGCATCAACGAGCCGGGACGCACGCTGTGGCTGCGCGCGGACGTGAAGTTCTGAAATCCGGCAGCACTCAAAATCGATAGCTGCAGGCGCTTTCCACTCCTTGGTTTCAGGTTAGAGCAAACGGAAATCCATTGAATGACAAGCGCTGGCAGCTATCTTTTCGATAACGCGCTCCTCGTGTTGGCGTGAGTGATTTTTGTATCAATACAAAATTATTTCGCTGATACACTCATACGCGACACCAACCACGATTGCGCCGCCGGCCTCCAGCCCCACGGAAGGCCCCGGCCGGTTCGCCATGGAGCGCTGCATGACCCCCGAAGAGCTCGTTCAGCAGAATTGGAAGCGCCGCGACCTGCCCGGCTTCATGGGCCGGGCGGGGCCGCTGTGGACGCGGCGCGAGGGCGATGCATGGGCCTACGCCATCCTCGCGGACGAGGCGCACCTCAACCCCGCCGGCGTGGTGCACGGGGGCGCGCTGCTCACCCTGCTGGACCACGCCATCAGCAGCGTGGCCTGGGAGGCCTGCGGCCGCCTGCCCTGCCTGACGCTGCAGCTGGACACGCATTTCATCGGCCCGGTGCACGCGGGCCAGCTGGCGCAGGCGCGCGCGCAGGTGGTGCGGCGCACCGGCACGCTGGTCTTCATGCAGGGGGATGTCTCGGTGGATGGGCGCACCGCCCTCGCCGCGCAGGCCCTCATGAAGGTCGTGCGCACGCCGCGGGGCGACGGGCCATGACGGACGGCGCCCACGCTCTAAGATCGGCGCTGTCTCGCCGCCCCGCGCCATGACGGCCGCCGCCGCAAGCTGGCTGGGGCCCTTGGGACGGATCAACCCGCGAAGCTCCGCCATGCCCGCAAAGAAACAGGCCACCGCCTCCGACAAGAAAAAACCGGCCGCGCGCGCGGTGCGCGTGCGCCCCGTGCCCGCCGTCAGCCGCTCCATCGCCATCCTGCGCCTGCTGGGCCGCGTGGGCCAGCCCCTGGGCGTGAAGGCCATCGCCGACGAGCTGGCCCTGGTGCCCAGCACCTGCCTGCACATCCTGCGCGTGCTGGTGGCCGAGGAGCTGGTCACCTGGGACCCGGCCACCAAGCGCTACGCGCTGGGCAACGGCATGATCAGCCTGGCGCGCAGCGTGCTGGACCGCAGCGGCTTCCCGCAGCTGATCCAGCCCGTGCTGGACCGCCTGGCAGGGCGCTTCGGCGTCACGGCCATGGGCGTCGAGATCACGGCCAAGGGCACCGTGGTGGTGCTGGCGCTGTCCCACTCGAACCAGCCGTTTCGCGTGCACACGGACGTGGGCAGCCGCTTCGACACCCTGGTCAGCGCCACGGGCCGGCTCATCGCGGCGCATGGCGGCGAGAGCTGGACGGAACTGCGCAAGAAGTTCTCGCAGATCCACTGGGACAAGGCGCCACGCTTCGACACCTGGAAGAAGGAAGTGGAGCTGGCCCGCACGCAGGGCTTCAGCGTCGACCGGGACAACTTCATGGCCGGCCTGACGGTGGTCGCGGTGCCCGTCTTTACCGCGGGCGGGCGGTTCGCCTACACCGTGGTGGTCGTGGGGCTGAGCAGCCAGCTCACGACCGTGGCCACCGACCTGCTGGCGCAGGAGATGATGCGCGAGGCGCGGGAGATCTCCGGCCTGCTGGTCGAGGGAGTCTGACGCGAGGAGGGCCCGTATCGGGCCCTCGGTCTTCTCAGTCCGCGCGGATGCCCGCCGCCTGGATCAGCGGCCCCCACTTTTTGCGCTCGGCGCGCGCGAACTCGGCGAGCTGCGCCGGCGATCCGCCCGCCGGCTCGAAGCCGAGGTCGAGCAGCTTCTGGCGCGTCTCGGGCCGCGCCAGCGCCTTGTTGAGCGACGCGTTCAGGGCGGCGACCACGGCGGCCGGCGTGCCCTTCGGGGCGTACAGCGCGTTCCAGGCGATCACCTCGAAGCCGTCTATGCCCTGTTCCGCGATGGGCTTGACACCCGGTACCAGGCCGCTGGGCCTGGCCGACGTGACGCCCATGGCCTTTACCTTCCCCGAGGCCAGGTGGGGGCGCAGGGCCGTGGGCGTGTCCACGATCACGGACAGCTGGCCGCCCAGCACGTCGGTCATCGCGTTGCCCGAGCCCTTGTAGGGCACGCCGAACAGCGCCGCGCCGGTGCGCTCCTTGAGCAGTTCGACCACCAGGCGCGCGGTCGTGCTCGGCATGGCGACGTCGGCCGACCTGGGGTTGCGCCTGACCGCCTCCAGCAGGTCGTTCGCGGAGGCGAAGGGCGCACCGGCGTTGGCGGCCAGGACCATGGGGAAGGTGCCCACCAGGCCGATGGGCTCGAAGTCCTTCTCCGCGTCGAACGGCATCTTGGAGTAGAGGAACTGGTTGAGCACGTGGGTGGCGTTGGTGCCCATGGTGAGCGTGTAGCCGTCGCCCGGCGCCCGCGCGGCGGCCTCCGTGCCGAGGTTGCCGCCGGCCCCGGGGCGGTTGTCGATGACCAGCGCCTGGCCGAGGTCCCTGGCCATCAGGTCGGCGATGTAGCGGGTCGCGATGTCCGTCCCCTGGCCCGCCGCATAGGCGACCACGACCCGGATGGGCTTGTCGGGGTAGGCGGCCTGTGGGCCCTGGGCATAGGCCCCGGGTGCTCCCGCGAGGAAGCAGGCCGCGGCCGCGAGCACGATTGCAGGTTTGCGCATGGTTTTGTCTCCTTGTAGCTATCTTCAACGGGTTCTCATGCCGCCGCGGGCACGGGTGCCGCGCCGCTCGCATGCAGGGCCTGGCGCTGCGGCGCCGCGAACCCCAGCTCCTGCAGCACCTCGTCGGCGTGCTGGGCGAAGGCGGGGGGCGGGCCTCCCGGCGCCCCGGGCGTCCCCGCCAGCCGCCAGCGCCTGCGGCACCGAGAGCACGGGGCCCGAGGGCACGCCGGCGCGCATCAGGGCGTCGCACAGCGGGCCGCAGTCGTGGCGGGCGATGGCCGCCTCGATGGCGCACCGCAATGCATCGCGGTGCGCGAGGCGCGCGGTGTTGGACGCGAAGCGCTCGTCCTCCGCCAGGCCCTGCAGCCCCACGTGGCCGCAGAAGCGCCTGAACTGCCCGTCGTTGAGGATGCCGATGAACAGCTCGCCGTCGCGCGCGCGAAACTTGTCGTAGGGCGCGATGTTGGGGTGGGCGCTGCCCAGCAGCCCGGGGCTTTTCTGCGAGGCGAACCAGTTCGACGCGTGCGGCAGCAGCAGGCTGAGCGCCGTGTCGTACAGCGTCGCCTCCACGCGCTGCCCCTGGCCGGTGCGCGCCCGCGCCAGCAGCGCCATGAGGATCGCCGACAGCGCCACGTAGCCGGTGAGGTGGTCCACCACCGGGATGCCCACGCGGGTCGCGCCCGTGGCGGCGTCGCCGTTGATGCTCATCACCCCGCACAGGGCCTGCAGCACGGCGTCGTAGCCGGGCAGGCCGCCCAGCGGCCCGTCGGCGCCGAAGCCGGTCACGCTGCAGTACACGAGGCGCGGGTAGGCCGCGGCCAGCGCCTGCTCGTAGCCCAGGCCCCAGCGATCCATGGTGCCGGGCAGGAAGTTCTCGATGAGCACGTCGGCGCCCTCCAGCAGCCGGTGCAGCACCTGCTGCCCGCCGGGCGTGGACAGGTCCAGGCTGATGGAGCGCTTGCCCCGGTTGAGGGCCGAGAAGTAGGCCGCGTGGCCGTCCAGGTCGAACGGAGGGCCGAGCTGGCGGGTCTCGTCCCCGCCGGGCGGCTCCACCTTGACGACCTGCGCGCCATGGTCGGCCAGCATCTGGGTGCACAGCGGGCCCGCGAGCACGCGGGTCAGGTCCACCACTTTCAGGCCATGCAGCGCAGCGCCCATGGCCGTCAGCCCCGCGAGGGCAGGATGACCACGCCGCCGCCCACGACCGACAGTTCGTCGTCCTGGTTGCGCGCCTCCTGCTCGATCTCGATCATGTGCTGGCCGTTTTCGATGAACTTGCGCTTGACGCGGCCCTTGATGAACAGCATGTCGCCCTCGGGGTTGTGGCGGCGGATCTTGCAGCTGGCCTTGTGCAGGAAACCCGTGTCGCCCATCCAGTTGGTCAGGTGGTGCGTGAGCCACGAAGTGCGCTCGGGGCCGTAGTCGTAGGCGCCGGGTGCGCCCACTTCCAGCGCGAAGTCTTCTTCCCAGTGCACGCGCTCGGGGCAGTCCGGGATGCCGAAGCGGTTCTTGATGCCCACGCCCGGGTGCTGGTCGATGAGCTTCCACGCGAGCTTGTTGGCGCGGATGTACAGGCCGCCCCAGCCCTGGGCGTAGGCGATGAAGCCGGTCACCGTCATCGGGCCCTTGAACATGGTGGGCAGCTCCTCGCCCTCCCGCACGTCCTCCCAGTAGCGCGGCGTGGCGCCGCGGATTTCCTCGTTGCGGTAGAGCTGGTAGGCCTCGCCCAGCTCCTCGTCGGTGTAGCGGCGCGGCTCGCGCGCGCGCACCTCCTGGTACTTGGTGCCCTGCTCGCGCGCATGGTCGCGCTCGGTGCGGAAGCACCAGCTGTCGGCCTCGGCCACCTTGTCGCCGGTCTGGTTGAAGAAGTCCACGTGGTAGATCTGCTGGACGGCGCGGCCGGCGAAGCGGGTCTGGTGCTCGATCAGGTCTTTCAGGTAGGCCTCGGTGTGGATGGCGTCGTTGCGGCGAATGGGCTTGTGCCACGTCCAGTCCGCGCCCGACCACATGGCATGCACGCCCGGCAGGCCGCCCACGTAGCCCGAGACGATGCGACTGGTGGCGAACAGAAAGCTCGGCAGCGCCACGATGCCGCCGTAGTGCGTCTTGGCCGCGTAGTCCGGGTCGCACCACAGCGGGTTGTCGTCGCCGATGCCGTGGGCGTAGTGGCGGATGTTGTCGCGCGTGGCCTCGTAGCACCAGGGCTCGACGGTGTTGCCGATCTTCTGGCCGATGCGCTCGCGCAGCTCGTCGAGGCCGCTTTCCGTGATCTTGGGGAAGCTGCGCTGGGTGGTGGTGGACATGCTTGTCTCCTGTAGGGGTGGATGGGTGAACGGAATGGGTCAATGCGCGGCGGCGGCCTCGCGCTCGCGCAGCACCTTGCGGTGCACCTTGCCGGCGGGGGTCTTGGGCAGCTCGGGCACGAAGGCCACGTGGCGCGGGTATTCGTGCTGGCTGAGCTTGGAGCGCACCAGCTCCTGGATCTCCTGCACGAACGGCTCGCCGGGTGCGCGGCCGGTGACGACGAAGGCCTTGACGACCTGGCCGCGCACCTCGTCGGGCACGCCGATGGCGGCAGCCTCGAGCACGTCGGGGTGCAGCAGGATGGCGTTCTCGATCTCCACCGCGCTCATGGTCCAGCCGGCGGAGATGATCACGTCGTCGGCGCGGCCCGCGTGGTAGTAGTAGCCGTCCTCGTCCACGCGGCCCAGGTCCTTGGTCGGTATCCACTCGCCCTTGCGCAGCACCATGAGCTGGCCCGTGGCGCCGGGCGGGCAGGGGCGGCCCTCGGCGTCGTGCACCTCGATGCGCGTGCCCGGCACGGGCTTGCCGAGCGAGCCGCGCTTGACGGGGAAGTCCGGCGCGCCGGGGTAGCTCGCCAGCACCACGCCGATCTCGGTGGTGCCGTACATGCTGCAGACCTCCAGGCCGAAGGTCCGGCGCACGAAGTCGGCCGTGTCGTCGTCGATGGGCTCGCCGGTGAACGAGAGCTTGCCGAAGCAGTAGGCGTAGTCGCCCGCCTTGCCGCAGTTCTTCATCATGCGGTAGTGCGTGGCGGCGGCCGACATGTTGGTGAAACGGTGCCTTGACAGCGCCTGCAGCAGCCGCTCGGGATGAAAGCGCCCGCTGTACGCGCCCACCGTGAGCCCCATGCCCAGCGGCGCCAGCGTGCCGTGCCACAGGCCGTGCCCCCATGCGGGCGACGAGGGGCAGAAGAACCGGTCGCCCGGCCGCAGGCCCGTGCCGTACAGCGCCGCCACCGTGAGCGTGACCAGCGCCCGGTGCGTGTGCTTCACGGCATCGGGCAGCTCGCGCGTCGTGCCCGAGGTGTACTGGAACACCGCCAGGTCGTCGGCGCGCGTCTGCACCGCGTAGCGCGGGGGCAGCCCCTGCAGGCTGGCGTGGAACGCGTCGTCGTAGACGAGCGCCGGCACCTGCGTCGCCGAGACGGCGACCGGCATCTTCTGCGCGTTGGTGACGATCAGCGCGGGCTGGCAGTCATGGACGCGCAGGCGGATGCCGTCGGGCCCGAACAGCGTGAACAGCGGCACGGCGATGGCGCCGCGCTTGATGACGCCGAACATCGCCGTGTAGAAGGCGCGCGAGGGATCGAGCATGATCGCCACGCGCTGCCCGCGCTGTATGCCGCGCCGCTCCAGGTAGTGCGCGAAGCGCGACGAATCCTCGGCCAGCTCGCGGTAGGTGATGACCTCGTCGGCGCCGTCCGCGTGGGCCACGATCAGCGCGTCGCGGCCGCTGTCCGCGTGCCGGTCCACGCACTCGTGGGCGATGTTGAGGCGCTCGCGGTCGCCATCGAAAAGCTCCCAGAGTTTCTCGGCCGAGAAATACGCCTGGGCGTCCGCATAGCTCTGGTAATCGGTGAGTCGGGGCATGGGGTGCGTGTCTCCTTTGAGGTGCACCCAGTTTCTGGATCCGGCTTGTTATTGTCAAATACAACTTTCATTTGTATATAGACAAATAAAATCCAGCCAAAAGCATGCCTTTTCCACCCCTGGAGGGGTATCGCTAATTCAAGGAAAATATGGCTCCAGCGCTTATCAGACAAGCGCCTGCAGCTACTCTTTCAGTAGCTTCGCGTCATGGCTGGAGAGGCACGGCCGCCGCGCCCCGCATGGGCATCAGCCCTTGGGCAGCGTCGGCACGCGCACGAAGTCTTCGAGCGACAGGCCGCGCTCGGCCAGCAGCGACTCGATGGCCGGGCGCAGCTGGCCCAGGCTTTCCTCCACGGCCTCGCGCACCGTGTCCACCACCACCTGGGTGCCGCGCTCGATCTCGATGTTGAGCACGTCGCCCACGCGCTTGTCCTCGAACACCGTGGCGCGGCGCGTCTCGGGAATCAGCCAGACTTCGAACCAGCCCTCGGCGCGGTTCACCTCGGCCACCGTGAGGCTGGCGCCGTGGATGGCGATGTAGCCCTTGGCGAAGACGTAGCGGCGGAACGGCCCGGGCACCGACACGCGCCACACGAGGTTGTTCTCCAGCTCGCGCCGCTCGGCCAGCGTGCCGGTGAAGTCGATGTGGCCCGAGAGCGGGTGGCCGCCGATCTCGGCCCCGTCCCTGGCGGCGCGCTCCACGTTCACGCGCGCGCCCACGGCATAGCCGCCCAGCGTGGTGATGTTCAGGCTTTGCAGCATCACGTCGAAGGTGGCGCGCGTGGGCGAGAGGATCTCGGTCACCGTCAGGCACACGCCATCGACGGCCACGCTCGCGCCGATGGCCAGGTCCTGGCAAAAGCCTTCGGGGAAGTCGATGGTGAAGGTGCGCAGGCCTGCGCGGTCCTCGATGGCGGCGATGGCGGCGGTGGCCTGGACGATGCCTGTGAACATGGCTGCTGGCTGGAGGTGGTGCGAAAGC
>JADHED010003203.1_pt1 | contig 10178 bp, 15 predicted proteins | sample 8952041 | NCBI WGS metagenome assembly JADHED01 (sample SAMN16124423, study PRJNA663239) | bioreactor sludge metagenome | isolation source: sludge (control) | place: India:Bengaluru | collected 2018-09-08
ACGGCGAGGCGCTGCGCGTCCGGCTCGAGGCGCTCGACGCGCTCGGGCGCCGGGCCGAAGCGGAGCGGCTGCTGTCCGAGCGCGGCGCGGCGCGGCCGGGCGACGCCGCGGTCGTCGCGCTCACCGGCCTGCGGACGGCGCGCGACGCGCCCCCGGCGCGGCCGGGCCCCGCGGGGGTCTCGGCCGCGCTGGCCCAGCTGCAGAAGGCGCCGCACCGCGAGCGCGCGGCGGCCGAGGCCGCCGTCTGGCTGACGGCGTGGGGGGCGGCCCCGCTCGGGGCCGCGCTGCTCGACGCGGTCGGCGTGCCCGAGCCGGCCGACCCCGAGCTGCTCCGCGCGCGGGCGTCGACGCTCTACGCCGCGGGCCGGATCGGCGAGGCCGAGGCCGCGTACCGGCGCCTCGTCGACCTGCGCCCCGACGACGACGGCGCGCTCAACGACCTCGGCTACCTGCTCGCGAGCGAGAACCGCGAGCTGCCGTTCGCGCTGCGGCTGCTCGAACGTGCGGTGGAACTGCGCCCGGAGCAGCCCGCGTACCTCGACAGCCTCGGCTACGCGCTGGCCCGCGCGGGGCGCGCCGGCGACGCGCTGCCCGTGCTGCTGCGCGCCGCGCAGAACGCGCGCGAGCACGACGAGGCCGCGATCCGCGAGCACCTCGGCGACGTCTACGCCGCCCTCGGGGACGGCGTCCGCGCGCGCGCCGAGTGGGCCGCCGCCCTCGCGCTCGGGAGCGACGACCCCGCGCGCCTCGAACGCAAGCTGGCCGGACCGCCCGCGGCCGGCCCGACGACCGCGCCGGCGCCGCGTTGACCCGCGCCGCCACGGGCACGGCGGGCCCCGGGCTCGGGCTCGGGCTCGCGCTCGCGCTCTCGCTCTCGCTCGTGCTGCCGCTCGTCGTGCTCGCGGGCTGCGCGACGACACGCCGTCCGGTTGCCACCGGCCCCGACGGCTGCCTCGACGCCGACTACCGCGGCTCGTTCCGCGAGGCGGCGCGGCCCGACGACCCGCGGAACTTCCGCATGAGCGCGCGCGTCTGCGGCCCGGGGACGCCCGTCGTCCTCGAGCTGCGCGGGGCCGTCGGCGGCGCGGCCCTCGTCGCCGCCGTGCGGCCGGGGGAGGATGTCCGGCTGCTCTTCCCGTCGCGCCGGCTCTACGCGGACGGGCCGGACGAGCCCGACTTCTGGCGCCGCTTCACCGGGGTCGCGCTCGACGGGCGGCTGCTGCGCGGCCTCGCCGACGAGGGCGCGTCGGCGGGGGACGGCGGCTGGCAGGCCCCCCCGGGGTGGACCGCCGAGATCGCGCCGGCGCCGGCGGGCGAGCGCCTGCCGGCGCGGCTCGAGGCGCGCAGCGCCGCGGGCGACGGCCTGCGCCTCGAGAAGACGCGCGAGCGCCCGTCGCGCGCCCCGGCGGCGTGGCCGGAGGTCCCGCGCGGGTTCCGTCCCGCCCAGCCGGCGGACATGGCCGCGGGAGACGCGCCGTGACCGGCCCGGCCACGGTGCGCGTCGCGGCGCGCGCGAAGCTGAACCTCGTCCTCGACCTGCTGGGCCCGCGCCCCGACGGCTACACCGAGATCGCGACGGTGTTCCAGGAGGTCGACCTCGCCGACGACGTGGAGGTCCGCGTCGACGCGGGCGGGACGGGGATCGCGCTCGAGACCGCGGGCGGGGACGAGCCCTGCCCGCCGGAGCAGAACCTCGGCTGGCGCGCCGCCGCGCTCTACGCGGAGCGGTTCGGCGCGCCCGGCCGGGTCGAGATCCGGATCACGAAGCGGATCCCGGCGGGGGCCGGGCTCGGCGGCGGGTCGTCCGACGCGGCCGCGGTGCTGCGCGCCCTCTCGCGCCTTTCCGCCCGTCCGCCCGAGCCCGCCGCCCTGGCCGCGGCCGCGGCCCGGCTGGGCGCGGACGTCCCGTACTTCCTGCTCGGCGGGACCGCCGTCGGCCGGGGCCGGGGCGACGAGCTGGAGGCCCTGCCGGACGCCCCGTCCTGGCCCTGCGTGCTCGCCCGGGACGGCCGGCCGCTCGCGACCGCGGACGTCTACAACGCGGCCCGCGCCGGATTGACGCCCCGCGGGGACGCGCCTAATATCCGCAAGTTCCTGCGGCACTTGCGGGAGCGGCCCGACACGATTCCGCCCCTCGGCAACGACCTTCTGCCGGCGGCCGCGCGGCTCGAGCCGGCGATCCCCGTCCTGATCCGGACCCTCGAGGAGGCCGGCGGCCACGCCTCCATGACGGGCAGCGGCTCGACGGTCTTCGCCCTGTTCTCGAGCGCCGGCCCGGCGGCCGCCGCGGCGGCCGCGCTCCGGCACCGGCACGGGGCGGCGTTCGTGGCCGAGACGCGCACGACGGGGAGGGCCGACCGCGCCGGCTGACGAGGAAGACCAGGGCCACACGGGGCCGGACCGCGGGGGCGGGACGGGCCTCACGGACGATGGACGGATGCGGGCGGACGGAGATCGAGGGGAGCAGGGGCCAATGGAGATCACGGATATCCGCGTGTTCCCGGTGGACGAGGAGAAGCTGAAGGCGTTCGTGACGGTGGTCTTCGACCACTGCTTCGTCGTCTCGGACATCAAGGTGATCCACGGCCCGAACGGGCTGTTCATCTCGATGCCCTCGAAGCGGCGCAAGAACGGGACCTTCAAGGACGTCGCCCACCCGCTCAACAGCGAGACGCGGCGGATGATCGAGGAGAAGATCCTCGCCCGGTACGAGCAGGCGCTCGCGCTGGGCGCGCCGCGCCGGGCGCGGCGCCCGCGCGAGGCGGCCGAGGACGAGGCCGACCAGTTCCACGTGTTCGGGGGGCTGGACGGGCCGGACGGCCCGTCGAACGACGACGCGCTGGCGGCCGCGCCCCGCGCCGAGTAACTCACCAAGCTGAAGAGGACGAGCCCGAGATGGCGAGCGAACTGAAGATCTTCAGCGGGTCCGCGCACCCCGCCCTGGCGGGCGAGATCTGCACCTACCTCGGCGTCGAGCCGGGCAAGGTGCACCTCGAGCGCTTCAGCGACGGCGAGGTCTACGTCCAGATCCTCGAGAACGTGCGCGGCGCCGACGTGTTCGTCGTGCAGCCGACGCACGCGCCGGCCGAGAACCTGCTCGAGCTGCTGCTGCTGATCGACGCGTTCAAGCGCTCGTCGGCGGCGCGCATCACCGCTGTCGTGCCGTACTTCGCGTACGCGCGCCAGGAGCGCAAGGACCGGCCCCGCGTGCCGATCTCGGCCAAGCTCGTCGCCGACCTGATCGAGGCCGCGGGCGCCGACCGGCTGCTCGCGATCGACCTGCACGCGCCGGCGATCCAGGGCTTCTTCAACATCCCGGTGGACCACCTCTACGCGTCGCCGTCGTTCCTCGAGCACCTGAAGACGCAGAACCTCGGCGACCCGGTCATCGTGTCGCCGGACGCCGGCGGCACCGAGCGCGCGCGCGCGTTCGCCAAGCGGCTCGGCGCCGGCCTCGCGATCATCGACAAGCGGCGCACCGGCCACAACGTGGCCGAGTCGATCCGCGTGATCGGCGACGTCGAGGGGCACGACTGCGTGATCGTCGACGACATCGTGGACACCGCGGGGACGCTGACCGGCGCCGTGCGGGCGCTGCTCGAGCAGGGCGCGCGCTCCGTGCGCGGCTGCTTCACGCACCCGGTGCTGTCGGGCAAGGCGATGGAACGGCTGCGCGAGAGCTCCGTCTCGCAGATCACGGTCACGAACACGATCCCGCTCGACGACGCGCGCCGTTCGCTCGAGAAGATCAACGTCCTGTCGATCGCGCCGCTGCTGGGCGAGGCGATCCGCAGGACCTACACCAACTCGTCCATCAGTTCGCTGTTCGTCTGAGAGCCGATGAAGTAGAACGGGCGGAGCAGAGGTCCGCCCCCACACAGGAACGGGCGGACCAGAGGTCCGCCCCCACACATGGGTTGAGCCGGCAAGATGCGCGCGCGCGGACCGCGCGGCGCTACCCGGAGGAGAAGACATGAGCGAGCAGGTCACGATCCAGGTCCAGCCGAGGGAAGAGAAGGGCAAGAACGAATCGCGCCGCCTCCGCCGCCAGGGCCTCGTCCCCGCGGTCGTCTACGGCGGCGGGCGCGAGCCCGAGGGCGTCGCGGTCGACCCGCGCCCGCTCGAGGCGGTGCTGCTGACGGAGCGCGGCAAGAACACGCTGCTGCACCTCCGCATCGGCGACCGCGACCTCAAGCGCGCGGTGCTGATGCGCGAGATCCAGCGCCACCCCGTGACGGACCGGATCCTCCACGCCGACTTCGTGCGCGTCGAGATGGACAACAAGACCGAGGTCGACGTCCCGATCGTGGCGGCCGGCATCGCGACCGGCGTCAAGAGCGAGGGCGGCCTGCTCGAGTTCATCCACCGCACCGTGACCGTGCGCTGCCTGCCGGCCGACATCCCCCAGCACATCGAGGCGGACGTCACCGAACTGCACGTCGGCCAGCACCTCGAGGCCGGCGAGCTGACGCTGCCCGCCGGCGTCGAGCTCGCGATGCCCGCGACGGAGACGCTGCTGACCATCTCGGGCAAGCCGGCCGAGGAGGCCACCACGGCCACGGCGACGACGCCGAGCGAGACCGAGGGCGGCGCGACCCCGGCCCCGACCGCCTGACCGGATTTCCCGTGTAGGGGCGGCCCTCGGGCCGCCCTACGGTCAGCATCGTGTCTGACCCGAATGAACCTGAGCCCGCCGGACCGTAGGGCGGCCCGAGGGCCGCCCCTACACGTCTTGTTGGGGAGCCCTCGATGCACGCGGTCCTCGGCCTCGGCAACCCGGGAGCGGAGTACGCCGGCACCCGGCACAACGTCGGGTTCGCCGTCGTCGAGGAACTCTGCCGCCGCTGGTCGGTGGACCTGTCCCGGGTGCGCCACCGGGCGCGCTTCGGGACCGGCCGCATCGGCCCGGTCCCGGTCCTGATGGCCCTGCCGCAGACCTACATGAACCTCTCCGGGGAGGCCGCGCGGCCGCTGCTGGCCTACCACGGCGTCGAGCCCGCGGAGCTGGTCGTCGTGCACGACGAGGCCGACTTCGAGCCGGGCGTCGTGCGCCTCAAGAAGGGCGGGGGATCGGCCGGCCACAAGGGGCTGATCTCGCTGGTAGCCCACCTGGGCAGCCCGGACTTCCTGCGGGTCCGGATCGGGATCGGCCGCCCGCCCGGCGGGCCGGAGAAGATGGCCGACTACGTGCTGGAGCGCCCCGGGAAGGCCGACGCCGAGCTGCTCGCGCTGGGGGTCCAGCGCGGGGCGGACGCGGTCGAACGGCTGCTCCGGGACGGGCTGGAGGCGGCCCTGCGCGAGGTCCACCGCCCGGAGCTGTAAGTCGCTCTGCCGCCGGGACGTGCGGAATTTCCCCGGCTCTGCTAGTATCCCGCGGCTCCAACCACCACCAACCCCCCTTGCTCCGCGCCGGACGCGGGGCCAAAGGCCAGGAGGGACACGAAGAATGGTTCGTCGCTACGAGCTGGCGCTCGTGGCCAGCCCCCAAGTTCCCGAAGAGGACCACGACAAGCAGCTGACGACGCTCGAGCAGCTGGTCGCCGACATGGGCGGCGTGGTTCACAAGGTCGAACGGTGGGGCCGCCGCAAGCTCGCCTACCCGATCAGCAAGTACACCGAGGGCAACTACACGCTGCTGCTCTACGACGGGGAAACAACCGTCGAGAAGGAGCTCTGCCGCCGCGTGAAGCTGTCCGACACGTTCATCCGCTTCCTGTCGGTCCGCGCCGACGAGCAGAAGCCGCCGACCGAGGAAGAGAAGGCGGCGCTCGAGCAGGCGCGCAAGGACTACGTCCAGCGCGCGAAGGAGCGCGCGGAGCAGGGCCTGACCGGTCCGGACGACGAGATCGCGCCGCTGCCGGGCGTCACGCCGCTGCTCGGCGCCGTCCGTGACGAGCCCGAGGCCGAGGACTTCGAGGGCGACGACCTCGTGCCGGAGCGGGAGGACGAACGATGACCCAGCAGCCCGCACGCCGCCGCGGCCGCCGCTTCCTGTTCCGGCGCCGCAAGTTCTGCAAGTTCTGCGAGGCCAAGGTCCCGATGATCGACTACAAGGACCTGCGCACGCTGCAGAACTACATCCCGGAGCGGGGCAAGATCCTGCCGCGCCGCGTCTCCGGCACCTGCGCGAAGCACCAGCGCGAACTGGGCGCCGCGATCAAGCGCGCCCGCATGCTGGCGCTCCTCCCGTTCACCGCGGACTGAGGGGGCTGGAGGAACCATGCAGCTGATCCTGCGTGAGGACGTCGAGCACCTCGGACGTCGCGGCGACGTGGTCAAGGTCGCCGAGGGCTACGCCCGCAACTACCTGATCCCGAAGCGCCTCGCCTACCGCTTCACCGAAGGCATGCGCAAGCAGGTCGACCACGAGACCCGCGCCAGGACCTCCCGCGACAAGCGCGAGCAGGTCGAGGCCGAGTCGCTCGCGGCGAAGCTGCGCGAGGTGTCGTTCGTGCGCTTCTTCCGGCGCGCCGGCGACAGCGGCGTGCTGTTCGGGTCCGTGACCAACGCCGACATCGCCGAGGAGCTGACGAAGCAGGGGCTCCCCGTCGACCGGCGGCAGGTCCGCCTCGACGAGCCGATCAAGCGCACCGGGACCCACCGCATCAACATCCACGTCCACAAGACGCTCTCGGTCGAGATCCCGGTCGAGGTGGAACCGGAGGCCGAGGCCGGGTCGTGATCCGGCCGCGACCGCCGAGAGGGGCCGGCGCGTGAGCCGGCCCGCACCGGTGAAAGGGGCGGCGGCCGAAGGGCCGCCGCGCGCGAAGGAGGCCCGCCTCGCGCCCGCGGCCGTGCGCCGCGGGCTCGTGGCGGGTCTGCTCGCGTGGGTCTTCCCCGGGGCCGGTCACTTCTACCTGGGCGCGCGCCGCCGGGCCTACGTGTTCTGCGGCCTGCTGCTGCTGACGCTGGGCCTCGGGCTCGCGAACGCGGGCAACCTCGCGGTCTACGACCCGCGCACGCCCTGGATCTCGCGCGCGAAGGTCCTCGCGAACCTCGCCATCGGCCCGTACGAGCCGCTGCTGCGCGCGGCGCTGTACGGCGCGCCGGCGTACGCCGCGCGCGAGCCGCACGAGCCGCAGGGAGCCGCCCTGACCGCCCGGCGCGAGCGCTCGTTCCGGCCCTACAGCGGCTACGGCAGCGCCTACCTGATGGCCGTCGGCCTGATGAACCTGCTGCTGATCTTCGACGCCTGGGACATCGGCATCGGCCGGAAGCGCTGAGGCCGCGGTGCTGCACACCCTGCACATGCTGCTCTTCGCCGCGATCCTGTCGGTGTTCTTCGCGTTCCTCGTCGGCCGCGAGGGGCGGCGGGGCCGGCTCTGCGGCGTGCTGTTCGCCAGCTTCGCCGGCGGCGGGCTCGCGGTGAGCCTGCTGCTGTACGCGCTGTCCTGACGGCGATGCGCGACCCTTCGATGTCTGGCTCGCCGATGCGCGGCGTCCGCACGCCAGCGCGCGGCGTCCGCGCGGGAATGCGCGGCGTCCGCGCGCGGATCCTGCTGCCGCTGGCGCTGATGACCGCGATCGCGGTCCTGTCCCACCGCGCGCTCCCCGTCGACCTGCCGGACCAGAGCGACAAGCTGGCCCACTTCGCCGCGTTCGGCGCCGTGGCCGCGGCCTGGGTCTGGGCGCTCGCGCCGCGCGGGCCGCTGCCCTGGCGCGCCGCGGGCTTCGCCTTCACGGCCGCCGCGGGCTGGGGCGTGCTCGACGAGGTCCACCAGTCGTTCGTCCCGGGCCGGCATGCCTCGCTCGAGGACGCCGCCGCCGACGTGTCCGGCGCGCTCACGGCGGTCGCCGCCTCCGCGCTCTGGCGCACGCGGCGCGCGCGGCGTGCGCGGCGCACGCGCGTCCCGCAGGCCTGAGGCCGCCGCCGTGCCGAACCGCTACGTCGTCGCCAGCCAGAGCCGCACGCACGCGCTGCTGCTGCTCCAGGCGCTGGACGTCGCGATGGAGGACGTCACGTTCCTCGTCGAGACGGTCCCGCACGAGCGCTTCCTCAAGAAGCTCGGCTGCCGCGTCGAGCGCGGCAGCCTCAAGGACCGCGCCTCGTACCGCGAGCTGCTGCCGGCCGCGATGCTGGTCATCACGGTGCGCGACATCCGCCGGTTGCGCGGTGTGCTCGAGGCCGTCCAGCGCGAGCGGGGCGAGACGCCCGTGCTCGTGCTGTCGATGGCGCCGCTGTCGTACCTGACGTTCGAGCCCGCGGACTTCCCGTGGGCCTACATCGTGCCGGCGGGGGAGAAGTTCAGCCCGGCGCTGCACGCCGAGACGCGCTTCGCCGCGGCGAAGATCCAGGTCCGCAAGCTGCGCGAGACGATGGAGGGCGCGAAGAACGCGGCCATCCTGCTGCAGGACGACCCGGACCCGGACAGCCTCGCCTGCGGGCTCGCGCTGCGCGCGCTGCTGGGCAAGAACCGCGTGCAGATGCCGATGGTGTCGTTCGGCCGCGTGACCCGCCCCGAGAACCTCGAAATGATGCGGCTGCTCGAGCTCGACGTAACGGTCGTCACCGAGGACGACCTGCGCGGGTTCGACCGCATCGCGATGGTGGACACGCAGCCGCCGCACCTGCGGGTGCAGCTGCCGCGCGTGGACGTCGTGATCGACCACCACCCGGCGCAGACGTCGTACGAGGCGAGCTTCAAGGACGTGCGCAACGCGTACGGCGCGACGGCGACGATCCTCGTCGAGTACCTGCGCGCCGAGGGGATCAAGGTCAACGAGCGGCTCGCGACGGCGCTGCTCTACGCGATCCGCACGGACACGCTGCTGCTCGACCGCCCGGTGTCCGAGGCCGACGTCGAGGCCTTCACATGGCTCTTCGAGCGCTCGAACATCAACCAGATCCGCCGCATCGAGCGGCCGGCGCTGCCGCGCGAGACGCTCGTCGCGTTCGCCGACGGCCTCAAGGACGCGCGGATCGAGGACAAGGTCATCTTCAGCCACCTCGGCCCGGTCGTGCGCGAGGACATCGTCCCGCAGCTCGCCGACTTCTGCCTGCAGGTGGAAGGCGTCGACTGGTCCGTGGTGTCCGGCGTCGTCGACTCCGAGCTGATCGTGTCGGTGCGCAACGTCGGCTTCGTGCAGAAGGCGGGCACCGTCGTGAAGGACGCCTTCGCCGGCCTCGGCCCCGCCGGCGGCCACCGCACGATGGCGAAGGCCGTGCTCCCGCTCGCGGGGTTGCCCGCGCTGCGCGACGGCCGCCCCACGGACCGGACGTACCGCGAACTCGAGAACCGGTTCCTGAAGGCGCTGGCGTCGGACTGACCCGGGTGGGGCGGGGTTTCTGACGGCTCGGGGTCGGACGGTCTTCCTGTCGTGCGTCGGTTGATACAATGTAGACAGCGTGCTACATTTCTTCACCGAGGCGACGATGGCCCTGAACATCCGGCATGCGGAAACCGAACGGCTGGCCGAGGAGCTGGCCAGGCTGACCGGGGAGACCAAGACGGAGGCGGTGCGGCGTGCCCTCGCGGACCGGCTGAAGCGGCTCCGCCGGGACCGCAGCCGGGGAAGCCTCGCCGACGAACTGGATCGGATCGCGAAGCGCTGCGCCCGTCTCCCGGTGCGCGACCGGCGGTCCGCCGACGAGATCCTGGGATACGACCAGGACGGGCTGCCGACCTGATGGTGATCGACACGTCCGCGCTCCTCGCGATCCTCCAGGACGAACCGGAGCGCCGCGCCTTCAACGAGGCGATCGAGGCGGCCGAGGTGCGGCTCCTGTCCGTCGGGAGCTACGTCGAGGCCTCGATCGTCCTCGAGGTGCGCCACGGCGCCGAGGGCGTGCGCGAACTCGATCGCATCCTCGAGCGCGCCGGAATCGAGCTGGTCGCCGTCGACGCCGAACAGGGGCGGGCCGCGCGCGACGCGTTCAGCCGCTTCGGCAAGGGGCGCCACCCGGCGGCGCTCAACTTCGGCGATTGCTTTGCGTACGCCCTCGCGCACACGGCCGGCCAGCCGCTGCTCTTCAAGGGCGAGGACTTCGAGAAGACCGACCTGACGCGGGCCTGATCGCGAGTTCGGTTGCGGTACCGCGGCCGTCGCCCGCCACGCCTGCAGCCGCCAGGCCCGAGCTCTGGGAGGCCCGCATCGCGGCGCTGCGTGATGCGGCGTTGCGGGCCGAAGCGTTGCGGGACCGGGACACCGGGAAACGAGTCCCCCTCGTTTGCAGTTCC
>JADHED010003204.1_pt1 | contig 10171 bp, 4 predicted proteins | sample 8952041 | NCBI WGS metagenome assembly JADHED01 (sample SAMN16124423, study PRJNA663239) | bioreactor sludge metagenome | isolation source: sludge (control) | place: India:Bengaluru | collected 2018-09-08
GCATCAATGTGGATGCCCAGGCCAAGACGTACAACCTAGCTTTCTATGGATTCGGTGCACAAACACAGCTCAAGAACCACAGCCTGGGCTTCGTGTGGCTGCTGCCGCTCTCAAAGAAAGTGGATCTGCAGCGCACCGAAACGGAAACATCCTTCTATACCATGCGGAATATCGTTGGTTTTGACGTGTCATACTTCGTACAGCTCATGTACTCCTACAAATTCAGCAGGGGGAAAAATGTGAAGAAAATCGACCGGAAAGTAGAGATCGAAAGTGATAGTAAGTCCCAGGGATTTGGGAAGTAGGACGAGGGACGAGGGACGAGGGACAAGGGACAAGGAACTAGCGACGGGTCAGATTTTCCTGTACACGAAATTCCACCATCTGTCGAATCAGGTCAAGGGGGAGGGGACGATCAATTGGAAATTGAACGGAACCCCTCCCCTGCTTGTATTTTGCCAGCTCTTCCTTAAATGCATCGTGACCCGATGGTGTGGCATAAAAACCAATGTGATTTTTAAATCCGGCAAAATATACCAGAGGTCTGCCTTGGGTTTTGTATGCCGGCATGCCGTAACTGATGAGCTCTTCCGCATCCGGTGCGGCTTTTCGAATAACCGTACGTACCTGTTGCAACAGTTCCCGGATATCTTCCGGGAAGGATGCAAGATATGCTTCCACATTGGCGAATTCTACTTTCATGTTTCAGGTTCTTTTTTGTGAAAATATAAAATATTTCCCGCCGCCACACGCAACCTTTTGTAGTTTTAACATCTGAAAACGGCAACCCATCCATTTCACATGAAGAAAACTTTACTTATTGCGGCGCTGCTCTGCTTTATAAAGAGCATCAGTGCCCAGCCCCTGTCAATAGGCTACCTTGGCGGCATGGGATTCTCGGATTACCATGGAAGCTATGCATCCGGCCGCTGGCAGTCACAGGGAAACGCACTGTCTTCCCTGTTTCTAAGGTATGACCTCACCAAGGTGCTTTCTCTTGGGACTGAAATAGGGTATTCCCGGCAGGAATACGTCCACAAGGACTACAGTTCCTATAACTGGTATATTTACTACCGGGGACCTTATGACTATATCCAGTATTATGATCCGATGCCCAATTATTATAGCACCTACTACAAGATGAAAGAATCCTGGAGCTATGATTTTCTCCGGATTCCACTCTACCTGACGCTGAGTACGCCCACGAAACTGCAGCTTTCTGTTTCAGTGGGCATGTATGTTTCATTTCGCACGGCACAGGATTATTATGCACCGCCATGGTACCCATACTATTCCTGGAAAAGTTCCCTGGTTGCTTATCCTACACTTGGAAACACCAGGACACCCCGCCACGACAACGGTATGTTTTACGCTGCAAGCCTATCCTATCCGATATCATCCGATTTCAGGATTTATGCGCAGGGCAGGCTTGCGGTGGGTCACCGTAATTTCCTGGCTTCCAAATCGGGTCGCACGGGGAGTTCCGAATTTGCGCTGGGTCTGGCTTACACGGGTTTGTTCAAATCCCCTGAAAGGGAGCCGGGGACCAACTTTCCGGATACCGCCTATGCACGTTTTCAGGTATCCCCACGCATCGGGGCCGGTTTTTCCACTGTGAGAAAATCTGAATATGAGGAAGCCTATGCTAAGCAAACATCAATGACCGCCGGCATTCAGGTTGAATACAACCTTGACAGGAATTTCTCATTGGTTACCGGGCTGGAATTTAACAGGAAGGGGTATTCCTTTCAGGATTCCTCAGCCAATACCTACCGTCATGCCATCACAACCGGCCAGTTGAGCAAGGTGAATACGACGGTTGACCTTGATTACATCGTGATGCCATTGTTGCTGAAAGTTCATATGGGAAAGGTTTACAGGGTCTTTGCAGAAGCGGGTATCTATGGGGCGTTTAACCTCAATGACAGGGTCACGGGCTCTTCGGAGGTTGTTTATTCCTCTGAATCGAGCTATCAGAAGCAGGAAATCACGGTATATGACAACCTCGAAGGGGAAGTGCGTGACTTTGAGACAGGTTGGTTGGTTGGCGCAGGCATTGAAATTCCTGCCGGTTCCATGGGTCTTGTTACCCTGGGTGTGGAATATGCTGCGGGCCATAAATCAGTGCTTACAAAGAACGACGACCGCGACAGGTATCTGATCAATCCGGATTCCGGATTCCGCAATGGTTTTCTGAATGTACAACTCGGAATGGTGATTCCCATATCTGCACGGTAATGAATAAGTATATCCTCATCCTCGGTATTGCAGCGGTGACGGCATCCTGCAGCAAATTGTCCGATCCCATTTCGGAGATCTCGGAAAGCTATTATCTCTCATCCTCTGGTCAAAACCAGAAGGCTTTTGGAGGTGAATACCTTCAAGACAGTATTTTTGTAACCGTTTACGACCAGTTGAACTACCGCCATATTGCGGGGCTGGATGTGGAATTCGAGGTTGTTTCCGGTGGGGGAAGTATTGAAACCCAATACACCAAGACAGATTCCAGGGGAATGGCCGGTGCACGCTGGAAATTGGGATCTCAAACAGGCACACAGGTTGTCAGGGTTAGGGTAGGAAAAGCTGATGGAAGTGTATTTCTGACCCTGTCATTCAGCGCAAGCTGTTTTCTACCTGATACCTGGAATGCAACCACAGCTTATCCCGATATCGGCTTTTCCGATATGGCTGCCGATACAGTTAGCGGAACCACCCTTGCCGTGAGCAATAGCACGATGTACATACAGGGTGACCGGTTCTATGAATGGGAACAGTTGGGCAGCGTAACCTTCAGTCAGCCCCGGAGAATCTTGTTCGGAAACGACAGGAACTTCTATGCCGGTACCTGGGATGGCAGGTTGTACAAAAGCGCCAATCTGGGATTATCATGGTCTGAATGTGCCAAACCCTGGGACAATAACAGCTATTTCTATTATATGGGAATCACCTCCGACAATACCTTGTGGGCAACAGCCAATGGGCGGGGATTGCGGTGTTCCCGCGACGGAGGCCAAAGCTGGACCACCGATACCATTGGTATCGATTCAGGAGAAATGCTGAGTGACATCTGCCGCCTTTCAGACGGAACCCTGTTCTTTTTTACCCTGAGCTGCCATTTGTACAAATCAACAGATGGCGGGCATCAGTGGACATCCGTTCCTGTTCCGGGCTATCCCTTGAAATTGTTTGTAAATGAAAACGATGAGCTGATTTTATTTAGCCAGGTAAATGGGATTACGGTGTATAAGTCGACAGACAAAGGGGAAAATTTCGTATCAGTCAAATCGGTGCCGGTTTCCTTCTATACCATGATGGACCATACGGTACATCGCCGGGGTGGTATCTATTATCTGCTTATTCCGGGCTACGGCATCCTGAAGACTTCCGATTTCAACACCTATACTTCCTTCTGGCAGCATAACACCGCCCGCGATATGCTCATGGATGCCACCGGCAACTTCCTCGTCACCGAACTCCAGTCTGGCACAGTGAATTATTTTGGGGTCGGACCTAAATAAGAATTTGATTATCTGCACTTAAACCCTAAAAAACAGGCAAAAATGTGTTATTTATTTTGGTCCGACCCCAAAATAACAATGCGCCTGAAATACCGGCCATCTTTTTCCAGTTGAAGGATATAGGCACCGGAGGGGAAATGGCTGACAGGAATTGTACATGCACGATCCAGGATAGCCACTTGCAGCATGGTATGTCCAGACATATCGGCCATGCTGAGCTTCATGCCCCGGATGTCTCCTTCCACCTGACAGTGCAGGTAATCAGAAGCAGGATTGGGCCAGCAACTGAACGACATGCCGGGAGCATCTGCAAACCCGGTGGGCAGATAGCTCATGGTGAGATTGACTGCCGTATCGCTTCGGAGATAAAATTCTCCCGACAGCGGGGTGTAGCCCTCCTTGCTTACGGTATAGGCATAGGATGCTAGCACGGGGACCGACTTGAACAGGGCAACTCCCAGGTTTGTCGACATCAGGGTGTCATTCCCGAAGGTCACCTGCACGTCACCGACCGGGGTGTCTCCCCGGTTCAGCCTGAACTTCACATCGGCCTGCAGTTGCACCAATTCAATTCGTAATGTGGTGTCAATTGACACAAAAATGGAGTCGCTTTCGGCAAGAAAGTAGTTTTTCGCAATGGAATAAGGTGTCATTCCCCCATCAACGGTGAAGGAGACCAATCCGGTTGCACCAGTTGCCGCTTCCTGATCACCCAGTGAAACTGAGGCCCCGCTCAGGGGTTTACCTGTATTCTTGTTAACAATATGGAAACTGACATGTGCAACCTGTCGCGACAAGGTTAGTTGCAACGTAGTATCACTGCGGATTTCGTACAAGGCGGGTTCGGGCGTGAGGTACAAGGGCTTTGAAAGGCTGAGACTGAAAAATTCCGGAACCCTGCTGAAAACCACTTTACCTGAACCATCCGTCGAAAGACTGTCGCGGAACAGCTTAGCGGTAACCCCCGGAAGTACTGCCCCGGTTTCCTTATCTTTCACAATCAGGGTGACTTGGTACAAAGGCAGGACAGTCCTGCTTTTTCTTCTCTGAAGCTGATCAAGATAAAGGGAAACCGGTTCCAGGCGTGCTCCCTTTCCGATTCCTTCGGAGAAATCTACCGGCAGGGTATGGAAAGGAAATCCGTTGATGGTGCCGTCGGCCGGCACGGTAGTTACTGCATCGGCTGGTCCGGATGTGCCGATGACATATCCATGACCGAACTGGCGGGAGTCAACCAGCAAACTCCTGTTGGGATGATAGGCTTCACCGGTGGTGTTGTACCAAACCGATTGTGATGAGGAATGCCCTCTGGTGGGACTGCCGGAAGGAAGGAAAACCGATTCAAGGTAATCCTCCTGCAGGGTGCACGCATCAAACAGATTTGCCATGCTCAGGAAACCCTGAAACCCGTTGCCGTAGCGTGAATACTCCATTCTGCACTGCAATACTGTATTCCCGTTACTCCACGGATGCCTGAACGTGATACCGTGTCGGCCGTGTGCAAACCTGCTGCGGCTTACAAGGATATCATTCGATTCGATTACAGCCAGGTCGCCGTTCTGTCCACTGCCCGTATATTGCGGATATTCAACACTGCAGGAATCAATGGTGACAAAACGGCTCTGAAATACACCAATCCCGTTCGAAAGCAGGTGCACATTGCTGCCGTTTTCCGACGGCCTATAGGTGCTTACTCCCTTTACCCGGCAGTTTTCTGCATGACGGATCCGGATCACCCAGGAACTGTCGACTTCATAAGCCCCGCTGCCGGGAACGGACCAGGAATCATCAGCCCAACCGGAATGGGGATTTTGAACATTGCCAACCGAAAGGTTTTCGACGCCGCTGAACTGAATCGGAGTGCCGGCATGGTAAACCCTGGCGTGGTCCCTTTTTTTCAAGGGATACCGGACAGGGGTGTCCAAAAAGAGCAGGTTGTTATGGCTGTCAACAGAGTCAATAGTTCTGCAGAAAGTAACCCCGCCGAAGGAAGCAGCGGTCCAGTGTGCAGACATCCCGTGTTCCTCAATGAAATCATCTGTTGGGGCGGAATGAAGGATAACCCGGTCTCCCCGGACAAAACCACTGACTGATAGTACAGGGATCACCCGGGTACCTTCAGGAAGGTCAACCGCAATCAGGGAATTGCTTCCGGAGGGAATGAGCCAGTCGTTGTTCTTTCCCGAAATTTCAAGGATGCTGGTGTTTCGCAGCAGGGGTGTTGTGTTGAGCAGGAAGGTGTTTCCGGCCCCTGCACCACGTAATACAGTGCTATCCTTGGCGATCTTCAGCACCGGTCGGCCGTCATATTGTGCCGACACCCGGTAGGTGCCTGCGGGGAGATACACCACGCCGCCTCCGGCTGCCCCGGTTTCATCCAATGCCTGCTGCAACACAGTTGTCACATCGGTAGCTCCGGTATTGTCAGCCAGGTATGGAGGCTGGGTGACATCCACAATACGGGATGGTAAGGAGAATGTACTGTCCTGAACCCCCGCCCAAGAGAAATCATGAAGAAACCGGCCGTCGGTATCCGTATATCCCGGATACCAGTTCTCCGGATATAGTGCACTGCGCCAATTATATGTGGTAATTACATTGTCGGAACCGAGGCGAAGCACTACCGGATTTTCATATACGTCAAGGAGATGGTCTCCTGCGTTTTGCTGGGTGACCATGGTGCTCCACGACATGAAGTAAAGCCAGGGGGCATCGGATAACAGACAGGCATCAGGGTCGGGAATAGGACCGTTTTCAGACAGAGCAATCAGCTTTTCTCCTCCGGTAAGCCGGTACAACACATCGAATGCGGCTTTCTGGGCCCCGTAGTTAAAGGCTCCGGGATAGGAATCATATCCAACGATATCCACCCTGTCATTTCCGGGATACCAGTCGGTTTCCGGAGTCGACCACACCCAAATCAGGTTATGCAACCGGTGGAAATTAGTCAACCGGTCATACAACATATTATATAGCGTCAGACAGGCTTCCGGTCCCCTGGCTCCCCACCAGAACCAGCCACCGCCGGCCTCATGCAGGGGCCTCCAGAGCACCGGCACGCCTGCATCCTGAAACCGTTTTAACTGGGTGGCAATTTCGTCGATATCACGGATAATGTCGGTGTATTCCTGTGTGCCCGGTGTGACGGCCCGGGTCACATCAAAGGTGGTGTACTGGGTGTAGAAGGTATTGGTGCCGGCAGACCCTCCGGTTGGTGAATGCCAGTGCCAGTGGAGGGAAACAATGCCTTTCCGGTTTGTTTCCCGGTACCAGTCAATCAGGGCCTGCACGGTGCCGTCATCTTCCTTTCCAAAGGCAAAACCTCCGTTTTTCCACAGGTACGGGTATCCCTCGGTATAATGTTGCAGGTCTCCAGCCCGCAGTAAGGGGGCCTGTCCCGTCAAGGCACTGATCTCATTATAATAGTCATGGGTCTGGCCTGAAATAATCCGTTCCCCAAACTGCAGGCGCAGAAAATCATAGAGCGAATCCGCCTGCATGGTGGAAGCGGTATCAACCAGCACCGGTACTATATGGTACACATTTCTTTCTCCACGGTATATCTCAAACCGGTCAATTTCAATCCATCCCCAGTTCTTTACAAGGGCCACGGTGTTGGTTCCTTCCGTAAACAGATAGGTTCCGGCATCCACACTGTTGAAGGTATCGCAGGCGGCGAACTGCACCGGGGAGGCAAAACCACCGTTGACCGTTACATCCTGAACTTTGTCGCCATAAGCTCCGCGATAGCGTATCACCACACGGTATGCCCCTGCGTTCGGCACGGTTACGTTTACGGCAACCTTGTCGCCCGTATTGTCAAATCCGGTTACATATCCGGTGCCGCTAAAACCATTAGCCGTTGCGGCCACCGTAACACCTGTCAGGGTTCCCTGTTCAGCCTCTGCCGCATCGATTTGGGTGCCGAAGCTGTTTGTGATGCGGGGGGCGGGAACCACAACAAGGGCTGAAACCGACATCGGAGGAAGCAAGACGGAGGCGTTTCCTCCGGTGAGGGTCACTGATGACACCTGCAGGGCATTCTGACTGTGGGAGAAAAAGGTTTCGGAAGCAGGAAGAGAAGATAAGGAATACAACTTGTACGTTCCGTCTCTGAAACTGAAGCCTGAAAGGTTGATGTCTGCGATCCGGGATGCTGTGGTATGGCGGTTTACAAGATACAGGGTCATGGAATCCCTGCCGGCATTCAGGGTGGGGTATGCACTCAGAACCAATTCCTCCGATGATTGCCCTTCGAGATACTCTTTATTGCCGTACCGGCTGAACAGGTGAACGACTTCGTCCATCCCGGTCTTCCAGCTCCAGGGAGTGAAAATTTCCACGCCCCTGCGGGCAAATTCGCCAAGCATGGAGGCATACCATACGGCGGTCACATTGGGATCATTGCTGTTGATCCCGGTTTCCGAAACCGACAGGGTGACTCCGTGGCCGTATCCCATGTATTTATCCAGCCAGGCATTGCAGCGTTTGAAGATGTACTCGCGGTTCAGGCTGTTGTCCCATGCACTGCTGCCGCTGCGCTTCACTCCGTTGGCGTTGGGATAAATATAGGTGGAATCAAAGAATACCCGGTGCAACTGGACGATATCAACAGGTGAGGTGACTTCAGGATAAAAATGAATATCCAGCACATCCAGCAACCGGATCCCGCTTTTCTGCTGCTCTTCAGCCAGGCGGAGGATAAAGTATTCGAGCCACACATAGCTCTTGGAGTTGTAAGAAATTTTATTTCCCTTCCAGTTATACCATTGCCACTCGTTGGCAGGCACAGGTCCCGTGAGTTTGATACCGGGGTAGCGTGCCCTGGCTTTTTTGGCGACTTCGATATACGTTTGAATGAAGGTTTCGGCATCGGGTTGCACCGGGTACACATCATCGTGCGTTCCTTCCCAGATTTCCGGCTCGTTGTCCATGCTCCAATACTGCAAGGTTCCCGGGTCGAGACCGATTCCATTCCCTCCGAACCAATGGTTCAGGATGGCGGTTGTCGAATCGGCATTCCAGTTTTCGAGGTACAGGTCGGGATTTCCTTCCACCAGGGCATCATTTCCGCCCGCAGGATTCACCTGCCCGCCTCCGCAAAGGTTCTGCCCGCAACCGCTCCACCAGTTGGAATGGTTGTAATCCCAGTCGTTGAAATTCACCGAAGTGGTTTTGGCCGCCTTTCCGACAAGTTGAAATGCCCACATGGCATGGGTGCCGGGAAGATTCGCCTGCTGGCTTTTGGCCGCATAATCCCAGTCCTGGAAATACACATTGTTATACCAGTCAGGGTGACTCGACAATTTCCGTCTCCAATTATACTTGGTGGCGTTGTTGCCTCCGTTCTCCCTTAGAAGGGTAATTCCAAGATCCCGAAGCCGCTGCCATTCCGCAGCACTGAGGGGGTCTGAAGGCTGCTTTGAAAGGCAGTTGTTTTTACCGTAAATGAGCGGTGAAACGGGTCTGGAGACGCCATCAGCCTTTACCGTCACGGTTACATGGTTTTGTGCAACAGAAGGCAGAAAGGGGAGGCATACCAGCCAGGCCAGTAAAGCAAGTGCCGTTTTTTTCATGAAACTGCAGTTTTCAATACGGAGATTCCCTGATCTGTGCGAATCCGGAAGATGAAGAAACCGGATGGAAGTTTTCCTGCGGAAAATCGGTCACCGGTTGCATTTACTGAAATGACAGGGCTTCCCGTCATATCGTAGATATCCACATGCCTGAGCGTCGTTCCTGAAACAGTTACCACAACATCACCCGAAGCGATGCGGTAAACTGCTACCGGACTGACCTCCGCATCCACCGTTCCGGTCGGGATTTCGGGCAGGCTGAAAGTGAATTTGTCGATATTGAACAAGGGCTGGCTCAGCACAGTGAGGCGCATGATCTGTGGTCCGGCTTTCAGCGGCAGCATCGTGCTGACGGTTTTTGTTGTCAGCCAGCTTCCTGAATTCGGTGCGGCAAGGGTATCTGCTGTTCCGTCTGAAAATTGCACGCTGAAGGTTCCGCCGGCCTGTATGGCAGCCAGGTGGCAGTCCAGCGTATATTCACCGTCTTGTGTTATTTCGACCGAATATTCCAGCCATTCCCCCGGCACAGTACTGCCGATCTGATACCCGTCCCCGTTACGGCTGTAAATGTCCACTCCTTCATCGGGACGGTAGGCTCCGGCCAGGTTGGAAGCATCGGCATCATGGTAGGTGAAACCTTCTCCTCCGGCATCAAAGTCTTCAGCTTCCAAAGTTCCCGGAATAGAAGCTGCCACCCCGTCGGGGTGGGGGGTTCTGATCCGGACGACCACCTTGGGGAGGAAAACCCGAACGGGTATGGAATAGAGGGGCTCAGAACCGGTATGGTAGGCACGGATGCGATAATGATAATAGGATTCGGCATTCAGGCCGTAGTCGTCATACATGGCACTTCCTTGCGGCAGGTAGGCGATCACCTTGTATTCACCAGCGGACGTCCTGCGTTCGATACGGAAACTGTCAGCGGATACGGGATTCGTCCATGCCAGATGGATCACCGTATCATGAACCACAGACAGAACGGGATTTTTGGGCGACTGCACCGTAGTATGCAGCAGGATGTCACTGATCTCATCCCATTTTTTCTCGGAACGTTTGAGAATGCGGAATTGCCCTCCG
>JADHED010003206.1_pt1 | contig 10168 bp, 9 predicted proteins | sample 8952041 | NCBI WGS metagenome assembly JADHED01 (sample SAMN16124423, study PRJNA663239) | bioreactor sludge metagenome | isolation source: sludge (control) | place: India:Bengaluru | collected 2018-09-08
CCAGCTGGCGCTCCAGCGGCGCGGTGACGTTGGAGGTCATCACGTCCGGGCTGGCCCCGGGATACAGCGTGGTCACCTGGATGCTGGGGTAGTCCACCTCGGGCAGGGCCGATATGGGCAGCTGGCGCCAGGCCAGCAGGCCGGCGATCAGGATGGCCACCATCAGCAGCGATGTGGCGATCGGCCGCAGGATGAACGGGCGTGACAGGTTCATTGCAAGGCGCTGCGTTCTTCAGCGCGTGCCGCGCGCGCGGCCGTTGGCGCTGCCCTTGTCGGCGCCCTTGTCAGCCGGCGCCTGGCTGGGGTCTATCACCGTGACCTTGGCTCCCTCGCGCAGGCGGTCCAGGCCGTCGGTGACCACCCGGTCGCCGGGCTGCAGATCGCCGGTGACGCTGACGCGATCGCCGTCGGTCACGCCCAGCTCCAGGCGGCGCTGGGTCACGCTGCCGTCGGCCTGCAGCAGATAGACATGGTTGTTCTGCACGGCCGTGGTCGGCACGGTAAGCGACTGCTCGATGAGCCGGATCTGCAGCCGCACGTTGACGAACTGGTTGGCAAACAGCCGGCCATCGGCGTTGTCGAATGCCGCCTTGGCCCGGACGGTGCCGGTGCTGGCGTCGATGGCGTTGTCCAGCGCATTCAGGCGCCCGGTGGCCAGCAGGCTCTTTTGCTCGCGGTCCCACAGCTCGACGGGTAGGGCGCGCTTCTCGGCCAGGGCGCGGGCGATGGTGCCGACATGCGATTCGGGCACGGCAAACAGCGCGTCTATCGGCCGCACCTGGGTGATGGTGACGATGCCATTGGCGTCCGAGGGGTTCAGCACATTGCCCAGATCCGCCTGGCGCAGGCCCAGGCGCCCGGCAATCGGCGCGGTGATGCGCGTGTAATCAAGCTGCAGCCGCGCCGCATCCACCTGCGCCTGGTCGGCGGCCACCGTGCCCTGGTACTGGCGCACCAGGGCCGCCTGGGTGTCCACCTGCTGGCTGGCGATGGAGTTTTGCGCCTGCAGCTCCTGGTAGCGCCGCAGGTCCAGCTGGGCGTTCTTCAGCAGCGCCTGGTCGCGCTGCAGCGTCCCCTGGGCCTGCTGCAGGGCGGCGCGGTAGCTGCGCGCGTCGATCTGCGCCAGCAGCTGGCCGGCGCGCACCTCGTCGCCCTCCTTGAAGAAGATCTTCTCCAGCTCGCCCGACACGCGGGTGCGTACCACCGTGGTGGCGCGGGCGTTCATGGTGCCAATGGCGCTGACCAGCGCGCGCATGTCGCGCCGGTCCACCACGCCCACCGACACCGGCTGCGCAGACGGCCCACCGCCAGGGCGGCCCGATGCGCCAGGGCTTCCGCCCTGCCCCGTCTTGCCCTGCAGATACCACCAGCCAACGGCCGCCGCCAGCAGGGCCAACAGCAACAACACGGCCAGCAGCACCGGCCGCACACGCCCGGCGCAGGGGTGTTCATGACGGGCTGGGCGCCTTGGGCAACACGGTGGGACGAACAAGGGAGGCTTTCCTGCAAAGAGCAAAAGATCATAGCGGCCCGCGCCACAGCAGCGCCGGCAACCAAAGCAAAGACCGTGCGAAGATCGGCCGCTGCACAGCGGCCACCCCCACATGACATCCATCATCTTCTCGCACGCCAACAGCTTTCCTGCCGGCACCTACCGGGTCCTGTTCGATCTGCTGCACCAGCGCGGCTTCAAGGTCAGCGCCGTGGAGCGGTTCGGGCACGACGCGCGCTACCCCGTCAGCAACAACTGGCCGCACCTGGTGCAGCAGCTGGCCGACTTTGCTGCCGAGCAGCAACAGCGCACGGGCGAGCCGGCGTATCTGGTGGGGCACTCGCTGGGCGGTTTTTTAAGCGTCATGGCTGCTGCCCGCTTCCCGCAGCTGGCGCGCGGCGTGCTGCTGATCGACTCGCCGCTGATCGGCGGCTGGCGCGCCAGCGCCCTGGGGGTGGCCAAGCAGACCCAGGTGGTGGGCGCCGTCACGCCCGGGCGCATCAGCCGCGCGCGGCGCAACAGCTGGGCCAGCACCGAGGAGGCGCTGGAGCATTTCCGGCGCAAGAAGGCCTTTGCCCAATGGGATCCGCGCGTGCTGCGGGACTACGTGACCCATGGCCTGCAGGATCAGGACGGCAGGCGCGTGCTGGCCTTCGACCGCGACGTGGAAACCCAGATCTACAACACCCTGCCGCACAACCTGGGGCGGCTCTTGCACGCACACCCGCTGCAATGCCCTGCGGCCTTCATCGGCGGGCGCGACTCGGCAGAGATGCGCCAGGTGGGCATGGCCATGACGCAGCGCATCACCCAGGGCCGCGTGATGATGCTCGACGGCAGCCACCTGTTCCCGATGGAGCAGCCCCTGGTCACAGCCGCTGCGATGGAGGCGGCCCTGCTCAACCTGCAGCAAATCGCACCCTGACGGGCAGGCCTGCCCCAGTGCGGCTGGGCCAGACGACCAAGACAACGCGGGCACAAAAAAGCCGGCTACTGAGAGCCGGCTTTCGATGTCAGCGCAAACCGAATCAGGCCTTGCGGCGGCGCGCAACACCGGCGCCAATCAGGCCCATGCCCAGCAGGGCCAGGGTGGCGGGCTCGGGAACGGGGTTCGGCACCACGGCTGCATCGTAGGTATAGACGATGTTGGCACCGCAACCCACGCTGGTGTTAGAGGTGGTGTCGATATTGTTGCCGCCACCCACGATGCTCAAGCCGGAGAGCGACGCGCAGGTCAGTCCAAAGCTACCGCCGCCAGCGGCTTGCAGCGAGGAGATGATGGAGCTCAGATCGATGCTGTAGTTGCCAACATCGTTGAACGGGCCGAACGACTTGGTTTCACCCACGGCGTAGTTCTGCATGCCCGACGTGAAAGACCAGTTGAAGTTGCCGGGCGAGAGCAGCGGAGTCAGTGCGCCCAGGCTGCTGCTCCAGGTCAGGTCCGTGGTGGCCGTAATGCGGGCGGTCTGCGCTTGCGCTGCCTTGTTATAGGCCGTGAAAGCGGTAACGAAGGATGCGTCAAGTTCCAGCGTGGCGCCGGTCAGGGTGCCAAGGCTGGAGTCGAACAGGCCAAGACTGCCGGTGTGGTTGATGTCAGCGACCGACTGGGGATAGTCGAAGTCGTAGCTCACCGTCGCCGCTTGCGCGCCGGCCAGCGCCAAGATGGACGCCAAACCAATCAAAGATTTATGTAAACGTATGTTTCAAACCCTCTAAGTTAATGCTGATTGCGTACTGTCGTTCACAGCAACGTGAGCAACCACAAACGAAAAAGCAAATTTCGGGCCAGCATGTTGAAGAACACATAAGTCATTGATCAACAATGATTTCATTCCACTACTTAATAGCGCCAAAAATCAATGTGTAAAGAAAACCGACAGTACTATCGTCCACATCGTTAATTTTTTGTGAACTCGCGATTCACGCTTTCGTGGCATCGCGGTCAGCGAAAACTAAGGATGTATCGGGTCCATCAATCTGCCCAACTGACCACCCCCGTCCAGGCCGTGAGCAAAACCCCCACGCCAAACACGATGCGGTAGTACGCAAACGGCACAAAGCTGTGGCTGCTGATGTAGCGCAGCAGCCAGCGCACACACAGCCAGGCGCTGATGAACGAGAACACCAGGCCCACGGCAAACATGGGCGCGTCGGCCATGGACAGCAAGGCGCGCTCCTTGTACAGGCTGTACGCACCGGCGCCGATCAGCGTCGGGATGGCCAGGAAGAACGAAAAATCGGTGGCCGCCTTGCGCGACAACCCCAGCAGCATGCCGCCGATGATGGTGGCGCCGCTTCGGCTGGTGCCCGGCACCATGGCCAGACACTGCACCAGGCCCACCTTGAGCGCGTCCCAGGGCCCCATGTCGTCCACCGACTGGATGCGCACCGCCTGCTGCTGGCGCCGCTCGGCCCACAGGATGACGAAGCCGCCGATGATGAAGGTGCTGGCCACGATGGTGGGCGTGAACAGATGCGCCTTGATAGCCTTGCCCAACAGCAGCCCCAGCAGCACGGCCGGGAAGAAGCCGATCAGCACATTGAGCGCGAAGCGCCGCGCCTGCGCGCTGCTGGGCAGCGCCACGACCGTGTCACGGATGCGCTGCCAGTACACCAGGATGACGGCAAAGATGGCGCCGGTCTGGATGGCAATGTCGAAGACCTTGGCCTTGGCATCGTCAAAGCCCAGCAGCGCGCCCGCAAGAATCAGGTGGCCGGTGGAGGAGATCGGAAGAAATTCGGTCAAGCCCTCGACCACGCCCATGATGGCGGCCTTGAGCAGCAAGAGAGAGTCCACGCAAGCGTCCTGAACAAAAAAACAAAGCGCGGATTATCAACGCCGCCGGGCGGCGCGCATTTCACGCCGCGGCGGCGGCCACTGGCACCGGCGCACGCGGCGTTCGTCGCAACGCGCTGGCCGGGCGCGCAAGGCTGCGCCACAGTGCGAGCCAACAGCCCGCGTAACAGAGGTCGCCATGCAGCCCACCCCCCTCATCACCCTCCACATGTCCGCTGCCCTGGCGGGCACGGCCGTCGGCGCCGTGGCGCTGTGGGCGCGCCGCACCGGCGGCGCCCGTCCGCGCCTGCACCGCGCAGCCGGCTATGCCTGGGTGCTGTTGATGCTGGTGACCGCCATCAGCGCCCTGTTCATCCGCGACTACCAGCTGCCCAACCTGGCCGGCTACACGCCCATACATCTGCTGGTACCGGCATTGCTGGCCGGGCTGGTTCAGGCGTTCGGGCGCCTGGCCCGGCGCGACATTGCCGGCCACCGCCGCGCCATGCGTATCACCTACGTGGGCGCCTGCCTGGTGGCCGGGGCCTTCACGCTGCTGCCCAACCGTTACCTGGGCGGCCTGCTGTGGCATGGCCTGCTGGGCCTGTGATGAGACGACAACCCCCTGAGGCGCTTTGCGCCTGGGCCGCGCCGGTTTCATGCGGGGCGGGTGGCGCACGGCACCATGGAAAACTGATTTATCCGACAACCGTTGTCGTCAAGAAGGCCATATGGCTACACCACCAACCCACATCCAGCACACACTGAGAGTTTGAGAGTTTTTTGATTTCCCCGCCAAGCACTCATGTCACAGAAAAATCGACCTCATAGAACGGCCGTAGAGCGATTTTTTCGAGCTCGCCAAGGGGTCGAGTACCCCCTGAGGCAAGGGAAAAAAAGGCGATTTCGAAAAACTCTCAGTCTCTGAGAGTTTGAGAGTTTTTTGATTTCCCCGCCAAGCACTCATGTCACAGAAAAATCGACCTCATAGAACGGCCGTAGAGCGATTTTTTCGAGCTCGCCAAGGGGTCGAGTACCCCCTGAGGCAAGGGAAAAAAAGGCGATTTCGAAAAACTCTCAGTCTCTGACCACAGCACCTACCATGCCCAACATGACTGCCTCTGCCCTTGCCCCGCAGGCGCGCGCCCTGGCCTGGCACGGCTTCTTCACGCTGGTGTTCTGCCTGCTGCTGGCCGGCTTGCTGACGGCGCTGGGCCTGGCCGGCTGGCGCACCAATATGGCGTATTCAGTACCCATTGGCCTGATCAGCTGGCTGGTGATCGACCTGGGCCGACTGGCCTGGACGAGCGAGCCAGACATCCCCTGGCCCGCCGGCTGGCGCGGCCCGGTGCTGGTGGCCGCCGGCATCGGCGCGGGCTGGCTGCTGGGCAGCGCGCTGGGCGACTGGTGGCTGCTCGGCCAGCTGCGCTGGAGCAGCGACAAATGGCTGATTTCGTTGCTCATCACCGTGGTGGCCTCGGTGGCGGCCAGCGTGTTCTTCTACCAGCGCAGCACCGCGCGCTACCTGCAGGCGCACATGGCGCGCGCCCAGCGCGACGCGGCCGAGGCGCGCCTGAAGCTGCTGGAGGTGCAGCTCGAACCCCACATGCTGTTCAACACCCTGGCCAACCTGCGCGTACTGATCGCCACCGACGCGCCGCGCGCCCAGGCCATGCTGGACCACCTGATTGCCTACCTGCGCGCCACGCTGGGCGCATCGCGCGCCACGCTGCACCCGCTGGAGGACGAGTTTGCGCGCCTGGTGGACTACCTGGCGCTGATCGCCGTGCGCATGGGCCCGCGCCTGGAGTACACGCTGGATCTGCCCGAGGCGCTGCGCGGCGTGCCCGTGCCGGCGCTGCTGCTGCAGCCGCTGGTGGAAAACGCCATACGCCACGGCCTGGAGCCGCAGGTGGCGGGCGGGCGCATCGACGTGCAGGCGCGCCTGCTGCAGGGGCCTGAACAGGCGGCGCACCTGCGCATCGAGGTGCGTGACACCGGCGCCGGCCCGGGCAGCGGCAAGCCGGGCGGCACGGCATTTGGCCTGCAGCAGGTGCGCGAGCGCCTGGCCACGCTGTACGGCGCCGCAGCCACTCTTGAATTGATAGCTGTCAGCGCAGGTGGTACAAGCGCCATCGTCACTTTTCCCTTGAAACCCAAGCCATGACAACAGCCCTGATCGCCGAGGACGAACCCCTGCTGGCCTCCGCTCTTGAGCAGGAGCTGGCGCACGCCTGGCCCGAGCTCGTCGTCAGCGCCTGCGTGGGCGATGGCCTGTCCGCCGTGCGTCAGGCGCTGGCCCTGCTGCCCGACATCCTGTTCCTCGACATCCGCATGCCAGGCTGCAGCGGGCTGGAGGCCGCCGCAGAGCTGGCCGACGCCTGGCCCCAGGGCCAGCCCTTGCCGGCCCTGGTCTTCGTCACCGCCTACGACCAATACGCCGTGCAGGCCTTCGAGGCCCAGGCCGTGGACTACCTGCTCAAGCCGGTGCAGCCCGAGCGCCTGCGCAAGAGCGTCGCCCGGCTGCGCCAGGCGCTGGCGCAACGCGGCCAATCCTGGGCGCAGGAGCAAACCCTGGCCCAGCTGCGCCAGCTGGTGCAGGCGCCGGGCCTGGGCCTGGCGCAGGCAGCGGCGGCCCAGCCGCTGACAGTCATCCAGGCCAGCCGCGGCAACCAGATCCACATGGTGGCGCTGGCCGAGGTGCTGTACTTCGAGGCCGCCGACAAATACCTGCGCGTGCTCACCGCGCGGCAGGAGTACCTGATCCGCACCCCGCTCAAGGAGCTGGCGGCGCAGCTCGACCCGGCCGTCTTCTGGCAGGTGCACCGCGCCACCCTGGTGCGCGCCACGGCCATCGCCAGCGCCGAGCGTGACGAGGCCGGCCGCCTGTACCTGCACCTGCGCGACCGGCCCGAGCGACTGGCCGTGAGCCGCCTGTACGCGCCGCTGTTCAAAGCCATGTAGGGCACGCGCATTCGGGTAGGCTTGACCACCATGCCCGACACCCGCACCGCCCACACCAGCGCCCCGCCCGCCGCCACCACCACGCCCATGCCCGCGCGCACCGCCCTGCTGATGCTGGTGGCGCTGACCTCGGGCTTTGCGCTCAGCTCGGCCTTTCGCACCGTGGCGGCCATACTGGCCGCGCCGCTGCAGGCCGACTTTGCCCTGTCGCCCCAGGCGCTCGGCGTGTTTGCCGCCACCTTCCACTTCACCTTCGGCGCCATGCAGCTGTTCATGGGCATTGGCATAGACCTGTATGGGGTGCGCCGCACCATATTGGCGGTGTTTCCGCTCTGCATTGCCGGGGCCGTGCTGTCAGCGCTGGCGCCGGGCTATGGCGCGCTGCTGCTCGGCCAGGCGCTGATCGGTGTGGGCTGCGCGCCGGCCTTTCTGGTGTGCACGGTGTTCATCGCGCGGCATTTCGCGCCGCAGCGCTTTGCCGCCATCTCGGGCATGGCCATGGCGCTGGGCACGCTGGGCATGCTGTTCACCGGCACGCCGCTGGCCTGGCTGGTGCAGCAATGGTCGTGGCGCGCGGGCTTCTGGGTGCTGGCGCTGCTGGCGCTGCTGGCCTGGCTGTGGATGTGGCGCACGGTGCACGAGCCCGCCCGGCCCGATGCACAGGAGGCTCCGCGCGAATCGCTGCGCGAGGCCGTGCTGCGCTTTGCCGCGCTGTTCACCCTGCCCCACACCTGGGGCATTGTGGCGCTGGGCTTCATCAGCTATGCCGCGCTGATCGCGCTGCGTGGCCTCTGGCTTGGACCCATGCTGATAGAGCGCCACGATTTCTCGCTGGTGGAAAGCGGCAACGTCGCGCTGGCGCTGTCGCTGGTGGCGCTGGCCGGCCCCATGCTGTTTGGCCGTATAGACCCCGGGCCTGCCACGCGCCGGCGCTGGATCCTGGCCTGCACCTTGCTGATGGCGCTGCTGTTCGCGGTCATGGCCGTGCTGCATGCGGCCTGGCTGGACATGGCCTGCATGCTGCTCATCGGCATGCTCTCGGGCTTCATCGTGCTGCAGTACGCGGACGTGCGCGCAGCCTACCCGGCGGCGCTCACCGGCCGCGCCATGGCGGTGTTCACCATGGCCATGTTCCTGGGCGTGGCAACCATGCAGTGGTTCACCGGGCTGGTGGCGTCACTGGCCAAGGCCCAGGCCATGACCGACCCGTTCGTCGCCGTGATGGCCAGCATTGCCGCGCTGCTGGCGCTGGCGGCCCTGTGTTTTCGCCTGCTGCCGCAGCCGCCGAAGGGCGTCGGTGTGGGGTAATTCCCCAGGGCTTGCCGGTTGCACGGCCCCTTATCATCGCCGCGTCCATATCATTTTTTACTAAAGTACGCGCCGACCCGGATCAAGCCACGAGCACGTACACATATTGGAGGACGCCACGACATGAAAACCCCCTTGACCGCCGGGCTGACCCTGTGCCTGCTCGCCGCCACCGGCGCCGCCCATGCCAGCACCGACATCCTGCAGGTACGCAGCTGGGCCGCCGCCTGCGCCAACTGCCATGGCACGAATGGCCAGGCACAACCGGGCAACGAGCCCCTGGCCGGCGGCAACAAGGACGAGATGCTGAAAAAGCTGATGGACTTCAAGAGCGGCGCCAAGCCCGCAACCATCATGCACCAGCTCTCCAAGGGCTATACCGACGAGCAGCTGGCGGCCATTGCCGGCTGGTTTGCCGCACAAAAGAAATAACGGGAGGCAGCACCATGGATCGTCGTCAATTCATTCGCGCCGGCTCCGCCGCATCGGCCGCCACCGCCCTGGGCCTGTCGGCCGGCTGCGCCAGCACCGGCGGCGCAGCGGGCGCCAAGGTGGTCGTGGTCGGCGGGGGCTATGGCGGCGCCACCGCCGCCAAGTACATCCGCATGTGGTCCGAGGGGCGCATCGAGGTCACGCTGGTCGAGCCGAGTGACAGCTTTGTCTCCTGCCCGCTGTCCAACCTGGTGCTGGGCGGCAGCAAGCGGATGGCCGACATCACCACGCCCTACGACAACCTGGCCCGGCGCCACGGCGTGAAGATCGCGCGCGACCGCGCCACCGCCATCGACGCCGACAAGCGCCAGGTGCACCTGGCCGGTGGCCAGACCCTGGCCTATGACCGCCTGGTGCTCTCGCCCGGGGTGGAATTCATGTGGGATGCCCTGCCCGGCATGACCAAGCCCGGCGCCCAGGACAAGGTGCTGCACGCCTGGAAGGCCGGCGCCCAGACCGTCGCGCTGCGCAAACAGCTCGAGGCCATGCCCGACGGCGGCGTGTATGCCATGAGCATCCCGCTGGCGCCCTACCGCTGCCCGCCCGGCCCCTACGAGCGCGCCTGCCAGGTGGCGCATTACTTCAGCCAGGCCAAGCCCAAATCCAAGGTGCTGATCCTGGATGCCAACGACGACGTGACCTCCAAGGGCCCGCTGTTCAAGAAGGCCTGGGCGGATCGCTACAAGGGCATCATCGAATACCGCCCTAAGCACAGCACGGTGGACGTGGATGTGGCCACGAATACGCTGAAGTTCGACTTCAACGACGACGTCAAAGCCCAGGTGCTCAACGTGATTCCGCCGCAGCGCGCCGGCGACATTGCCCACAACGCCGGCCTGACCACCGCCAACAGGCGCTGGTGCGAGGTGGACTGGCTGACGCTGGAATCCACCGCCGCCAAGAACGTGCACATCCTGGGCGACGCACTGCAGATCGCGCCGCAGATGCCCAAGTCGGGCCATATGGCAAACCAGCATGGCAAGGTGGCGGCGGCCGCCATCGTCGCGCTGCTGTCGGGGCGCGAACCCAACGCACTGCCCATCTACAACAACACCTGCTACAGCTTTGTCAGCGACACCGACGTGGTGCATGTGGCCAGCGTGCACCGCTACGACGCCGAGAAGAAGACCATGCTG
>JADHED010003207.1_pt1 | contig 10168 bp, 8 predicted proteins | sample 8952041 | NCBI WGS metagenome assembly JADHED01 (sample SAMN16124423, study PRJNA663239) | bioreactor sludge metagenome | isolation source: sludge (control) | place: India:Bengaluru | collected 2018-09-08
TAGTGATTATGAATAAAAAAATGGTATATTACGCGCATGAGGCAGATAGTTTATTACAGATTCTCTGGGAACGCCTGAAATTGTGCAAAGCCACAGCGATAACCATAACCCTGTCTTTGAGATAAAAATCATGTAATCTGATAGTATCTTTGACTATTCTGAGCCTTTTTGTGCCACCAATTCCATGCTCCACACCAACTCTTACACTAGCAAGTTGTTGATTTTCATACTGTTGCTGCGCATTAAGTTCGCCATTTCTGGGCTTTTTATGAGGCATGAGAATTTTGGCGTTTTCGCCTAATGTCAAGCCTTTAAAGCCTAAATCAAGCAACATCCGGATTTGCAAAAAAAACGCTAAGTTCTGTTCTTCTGCCAGTTTTTTATCATGTTTTTTGCCCTCACAAGTAGGACTCAAAAAAATGATGATACCTAAGACATTCGTTATCAAGAAGTTCTTTATTGTATGGGCTTTTTTTTTCCATCAAAAAACAACTCCTGTGCATAACTGTCGCGCTGAACCGTCCGAACCGTACAATCCCCCACATATTGACCCTCTTTGTCCATCTGTTCCGAGACGAAACTCCCCTGACGGTTCGCTTGGTACTCTACTAAGGATTTCTCCAAAACAGGCAGCAAATAGTGTATCCACTTATTGGCTATCGACTGCTCCATATCAAATTCCGATGCCAAACTCTCTTGTAAACGGTTCTCTTTCATGTATTTAAGAATGAAAAATAATTTCAACTCTACCGTAAATACATCCGCCCCCTTGTTCCGTTCTTTGTAGGCGCGAAGGCGAGGTTTGCCCTCAAGCGTGAACTTCCGTATCTTTTTCATGTAGGCTCCGTAAAATGATTCATATAATAAATCAAATTCCCACACCCGAAGACTTGTCAAACTCAAAAACTGTGTCTCGTTTTCTCTGATTTTTGCGTAATTTATCATTGATATTGTTTCCTTGAATAATCCGCGCGAAATTATACAAAATTTTTATTCATAATCACTATTAAGTGCTTTGTCTATTTCATCATTTAAAGACTCTTGTTCTAACTTATAGTCTAACTTATAAGATTTGAGCCAGCCGTTTGCTAAATCAGCAATATTGGGTTCTATGGATTGTATCATTTTTTTAGATTATTTTAGAATATTCTCAGTGCACAACTATTTTGAGTCGTAGCATCTTCGTATATTCGTAGTAATTACTCAATTATTTTGCAAAATAAGACAAAACGTACACTTTTTCCAAACAAACATGCAAATACTTTTCTACAAAAAGGCAATATATTAGCAGTATAAATAGAATTTTGCACCTTCTTATCTATAATACAAAAATATAACAAAAAATACTTTTATTCTTATGTTTGCAAAAACTACACAGAAATGAAATATAAATAAATTATCTCTGTGAAGTTCACAGCATCAATTTTATTTCTCCAAATACTTCTGTGAAGTTCACGGCATCAATTTTATTTCTCCAAATACCTCTGTGAAGTTCACACTATCAATTTTATTTCTCCAAATATCTCCGTAAATCTTACAGCATCAATTTTATTTCTCAAAATGCTTCTGTAAGTCTTACAGCATCAATTTTATTTCTCAAAATGCTTCTGTAAGTCTTACAGCATCAATTTTATTTCTCCAAATATCTCCGTAAGTCTTACAGCATCAGTTTTATTTCTCCAAATAGTTCTGTGAACTTCACAGCATCAATTTTTTGAAAAACACAGTTTATATGATAATTTTTGCAGACAAGCATCAAAGACCTTAGCTTATATCTATTATGTTTGGTAGATTCCTGTAATGTCTGTAATTTTTCGGGCATTTTTTCTACTAAGTATAACAAATACAAACAGATGAATATCTTTCATTTTCTATACGAAGGGATTGCAATGGCACTTAACGCGCTGTTTAGCAATAAGATACGGACATTTCTGACAATGTTGGGGGTGGCTACGGGGATTTTTGCCATTTCTGCTATTCTGACTATGGTCAATTCTATGAAATATTCGCTGTCAGAAAATCTTTCCTCACTCGGCAATACAACTATGTTTGTGCATAACTGGCCCTGGAAAAATAATTCGCAAGATTGGTTTAAGTTTTTTAATCGCCCAAAAGTGAGTTATTCCGATTTTTTTGCATTGAAAGAGGGTTTAGACAAAGAAGATATTGAAGGTATTGCTTATGAGGTGTCGGTGATGGGGAAAACGGTCAAGGGTGAAGGCAGGAGTTTTACAAATGTGGTGATACAAGGGGTAACAGAGGATTATGTTAATTTGAATAATTTGACGGTGGGAGAAGGTCGTTTTTTTACAGAAATAGAAATAGGTGGCGGCAATCCTGTATGTGTAGTCGGGGCAAATATTGCCGAAGGTTTGTATCCTAATCAAAGTGCTGTGGGTAAATTTGTGCGTTTGGGTGGAAATAGAGCAAAAATTGTGGGTATTTTGGAGAAAAAAGGGGCAGGTATTTTTGGGGGCAGTCAAGATGATGGTGTATTAATTCCTTACTTATTTGCTGCAAGAAATTACAATATGAATCAACGCTCTGTGGATAAGCTCATTATGGTTAAGGCAAAAAAATATGAGGATTTAGATTTTGTAGAAAGTGAGGTTATCGGAAAAATCAGGGCAAATCGGGGCTTAAAGCCAGGCGTAGAAGACAATTTTTCTATCAACAAACAAGAAATGCTGATGAAACAAATTGACACTATCTTTCAATATATGGAAAATGGGGGCGTAATTATTACCGTTTTTTCCCTATTAATTGGAGGATTCAGCATTTTTAATATTATGTATATCTCTGTAAAAGAGCGCACTAACGAAATTGGTATTCAGAAAGCACTTGGCGCAACCAGTAGCTTTATTTTATATCAATTTATTATAGAATCTGTTATCACTTGTGTATTAGGCGGATTATTAGGTTTGCTTGTTTTATTTCTCGGTGCCGCTGCCGCCAAACAAGCCCTTATCAATTCAGGTATCAGCCTTACAATCGTGATAGAAATGTGGGACGTTTGGCGCGCCATTATTTTGTCCATTATAATAGGACTCACTGCGGGCGCGCTTCCTGCTTCTATGGCAGCAAGATTAGACCCTGTAATAGCGATTCGGGCAAAGTAAACGATTTAAGAGATAAAAAATCCTTCATTTATAGCGTAGCCCTTAAGGGCTACGCTATAAATGAAGGATTTTTTATGTAAATCTTACTACTATTTCTTCATATCCTTCACTATCATCTCCGCAATATCAAGCACTTTGATTTCTTGCTCTTTTTCAAAATGCTTTACGCCATCACTCATCATTGTCATACAAAAAGGGCAAGCTACCGCCACAAATTGCGCATTTGTTTCGAGCGCATCTTCTGTCCTTTCTATATTTACTTCTTTGTTGCCTTTTTCGGCATCTTTAAACATCTGCGCGCCACCTGCACCACAGCACAAACCTTTTGTTTTGCAGCGTTTCATCTCTACTAAATCTGCGTCAAGTGCCTCTAACACAGCGCGCGGAGCTTCATAGACATTATTTGCCCTGCCAAGATAACAAGAATCGTGGTAGGTGATTTTTTTCCCTTTAAACTCGCCGTCCTCCTTCATCTTGACTTTGCCCGCATTGATAAGGTCTTGCAAAAAAGTGCTATGATGAATAACCTCATATTTCCCCCCTAAATCGGGATATTCATTTTTCAAGGTATTAAAACAATGTGGGCAAGCTGTAATGATTTTTTTGACCTGATACATGTCAAAAGTAGCGATATTTTGGAGGGCTTGCATCTGATACAAAAACTCATTTCCAGCACGCTTTGCGGGGTCGCCTGTGCAGGTTTCTTCGGGTCCAAGCACAGCATAGTCTATGCCAAGAATGGTCAAAATTTGGACAAAAGCCTTTGTAACACGCTGATAACGTGTATCAAAAGAACCCGCACAACCTACCCAAAACAAATATTCTGGCGTTTTGCCTTGTGCCGAAAGGTCTGCCATTAATGGTACTTGTATCATATTTTTTGTATCAAAATGAGAAAATATGCGGCAAATATATCATTAATAGCAGATTCCTGCAAATAAAAATTGAGATTCTAATTTTTTACGATTCTTTTTATTTTGGTGCCTGTAGCCAAAAATAACTTGAGAAAATAGATTCCTGCGGCTTGTTTGCTAAGGTCTATTTTTTTCTCTGCCGAAAGATTCTCTTTTAAAATGCTTCTACCCAAATTATCTATTAATTCAAAGCTTGCATTTTCAAGGCTTTCTCCTTCTATATAAAAAATATCGGTAGTAGGATTAGGGAAAATTCGGATTTCATTTCCTTTAAAACGAACTTCCTTGATTTCGGAATAGTGAAAATTTCCCATTAAATCAATGGTTTTGAGGCGATAGAAGTTTTTTCCAAAATAAGGATTGCTGTCAATAAATTGATAAGGCTGTAAAGTTTGGCTATTGCCTTTGCTTATTTCTCTACCAATTGACTCAAAATCATTTCCATCACTTGCCCTTTCTACCTCAAAAAACTGATTATTATTTTCTGAAATAGTTTCCCAATCCAGCATAACTGCCTCTTTTTCTTCTATTGCCTCTGCTGTAAAACTTGCCATCTGAACAGGCAAAGGAACTATGTTAAAACAATCTAAGACAGAAAGACGCGAGCCAGCAGCTAAACCATTATGCCCAAGCGTAAATTGTGTAACAGGGATAGAATTTGTAATGGTTATAATCGTCCCTGTAGCCGAAACAGAGCTACAAAGTAACTGATTGCCAGCCCCTACTACACTAAAACTTGAAGTACAGAAATTACTAAGCGAAATAGTGCCAGAAGTAGAATTAAAAGTAAAAACTTCTGGACTATTTGTTCCATTTACAATCACCGTAAAACTGCTAATCGCCGTAGAAAAAGTGAGTGTTACCAAACTTGTATTGCTATTGAGCCACCAAGCAGGCGAGGAAGTCGTAAAAGTATTGCCCCCACAAGTGTAACTTGTATTTGTCAAAGTCGGGGTGTTTACAGTTGTTGCCGAAATCGTTAATCCTCCACTCGTATAAGGATAACTTGAAGAACTTATCGCTGTTGCTGATGTGTAGTTAGATAAGTTGCATTGCGCATAAATGGATTGAGACAAAAGAAGGCATAAAATACTTACAAAATGGTAAAATGTTGTCATAATTAAAATAAAAATTAGAGATTAGCTTGAAATTTAGGGTATAAACATACGAACTATTTTCAGAACAAACAATTTTTAAGCTAATTTTTACCTAAAAGTTAATTCTAAAACAGAATATTATAACTTTTTGTCTATATACAAAATATCACAATTTACAATGTATTAAAGTGTTTACACCTGCTCGGCTACAATTTTGAGAAATAAAATTGATGCTGTGAAGTTCACAGAGATATTTGGAGAAATAAAACTGACGCTGTGAAGTTCACAGAGGTATTTGGAGAAATAAAATTGACGCTGTAAGACTTACGGAGATATTTGGAGAAATAAAATTGATGCTGTAAGACTTATGGAGGCATTTGGAGAAATAAAATTGATGCTGTAAGACTTACGGAGGCATTTGGAGAAATAAAATTGATGCTGTAAGACTTACGGAGGCATTTGGAGAAATAAAATTGATGCTGTAAGATTTACGGAGGCATTTGGAGAAATAAATTTTAATGACAAAGTGCTACATTGAGAGGAATGATTTTCTTTTTTATCGCACTAAAAGGAAAGATGCCAAATATTCTTTATCTTTGTACCAAAAACAACACTATGTTAAGAATAGGTTACGGACAACCGAGTTTTGAAACATTGATTAAAGATGGTTGCTACTACGCGGATAGAACAAACTATCTCCCTAAATTAGAAGATTTAGGTGCAAAATACTTCTTCTACCTTCGTCCCCGTAGGTTCGGGAAGTCTTTGGCTATTTCTATGCTCGAATATTATTACGACATCAGTCATGCCGATAAATTTGAGGCATTATTTGGCAAACTTGCCGTAGGAAAAAATCCTACACCCCTGAAAAATAGCTATTTAATCCTTCGTTTTGATTTTAGTGGCATTGATACGACTACGATGGAACGCACAGAGCAGATGTTTGTAGAAAAAGTAAAATTAGCGGTTTCTACTTTTCGCAATAAATACAAAGATTTATATACAAACGAAGAGGAAGATTATTGGTTAGAAACGAATAGAGCGGAAGTTGTAATGGGTAGATTGTTTAATACCGTTAAATTTTCTCCTTACAAAATTTATCTCTTAATAGACGAATACGACCATTTTACCAACGAATTGGTGTCTTTTAACCTTGAAGGATTTAAAAATAGCGTGAGCAGAAACGGTTTTGTGCGCAAATTTTATGAAACCATCAAAACCGCCGCAGGCAATAGCATTGTAGATAGGTTATTTGTAACAGGAGTATCTCCTGTTACACTTGATTCTATGACAAGTGGTTTTAATATCTCAACTTCTCTTACCTTAGATGCTGATTTTCATAACTTTATGGGTTTTACAGAGGCAGAAGTGGCAGATATTTTGAGGGGAATAGAAGTAAGCGAAGAAGATTTGCCCAAGCTCCTGCGGGCGATGAAAAAATGGTACAATGGCTATCTGTTTAGCACAAAAGTCCCCGAATCGGTTTACAATCCTGATATGGTTTTGTATTTTGCGCACTATTATGCTCGCCACAGAGAATATCCCGAAGAAATGTTAGACATGAATATTGCTTCTGATTATTCCAAAATCAGAAAGATATTTAGGATAGGCGGTTTTGAAAACAATAAATTAGCTACTTTGGAAAGGTTGATAAAAGGAGAAAGGGTTTTGCTGCAACTCACATCTCAATTTTCCTTTGAAAAAGCGGGTTTCCCTACCGAAGACATGATTAGTTTGTTGTTTTATATGGGTTTTCTTACCATCAAAAAGAAATGGGGCGATAAATATGAAATGGTCATGCCGAACAAAGTGATTCGGGACATTTATTTTCAATATTTTTTGCAAGTAATGGAAGAAAAAGCCCAAACAAATCGGGATTTATATGACCTAAGCAATGCCCTTGACGAACTTATTTGGGAAAACAAACCCAAAGCCATTTGTGAAATATTGGAAGAAGCCCTTGACAACCTAAGTAAACGGGATTATCAAGGTATGGACGAAAAACATATACAAGCCATGTTTTACTCCTACCTCAATTTATCCAAAATGTATGAAGTCAAAAGCGAATATGAAGAAAACCGCAAGCATTTTGATATTTTGATGCTCGAAACGCCCTTAGCAGAAGCAAAATATGAGTTTATGTTTGAGTTTAAATATGAGAAAAAGGCAGGCGAAAAACGAACCGCAACGGTGCTTTCCGAAGCAAGAGAACAAATGTTGAGTTATTTAGCTTTACAAAATATTCAACATCACCCCAAAATGAAAGCATGGGTGATTGTGGTCGTAGGCACAGCAGTAGCAGAATGTGTGGAGGTTGTTTTGTAAGAAAAAATAAAAAGTGAACCTATTTTTTGCGCAAGCGATAACAAAGAAGCCATTTTTGAGTTTATAGTGGAATACTTCACATTTTCAGAAACAAAATAGACATGTATTTTCGACAAACTATCAAAACACTTACTTCATTAGCTTTTCTCCTACAAATGTTCTGCCTTTTTGCGCAAAAAAACTTTACCCTTAGCGGCTATGTCAAAGAGGCAAAGTCAGGAGAGGTATTAGAAGGTGCGGGCGTTTATTTCAAAGATTCCGAATTTGGTACATATAGCGGTGATTTTGGTTTCTATTCCCTATCTGCCCCTGCTGGCAATTATACTTTGATTGTAGAATATGTAGGCTACAAAACACAGGAAATTCAGCTTAGTTTTTCGGAAGATAAGTCCTTGAATTTCAACCTGGAAACTGATGATGTGCGTAGTAATGAAGTCGTGATAACAGATGAGCGCAAAGATGCAAATGTGAAAAGCACTGATATGGGCAAAACAGAATTGAAGATAGATGCGGTGAAAAAACTGCCTGTTTTGTTTGGAGAAGTAGATATTTTGAAAACCATACAACTGCTGCCTGGTGTGCAGGCTGCCGAAGGTACTACGGGGTTATATGTGCGCGGCGGCGGTCCCGACCAGAATTTGATGCTCTTAGATGGCGCACCGATTTATAATGCGGGGCATTTGTTGGGCTTTTTCTCTGTTTTTAATGGAGATGCGGTTCGTAGTTTTGATTTTTACAAGGGCTATATGCCGCCCGAATATGGTAGCCGCCTTTCTTCGGTGATAGATGTAACAATGAAAGATGGGAATAATCAGAAATTTCAGGGCAAAGGGGGGATAGGTTTGATTTCTTCCCGCCTGACATTAGAAGGACCAATTATCAAAAACAAAGCCTCTTTTTTGGTTTCGGCGCGCCGCACGTATGCAGATGCTTTGGCACAGCCCTTTATCAAAAAAACTTCTCCTTTCAAAGGTTCAGGCTACTATTTTTATGATTTTAATGTAAAAATGAATTATGCCATTTCCGATAAGGACAGGATATTTTTTACAGGCTATTATGGACAGGATATTTTTAACTTCAAAAGTGGGCTTACTGATTTTACTTTTAACATTCCTTGGGGAAATAGAACGGCTACTTTGCGCTGGAATCACCTCTTCAATCCCAAACTTTTTTGCAATACCTCTGTCCTTTTTAATGATTACCGCTTCAAATTTGGGGTAAATTTCCAACAAATTAATTTTTCTCTTTCCTCTCGTGTAAAAGATTGGACAGGCAAAAGTGATTTTACCTACATGCCAAATACCAAACATAAAATCAAATTTGGTTGGAGTTTTACTTATCATACTTTCGAGCCAAATGGTTTGACCTTTCAAATAGATACCATAAAGATAGATAATTCTAAGGCTTTTCAGAAGTTTGCCAACGAGATGGGCGTTTATTTTCAAGATGAATGGGATATTTCTTCTCGTTTCAAGCTAAATGGAGGCATACGACTTTCTGCTTTTCAGCAACTTGGCAACCAAATTATGTATGATGACAAAAAAGAAGTGGTGTTAGACACCCTTACTTATGGCTGGTTCAATAATACAAAATTCTTTGGAGCAGTAGAACCACGCCTTGCCGCTCGTTATTCCCTTACCGATAAGGCTTCTATCAAGGCAAGTTACACTCGTACCGCACAGTTTGTCCATATGGTTTCTATCGCAGGCACATTTCCTTCCGATTTTTGGGTGCCTACTTCTGCTTATCCTGTCAAGCCACAGCTTGGAAATCAATATTCTTTGGGCTTTTATCAAAATATTCGTAGTAATTCTATAGAGCTTTCTGCGGAGGTTTTTTATCGTCAAATGAAAAATCAAATTGAGTATAATGAAAATTATACCCAAGATGTGCGAGAAAATTATGAGACCAATTTTGTTTTTGGGAGAGGTACTGCTTATGGGCTTGAACTTTTTGCAAGAAAAGAAATGGGCAAACTTACAGGTTGGATAAGTTACACATTAGCAAGGTCTTATCGCATTTTTGACGATACCTTAAATGGAAATGCTACCTTGAATAATGGGGAGAAATTTGCTTACACTTATGACCGCCGTCATTCTGCCTCCGTGGTTGTAACTTATGATATGGACAAGATAGAAATCGGAGGCAAAATGATTTACAAAAATCCTGTAACACTTTCGGGTGTATTCGTCTATTCCACAGGCAACGCCATTAATTTAATAGACAGTAGGGCTATTTTGCTATTTAGCGGCGGTACCTCAGACCCTTCTGCGGGCTTCTTCAATACCTATCTCCCGCGAAATAGCTTCCGTATGCCTGCCTACAACCGCGCCGATATTTCTATGACCTTGCATGGTGCCAAACTCAACAAGGCTGGCAAACCCAAACGCATACAATCAGATTGGATAATCTCTGTATATAACGTGTATAATCGTTTGAATCCTTATTTTGTATATTTTAGTAGCGAGGGGAATGCAGTTTCCTCATCTTTTACAACAAAAGCCTACAAAGTAAGCGTATTTCCTATCATTCCTTCTGTAACTTGGGACTTTAGTTTTTAATAAAATAGACGAATATAAACTTTTCCCCAAAAAAAAAAGGGCAAAAAGTTTGGTAGAATAAAAAATAAGACAGACCTTTGCAGCCCCAAAAAGAGAGAGAGATTAAGGGGGTAGTTTTTTGAGGAAATAATTTTTTGAAATTTTTCGAGGAA
>JADHED010003208.1_pt1 | contig 10166 bp, 8 predicted proteins | sample 8952041 | NCBI WGS metagenome assembly JADHED01 (sample SAMN16124423, study PRJNA663239) | bioreactor sludge metagenome | isolation source: sludge (control) | place: India:Bengaluru | collected 2018-09-08
CACATGCGCTTTCTCTTGCGCTTCCTTCAAAATTATTTTTCCGAGTCCAGAAATCTGTTAAAGGATTATATTCCCAAGTTACTGTAGAAACACCACTTACGCTACCTGTTGCAATATAACCTTTACCATTAATTGCAAATGCAGCAGGTGATGTACAATCTTGTGAACCTTCATCATCATCTTCATCGTTACTTGTGTCTTCTTTTCTAGTCCATGTTTCTGTTGTAGGATTAAATGCCCAGAAATCTGAAACCGTACTACCATTGTTAGAACCAAATCCTACATAAGCAATTTTATCAATTACAAAAACAGCAGCATCTCTTCTTTTTGTTCCACCTAAACTCACAATTTGAGACCAAGTGTTAGAAGATTCGTCATATTTGTAAAAATCTTTTAATTCACTACCATCGTATCCTGTTCCTACGTAACCTTTTTGGTCTATACCAAAAGCTATTGCGGCATATCTTGCTGTACCGGGAAAATCTTCAATTTGTACCCAGCTGTTTGTATTAGGATTGTATTGCCAAAAATCTTTTAACTTATTAATGCCATCATAACCTGTTCCTACATAACCTTTAGAAGAAGAACTAAACGCAACTGCAGAACTTCTTTTTACGCCAGGCATATCGGCTTTTTGGGTCCAAGAATTAAGATCTGGGTCGTATTCCCAAAGATCGTTATAGTAACCTTGGTCGTCAATATAATCTTCTCCATCGTATCCGCCTGTAAGATAACCCTTGTTGCCAATAACAAAAGTGGCTGCATTAGATCTGGCTTTTCCGTCTAAATCTGATACTCTTACCCAGTTTCCAACATATTCGTCGTCGTCATCATTACTGCAACTTGTTAAAATAGATAAATTGTAGATGCTGAATAACAATAGTAATAAATGTTTGCCTTTCATATATAAAATTTTCAGCAAATGAACTTTAAAATAAAATAGGATTGAAATCTTTTAGATGAATCATGATAATTTGTAGATTTATTATGAAATTTTGTAGATAAATAGAATAAAGCTTTTTTTTATTTGTTTTTCTAAGAAATCTGTTCATTCGTCTAAAGGTTTTAATGATTGGTATATAATTTTTTATATTATACTATAGTAAATGTATGTTTACACAAAAAAAATCGATGAAGAATTATATTATCGGGATATTTATTATTATAATTGGATTATTATCTTGTGACAATTCCAGAAACGAATATTTAGCGGGAAGCAGTTGGGCAACTGCCGATTCTAGGGTTAAATTTATAGATACACTTACCCTTAAAATGTCAACTATTTTGATGGATTCTGTGGCCACTTCTGGGCAAAATAAAATCTTACTGGGCAGAACCAAAGATAATATTTTTGGAGAAGTAAAATCGTCTTCTCTTTTCGAGGTGACGCCTTCTGCTTATAGCATTACAGACAAAAGTAATGCGGTTTACGATTCTTTGGTTTTATACCTTACTTATAAAGATTCTTATTTTTATGGTGATACTCTTAAAACATTTAAACTTTCTGTCTATCCTTTAGAAAATAGAATTAAACTTAATACAGAAGATGGTAGTTTGTATAATACATCTAAGTTTAAGTATTCTTCTAACGAGATTGGTAATATTAGTTTTTTACCTAGACCTACCAAAACAAATAATTATTTGAAAATAAATTTGGATAATACTTACGGATTATCGCTCTTTAATCTAATAAAAAAAACGGGTAACGTAGATAGTCAGGAGTATTTTCTTAACTCTTTTAAAGGTTTAGCTCTTGTTCCAGGTAATACCAATGAGGCATTTTTGAATTTTGGTATTGGAGATACAATAGACTTAACAGACGAAGACATTACTACAGTAATGAGAATGTACTATCATACCAAAGCAGATAATGGTACAGATGTTACCAAATACACATTAGATTTTAATATAAATACAGCTTACCAATACAATCAAATAGATTATGATTTTTCTAATTCGGAACTTCAGAATCTTACTCCCAAAAATCCAATAGATTCAAAAACTTTAGGGAATAAAGCTTATCAGTTTTCGGCAATTGGGGTTTATACAAAAGTTGAGGTTCCTTATATTAATGATATTCTCAATCTATATCCTAATGTTTCTATTCTGGATGCTAATCTTAATGTGAAACCTGTATTTGGTACTTATGATAAGAAAAATTATTTGCCAGAGAGTTTAAATTATTATTTGGCAGATAAAACCAATAGTATTTTAAGCGCTTTTACCAGTACTAGCGGAGAAGAAGTAAACATTACGCTTTCTACAGATAACGAATTTCAGGATAATAGTCAATATACTTTTTCTGTTACAGATTATCTCAAAACCATGACGGCGAACAATTCTAACTTTACAGGCAGAAGTATTTTACTTTATCCTACAAGTTATAGAGAACAATTAGTAAAGAGATTGGTAGTAGGAGATTCTAAAAACAGTACCAATAAATCTAATATAAAACTATACTTGCTAGGGTACTAAAAAATAACAGATGAAGAATAAAATATTAATATTAAGCTTTTCGCTTATTGTAATTTTCTATAAATCTCAGAGTGCTTCTGCCTATTCTTATTTCGGAATTGGTGTGATGGATAATGTTGATAATGCTAGAAACTTATCACTCGGAGGAACTGGTCTTGCTTTAGATTCAGAAAGCAATATCAATTTCAAAAATCCGGCAACTAATGTAGAATTTATGCCAGGTATCGCAATTCTAGATGTTGGAGGCGTCGTAAAATATAATACCACAACAAGTAGTGGTACCAAAGACAAACGTTTTCTTTCCAATTATAACAATCTGGGAATAGGTTTCAGAATAACTCCCAAAATGTTTTTCACCGCTAGTTTGCAGCCAAATTCTACATCAGATTACAAAATAAGTTCTACTGCACCAATCGAAGGTACCACACTTCAATATCCTGTTTATTTAGAAGGAAGTGGAGGAATTGCTAATGTAGCGGTAGGATTGTCGTATAAAATTTTGAAAGATTTTTCTTTAGGCTTAAAACTAAGAAATAATTTCGGAAACATCACGCGTACAGAAAATATTGCCGTAGGTTCTTCTACTTTAACGGATGTAAAAGTTATTAAGAACGAATATTATACTGGATTTGGCTCTCAGTTTGGATTTTTTTACAAAAAAACATTGAAAGATAATCTTAGCAGTATTTCCATTGGAGGAACTTTTGATTTTAAAACAAAGCTTACTGGCGAAGGTACACTTAAAGAAACTCACAATGCTGATAGCGAAACAATAAAAGATGTAAAATACACTATTGAAGACACTTATTTACCAAAAGAATACGGAATAGGAGCGAGTTATCTTCATAAAAACAAATGGATGGCAACGGTGGATTTTCAAAATAAAAATTGGGAAGGACTTCAATATGGTTCTACCTACGAAAAATACTATAACCAACAAATCTATTCTTTAGGTTTAGAAATTTTACCTCAAAAAAGAAACTATACAAGCATTTCTGATGGTTTTGTTTATCGTTTAGGAGCTAATTATGATACAGGATATTACAAAATAAGCTCAATAAAAATTGATAAATTTGAAGCTTCTGCCGGTCTTGGTATTCCTTTGAAAAATGGTTTTATGCTAAACGTTGGTTACAGCTACGGAGTGAGAGGAATGAGCAGTGCCATTATTAAAGAAAATTACCACAGCATTAATCTTAATCTTAATTTCGTAAACCGTTGGTTCCAAAAAACATATTATCAATAAGAGTAAAAAAGTAAAAATTTTTATTCTCTATCAAATCTTGCCAGTTTTTTTTCTATCCAAATGGTTGCCAAAGGGAAAAATGCCGCTAAAAGCGCAAATATAGAATCCTCGTCGTCCCATTTGTAGAATTTTCTGGCAGGAAATGCTAAAAGCAAGTACAAGGTGAAAAATAATCCGTGTATGTTTCCAATGATAATAATGTAAGTTAGAGGCAAAATACCTTCTTTGTCTTCGCGTATCCAAATCATTCCTACAAAAAGTAAAAACCAAGAAATTGCTTCAGCAAAACATACTTGGTGAAACCATTTTATTACTTTTTCTTGAGGGTATTTTGAGAAGAGATTTTCTAGAAAATTCATAAATTGATAAGTTAGGAGATTTGGATTGTGAGTTGCAAAAGTAAAAATTTAATCTGTTTCTCCATTATAATCATAGTAGTGAAGTGAAAATTCAGACTTCATTAATTCAGAATCAATTCCACTAAATGTTATTTCAAATTCGTCTTTTAAACCAGATAAAAAAGCCCCCCATCCAATTAAAAGTTTATTTTCATCATCATAAATTTTAATAAAATCTTGAATCATAGAGTCAATAAATTCTACTTCATCATCACATTCAAAATTTGCATTTTTCTTTAAATAAAAGTTTTTAACAAACTGATAAGGATTTTCAACATTAATAAAATTTACTTTACCATAGACAACTCCCATCGGAACATCTGCAAATTCAAAATTTGTAGTTCCAATCAGAACATCATCAAGAAAAATTTTATATTCTTTCATAATAATATAGATTCCTACGGAATGACAAACTAAACGACTTAATTATAATCTACAAATATCACACATCATTTATTACTTATAAAATGAGCTTCCGTCTAAATATTCAAAAACTTCTGGCGGAAGCATTGGTCTTACATTTTTACCTTCTTTAATCATTTTTCTAATTTCTGTTGCAGAAAGTTCTATAATTGGAGCATTAATTAAAGAAATATTTTCATGATTTCTCAATTCTGAATCGTTCAGCGAAGTCGAAACGTTGCCTTCAAAAGTTCTGGGATACACAATAATTTGATAATCTGAGACTAATTTCTCATAATTTTTCCATTTGGGGAGGCTTTTTAAATTGTCTTCGCCCATAATAAGTGCAAAAGAATAATCAGGATATTTCTCGTTGAGGTAAGTAAGCGTATCAATGGTGTAACTTGGTTTTGGCAAAGAAAATTCTATGTTAGAAGCACGCATTTTTGGGTAATTTTTCACCGAAAGTTGCACCATATCTAATCTATTGTGGTCGTTTAGAAGAGATTTTTTGTCTTTGAAAGGATTTTGAGGCGAAACCACAAACCAAAGTTCTTCCATATCAGAATTTTCTAAAATGTAATTTGCCAAAATCAAATGCCCAATATGAATGGGATTAAAAGAGCCAAAAAATAGTCCGATTTTTTTCATTTTTCTTTTTTTGTTGAATGTTTGGGTTAGATGTTTAGAGAATTTTACACCCAACATCCAGCATCTATCATCCCACAAATTTTACATCTCTAATATTCAAATAATACGTTACGTTTCCTTTCCAATGGTTTTCTTCTACCGTAAAAGCGATGTCAAAAGATTTGGATTTGAAATCTTCCATGTAATCGCCTAATTTAAAGCCAATGCATTCTATATTTCTTCCAGAAACAGGCTGATGAATATAAAATTTAACATGATTGCCATCTTTTCCCATTTGTTTTACGTAACCCGAAATTTTTTGATTTCTGAGTTCTAAAACCGGTTTCATATTTTGTGGACCAAAAGGCGCCAATTTTCTGTGGAAATTAAAAAATTCTCTGTTGAGGTCTTCAATTTCAATTACAGTATCAATGGTGATAGAAGGCTCTTTTTGATGCTCTTGAATTTTTTCGGCAACTACTTTTTCAAATTTTATTTTAAAATCTTCAAACTTTTCTTTTTCCATAGAAAGTCCGGCAGCACCTTGGTGTCCGCCAAATTTTAAAAAATATTCACTGCAAAGTTCTAGCGCTTCGTGTACATCAAAATCTGAGACACTTCTTGCAGAAGCTACCATTTCGCCATTATTTCCGTCGGTGAAAACTAGTGTTGGTTTGTAGTAAACTTCGGTAAGTCTAGAAGCTACAATTCCTATTACTCCTTTATTCCAATCAGGATGATAAACAATGGTAGAAAAGTTATTCTCTTGTTTGGTTTCTATCACTTGGTTGGTTGCAGAAAGTGTAATATTGGAGTCTAATTCTCTTCTGGAATCGTTTAAATCTACTATTTCGTTTACAATTTGGTGTGCATTTTTCAAATTATCCGAAATCATTAATTCTACAGCTGCTTTTCCGTGCGAAATTCTACCTGCGGCATTAATTTTTGGTGCAATTTCGAAGACAATATTCGAAATGTCAAACGTAGAAATTTTTTCTTGAGGAATTAGAAGTCTTAAGCCTAAATTTCTGGTTTTTCTCAATGTTTTTAAGCCTAATTTAGCCAAAACTCTGTTCTCACCAGTCATTGCAACAATATCTGCAGCAATAGAAATAGCAAGCAAATCTGTTAAATCGTATAATTCACTTTCTGGGATTTTATATATTGTATTTAATCCTTGGCAAAGTTTAAAACCAACGCCACAGCCCGAAAGTTCTTTGTATGGATATCTGCAATCGTTTCTTTTTGGGTCTAAAACGGCGTAAGCTTTTGGTAATTCGTCGCCTGGTAAGTGGTGGTCGCAAATAATAAAATCTATTCCTAAAGAATTGGCATAGTCTACTTTATCAGAGGCTTTTATTCCACAATCTAAAGCGATAATTAAACCGAAATCATTTTCTTTAGCATAGTTAATTCCTTCGTCTGAAATGCCGTAGCCTTCTAAATTTCTATCGGGAATGTAAAAATCTAAATATTTTTTATCTACGATTTTAGAAAGGTAAAGGTACATTAGCGCAACGGCCGTAGTGCCATCTACATCGTAGTCTCCATAAACGAGGATTTTTTCACCATTTTCTATAGCAGAAGCAATTCTTTCGACTGCTTTTTGCATGTCTGCCATTAAAAACGGACTGTGGATATCTTCTAATTTTGGTTTGAAGAATTCTCTAGCTTTTTGGTAGTTGTCAATATCTCTTAAAACCAATATTTTAGATTCTAGAGTTCCAAAGCCGATTGAAGAACTGATGCTATCTACAATTTCCTCGTCTGGTTCTGGTTTGTATATCCATTTTAAACTCATAATCTCACAAATTTACAGAAAATATTTTACAAAAGTTTATAGATTAATTCTATTGAAAATTAGCAATTATTTTATCACAGAAAAAAAAATAAAACCGCTCAAAAATATTGAACGGTTTCTATTATAACTTTCGTTTTTGTTTGTCGAATTATAACTTTTGATTTTTAACTTTTACATTTAAGAATACATCTGTTGTTGTAGTTCTTTAATTTTTTTGTCTGAAAGGTATTCGTCATAAGTCATGTCTCTATCTATAACGCCTTTTGGAGTAAGCTCTATAATTCTGTTACAAACGGTTTCTAGCATTTCGTGGTCATGAGAAGATAATAAAATGTTTCCTTTGAAATTACTTAATGAGTTGTTCAAAGTAGTGATGCTTTCCAAGTCTAAGTGGTTAGTTGGTTCATCTAAAAGAAGAACATTTGCTTTTTGAAGCATCATTCTAGAGAACATACATCTCATTTTTTCGCCTCCAGATAGTACGGTGCAAGATTTAAGAGCTTCGTCTCCAGAGAAGAGCATTCTTCCTAAGAAACCTCTCATAAATTCTTCGTGTCTTTCTTCGTCGTTTTTAGTGAATTGTCTCAACCAATCTACCAAATTTAAACTATTATCTTGAAAAAATTCTGTGTTATCTAGTGGCATATAAGATTGGTTGGTAGTTACGCCCCAACTGAATTCTCCTTTGTCTGCTTTTGCATTCCCCGAAAGAATTTCGAAAAATTCTGAAATTGCCAAAGTGTTTTTAGAGATAATGGCAACTTTGTCTCCTTTTTTTAGTTTGATGTCAACATTAGAGAAAAGCAATTCGCCGTCTTTGGTTTTTTCTAAATCTTTTACTTCTAAAATTTGGTCTCCAGCTTCTCTTTCCATCTCGAAAATAATAGCAGGATATCTTCTCGAAGTAGGTTTAATATCTTCAATGTTTAATTTGTCTAGCATTTTCTTTCTTGCAGTAGCTTGCTTAGCTTTTGCTACGTTAGAAGAGAATCTTGAAATAAATTCTTGTAATTCTTTTTTCTTTTCTTCGGCTTTTTTATTGGCTTGAGCTCTTTGTCTTGTTGCCAATTGAGAAGCTTGATACCAGAAAGAGTAGTTACCAGTGTATAAGTTTAATTTAGCATAATCTAAATCTCCAATGTGTGTACAAACGGTATCTAAAAAGTGACGGTCGTGAGAAACTACAATTACGGTATTTTCGTAATCTGCCAAGAAATTTTCTAGCCATGAAATGGTGTCAATATCGAGGTCGTTGGTAGGTTCGTCTAAAATTAGTACATCAGGATTCCCAAAAAGAGCCTGAGCCAAAAGCACTTTTACTTTGTCTTTATTTTCAAGTTCTCCCATCATTTGCCAGTGCATATCGTCTTTAATGCCAACGTTAGAAAGCATGGTTTGTGCGTCAGATTCTGCATTCCAGCCTCCCATTTCGTCGTAAATTACACCTAGTTCTCCGGCTTTTATTCCGTCTTCATCAGAAAAATCTGGTTTTGCGTATAGCGCATCCATTTCTTCTTTTATCTCATAAAGTTTTTTATTTCCTCTTAAAACAGTTTCTAAAACTGTAAAATTGTCATAAGCAAAGTGATCCTGCTCTAAAACAGACATTCTTTTTCCTGGTTCCAGAGATACATTTCCTGTAGTAGGCTCTTGTTTTCCAGTTAAAATTTTAAGAAAAGTAGATTTACCTGCTCCATTTGCCCCGATAATTCCGTAGCAATTTCCTTTGGTGAACATGATGTTTACCTCGTCAAATAATACTCTCTTTCCGAATTGTAATGATAAATTAGATACTGTTAACATAAAGTTTTGTAAATTTGGTGCAAAATTAAGAAAAGATTTTGGGATATAAGATTTATATCCGTTTTTAAAAGGTTTAAGTTTTGGATTTTTAACAACTTATAACTCTGAATAAGTAAATTTTATAAAAATTAGAGATAATTTTATAAAATATGGGCTTATTTTTTAACACAATTTTGCAATACAGTAATGAAGATAGAAAAAAACGTTAATATTCTTAATAAAAGAGCTAAGTTTGAGTATGAGTTTCTCGAACAGTTAGAAGTTGGTATTGTACTTACTGGTACAGAAATTAAAGCGTTGCGTTCTTCTAAAGCTTCTATTACAGAAAGTTTTTGCCAAATTATAGAAGGAGAACTTTATGTAATAAATATGAGTATTGATGAATATAAACTCGGAACATTCTATAATCATAAAATAAAAAGAGAGCGCAAACTCTTGTTACATAAAAGAGAATTGCAAAAATGGGAAAGAAAAATGAAAGATGTAGGTATTACCATAATCCCAATAAAGCTTTATATTAATGATAAAGGCATTGCAAAACTATTGATAACATTAGCAAGAGGGAAAAAACTTTTTGATAAAAGAGAAACAATAAAAAATAGAGAAAATAAAAGAAATTTAGATAGAATTCTCAAGAAAGTGTAAAAAAACTTTGTTTATCACGAGAATTTGTGTTTATTTTGCATTATCAATTATTTAATCATTTAATTCTATGAAAAATCTAAAATTAGGAATTACAGCATTGGCATTATCATTTGCCTCTACTGCTTTCGCTCAAACTACTTCTAATCCTTGGTTGATTGGAGTTGGTGCACACGCAGAGAATCATGTTGCTGCAGGTAAATTTGGAGACATGTTTTCAACTGCTTTTGGAGGAAACGGAGGAGAATTGTATAAAATGAACAATTTTACTATCACTCCACCTCTATCAAAACTAACTGTTGCAAGAAACTTAAACAAATATTTTGTTTTAGATTGGCAAACTACAGTTGGTAATGTTGATAATGAAAAAATTGGAATGGATAAAGAATTCTTCCTACAAACTGGTCTTGGTGTACAATTTAAACTAGCTAGTCTTTGGAATGAAGAATCTTGGTTCGATCCATATTTAAGAATTGGAGCTAACTATCTAAGACACGATTACGAAGGAACTGGTGCAGTAAATTCTGATGGTGATTTAATTAAAGCTAATCACTTTACTACAGCAGGTGGTATTGGTGCTAACTTTTGGTTAACTAAAAACTTTGGTATTAATTTACAAGGTGATTATGTTGGAACACCAACTGATAAATCAGCTGTTGCTAACTTCTGGCAAGCTGGTGCTTCTATTTTGTTTAGATTTGGTAACAATGATAGAGATAAAGATGGTATCAAAGATAAAGATGATGCTTGTCCAGATGTTTTTGGTTTA
>JADHED010003162.1_pt1 | contig 10165 bp, 10 predicted proteins | sample 8952041 | NCBI WGS metagenome assembly JADHED01 (sample SAMN16124423, study PRJNA663239) | bioreactor sludge metagenome | isolation source: sludge (control) | place: India:Bengaluru | collected 2018-09-08
CGTGGCCCAAGCCGACGACGGACCCCGCCGCCTGACTTATCAAAACGCTTGCTATCAGTCTAAATGTATTCTTCATGTTATTGTGCTGTTTGTTTATACAATAAATAACTATTCCAAAAAGATATTTCAACAGTAAAATTACAGCAGGAAAAATATATCAAGCAGACTGTTTTATCAAACATTGGAATTTAAGTTTTTTAAATTTTGTTTTTCTAATAAACAATCAGTAATATAAACCATGAGAAAGTTTATTTTAATAGTATCAATTCTGGCGGTTCTCTTTTGCCTTTGCTTATCAGAAAGCAAGGCACAGCAAAAATCAATCATTGTACTCATTAAAACCAGCCTGAATGGTGCCGATGCAGGCTTTCCTTCGTTTATAAATGACACCCTTCCGGATATCGGTGAATGGAAATATAAAATCAACCCGGAAATCGTAAAGCAGTTTGCGGAGGTAAGCGATATAAAGATAAACATTAAGCGAAATCAAAAATCACATTCCATCAATGGTACACTCTTTCAAATCAATCAGATGAAAATTATTTCTAATGACATAATCCCTACGCCCGACGTATCACGAAGCATTTATCTCGATTCTGTTGTCTCCCGCTACAATAAAATTATAAACTTTTTTAAAAACGAGCTCGGTGCTCAGTTTAATTATACGGATATAATTCAGCAGCAAAATCAATCTGATTTAAATAGCAGCCTGTACTATATAACATACTTTTACGAAAATAGTACTACTTTAAACAACAACATAACAGATGCTCGGGAAATCGAAAAGCATCTTGATGTTGTAAAATGGATTTCTGTCGAACTGCTTAAAAGTCCTCTAAACAAAGATTCTTATTGTGTCGTATACAGAATTAACGGTGCAGAAAGCAAATAACAATAAAACACATGATTAAAAAACATTCAGTATTAATACTTCTAATTATTTCCGTGATATTAATGGCAGTAACAGTCTCATTCTATCCGGGGGGTTCATTACTCGATAAGAATTCAACAGGATTTGACTGGACGAAAAATTTTATAAGTAACTTGTTTGAAGAAAAAGCATTTAACGGCGAAGAGAACTCGTATAGAATTTATGCAATCATTGGCATGGCATTCCACTCCGTCGCTTATGGTTTGTTTTTCATCAACATGTCAAAAAAGATGTCGTCCAAACATGCTGCAACTGTCTTGAAAATTGTTGGGATTGCAAACATTCTATTCAACTTCCTCATTGCTACACCTCTTCACGATTTAATGATTACAATATCCAGCACATTATCCTTGCTTGGATTGTTTTATATAACGGTTTTTATCCTTAAGACAAAACTTCAATTGTTGAAATTCTGCTGTGTCATTTGTATGTTAACTTTTTATTATACTTTATTCTTATACGGTGCAGGAGATTGGGGCTTGTTGGCTGTAATGCAGAAAATAACCTTGGTTAGCTCAATGTTGTTAATCTTAGGACTCGAGTATTTTACCAAAAAGGAGGACTTTAAACAAATTGTTCCGAATCTACAAAAAGTTTAAATCGATTAAAACACAATTTGATATATGAATAAAAGCAGCTTGAAATTTAAAGACATAGACGGGTATCACTCATCCTGTTCTGCTGAAACTCGAAAAATCCTTCAGCAGCTTCGGCTGGCAATCAAGCAAGCCGCACCAAAAGCGGCGGAAACTATCAGCTATGGAATGCCGGCATTCCGCCAAAACAAAACATTGGTTTACTATGCCGTACATAAAGAACATATAGGCTTCTACCCGACACCTAAACCGATTGATCATTTTAAGAAAGAACTCAAAAATTATAAAACTTCAAAAGGGGCAATTCAGTTTTCAATTAAAAAACCCCTGCCCTTAGCATTGATAAAAAAGATAGTAAGGTATAGGGCTGAAGAAGATATGAAAATATCCCCGCTAAAATCCAATAAAAATCCTAACAATATTAAAACCCAAAGCTTCAGCAAAGACATCCTTTCTTATCACGCCAAACAAACTTCCGCTGATAAGAAAATCTGTGATTTGCTCTATCAGGAAATTTGTAACGCTTTGCCCGAAGCAGAATATAAAGTCTGGCATGGGCATCCTGTGTGGTTTTTAGACGGTAACCCTATCGTAGGATACAGCAAAGAGAAACGGGGATTGAGATTAATGTTTTGGAGCGGTGCAGATTTTTCCGAAAAGGGATTAGGGGTACGCGGCGGAAAATTTAAAGACGCTTCCGTTTTCTACAGCGATGTTTCGGATATTAACACCAAAGACCTGAAACGCTGGCTAAAAAAATCAAAAGAAATTCAGTGGGACTATAAAAACATTGTTAAAAGAAAAGGCGTTTTAAGGCGGCTTAAATAACAAATAAATTAAATGACAAAGACAATTGTCGCCGATGGCATTCTGCACAAAGTGCCCGATGATTTGAAAAAGGCATTGAAAAAAGATTCGGATATTCTTGAACGGTGGAACAGACTCACCCCCATTCAGCGAAACGAATGGATTTGCTGGGTTTCTATCGTTAGGAAATCTGAAACGAGAACAGAACGTATTCACCGTCTGCTGGTAGAATTAAAAGAAGGAAAACGGCAGCCATGTTGCTGGCCCGGCTGTCCGCACCGCAGAGCATCGGCTAAAAAATGGTTTAAAAATCTTGACATATGAAAACAACACCCGAACACGACAAGCGAATAGCTCAAATGACCTTTGCATCGGTTTATCCGCATTACGTCACAAAAGTTGTAAGCAAAGGAAGAACAAAAGAAGAATTACATCAGGTAATTGAATGGCTTACGGGCTTTGACAATAAAAAGCTGAAGGAATTAATTGATGAAAAAGCAACATTTGAAACATTCTTCGGTAAAGCAAAAATAAATTCTAACGCCAAACTTATAACAGGCGTGATTTGCGGCTATCGTATTGAAGAAATTGAAAACCCCCTTACAAAACAAGTAAGGTATCTCGATAAGTTAGTGGACGAACTGGCTAAAGGTAGAAAAATGGAAAAGATATTAAGGACAACTTAATTACGTAGCAATCTCAACCATAAACCTTAGTTTGGCAGCGAACCGGCTAACATTCTTCTCCCTTACAGGTTCACTACCTTTGTCTTCGAAAGCGAATCATGAAGCCATTTCCCGCCGATAAGAAGTATTGGCTCAAATGGTATGACTCTCGAAAATGTTCTGACTAACATCTGCTGTGTTGTCGGCTTGCCCCCTTCAAGCGTTACAACCTTTGTCTTCGTCAGCATTTTCCCGACAGTCTGTCCCAATGAATTTTCTAATCCGTAGAAATAAGTAAAAACAATCAGCATATCCAGTACCCTCATCAACCCAAGAATTGAAAATATGCTGCTCGAATAAATTACGGTGTTAAATACTACTATCAAAAATATAACAACTGCAATGTCTATTATAAGATTTAACAGTCTTTTCCCCGCATCCGCCTCAACCATCGGAGTAGTTATGCTGCCTTTTGTGTCTATGTATAAATTAGTCTCTTCCATAATATTCCTTTTATTATTTAGACGTATAAAATCAAATTTCGTTTCACTATAGCCTTATATTTATGCAATAATAACCAAACAATAAATTACTTACTGTAATATTCCGCACCAAGCCGAATGAATCCGTGCTCATCTGCGTTCAAATGATTTGCTTCCTTTCTTTCCCTCTCTTTCTCGCGGGCAATATAATCCGTATGAATCCGAGCTCATCCGTTTACTCCGTGCTTATCCGCGTTCAATTATCAGTGAAAATCATACTTCTTCAGTTCTTTGTTGTGCCTGTTCTTTGTTCAATTATCAGTGAAAATCATACTTCTTCAGTTCTTTGTTGTGCCTGTTCTTTGTTGTACCAGTTCTTTCCGTGTCTTTCCCTCTCTTTCTCGCGGGCAATATATATCGTTCTAAAATCAGCGAAAATCATAATCTTTCAGTCCTTTCCGTGTGCCTGTTCTTTGTTTTACAAGTTCTTAGTTGTGTGCTCTATGTTCAATTATCAGTGAAAATCATACTTCTTCAGTTCTTTGTTGTGCCTGTTCTTTCTGTGTTCCCGCTCTTTCCGTTTGCGCTCTATAAAAAAGCCCCCCTTAAAACTAAGGAGGGCTTCGTTTTAAGATATTTCGCTATGAACTATTTGTTCAGCTTATCTAAGTACTTGCTCGGATTCTTCTCGAATTTCGCAATGCATCCCTCGCAGCAGAAATAATACTTCACACCGTCAACTACCGTTGAAACGTCTTTTGATGCTGCTTCACCCATAACCGGACACATTATTTCAGTCTTTATGTATGTCATCGGTTCTGCTTTGAATTTCTTTAGGCATCCGCCGCAGCAGAATTCATATTCTTTTCCTAAATACGTGAACTTCACCGATGCACCTTCGTGGTCAACCGGCTCGCCCGATACGGGACAGAGCTTTGCAGAGTCCGAAACCGTTCCCTGTGAGTTTCCGGTTTTTGTCGTACAGTCAGTTCCTTTTGTTGTCGTACATTCTGATTTTGTCTTTTCATCACAGCAGCTTTTTTCCTGTGCGTTTACTATTGTAGTTGCTGCGAATATTAATGCAGCGAATAATACCAAAGATAAGATTCTCATCTTCATTTTAATGGTTTTCCTTTCTTTTATTGTTATGTTTAACATTTTAAATTAATTTATAGTTTATCAAATAACAGCCTGAACCCGAGATAAAAAGACCTTCCCGCCGTTGGTCCCCAGATGTATGACGTATCGAAATACTGGCTGAAGGGATTCTGCGGGTCTATTATCGGATTCGACTGCGTGAAGTCGAATATATTCTCGACTCCTATGTATGCCTCAAAGTGTTTAAAGTTCTTTGAGAATTGTCCGTTAAGTATTGAGTACGCCTCCGATTGCGAAGGTCTCTGTAACCCAACGGGGTAATCTTTCGTTGATGGCAGCGTTTGTGTACCAAACCACTGGAAAGAAAAATTGATGTTCCAGTTTCTGTCGTAAGGACTGTAAGATACCGAAGACAGCACCCTGTGTTTCGGACTGAAGTACTGCTCAGTCTTTACACCGTTCTGGTAGTAGTACTGGTCTATCAGCTTGTAAGCTACCTTAAGGTCAAGATTGTTCAGTATCGTAAAACTTGATTCCACCTGAAATACGTTCGAAGCAGCATCATTGTTGTTAACGAACGTAACAGCAAGTGTGTTCGCATCGTAATCGGGTATTATCTTGTTGCTGAAAACCGTCCTGTAAAAATCAAAGTTAATGTTTCCCGAAACAGGACCGATATTAAAATACTGTAGCACGTCCACACCAAAGTTAACCATCTTTTCCGGATTCAGCTCCGACGGAACAAGGATGTTCCTTCCGCTTGCCAGAAGGTTCGAGTATTCGCTGAATAAGTTGATTGTTCTGAATCCCGTTCCTATCGAAGCCCGAATCACAGTCTCTTTTGTAAGCTGATGCCTTATCAGAAGTCTTGGCGTTGTTACTAATCCGTATTTGTTGTGTGCGTCAAGCCTCAACCCCGCAATAAACGATGTTTCTATCGGCTCTGCGTCGTAAGAGGCTTCCGTAAACACACCCGGTACGGATTCAAGCTTGTCGTATGTTCCCGCGTATGTCTTGGGCACTGCCTGCAGAAAGTTTATGTTCTCTACTATGTTCTCGTATTTATAAGAAGCACCCGCTCTTAGGTATCCCTTCTTAATAACGGGAAATTCAAAGATTGCGTTTGTATAGAAATTTTTCTGCTCTGCATTGTACTTTGTAACACCGTAGTATGATTCCTGATTAAAGAAAAGCCCCGATGCGAAGAACTTTAGCTGCGATTCTTCCCCCGTCTTCTGGCTTATTCTTAAATAGGCATCCCCGTTCTGTATGTCAACCGTTTGCCCGTAAACATTGCTCGACCCTTTATCCGTATCGAAGTTGTAGTTTGTCTGTCCGCCTATTCTCTTCTCATCAAGATACTTAATCCCTATAGTTACATTAGTATTATCATCTTCTTCATCCGCACCGTGCACCCATTTGTTGTAAAACATATAGCGTGTCGTCAGCGGTGCATCAAGAAATGAATCGTTGTTCTCGTCCATTCTTTTCGGCTCCTGTACAGTCTGGAACGAAACTATAGTGTTCCAGTTGTTTAGTTTTGCGGTTGTATTTATGTTCATCTGCTTCTCTAACATGCTGTTCATAAACCCGTTCAGCATAAACCTGTCCGATGTACCATAGTCTTTCAGTAACACGTTCATTATCCCGCTGATTGATTCATATCCCTGCATCACCGAATTAGAGCCCTTCGATATCATTATTTTATCTATTAATGTACCGGGCATGCTCGTTACACCATACTTAGTCACTAATCCCGACATTATCGGCATGTTATCCACAAGTATCTGCGTGTATGCACCGTCAAGTCCGAGCACTTTTAGCTCCTTCGTGTTTGTCAGTATATCAGTAACAGCAACGTCAACCGAAGCATTCTTCCCGAAACACCCCGAAAGGTCGCAGCATGCGTCTTTCTTCAGCTCCGTCTGCGAAATCACTTCCGTCTTTGTGTTGCCGTTTTCTATGTAAGAAGAGCTTTGCTCGCTTTCAACTACAATCTGCTGTGTAGAAAAATTGCTTTGAAGCGTGATTTCTACATAATCTTTATCCTCAACTTCAATCGTGTCTTTTGTATAGCCGACGTAAAACACTTCAAGCCTTCTGTCGGTTATGCCGTCGTCATGTATTTCAAACTTTCCTTCGGAGTTTGTCGCAGCTCCTTTTTTGGTATTAATCCATTTTACGATTGCACCCTCAAGAGGCTCTTTCCCCTTGTCGGTTACGCCGTAAACAATCCCTGTAATACCGTGGAGCTCTGGACTTAGCTGCGCTCTTGATACACTTGTTATAAAAACAAGCATTATCGCGAACAATAATATATTTTTCATTTTGATATTTATTTAGAAACTTTTTAAAAACGGATGTAGTAATCCCTGTTTCTAAATTCGTAGGTTAGAGACTTCAAGAAAGACTTTCACCCTGCTTCCCGGTGAATCGTCTGACCGATAAGATTTTAATGTAGTGTTATAAAATAAGTTTTGTGTTTCCTTGAATATTGTCTTGCTTTCTGTCTTTGTGATTTTGTTCTCGTTCAGCGTTCCCTGCTCTTTTTCAACCCTCTTCTCAAAACTGCAGGTCTTGCAGTCATCGCAGGAAGATGCTCCGTTTGTCGAGCAGCAATCATCAGACTCCTTCTGTACCGTCGTCGTCTCTTCCTTGCTGCAGCATGACTTCTTCTCTTCAACTTTCGGCTTTTCAGGCATGCACAAACAGTTGTGAATGTCCTGTCCAAACGAAACAAGACTAAACGATAACAATATAATCGCTACCGTTATAGTTTTAATTCTGCAATATTTACTGAATATAAATTCCAACTTATACAAAAATGCAAAATTTAAACCTAAATGTCAAATCAGATAGTAAAATCTTATTCTGCCCCTCTCCACACAACTATTTCGGGCTTTATCATTAAAACATTAGTATAAGTTTTGTCCATTACCTTTCAATTCAGTTAAATGCATTTCCAATAATTCATTTAACTCTTCCTTGATATCTTCTGGTGTCTCGGTGCCTTTTATTTTAAGTTCGTCAAAAAGTTTAAATTCAAAATTTTCTGCCCCAAGGTTATTCCAGTCCCTCTGTAATTCACGGTTTGAATGCATTCCCGCTTTAAGTTGAAATAAGTCAGAATTAAAAGCTCTGTCTAAATCAGAAGAAGTTTTAAGAAAAACCTTATTATCCTTTTTGTTATTAATTTGAAAAATACCCACCCTAAATTTCATTAATTTATACTCTTCTCTTATTTCCTTTTTGGTCTTCATATATTATATTTAAAATATTATTTATTGCATTCCATCTCACTGCCAACTCATTTATAAACTTAATAAAACTCCACAAAACCCGCCATGAAATAACCGGTTTAATAATTCTCCATTCTCTCCTCGTCCGCCGTGGCGGACGGTCAAAATCTCATATTTCTTTTCATCCGTGCTAACCTATCTGCCTCTCTTTGGTAGATCGGTCTGCCTGCAGCGGGTCTACCTGGCTTTAGACAGGCAGGCGTTCTCTTGTTTTTCTCTGTTCACCCGTACGTTAAATCTCAATTCAGCAGCACAAACACAGAAAACTTCATCGCTTTATAATCTTTCCATTCCTCTTTAAATAAACCCGCCTTCTGGCATAAACTGCTAAGAAAATCTCCCTCCGACGTGAAATGCTCCCATACCTGCGGCAGGTAAACACCCCTTCTCATATCTTTATTTATTATAACACCCTTGCCTTTAATTGCAGAGAAAAGCGAATCTACAGATTCGGGTTGAATCAGCTCTGGCACCGAAAGCACCGATACTTCATAATTAAGATTTACCAATTCCCTTTCCTTTATTGGTTTAAACCTCGGGTCTCTCGTCGCAGCTGAAATCGAATTCTCGATTATGCTGTTGTATAGCGTGTCAACAGGCTCAATCGTTCCTATGCACCCCCTCAGCTCGTCTCCGTCTTTTATCGTTACAAAGCAGGCAAGCCTTCTGTCAAGTTTTTTCGAATGGTATTCTCCCTTGTTTATTACTCCCGTCTTTACGTACATCTCCGTCGTCTTCTTTGCGGTTTTTATCATGTCCGCCTTTTCTGCCTCCGTAAAGTACAGCTCGTTCTCATCTTCGTAAAATATAATCGCCGAATATCCTACCACAGATTTTCTTTCTGCAATTATATCTCCCGAATTCTTATAGTCAAGAAGTTTCGCTTTCCAGTTCTTTCTTTTCGCCAGCTCCAGTAAGGCTTCAATCGCATACGGTGAGTCAATCTCAGCCTTCTTTATGTTTAATGAGTTCAGCTCAAGTATTGAGTTGACGGTAAAATTATCAAGTTTTATAGCTTCGTTATAATCGTGAAAATGACTCAGGTCAACCGATGCTACAATCACTGAATTATCCGTTGAATATTTATCTATCAAGTCTGCAAATTCATACGGATTAATCTTCCCGGCTATTATCGGCAGTATCTCAAAATCTGTCAGTACTTTCTGAAGAAAAGGTATCTCTATCTCTATCGAATGCTCGTCCGTATCTGCTTCGTTTATGCTTACGACATCCTTTTCATCTGTGATTGTTTTCACGTCAGCCGAAACCTTAACCCTGCCGAGCGGAGAGTTGTAATAATCGTAATTCACAACGCATGCACCTCTTAACGGATACCTATGCGAAGTTCCGAGAATTATAACTTTGTCAGTGTCCTTTTTAATCTGCTTAAACCCGTGTGCAGCCGTTCTTCCCGAATATAGGTACCCTGCATGAGGAACTATTACTGCCTTTGTGTTCAGTTTAAGATTTTCGGCATCTATCAAATATGAATTTATTTCATCCGATAGATGTTTTGGATCGCTGCTGTACCAGCTTCCTGCAAATTTTGGTTCTCTTACTTTCATATTAGTTTAATAATTCTGGTCTGTATTCAAAATGCATCGTATCGTAATGATACCATTTTGCTCCCCAGATAAACCCGTGCTTTTCAAACACCTCCGCCACTTCATAAGGTATTCTGTTCTTGTATTTCATCGATTTGTCCCAGCGCCAGTAATCTGAGTAATCTGTGTTGATATCAATCGCTATCGCGTATGAGTGGGTGCTCATCCTGTTAGTACCTGCAATTTTTCTGTAATTGAATGTACCCGCTGTCTTCTTAAAATATTTGTGAAATTTTTCGGGCAGCTTTTCAAGGTCTTCCATAACTGCCGTTAATTTCTCATCAACATTATTTACCGTGCTGACCTGTACCCTTGTTCCGAACCAGCTGATTGTTGTTAAGCTCTTCGAAACTTCCGATTGTGAACTTCCGTACATCTTCGCAAAAAACGGCTCGTACCTTATTCTTCCCGGGTCGCTGTTAACAGGTGGCGGCTCTCCCCAGTCCGGTCCCGCTATATACTCCGGTGTAAACATATCTTCTAAATCAGGATTGTCAAGCATTTCCTCAAAGTCCTTTTCAATTCCGTCATCATACGTCATTACCGTCCCGTCTTTCCAGTATAACTTATTATCTTCCCCCTTTTCCAAAAAGTCCGGATATGCCTTCACAAGCTTCAAAAGCCCCGAATCCTTTTTCGTGGAATCCTGCTTCCGCTCTGCATTTCCCGATACTTTATTGTCT
>JADHED010003209.1_pt1 | contig 10165 bp, 6 predicted proteins | sample 8952041 | NCBI WGS metagenome assembly JADHED01 (sample SAMN16124423, study PRJNA663239) | bioreactor sludge metagenome | isolation source: sludge (control) | place: India:Bengaluru | collected 2018-09-08
GAGTCGAGGTACCAGGCGTCACCGCGGCGTCGCACCTGCACGAACAGCGCGTTGGCACGGGCCTGCGCCGCGCGGGCCACCACCGTGGCGACGTCGGCGGGCGAGTTCAGGCGGGTGTTGAAGGTGTCCACCCAGAACGCCCGCACCTGTCCCTGGGCGGCAGTCTCCTGCGCCGCGGCCGGGGCCGTCGCCCCGAACAGCAGCAGGACGGCCGCCAGCAGCGCGGCGGCAAACGCACGGCCTCCCCGGACACACTCCCACTGAATCGGCACCCGACGCACGCGCGCCATCCTACGCCCGGCGCCCCCCTGGCCGCAACGGCGCAGAACGTCGCATGTTCGGACGTTACCCCTGACGGGGGCTGCGGGGCGGTATACTCCGCCCACACTCCCCAGGTTCAGGAGCGCAACGAGGGCGGGCGTCCCGGCGTGCCCTCGTCGCGCGCGTTCGTCGCCGGAGGCCCCCATGCCCAGACTGCCCCTCGCCGTCGTGTGCCTGACCGTCTGTTCCCTCGCCCTGCCAGGAGCCGCGCGCGCCCAGCACGCCGACGCCGGCCTCGCGGGCCTGCTCGCCAACCTCATCCTGCGGGACATCGTCACACCGTCCAACGAGGGGGGCGCGCCGGGGTCGGTGCTCCCGCACGATGCGCATTTCAGCCCGTTCAACCGCCAGTACCTCGGCCTGCTGAGCGCGCAGCAGGGCGTGCCGGAGATCGCCACGGTCGCCGCCTTCAACCGCGCGCTGGCCACGGAACTCGCCACGTTCCCGCTGGGGTCGTCCTCTGGCGGCTTCGTCTACACCTTCGAGCCCTCCACCGGCGCGTTCTCCCGCGAGAGCTCGAGCTTCGGCCCGGCGTTCGCCGAGCGGTCGCGCACCATCGGCGCGCGTCGCATCAACCTCGGCTTCAGCTATCGCTACGGCAGCTACGACACCTTCGAGGGGCGGGGCCTGCGCGACAACGAGATCAACTTCTACCTGCCGCACAACGACTGCTGCCCGGGGCAGGCCCCGGATGGCACGGCGGTGGGCGACGGCAAACTGGGCCCGGACCCGGCGGCGGTGGCCTTCGAGGGCGACCTCGTGCAGGTGTCGCTCGACCTGCGGGCCCGCACCGACACGGCGGCGTTCTTCTTCGCCTACGGCCTCACCAATCGCTGGGACGTCGGCGTGGCGGTGCCGCTGGTGCGTGTCGACCTCGACGCCCGCGCCAACGCCGAGATCCTCCGGCTCTCGACGGCCAACAGGCCGCTGATTCACAGCTTCCGGGCGGGTGACCCGAACGCCACCACCGCCCAGGTGGCGGCCGCCGGCAGCGCCACGGGGCTCGGCGACATCCTCCTGCGCACCAAGTACAACTTCGCGCAGTCGGGTGCCGCAGGCCTGGCCGCCACCCTCGACCTGCGCCTGCCCACGGGCAGGGAAGAGGACCTGCTGGGCGCCGGCGCCGCGCAGGCCAAGGTCGCGCTGGTCGGGTCGACGGGCTGGGATCGCTTCGCGCAGCACTTCGCCGTCGGCTACACGTTCTCCGGGAAGGGCAACCTGGAACCGCTGCTGGGTGACGGGGCCGACTTCGTCGCCGACGCCTTCGGCCGCGACGCGCGGGCCGTCAGCAACGAGCTCAATTTCGTGGCCGGGGCAGAGTGGGTCGCCCACCCGCGCCTCACCATCGTGGGGGATCTGCTCGGCCGCACGCTGCGCGACGCCGGCCGCCTGTCGCTGGTGTCGAAGTCGTTCCCCTACGTGCTGCAGGGCCAGTCGGGACCGGGGCAGACCGCCCGGTTCGACGAGTTCGCCTGGCGCGAGGGCCACCTCAATCTGCTCACGGGCACGATCGGCTTCAAGGCGAACCTGAAGGACTACCTGCTCGTGTCGGGACACGTGCTGGCGCCCCTCACCGACGCCGGGCTGCGCGACCGCGTGGCGTTCGTGGTGGGGATGGACTTCTCGCTGCCGTAGGGCAGGAAATAGGGAATAGGAAATAGGAAATAGGAAATAGGAAATAGGAAATAGGGAGGCAGGCCCTACTCCGCGGGGGCCGGCAGCGGCAGCGGCGGGTGTGAGTGCGCTGGCGGCAGGCCGAGCATCTCGCGGAGGTCGTCGCCCTCGATCACTTCCTTCTCGAGGAGGCGAGCAGTGACTGCGTCGAGGTCGGCGCGGCGGTCACCGAGGATCTGGCGCGCGCGCGCCTGCGCTTCGTCCACGATGCGGCGCACCTCGCGGTCGATCTGCTGGGCGGTGGCCTCGGCGTAGGGGCCGCGCTCCTGGCCGCCGGGCACGTCGAGGAAGAGCGCGCGGCGGCGCGAGCTCTCGTAGCTCACCAGCCCGAGTTCCTCGCTCATGCCGTACTCGGTGACCATCGCGCGGGCCATGTCGCTGGCCCGCTGCAGGTCGTTCTGCGCCCCGGTGGAGACCTCGTTGAGGGCGATCTCCTCGGCCGTGCGCCCGGCCAGCAGCACCGCCAGCTGGTGGAGCAGGTCGGTGCGCGTCATCAGGTAGCGGTCCTCGAGCGGCAACTGCATCACGTAGCCCAGCGCGCCGAAGCCGCGGGCCACGATCGACACCTTGTGCACCGGGTCGAGCCCCGGCAGCACCGACGCCACGATGGCGTGGCCGGTCTCGTGGTAGGCGACGATGCGGCGCTCGCGGTCGCTCATCACGCGCTTCTTCTCGAGGCCGGCGATCAGCCGGTCGATGGCCTCGTCGAAGTCGCGCATGTCCACGAGCGTCTTGTCGCGGCGCGCGGCGAGCAGCGCGGCCTCGTTCACGAGGTTGGCCAGATCGGCGCCGGCGAAGCCGGCCGTGCGCGCGGCCACGACGTGGAGCTTCACCTCGGGGGCGAGCTTCACCTGCCGGACGTGGATGGCGAGGATGGCCTCGCGGCCCCGCACGTCGGGCTTGTCCACCAGCACCTGCCGGTCGAAGCGGCCCGGGCGCAGCAGCGCCGGGTCGAGCACCTCGGGCCGGTTGGTGGCGGCCATGATGATGATCGCCTTGCGGGGATCGAAGCCGTCCATCTCCGCGAGCAGCTGGTTGAGCGTCTGCTCGCGCTCCTCGTGGCTGCCCATCGGGCTCTGGATACGGACCTTGCCGAGCGCGTCCAGTTCGTCGATGAAGACGATGCACGGGGCCTTGGCCGCGGCCTGGGCGAAGAGGTCGCGCACGCGGGCGGCGCCGACGCCGACGAACATCTCGACGAACTCCGACCCGCTGAGGCTGAAGAAGGGCACGCCGGCCTCGCCGGCCACCGCGCGCGCCAGCAGCGTCTTGCCGGTGCCGGGCGGGCCCACCAGCAGCACGCCCTTGGGGATCTTGCCGCCGAGGTTGGTGAACTTCGACGGGTTCTTGAGGAACTCGACGACCTCGCGCAGTTCCGCGGCGGCCTCGTCCACGCCGGCCACGTCGGCGAAGGTGACCTTCACCGTGTCCTCGGCGTAGATCTTCGCGCGGCTCCGCGCGAACGACATCACGCCGTCGGCCCCGCCCACGCGCCGCATGAAGAACATCCACAGGGCGACGAGCAGGAGGATCGGCACGACCCAGCTGAGGAGCTCGGGCAGCCAGCGGTTGGGGATCTCGCCGCGCACCTGCACGCCCGCCTGCTCGAGGTCCTCGAGCAGCTTGGGGTCCTCGACGCGCACCACGCTGAAGCGGCGGCTCTTGGGATCCTCCACCTTCAGCTCGCCCGTGAGGGTCTCGGGACCGACGGCGACGGCCGCCACCTGCCCGCCGCGCACCATCTGCTTGAACTCGCTGTAGCCGAAGGTGCGGCCACCCGGCGCGAACAGCAGCAGCTGGCCGATGCTCAGCAGCAGGAAGACGCCGAACAGCCACCAGAAGACGGCGGGGGGACGCGAGGGGCGGGGGAACCGCCCGTCACGGCGGTCCCGCCCCGGAGGCGACGGAGGCTTCGAACTCGACACGGTTCTCCTTTGGTGGCGGCCGCTAACCGGCGACCACCGACGGCACCTGCTTGGCGAACTGCAGGCTGGGCGTGCCCGCGTCCACCACCACGGCATCGCCCTCGCGGAACTCGCCCTCGAGCACGCGCAGCGCGAGCGGGTCGAGGACGCGGCGCTGGATCGTCCGCTTCAGCGGGCGCGCGCCGTACACCGGATCGTAACCCTCTTCCACCAGCTGGTCCTTGGCGGCGTCGGTGAGCGTCACGTGGATCTTCCGGTCGGCGAGCCGCGCCAGCAGGCGCGCCACCTGGATGTCGATGATGCGCGCCATGTGCTCGCGCCCCAGCGGGTGGAACACGATGGTCTCGTCGATGCGGTTCAGGAACTCCGGGCGGAAGTGCCGCCGCAGCGCGTCCATCACGTCGCGCCGCACGCCCTCGGCGATGCCGCCGCCACGCATGGCCAGCTCGGCCAGGTACTGGCTGCCGAGGTTCGACGTCATGATCACCACCGTGTTGGTGAAGTCCACGCGCCGGCCCTTCCCGTCGGTGAGCCGCCCGTCGTCGAGCACCTGCAGCAGCACGTTGAGCACCTCGGGGTGCGCCTTCTCGACCTCGTCGAAGAGCACCACCGCGTAGGGGCGGCGCCGCACGGCCTCGGTGAGCTGGCCGCCCTCGTCGTAGCCGACGTAGCCCGGCGGCGCGCCGATGAGCCGCGAGACGGTGTGCTTCTCCTGGTACTCCGACATGTCCACGCGGATCATCGCCTGCTCGTCGTCGAACAGGAACTCCGCGAGCGCGCGGGCGAGCTCGGTCTTGCCCACGCCGGTGGGGCCCAGGAAGATGAACGACCCCAGCGGGCGGTTCGGATCCTGCAGGCCGGCGCGTGCGCGGCGGATCGCGTTGGCCACGGCCTCGATCGCCTCGTCCTGGCCCACGACGCGGGCGTGGAGCCGCTCCTCCATGCGCAGGAGCTTCTGGATCTCGCCCTCGAGCAGGCGGCTCACCGGGACGTGGGTCCACTTGCTCACCACCTCGGCGATGTCCTCCTCGTCGACCTCCTCCTTCAGCAGGTGGCCGTCCTGCTGCAGCGAGGCGAGCCGGGCCTCCTCGGCCTCGAGCGCGCGCGACAGCTCGGGCACCCGGCCGTACTGCAGTTCCGAGGCGCGGGCGTAGTCGCCGGCGCGCTGGGCGCGCTCCACCTCGGTGCGCGCCGTCTCCAGTTCTTCCTTCAGTTTGCGCGCCGCCTGGATGGCCTGCTTCTCGCCCTCCCAGCGGCCGGAGAGGCGGGCCTGCTCCGCCTTGAGCTCCGCCAGTTCCTTGTCGAGGCGGGCGAGACGCTCCTGGGAGGCGGCATCGGTCTCCTTGCGCAGGGCCTCACGCTCGATTTGGAGCTGGACGATGCGGCGCGACACCTCGTCGAGCTCGACGGGCATGGAGTCGATCTCCATGCGCAGCTTGCTCGCCGCCTCGTCCACCAGGTCGATGGCCTTGTCGGGGAGGAAGCGGTCGGCGATGTAGCGGTGGCTGAGCACGGCCGCGGCGACCAGCGCCGCGTCCTTCAGCCGGACGCCGTGGTGGATCTCGTAGCGCTCGCGCAGGCCGCGCAGGATGCTGATCGTGTCCTCGACGTTGGGCTCGTCCACCAGCACCGGCTGAAAGCGGCGCTCGAGCGCGGCGTCCTTCTCGATGTGCTTGCGGTACTCGTCGAGCGTCGTGGCGCCGATGGTGTGCAGTTCGCCGCGGGCCAGCATGGGCTTCAGCATGTTGGACGCGTCGAGGCTGCCCTCCGCCGCGCCGGCGCCCACTACCGTGTGCAGCTCGTCGATGAAGAGCACCACCTCGCCGTCACTGTCGACGATCTCTTTCAACACGGCCTTGAGACGCTCCTCGAACTCGCCGCGGTACTTGGCGCCCGCGATGAGCGCGCCCATGTCGAGGCCGACGATGCGCTTGTCCTTCAGGCCCTCCGGGACGTCGCCGCGGACGATGCGCTGGGCGAGCCCCTCGACGATGGCGGTCTTGCCGACGCCGGGCTCGCCGATGAGCACCGGGTTGTTCTTGGTGCGGCGCGAGAGCACCTGGACGACGCGGCGCACCTCCTCGTCGCGGCCGATCACCGGGTCGAGCTTGCCCTTGCGTGCCAGCTCGGTGAGGTCGCGGCCGTAGCGCTCGAGCGCCTGATACTTGCCCTCGGGGTTCTGGTCGGTGACGCGCTGGCTGCCGCGCACCTGCGTGAGCACCTCGAGGATGCGGTCGGGCGTCAGGCCCACCTGGGCGAGCACCCGCGCGGCCGGCGCGCGGCCCGGCTCGCTGGCGATGGCGACGAGCAGGTGCTCGGTGCTGACGTAGTCGTCCTTGAGGCGGGCGGCCTCGGCGCGGGCGGCGTCCACGATGGCGCGCAGCCGGGGCGACAGCATCGCCTGCGCGCCGCCCTGCGTGCGCGGGAAGCGGTTCACCTCGGCGCGGGCGGCCGAGGCGATGGCCGCCGGGTCGAGGTTCGCCTTGCGCAGCAGGGCCGGCACCACGCCGTCCGGCTGCTCGCAGAGGGTCACCAGCAGGTGCTCGGGGTCGAGCATCGGGTTGCCCGCCGCGTCGGCGAGCTGTTGGGCGTTGAGGATGGCCTCCTGGGCCTTCTCGGTGAACGTGTTCAGGTTCATGGTCGTTCTCTATCGGCGTGGGGCTGGTGGCCTGGGCCTTGGGGCCTCGAGTCCCGCTTCGCTGTGCGTTGGTCGTACGCGCCTGCCGCTCACGGCGGCCCGCTCACTCCTCGAGCTTCGCCAGGGCCTCGTAGTGCGCCCGCTGGTCGTCGGTCAGCGTCTTCGGCAGCACGATCTCGACGGTGGCGAACAGGTCGCCGTGCTCCTCGGGCTTGCCGGCGACGGGCATGCCGTGTCCGCGCAGCCGGAACACCTGGCCGGGCTGCGTGCCCTCCGGGATGCGCAGCCGCAGCACGCGGCCCGCGATCGTCGTCACGCTGGTCTGGCCGCCGAGCACGGCGGTCGTCACCGGCACCGGGAGCTTCACGTGCAGGTCCTGCCCGCTGCGCTGGAACTGCGCGTCGGGTAGCAGCTGCACGCGGAGGTAGAGGTCGCCCGCCGCGGCCCCGCCGACGCCGGTCTCGCCCTCGCCGGCGACGCGCACGCGGGCGCCGTCCTTCACGCCGGCCGGGATCCGCACGTCCACGGTGCGGGCGTGGCCGCCCTGCTTGATCGACACGCGCACGGTGTCGCCGCGGTAGGCCTGCTCGAGCGTGAGGTGCACGCCCTGCTCGATGTCCTCGCCCTGGCGCCGGCGGCCGCGCGTCGACACGCGGACGCGGCGCGTGGCGTCCTGGCCGCCCGCCGCGGCGCCGCCGAAGAACTGGTTGAAGAACTCCGAGAACGCGCCGCCCTGGCCGAAGAACTCGCCGGCGTCCTCGACGTCGATGCGGTGGAAGACGCCGGGCCCGCCCACCGTGGTCCAGTTCCACGCGCCGCCGGGGGCGCCCTCGGCCCCGCGGGCGTACGCCTGCTGGGCCTGCTCGTAGTGGCGCCAGTTGGCGCCCAGCTCGTCGTACTTCGCGCGCTTGGCCGTGTCGCCGAGCACTTCGTAGGCCTCGTTGATGTCCTTGAAGCGCGTCTCCGAGGCCGTGTCGCCCGGGTTCACGTCCGGGTGGAGTTTGCGGGCCAGCTTCCGGTAGGCCTGCTTGATCTCCTTCTCGGTGGCCGTCTTCGGCACGCCGAGGATCGCGTAGTAGTCCTTGAACTCCATCACGCCCTCACCGGCCGAGCAGGCTGTCGATCCGGTCCAGTTCCTGCAGCAGGCGCCGCCGGGCATCGGCGCGCGCCGCCGCCTCCTCGGCGAGCGGGCGGAGCCGCCCCACCGCGTCGGCCACCGAGAGCAGCCGCTGGACGCCGGCGAGGTTGATGCCCAGCTCGTCGACCAGGTACTTGATGGTGCGCAGCCGCTCGATCTCGTCGCGCGAGTAGACCCGCACGCTGCCGATGGTGCGCGTCGGGCGGATGAGCCCGAGCCGCTCGTACTTCCGCAGCGTCTGCGGGTGCATGCCGAGCTGCTGCGCCGCCATGCTGATGAAATACAGGTCGTCGGTGGTGATCGTGACCCGGGCCGATGCGCGCCGGAGCTTCAAGGTCATGCTACGGAGTGAGTGTAGGTCTTGATACGAACCGTGTCAAGTATGGCGCCGGCGGAGCGCCCCGCGAGCGCCCGCGCCCGGACCCGGTCGGCCGTGCCGCGCGCCAGCGCCGGGAGGGGCGGCACGCGGCCGGGCCCCTACCCCGACGGCGGCCGTTCGGGGGATACTTGAGGGTCGGCCGCGGCCGATCGGACTCATCGGTGGACGTCAACGTCGCAGACTTCGTGACCATCGGGCTGCTGGTCCTGCTCGAGGGGGTGCTCAGCGCCGACAACGCGCTGGTGCTCGCCATCCTCGTGCTCGGCCTGCCCAGGCCCCAGCAGAAGAAGGCGCTCCGGTACGGCATCCTCGGCGCCTTCGCCTTCCGCGGGCTCGCCACCGCGTTCGCCGCGTACATGATTCGCCTCTCGTGGGTGAAGCTGGCGGGCGCGGCCTACCTGCTGCACCTCACGTGGGCGCACTTCTTCCACGGGGGCGACGCCGAGCAGCGCCGCACGCCGAAGCCGGCCGTCGCCATGTGGGGCCTCACCGCGTTCTGGGCCACCGTCGTCAAGGTGGAGCTGACCGACATCGTCTTCGCCGTGGACTCGATCCTGGTCGCCGTGGCGATGTCGCCGAAGCTGTGGGTGATCATCACCGGCGGCGTCCTCGGCATCATCGCGATGCGGCTGCTCATCGGGCAGTTCCTCGTGGTGGTCCAGCGCTATCCCGTGCTCGTCGACGCCGCCTTCGTCGTCATCGCCTGGGTCGGCCTGAAGCTGCTGATCGAGTACGGCCACCAGATGCACTGGATTGCCTACGAGATCCCGAAGTGGTTCTCGATCGGCCTCATCCTCGTCATCTTCACGATTGCCGGCTTCTACGCGCGCCGGCACGGGCCGGTGGCCGGCCACGCGGGCGAACGGCAGGCGGGGGAGTTGCTGAACGACGCGTGAGTGGCGGTGCCGCCGAGCGGGAGGCGGGCCGGGCATGCCCGGCCCCTACGGCACGCGCACCCCGCGCAACTCCAGCTCGAGCACCTGCGAGGCCGCAAGCGTCACGCGCGCGGCACTCGCGCGCCACCGTGCCAGCGACTCCGTGTCGAGCGGCGGGGGCCCGTCGTCGGGCTGCTGGAGCGCGACCACGTCGTAGTCGCCCGGCGGCAGCGCGTGCATGAGGAACCGGCCGTTCGCTGACGGAGTGGCCAGCCAGACATTTCGCCAGGGCCACGCGTGCGCGATTCGCGTGGCACCGGCCGGCACGGCGACCACGATCAGGCTGCCGGCGTCCGCGCCCGGCGGCGCCACCACGGTGCCGGCCATCGAGGCGAAGTCGCGTGCGGCGACCAGTTCGACGGTCCCGAGGCTCTGCGCGTCGTCCGTGTCCAACGCGTTCTCGTCGAGACCGCGGCCGTTCACACGAACCTCACGCACGCGCCACGCGCGGGAGGCGTCCACCGGCGCGCGTTGTCGCGCGTCGGTCGTCGCGGGCGGCAGGGCGGGGCCCACCTCGAACCGCACCGCACCGCGCAGGCCACGCAACTCGAAGCTGCCATCGGCGCCGACTCCCGCGCGCGCCTGGTTGAACCTGAACCGGTCGCGCTCGAGCGCGGTGGCGCGCACCTCCAGGCCCGTGAACTCCTCCGCGCCGCCCCCGTCGAGCGTGAGGCGCCCGCGCACCGTGGCTCCCGGCCTCATCGCCAGCGTGACGGTCTTGTCGTCACCGGGGTCGATCACGACGTCCGCCTCCGCGGCGTCGGTCTCGCTGGTGTGGCCAACGGCGAGGAGCCGATACGAGCCGGGCGGCACGTCGGCGATCGCGAACCTCCCGTCGGGACCGATGGGAAACCCGGCGCCCACGATGCGGAGGGCAGGGGAGTCCTCGGTGCCACGCACGTTCACGGCGCCGGCCGCCACGGGCCGGCCGTGGCGGTCCACGACGGTTCCGGCGATGCGCCCGAGCGCCGCCGTCTGCAGCGCGATGTCGGCGCTGGTCTCCGTGGCGTCACCGACCGTGACCCACGATGCCGCCGCAGCAGTGGTGGCGGCGGGGTGATAGCTCGGTACGGCGCGTTCCCGTGCGCCGTCCGCTGGCGCCCGCGGCGCGGCGTCCTGGCGCATGGACGTCGGCGGCCGTGCTCCCACGAGGTA
>JADHED010003212.1_pt1 | contig 10155 bp, 8 predicted proteins | sample 8952041 | NCBI WGS metagenome assembly JADHED01 (sample SAMN16124423, study PRJNA663239) | bioreactor sludge metagenome | isolation source: sludge (control) | place: India:Bengaluru | collected 2018-09-08
ATCCGTCAGCTATTCGACGGGTTTTCTCAGTTTATTCACTGTTTCCGATTTTTCCCCCATAATTTGGTCATGGGGCAGAAATCGCCTACCTTAATTTCCCAAATAAGGACTTTGAAAAAACGCACCGATGAAAACCCTTTTATTTATGGTGTCACAATTGCTTGTGGGCACAATGCTGGCCGGTAATGGTCCGGTCGGAAGCTTTGAGGATCATGCTGATGTGGGGAAGCCCAAACTGGCCGGAACCACGGAGTATGACAAGGACAATCAGACCTACACGCTGAAAGGCGGCGGATACAACATCTGGTTTGAGCGCGATGAATTCCAGTTCGCCTACCGTACCCTCAAGGGCGATTTCGTGCTTACGGCCAACTTCGCCTTCAACGGCAAAGGCACGGATCCGCACAGGAAAATCGGCTGGATGATCCGCGAAAATCTCGATGACAATGCCATGCATGCCTGCGCCACCCTGCACGGTGACGGCCTCACGGTGATGCAGTGGCGGCCCCTGAAGGGTGCCTTCATGCGCGATCCGCAGGATGAAATCTTTGCTCCTAAAAAAGGCTACCAGGTATTGCAGCTTGAACGTGCCGGAAAAACCGTTATCCTCCGTGCCGCCCAGGTGGGAGAACCCCTGCAGGTGATCGGTAAGAAGGAATTGACCGATTTGCCTGACGAAGTGCTCGCGGGCCTTTTCATCTGTTCACACAACCCCGGCGTGACAGAGGAAGCCCGGGTGTGGAACGTGAGAATCGATCAACCGGTGCCTGAAAACTATAATCCCGATAAAGACGGCTATGTCGGCTGCCGCATGGAACTGCTCGATGTGTTCACGGGCATGCGGAAGGTGATTCATGAATCAAAAGGCCGCTTCGAAGCCCCCAACTGGATGCCCGACGGGAAAAAGCTGCTGTTCAACGAGAATGGTTCTCTTTTCACCATACCCATTGAAGGAGGCACCATCGAAAAACTGAATACCGATTTTGCCGATCGCATGAACAATGACCATGGCATCTCATTCAATGGCAAATTGCTGGCCATAAGCCATCACAGGGCCAACATGCCGGGATACGGCTCCACTGTGTATGTACTTCCCCTTACAGGCGGCACCCCTAAACTGATCACCGACCGCACCCCTTCCTATTTCCACGGCTGGTCGGCCGATAACAAGTTTGTATATTATGTGGGCCAGCGAGACACTTCGATATTTAATGTGTACAAGCATGCTATTGAAGGCGGAACGGAAATCCAGCTTACTTTTAACAAGTCGGGACATGTGGACGGTCCCGAAGGATCTCCCGACGGGAAATACATTTATTATAACGGCAACCAGAGCGGTACCATGCAGCTCTGGCGCATGAAACCCGATGGCAGCGGAAAGGAACAGCTTACCTTTGATGAATACAACAACTGGTTCCCGCATGTTTCCCCCGACAACAAATGGATTGCCTTTATCTCCTTCCCGCCGGATATCAACCCCGACGCCCATCCTTCCTATAAACGGGTGATGCTGCGCCTGATGCCGGTGAACGGAAGCCAGGCACCGCGGGTGATTGCCTACCTCTATGGCGGGCAGGGCACCATCAACGTACCCTCCTGGTCACCCGACAGCAAACGGATTGCGTTTGTTTCGAATTCGGGGCTGTAGGGACACGCCATGGCGTGTCCGTACGCCACGCCATTTCGTGTCCATACGGGTGCCCACCAATGAAAATGATGAATTATAAACAATTATATTAATAAACAACCTATGAAAAACCTTTTAATCCTGATGCTGACTCTGACAGGATATGTATCGGCGCAAACGCCGGCCATTACCATTATTCCCCAGCCTGTGGAAGTGAAGGCGGGTACCGGAAATTTCGTGCTGACCCCGGCGGCCGTGATCAGCTATGACAATGCCGCAGCCAAAGATGTGGCGGTGATGCTCGCCGGAAAACTGGCCGTGCCCACCGGATTTACCTTCAAACCGGTACAGGGCAAGACCGGTACCATACGGCTGAACCTGAATGCCACCCCGGATACCAAACTGGGAAACGAGGGGTATACCCTGGTGTCGACCGCCAAAAGTGTGGTGATTACGGCCAACCAGCCGGCAGGTCTGTTCTACGGCGTACAAACCCTGCTCCAGCTGCTGCCGGCCTCGATTGAAAGTCCTTCCGTGGTGAAGGCCCAATGGAAGGTGCCTGTCGTCAGTGTGACCGACTACCCGCGCTTTGCCTGGCGGGGACTGATGCTCGACGTGAGCCGTAACTTTTTCACCAAGGCAGAGGTGAAACAGTACATCGATGAAATGGTCAAGTTCAAATACAATACCTTCCACTGGCACCTGACCGACGACAATGGCTGGCGGATTGAAATCAAGTCGTTTCCGAAACTCACCGAAGTGGGCGCCTGGCGCGTTCCACGCTACGGCCATTTCGGAAGACGGCCCGCTCCGAATCCCGGTGAACCGGCAACCGACGGGGGATTCTATACACAGGACGATATCCGCGAGATCGTGAAATATGCACAGGACCGGTTTGTGACCATTGTGCCTGAGATCGATGTGCCCGGCCACAGCATGGCAGCCATTGCCGCCTACCCCTGGCTGAGTTGCACCAAGGATCCGAATACCCAGGTCAATCCGGGATCCAACTTTGCAGAATGGTATGGAGACGGTAAATTCAAAATGCTGATCGACAACACGCTCAATCCTTCTGACAACAAAGTGTATGACTTCCTCGACAAGGTATTTGCAGAAGTGGCCTCCCTCTTTCCCAATCCTTACATCCATGTCGGCGGGGACGAATGCTACAAGGGCTTCTGGGAAAAAGACAGCGCCTGCCAGGTGCTGATGAAGGCACAGAATTACCATGAAGTGGAACAGCTTCAGGGATATTTCATGAACCGCCTGGAGAAAATCCTGAATGCCAGGGGAAAGAAACTGCTGGGCTGGGATGAAATTCTGGAAGGCGGCCTGTCACCCGGCGCCACGGTAATGAGCTGGCGCGGCATCAAAGGCGGCATCGAAGCTGCCAAAATGGGCCACGATGTGGTGATGACCCCCACTACCTTTGCCTATATTGATTATACCCAGGGAGATCCCACAATTGATTTTCCGATTTATGCCCGCCTCCGGATGCAGAAAAGCTACAGCTTTGATCCGGTGCCCGAGGGCATCGATGCTAAATACATTCTGGGCGGACAGGGTAATTTGTGGACTGAACAGATCCCGACCCTGCGGTATGCCATGTACATGACCTATCCCCGTGCCTGGGCACTGTCTGAAGTTTTCTGGACCCCCAATGAAAAGAAAAACTATCCGAATTTCGTAGAACGCGTTGAAAACCAGTTCAAGCGGAATGACATCTCCGGAACGGGCTATTCCAAAGCCATCTATGATGCCATTATCAATGTCACAAACAAGGATGGAAAATTATGGGTAGAACTGGCATCGGAAGTGCCCGGACTCGATATCTTCTATACCCTCGACAACACCATGCCCGATGCGTATGCGCAAAAATACAAGGACCCCTTCATGGTACCCGACGGCCCCGTTTCCCTCCGGGTCGTCACCTACCGGAACGGCAATCCGATCGGACACCTAATCATCATCGGACCTGAGGAATTGAAGGAACGGGCGGAATAATGGACATTGTAGGGACACGCCATGGCGTGTCCCTACCCAATGCCGACAATTGGACACGCCATGGCGTGTCCCTACCAATCATTTCCCATCCAATATCAACGGCAAATTTTTCCCGTTCCCCATGACGATGATTTTTGCATTGGGGGAGGTGGAAATGGCCTTGATCATTTCATATTGCAACTGTTTGTCACTCAGGGCGAGACTGATGATTTTCTGGTAATCGGCGATACCCTGGGCTTCGACCCTTTTGCGTTCTGCCTCCTGTTTTTCCTTCTGCAGCACAAAGGTCATTTTCTGGGCTTCCTGCTCGGCGTTAATCTTCGATTCAATGGCTGCCTTCACCGATTCAGGCAGGGTGATGTTGCGGACCAGCAGTTGTTCGAGAAGCAATCCGCGGTTTTTGAAATCCGATTCAATGCCTTTGAATATCCGGTCCTGGAATTCATCCCTTTTTGAAGAATACAGGGAAACAGCATCATAATATACGGCATTGTCCCTGATCTTGGTGCGGCAGATGGGCCGTACCACAATATCCTTGTAGTCTGTCCCGATCTCGCGCAGGATGCTCGGAGCCTGGGCGGGCACTACCTTGTACAATACGGTGAGGTCAATAATGACCTCAAGTCCGTCAGCCGAGAGCACCCGGATGGCATCGTCTCCGGTGACTTCACCTTCGGATGCTACAGCCGACATGGTGTAATTCTGTGTTTTCACGTTGAACGGTACCACTTCAACCAGCGGGTTCTTCAGGTTGAGTCCGCTTTGCAGGATATTGTCGCTCACCTTTCCGAAGAGCTTCTGCACGCCTACTTCGCCGGGTTCAATCTGAACCACGGAGATCGTGAGAATTCCGATGGCAATGAGTCCCAATCCGATTCCCTTGATCAGCTTGTGGAAATTGCGCAACGGGGTATTTGATTTGACGACACCATAGCCGATGGCCAGGGCCAGCACACCAAGAATGATTATAAACATGGAGGTTGTTTTAATAGGTTATTACTGTTAGCCGGTATAAATGTAGAAAAATTCGGATTACCGGGGCAATTTTTCAAGAAGCCGCAGCCGGTCGATTTTCAGGGAAGCGTTACGCGGAAACACAGGTGTCCACACTATTCGTGCCGGTTTTACGGGTGGGGGGAAAGCGGTCCGTATGTGCTGTTCAATTTCTGGTGACCTGGATGATGATTCCCGGCTTTCAAGAAATACAACCGCCTGCTGACCCAGGTTCGGGTCCGCAATGCCGATCACTGCACATTCACATCCGGTTATTTCCCGGATCTGCGATTCGATTTCTTCCGGAACCAGCTTGATACCTGCAGAATTGATGAGGTTGTCATACCGTCCGCGCCAGATAAAGGTGCCGGGACCGGTGAAGGTCACCAGGTCATTCGTAATTACGGGATGGGGCAGGTAGGGCGCTGAGATGACAAGGCATCCGCGTTCGTCATGGTTCAGTGTGATACCCGGAAGGGCCTTAAAATCCTCCCGGCGATCCGATCCGTTCACCCGCTGCAACGCCACATGCGAGCAGGTTTCCGCCATCCCGTAGGTGGCATATATTGCGCCGGGAAGTTCCCGGATGCGCAATTCAAGTTCCCGCGGGATTTCTGCACCACCAATGATCACATTTTCAGGTAATGATGCTCCTTTTCCGCCATGCAACAGGTTTGCCACCTGCAGGGGCACCAGTGCCGTAAAGGCTGCCTTCCCCGGGCGCAGGTCCGGATTCCCGGAAGGAGCTTCCAGTAAAAGATTCAGTCCGCATACAAGCGCCCGTATCACCATCATTTTTCCGGCAATATAATCCACCGGGAGGCAAAGGAGGGCCGCCTGCCCTTCCCTGAGGTTCAGAAACCTGCACGTAGCAATGGCAGAGGCCTCCATGGACTTTTTGGAAAGGACGATTTTTTTTGATTTTCCGGTCGTTCCGGAAGAGTTTTGGATGATATCAGGGGAATCCGAAAGCCAGTCTGCGATGAAGGAATAAACTGACCTGATCCATTCCGGTTTTGCAGGATCACCCCGGAAGGTATCCGCAACATGCAGCAGTTCCCTGAATGAATAGGGCACCCCTTCAATGATGGCCCTTCCGGCAGTGTTCATAGCTGCCCCTCAAAAAGCAGCGACAGGTCCCATTTCCTGTCCGGGTCAAAATACAGGCGCTCCCCGTAGAGGTAGAGCGGTGATGGGATGTTTCCGCGGTACAGGGTACCTGTGCTTAATCCGTGAACCATCGGATTTTTCAAGGTATAGGTCCATTGTGCGATCACGTTGAGTCCGATGTTGGTTTCAAGGGCAGAGGTGACCCACCAGCCGATGTTTTTCTCGGCGGCAAGCCTTATCCATTCAGTTCCGGCAGCTATTCCGCCCAACAGTCCGGGCTTGATGATCAGGTACTGCGGTCTGATGGTTTCAATCAGCTTCCGCCGCTCTGCCGTGGTGTGCTTGCCAAGCAGCTCCTCATCAAGGGCAATGGGAATGGGAGAGGAAACACAAAGGGCGGCCATGGTTTCAGGGTGGCCGGGAGGAATGGGTTGTTCGATGCTGTGCAGGTCAAAATCCGCCAGCATGCGGATCATCTCCAGTGCCTGCCGCGGCTTGAAGGCACCGTTGGCATCCACCCTGATTTCAAGGTCGTCAGCCGTATACTCGCGCCGCAGGTTTTCCAGCAGTTCCAGTTCATCGTCAAATTTAAGCGCACCGATTTTCAGCTTCAGGCAGGAAAATCCCTCCTCAAGCTTCATCCGAATCTGCCGCAGCATGTCTTCCCTGCTGCCCATCCAGATCAGGCCGTTGATTCCCAGGCTGTCTTTTCCTTCGGTGAATCCCGACGGATAGAGCACTTTTGAACCGTTTACCCGGATGTCCTTCCACGCCGTTTCGAGGGCAAAGCTGATGGAAGGCCAGTCTGCGAGGGACGGATCGGCTCCGTAATCCCCCTGGTTAATCCGTTCTGCCGTTTGCTCCAGCCGCAGGGTAAACTCCTTCCTGTCGTCGAAACTGAGGCCCGGAAACAGGGAACACTCGCCGATTCCGGCAATGGTGGGCTCATCCGTATGATACAGAATAATATATGGTACTTTTTTGGTATAAAAAACACCGCGCGAGGTGGTTGCCGGGCGCAGGAACTGGAATTCACGATATACTATTCTGGCTTTGATCATTTGAGTATAAGCCCCAATCCAAACGTGACTGAAAAGAAAAAGGTATTCAGCGCCAGCTTTTTCAGTTCGCCGTTCAGGGCTACCGGTTCCGTGTTTTTCATGACCACAATGACGTTGAGTGCAAAGAGGGGACAGGAAAGCAGAAACAGAAACTGATACACTGAACTGAACTGTACCATTGTATAAACGAAACTGAATAGGATCGAAAGTGAAATCAGCGCGAGATGATAGTACTTGGCGGCCTGGCTGCCGATATGCACCACCAGGGTCCGTTTTCCGGAAAGGGTGTCGTTCTCGATATCGCGCATGTTGTTCAGGTTCAGCACGCCTGAACTCAGCAGTCCAATGGCGGAGGCGGGAAGCAATACCCAGGGATCAAAGTGGTTCGTATGTAAATAGTAGGTTCCCGCTACGCCCACAATGCCAAAATAGATGAACACAAACAGGTCACCCAAACCGATATAACCGTAGGGATTCTTACCCACCGTGTAGGAAATGGCAGCATAGATGGCGGAAACACCCAGCAGGAAAAAAACGAGGATGGTCTTCCAGCCAATGTGGTGCAGGCCGGTGAAGATCAACAGCACGCCCGAAACCAGCGCCAGCAGCACAAACACACCGATCATGATCCGCATGCTGCCTTTGGAGACCAACCCGCTCTGGGTCACACGCAAGGGACCGATACGGCGGTGGTTGTCGGTGCCGTGCATGGCGTCGCCATAATCGTTTGCCAGGTTCGACAGGATCTGGAGGAAAAGCGTGGTAAGGGTTGCCAGCACCAGCACCTGCCAGCGGAATCCGCCTTCGGCATAAGCCAGAAAACTTCCCAGTATCGCGCTCGAAAGGGCCAGTGGCAAAGTGCGCAGGCGGAATGCTTTAATCCAGAGAGACAGGTTCATGGCATGTTAATGTAACATGCAAATTTACGGCAATTTGGGATACTTTTTGAAATCAGGCTTCCGTTTTTCAAGGAAGGCTTTTTTCCCTTCCTGGGCTTCTTCCGTCATGTAATACAACATGGTGGCATTCCCGGCCAGTTCCTGTATGCCTGCCTGTCCGTCGAGTTCCGCATTCAGACCCGCCTTGATCATACGCAGGGCAAGGGGACTATGCTGCATGATCTTTTTGCACCAGGCAACGGTCTCATCCTCCAGTTGCTCAAAGGGGACCACCTTGTTTACGAGTCCCATCCCGAGGGCTTCCTGTGCCGAATACTGTTCACACAGAAACCAGATCTCACGTGCTTACTTCTGTCCCACAATCCGGGCCAGGTAGGAAGATCCGAACCCGGCATCAAAACTTCCCACACGGGGGCCGGTCTGGCCGAAGATGGCATTTTCAGAGGCGATCGACAGGTCGCACACCACGTGAAGCACATGTCCGCCGCCGATGGCATAGCCGTTGACCATGGCAATGACGGGTTTGGGGAGCGACCGGATCAGTTTCTGCATATCGAGGATGTTCAGGCGGGGAACGCCATCCTTGCCGATATAGCCGGCAAAGCTCTTCGCGTTCTGGTCGCCGCCGCTGCAAAAGGCCTTGTCACCCGCACCGGTGAGGATGACCACCGAAATGTCTGGATTTTCGCGGCAGTGCACCATGGCATCGCACATTTCCCGGGTGGTGTCGGGGGTGAAGGCATTTCGATAGCGGGGCCGGTTGATTGTGATTCGGGCAATGCCTTCGAAAAAATCAAAACAGATTTCTTCGTATTGTTTCAGGGGCGTCCAGTTTCGTTCCATATTCTCAATGTTTAGGAGGATGACATCAGCTTCCTGAACACCGAGGCACTCACTGCAGGATCGGTGCGTACCTCGAGGACGGTTGCCCTGTCTCCGGGTTTCATAAATTCATTCCATTGCCGTTTCAGCGTGTCCCTGCCCGTTGCCAGGGACCACGACAGGCCGAAGGCCTCAGCCAGTTTGCCCAGGTCAGCCGGATGGTGGGCTTCCACAAAACCGGTAAATGCCGGATGGTCGGACGGACCTTTCAGGATGTGAAAGATGCCTCCGCCCTGGTTGTTGATGACCAGGATCCGCAGGTTCGGCGGAAGGTTCCGGTTCCACAGGGCATTGGAATCATACAGGAAGGCCAGGTCGCCGCTCACGGCAAGCACTGGCTCCGGTGCTGCCATGGCAAGTCCCGCTGCCGTGGATAGTACACCGTCAATCCCCGAGACGCCGCGGTTGGCATAACAGGGGTTGCCGGGATGTGTTCTGAACAGTTGGGCATAGCGGATGATGCTGCTGTTTCCCAATACAAGGCGGGTGCCGGCCGGTATGGAAGGCCAGAGTTGCTGCATCACGGTAAGATCGCAAAATGGCGCGGTTTCCAGATATTGCTCCAGGGTATGCTGTGCTTCGGCTTCGGCAGCAAGCCATTCCTTCCTGTAGGGGTTCCCCCCGTGTTTTTTCAGCAGCCCAAGAGCCCGGTATACTGGTTCGGCGTTTTCCTGCATCCTTCCCGTAAGGTGCCTGAAGGTATCAATGAGTGTGTGGTCTTTCCCGATCCGCCAGCAGGGTACGGAAGGACCGCGCCGCAGGTAGCCGGCCAGGGCCTTGGATACCACCTGGCCTCCGCTGTGGAGGATCAGGTCGGGAAAAGGGGGGCTGGTGTCCCGTAAGACCGACAGCAGGAGGTTGGAAGTGGAAATGATTTCCTGTTCCTGCACATTGGCAATATTTTCGGCCAGGATGACCACCCGGGGATCATCCAGCAGGGAGGGCAGCACGTCGGCCACCGGCGTGCCGGGCCGGTCCTGCCCGTGCACCACCAGAATCCGTTTTGCCTGTTCCCAATCGTGGCGCAGGCTTTCGGGTAACCGGAGGTTCAGTTGCGGCTGTTCATTCCGGATCACCGGCAGGTGCTCCGAACGGGGCGGAAGGGAATCATACAGCGGCTCGGTAAGGGGTACGTTGAGGTGAACGGGACCAAAAGGAGCCGTTATTGTCAGGTCGACCGCTTCGTTGATGATCCGGTGGGCATACCACAGGTCATCTGCGGTGCCGGTGGCCTGCGGCAGCTCCAGTGAGGCCTTTACATAAGGGGCATAAATGCCGCGCTGGCGCAGGGTCTGGTTGTCCTGCTGGTCAATCCATTCAAGGGGACGGTCGGCGGTCACGGCAAGCAGGGGGACCTGCTGGTAGTACGCTTCAGCCAGGGCAGGGGCGTAATTGAGCACTGCCGTTCCCGAAGTGCAGAGCAGTACCACCGGTACCTGATCGGCCAGCGCCAGTCCGAGGGCATAAAAAGCAGCGCTGCGCTCATCGACAATGCTGACGCAACGGTCTCCGAACAGGTCGTGAAATGCCCTGATCAGGGGAGCGCTGCGCGATCCCGGGGAAATGACCACCCGGCGGA
>JADHED010003213.1_pt1 | contig 10153 bp, 7 predicted proteins | sample 8952041 | NCBI WGS metagenome assembly JADHED01 (sample SAMN16124423, study PRJNA663239) | bioreactor sludge metagenome | isolation source: sludge (control) | place: India:Bengaluru | collected 2018-09-08
ATAACCTTGTTGGGTAAGTGTATCTGTACAGCCATTTGGAGCTTCTACTATCAAAGTAACATCAAAATTCCCCGCACTATTGTAGGTAATACCTTGTGGGTCTTCAAGTGTGCTATTGGCAGGGATAGCTCCTGGAAAAGACCAGCTATAGGCTGTGCCTGCTGGAGGATTCACCCCATTTAGGGTTGAGGTGCTTGTAAAATTGGTGGTAAATGGCGCGCCACAAGCACTTGCAGGGTTGGCTACAAAGTTTGCTTCTGGGCTTGGTAGCACATTGATAACATTTGTGAAAACACTATCCGCAAAACAGCCATTCACATCTTGCACCAAAAGCACTATACTTTGTGTACCTGATGTTGTATATGTATTTGTAACCGTTTGCCCATATTGAAGATTAGAGTTTAAATCCCACAACCAGGTGCTTATAGCCGCAGAGCTTGTTACACTTGCTGTAAATGTCATAGTAGCAGGTAAGCAAGCCTGCAATGGACTAATGGTAAGTGGTCCGATAACAGGGTCTGGATAAACACAAATGAATGCCATTTTAGTAATAGAATCCACTGTTCCATTATTAGTAGTAACTATCAGTGTAACATCAAAACAGCCCAAAGTATCATAAATATGTGCAGGATTTTGAATAAAAGCATGTGGAGTACCATCTCCAAAATCCCACTCCCAACTCACTATCGGATTGCCCGGAGAAGTCGTTAAATCTTGAAAAATTGGTGTTACATTTCCACAACCAGACGAATCTGAAGCAGAAAAATCAACCGTAAGCTGTCCAAAAACGCTACCCATACAAGCCAGCAAGAATAGGCAAGAGACAACCGATTTTTGTAAGAACAAACGCATATTATTATGTTTAGTTTATGAGTTTATATTTGAATGTTGAGTTAATGTGAATTTTTCGGGTAAACTGGATAGGTTTATCGAAAAATTTATAAAACAATTATCATACGCAAAAGTAATACGATTTTGTATATCTCACATATAGAATGTTATATTTCTGTTAAAAACAATGTTTAAACTGTATTTTTAGCCTTTTATCTGAAAATCTTTCCATACATGTAAATCGGGCAAATCTACGGACAAAATCAGCTCCTCGTCTTTTGTAGGATGCTTAAATTGAACCTTTTGTGCCAATAATGCGATAGATTTGTCGGGCAGAAAACTACTTTTTCCATACTTCACATCTCCGCAAATCGTGCAACCCATACTTGCCAACTGCACCCGAATCTGATGCTGCCGCCCTGTTTTTGGGTGTACCTCCAACAAAGCCCTTGTACCTACTTGCTGCAAAGTCCTATAATTCAAAAGCGCGGGCTTCGCTCCATACACTTGCTTATTGTATGCCTTTACAATGTTTTTATCGGGAAGTTTTGCTAAGTAATGAGACAAAGTACCTTCGGCTATATCAGGTGTTTTTTCGGTAATTGCCCAATAGGTTTTTTGTACTTTATTCTCCTGAAAATCCTGCGACAAACGTCCTGCAGCCTTTGAAGTCTTTGCTAATAATAAAATCCCGCCCGTAGGTCTATCTAATCTGTGCAGCAATCCAACATACACATTGCCTGGCTTGGTGTATTTTTCCCGCAAAAAATCCTTTGCCCAGTCAAAAATGCTTTTGTCGCCCGTTTCATCTGCCTGCGAAGGCATACAAAAAGGTTTATTTACAACTAATAAATGATTGTCTTCAAATATTACGGTTGGATTCATATTGCTTCCTAAACTTATCAAGTCTCTAAATCTTAATAAGTTTAGAAATCTTGTTTTTTTTTGCAAAGGTATTGATAAGAAATGATATATATACTTTTTTTCCAATATTTGCCCCATAAATGTAGGCTCTTTTCCTCAAAAAATATCCACATATAGCTTTGCCGCAGGCTTTGATGTGGCGGAGGGCTGTAAATTGCTATGTTAAATAAAAAAATATATGCCCTCCAAATGAAATTAACTTGGAAGGCATATTGGATATGTAAAAAGCAATAGATTATTCTTTTACTACTTTTAATACTTGATTCTCAACACTTAAAGAATAGACACCTGCTGCAAAATGTGTGATGTCTATATCAAGATTGGCTTTGCCTGATACAAATTCTACCGCTTGGCTATATACTTCCTGCCCTAAATTATTATAGATAGTTAATTTTGCAGATGAAATATTATCTTTATTAATTGCTACATGTAACAATCCAGTTGTAGGATTAGGATAGGCTTGTAAGCCACTATCTTCGTAACTAATCAGCATATCACCTTCTTTTTCGTCTCCTAATTTTGCTAAAAGATAATTAGAGAAACTGGATAGACAACCATTTGAGTTAATAGACTTGATAGTATAGGCTTGTGCTGGATTAGACAAAGGAACTGTCAAGCTACTATTAGGGGCTTGGTTAGCAAGCAATAAACTTGCATTTTTATACCAATTTATTTTTACAGATAATGGGCTATTTGCTGTGAAAGTTACATTGCTTCCGTTTACTACCGAAGTAATTGATGGGGTAGGGGGGATAGGATTGACTGACACATTGACAGCATCTGTCTTGCTACAACCTGTTGTGTTATTGGTTACGGTAACTGTATAGGTGGTATAATTAGCTGGAGAGCATATAGGATTAGATACAGATGGATTAACCAAACCCGCAGTAGGCGACCAAGCATAAGTATTGGCGATATTATTTGCTCCGCCAATTTGTACGTCTGAACCAAAACAAATAGTCTTATCCGCGCCTGCATTTGCGGCAGGTAAAGGATATACTGTAACATTTGTCCATGCTGATGTTTTACTACAACCTTGTGCATTTGTTACTGTTACACTATGATTTCCACTTACAATAGGGCTATACGCGCTGCTGCCAATAGCCACGATATTTGTACTTCTTTTCCACAAATAACTATTCATGCCTGGAGTAGCTTGCAAGGTAGTAGGATTATTTACACAGTAGCTTGTTGCACCCATCGGAGTAATACTCACAGATGGAGATACTTTATTGACAACTAAACGATTAGAATCGGAAGATAAACATCCTATTCCTGCATATACAACTGAAAGACTATATTCATCTACTCCCACAGAAGCAGTATTAATGGTATATGTGCCACTTCCGCCATTTTGGTAATTAACAGCAATACCATTCTTGTACCACAAATATTCTTCCACGTCAAGTGTCGTACAGCTTAACGTAACTTGTGTACCTGTACAAACAGTTATAGAATCGGCTGTTGTGTTTGGATTAGTAAAGGAAATACTTGGACTTGGGGGTAAAGCTCCTCCAGGTGTTAGTGTTACAGGTACACGAGGCTCACCACACATATAGCTAATGATAATGAGACCATTCCCTGACCTTTGCCAAGCCAGCGTAAGGCTATCGCCAACACTCCCAATATAAGAAGAACCTCCTGCACCGCTTTGTCCTGCAAAAGTAGTTGCATACGAACCATTGTTCCCTATCAGTCCACCTCCACTGCCACCACTTGAAGCATTTTGATTACCTGCTTGATTACTATTTACTTCATTACCACCATTGCCACCTAATCCGACACTACCCGGATAGCCATTATTACCAGAAATAACTACGTATGCACTTGTCCCTCCTATACCTCCTGTCGATTGTGTACCCCCAGTAGGAACAACAAGGCTTGTACTGGGCCAAGCAGCTCCTCCGCCACCTCCATAATAGCCACCGCCACCACCGCCACCTGTTCCTCTACCACAAGTAGCTACCCTATTTCCTCCGGCACCTCCCCCGCCAGCAGCTATTATAATACGGCTATTCAAATCACCATTCACATAACGAACATCAGAAGCACCGCCACCACCGCCAGCTTGTGCAGCAATACAAGTGCTTAGTCCCGCATTTCCGCCACCATTATAGCCACCTGTAGTAGATACTATTCCTCCTCCGCCTACTTCAATGTATAATGTATCTCCCTCATTAACAGATAAAGAACCCGTTGCGTAACCTCCCAAACCACCTACAATACCTTGCACATTGCTATTTCCTTGCGCTCCATACGCATCAATTGTAATGTCTGTTATTCCTTCAGGTACAATAAACATCTGTGTGCTTCCTGTAAACTCAAAAGTATCAGAAATGGGCGTAAGGTCAGAACCTAATGCAAAAGCGTAATAAGTAGTTGTATCTGTTGGCGTTACCGCAAAGTTACCGCCACTTGTACTTGTGCCTAATAATGTGCCGCCAAAAGGGGCATCATACCATTCAATACCTGTTCCAGATGTAGTAGCACTTAATTGTACTGTCTGCCCTACACAAAAAGTATTGGGAGTAGCTGTTACATTAGAAACAGAGTAACATTGTGCTTGTATATAGCTATAAGCACAAGCTAAGATAAAGGATAAAGATAATTTTGTAAAAAAACGCATAGATGTATATTAATGTTAAGTTAAAGATTATTAAAAAGTATTAAGCGTTATATTTAGCTAAAAAAGAGATTATTATCATTTGTAAAAATACAAAAGGTATTTTATTAGATAGATTAATTAGATAGTTTTCTTTATATAGTAAAGATATAATATATAGGTTAATTCTTTTGCAAAGGTAATAAAAAAAGCTAATATATATATCGTTTTTAAAAAATTTAAGCTAAAAAAAAATTTGTTATATATACCTTCTTTAGCTTTTATAGTATAAATAAATAATAATTTACTAAAAGCTATTGACTTTTATAAAAACAATAAATATAATATAGATTTTTTTAATGTATATAAATACTAAAAATAATAGTTATATTATTTTTAATTTGTTTTTATAATAAAATTTTATTTGAATATTAATATTTCATTTTAACTTATTTTTAATAAATCATCAATATATCATACGATAAATAGCTAAAAGCATAAAAATACTGATAACTACTATTAGATACTTGTCCGAAGCTAATAATAAACTTAGAAATACCTTCGGACAAGTGTCCGAAGCTAATGACAAACTTGGGAGTACCTTCGGACAAGTGTCCGAAGCTAATAACAAACTTGGAAGTACCTTCGGACAACTGTCCGAAGCTAATAACAAACTTAGAAGTACCTTCGGACAAGTGTCCGAAGCTAATGACAAACTTGGAACTACCTTCGGACAAGTGTCCGAAGCTAATGACAAACTCGGAAGCCTTAACAGCGCGTTATTTGGCACATTTTCCTAATTTGGAATAGTAAAAATTCATTTGCTTTTAGCTCAATCAAAAACAAATAATAACTCAAAACAAATTAATAAAATAGGTGTCAGACACAAAATAAGGCTAATCTTTGTTATTTGCTTAGAATCTATACCTGTTAAGCAAATAAATATAGTGTATATAGGCTCTAAAAGAATGGGTAAATACTAAAGGCTTATGATTTATTAATTGCCAATTTATCTTTATCATAAAAAATAAAAAGCAAGTATAAGTTCTTTACAAACCTATACTTGCTTTCTTTAAGCAAAAAATATTAATGTAATAATTTATAGCTTATTTTTCCTGTAGGTGTTTTTATCGTAAGAAAATATATACCCTGTGCAGTATCTTTTATAGTATATTTTTTTTCAAAATAATTATATACATTTTCTTTTTTTATAAAAATAATATTGCCTTGTATGTCGCTTAATGCAATTTCTACCTCGCTTGTATAATGGCTTTCTATTTGTATTGAAAAATAGTCCTCAAAAGGATTGGGTGCTATATTGACAGATGCTATTTCGGCTACATTTTCAAGTCCTGTATAGGTAAAAAGAAAAGGGGAGGAGTTAGCAGAACAGCCATTATTGTCGGTAACTATCACCACAATCGTTCCAGAACTTTCAGGGCTTATGCTTTGTGTCGTAAAAGGATAAGGACTTCCGTTAAACGCCCAACTATATGACATGCCATTACTTGTGCAAGTTACAGCATTCCCGTTTTGTGTCAAGATAGGCGTTGCAGGATTGGGATTTACCACGACATTTGCCGTAGAGGTAGTCGAACAAATGCCATTTGAAACGCTTACTGAATAATTGCCTGCGGTAGAAACTGTAATACTATTGTTAGTAGAACCATTTGACCAAGAATAAGCAGTAGCCCCCGTAACAGTAAAAGTAACACTATCGCCTTCGCAAAGAGTAGCCCCAGCAGGAGAAATAATAGCAGCAGGAACTGTTTGTGTGCAGTTGTGTTGTTCCGTAAGCTCATTAGCAGCTGTCATAGTGTTTACTACATTTGTAAAATCAGTCCAGCCAGCGCAGTCATGCTTCAAATAATAACGCAACCAAGGCTCCCAAAGTGCTAAGGTTCTATCTCTTTGTGTCTGAGCAGGTATATAAGTAGCCGTAGGGCATTGCAGACCTTCCGCACTATAACAAGTAGTTGCGCCACTTGAAGCGAAAGCACAATGACTACCCTCTGTAAGATTGACATAGTATTTGCAAATAGAATTGGGCAAACTATTATAAAAGAGTTGCGCATTTGTAGTTGCAGGGGCTACACAATCATTTCCGCCAACCATCACCATAGTAGGAATATTAACAGACTGCGCTGCGGTAGAGGCTTGTGGATTTGTCTCGGCGGCACTCATAGTTACCATAGTAGTAACTTGACTATTATTCTCACAACCCAAAAACGAAGCACCCCCCCCCATAGAATGTCCAGCAATACAAGTTTCTGGCGCAACATGCCCTTCAAATAAATTGCCATTTGTCGTATTCAAAACATTAGGGAAGAGATTAGACAAGAAGGCTAAATCTAAACCAAAGGCAAGGTGATTAGGTGCTGGAAAAATACCGCCTTCTGTGCGAGGGAATACGCAAATATATCCCTTAGCTACAAAATATTGCCACATATAGTCGTAATTACTCCAAGCTATTGTAAAACCATGTCCATATACTATGATAGGAAACTGCCCATTTGCCAGAGGCACGTCATCACCTGCGACATTAGCAGGATAATATACTTCTGTTTGTATGCTTCGATTGCTACGAGCCGCATCTATATAATTTTCGCTGTGATGCCCTATTGCATAATTTTGGCTATATGTTTTGCCAATTAAGCATAAAAAAACAAATAACAAGTAATAATGCTTCATTTGTAATATTAAATTTTAGTTTGAATGATATAAAAACAATCCTTTGGCTAAGATTGCGTAATGTTATGCAAACATACAGAAAGATAATTTTGTTTTTAAAATAAGTGTTTTCTTAGCATAGTATAGCTAAATATATTGATAATAAGTAGAAAATAGTAGATTAAAAATAACAATATATCGCTATTCTTTTGCTATATTTGCATTTAAAATACCGTTTCTTTTCATTCTTATTAAAACATTTATACTTTATGCTTAAATTTTTATTCATGCTACTTGCTTTTCTGATGCTAAACTTTTCAACAGCATCAAGTCTTGTTATCAAAACACCTCATAAACAAAACACTACCTATGAGATACTTACGCCAAAGGTAGAAGGAGTCAATAGGCTAACAATGATAAAGCAAGCCCTTGTAAAAATCTTTGATTCAAATCGCAGACGCGTGTCTTGGTGGTCAGATTTATTGACAATTACCGCCGCACTATGGGGGGCAGGGGCTATTTTTAGAATCCTATCATATATAACAAACATTGGCGCAGCTTGGACAAGTTACTTATCTACGCTACTCTTTATTGCAGGGGCTGTTTTCTTTTTGATATGGTTCTTTCAGATGGCGGCAAGGTTAAGTTAAAAAAATATAAGCAGCCGTTATATGTCTTATAGGCAAAAGAAAAAAGGTATATATAGCATTCAAAAGCTATATATACCTTTTGGGTTTTGAATAGGCTTGCTTTAAAAGACATTCGTCAAGCAAAATTTTCATTTAAAGCTAATGTTGATTGTTGAACCAAACTATAAGAAAACTGCAATAATTTTACCACTTGTTTGCGGCTCACCGATTCAAAATCTTCTAAAAAACTTTCTATACTTTCTCCTGTAGAAAGATAGTCATATAAGTTTTTTAAAGGGACGCGCGTTCCACTAAAAACGGGCGTACCACCTAAAATTTCTGGGTCTATTGTAATTATTTTTCCGTCCATAATAGCTTTATTAGTGATATTTACACAAATATACGATTTATTTTAATAGAAAATAACAATCACTTATTTTGTTTAAACCCTCATTTAGAAGTCTTACAACTCTATCTTCTGCACTTCTTGTGTCTCTTTGGGATTAAACAAATCATCAAACTCTCTCGCGATTTCCTCTTTGCGTTTTGGATTGGGGGAAAGCAAAATAGCCCTTTCCGCATCAAATTTAGCATCTTCTAATACCCCATACGCCCTGGTAAAATAGGCTAAATAATACCATATCTCTGCGTTTTCGGTATTAGCGTGAATAGCATCATACATGAGGCGGTAGCCTTTTTCATTCTCCTTTTTACGTTTATAGACCTCTGCAAGTGTTGTGATTACCTCCTGATTAAGCACATTCTGTTTAAACAATTTGCCGAGCAAGGTCATTGCTTTTGCCGTATCCTTGCGCACAAGTAAATACTTAGCCTCTACTAATTCTGTTTGATATTTGTGAATGGTGTCCTTTCTTGTTTTAAGTTGATTGATGAGTTTATCACCCTCTCCTAACTTCTGAAAATCTAAATAGACCCTTGCCATTTCCAACTGTGCAAGCGGGTCATTAGGAAAACGTTTTAGCAGATATTCGCCATTAGGGATTGCTTCTGTATTTTTGTATTTACGATAAATTTTGAGCATTTCGGTATAAGGCGCGCTATTTGTAGAATCTTTTTCTATCACCTTACGAAAAGCCGCAAGCGCGAAACCATATCCCGCAGTAGAATCGGCATAAATTCCTATACGCATCTGCTCATCATTTGTCATACCTTTAAAATCCCATTCCGCAAGCGCAGCCATTTCTAAGCCTCTTGATTGATTAAGCAAAGCCAATTCTTTTCGCACCAAATTGTGATATTTCGCAGGATTGTAACTTCGCAAAGCCGCAAGCCTCAAAAAAGCCGAATCCGTTTGTCCCATATCCGCCTCCACTAATGCTTCATAATACAAACCCGTAGAGTCGCCATTTGCAAACATATTGTGAAAATAATACTTAGCCATTTCAGGCACGCCTCTTTTGTAGTAAGCCAATCCCAAGATATAGTTTGCTTTCCCTGCAAATTCAGGAATTACTTTTGTGATAAAATCCATCTTGCTTGCTGCCTTTGCAATAGAATCCTTCAAAGCCCATTGATAAGCAGAAAGCATTTGAATTTCAAGCAAAACCTCCTGTTCCGATTTTTCAAACAAATCAAACCATTCTGCCGCCTCTCTATCTCTGTTTTTTTTCATCAAATAAAAGGCATAATTATTCTGCAAATAAAAATCTCGGGTAGAATCTGCATCTATTTCGGGGATTTTACACTCCAAAGTATCTCTCAAAAAGTGCCAAATACCATTTATAATCGCAGCATCAGAAGGAGAAGAAACATCAAGTGCCGCCTTTGTAAATTCCTTCTTTTCGGAGCTTATTATTCCAGTAGATTTCCGCCAGATTTGTATAAGTAGAGGAGAGATTTTCATCTATTAATAAGGCTTTTTTGAGATAAATAATAGCAGAATCCTTTTTTCCTTCTGACCAATACAACATACCAAGATTATTGGCAATATGGGCATCTTCATTTTCTTCCAAAGCACTTTTCCAAAACTTTTTGGCATCACCGAGCGGCACGCCCATTTTATTTTTCAAGGTCAATAAATTACCCGCCACTAATTGCGCCGCAGGGAATTTGTAGTAATGTGTGGCATTTGTATAATAAGTAGCCGCTTCAGCAAATTTATTGTCGCTTACTTTGATAGCCGCCATATTGTAAGCAGCTTTCGGTTGATATTTTACTCCGCCAAGATAGCCCGTAAAATAAGGCAAATCCACAGACTTGCCATTAAGCGCAATATCATAATAGTTTTCCGCATTTTTTATATCACCTTTAACAAAGTAATAATCAGCCTGTTGCACAAAATAGCTATTTATCCAAATCTTGATAGATTGCCAACGGTCATGCCCTTCTACGACCACAAAACCAATCACACCCATCAGCCAAAGAGCCGCAAAAGTATAATTACCACTTTGACCAATTAGGTAATAAAGGTTTACTTTCTTTTGAATCAAAGGCGTAAACTCCATGGTCAAATAGATAAGATGCCCAATTCCTATAA
>JADHED010003214.1_pt1 | contig 10150 bp, 7 predicted proteins | sample 8952041 | NCBI WGS metagenome assembly JADHED01 (sample SAMN16124423, study PRJNA663239) | bioreactor sludge metagenome | isolation source: sludge (control) | place: India:Bengaluru | collected 2018-09-08
TCAGTGCCCGCGGCCGAACGGCGAGTCGTCGAAGTTGTCCAGCAGGTCCTGCGGGTGCTCGTAGACCGCGAGCGCGCCCCGCAGGTCCGCGTCCGACCACCCGCCGCAGCGGAGCGCGACCACGCCAACGCCCGCGCGCCGTGCGGCCTCCACGTCGTACGGCGTGTCGCCGAGCATCAGCACCTGCGGCGCCGGGTAGCCCGCCCGCCCGAGCGCGGCGAGGACGATGTCCGGGTCGGGCTTCGACTCCTCCGCGTCGTCGGAGGACGTGGCGTCCTGCACGAGGTCCGCGACCCCCGCCTGCTCCAGGATCTGCTGCATCTCCTCGCGGCCGGCCGACGTGGCGATCACGAGCTTGAGCCCGTCGTCGCGCAGCCGGTGCAGGAACGGGCGCGCGCCGGGCGTGGGCTTCAGCCGCGGCAGCCAGCGCTCGAGGAAGAGCTTCTTCTTGCGCCCGGCGAGGTCGGCGCCTCGCCCCTCTTCCTCGGAGAGCCCGCTGACCTCCGGGATCAGCTTGTCGCCCCCCTTGCCGATGCGCCGGCGGACGTCCTCGATGTCGAGAGAGAGGCCGAGCTGGCGTCCGGCCTCGACGTAGGCCTCGGCGTGGGCACGGTTGCTGTCGATGAGGGTGCCGTCGATGTCGAGCAGGACGGCCTTCGGCTGCGGCATGTGTGGGGTGCCCGTCGCGCGTCGCGCGGCGCGTCGCGCCCGGCGCCGCTGCGCGCGTGTTCGCGTGTCGCTGACAGGCGCCGGGGCCGCCCGCCCTCCCGCGAGGACCATTGTAGCGGGCTCCCGCGAGTCCGGTCGTCGCGGGTAGAGTGGGCGGCGATGGACTTTCGCAACATCGCGATCCACTGCCGCGCCTGCGGCACGCTGCTCTACCGCTATCGCAAGGGCGGCACCGGCGGGCTGGTGAAGTGCCTGCTCGAGCGGATCGCCGAGGACCACACGGCGGGCGACATGAAGTGCCCCCGCTGCCGGCAGGAGTTCGCGCGGTTCCAGATGTACGGCGGCAGCCCGGCCCACAAGATCATCCAGGGCAAGGTCTACACCCGCGGCATGCGCCGCCACTGACGGGAGTCGCCCCTGTGTCAGACCGACGGAGCCACCCATGATCGACCGCCTGTCCCTTACCCCCGACGAGTTCCGCGGGCTCGCCACGCGCGTCGTCGACCTCGCGTCCGGCTTTCTCGCCGGCCTGCCCGACGCGGCGACGTTCCCCCCCACGACGGGCGCCGAGACCAGCGCCGCCTTCGACGCCGCGGCCCCGGAGGAGGGGCTCGGCGCCGCGGCCCTCGACGACCTCGCGACGGTGCTCGAGCTCTCGCGGCCGCCGAGCCCGCGCTTCTTCGGCTACGTGCTCGGCTCGGGCGAGCCCGTCGCCGCGATCGCCGACCTGCTCGCGAGCGTGCTGAACCAGAACGTCACGGCGTGGCGCTCCGGCCCGGCAGCCGCGACGATCGAGCGCGTCGTCGTGCGCTGGCTCGCCGACGCCGTCTCTTGCCCCGGGTTCGTCGGGAGCCTCACCGGCGGCGGGTCGGCGGCGAACCTGATGGCGCTCGCGATGGCGCGCGAGTCCCGGGCCCCCGCGAACGAGGCCGGCGTCCAGCCCGGCGGCGTGGTCTACGCCTCCTCCGAGGTCCACATGTCGATCCCGAAGGCCGTGGCGCTGCTCGGCCTCGGCCACGGGGCGGTGCGCCGGATCCCGGTGGACGACGACTTCCGGATGCGCGTGCCGGATCTCGAGCAGGCGGTCGAGGACGACCTCGCCGCGGGCCGCCGGCCGATCGCGGTGGTCGCGACGGCGGGGACCGTCAACAGCGGCGCCATCGACCCGCTCGTCCCGATCGCGGAGGTGGCCCGGCGGCACGGGCTCTGGATGCACGTGGACGGCGCGTACGGCGCCCTCGCCGCGCTCGCGGCGCCGCAGGCGTTCGTCGGCCTGGCGCTCGCCGACTCGCTCTCGCTGGACGCGCACAAGTGGCTCTACCAGCCGCTCGACTGCGGGTGCCTGCTGTACCGCGACCCGGCCCCGGCGCGCGCCGCCTTCGCGCACACCGGGGACTACACGAAGTCGCTGCTGGAGGACCCGGTTGAGCGGTTCGTGTTCTTCGAGGAGTCGCTGGAGCTGTCGCGCCGCTTCCGCGCGCTGAAGCTCTGGCTGTCGCTCCGCTACCACGGCCTGCAGGCGTTCCGCCGCTCCATCCGCGCCGACCTCGACCTGGCGCACCGCCTCGCGGCCGCCGTCGACGCGCAGCCCGCGCTCGAGCGGCTGGCCCCGGTGCCGCTGAGCGCCGTGTGCTTCCGGTACCGTGGCGACGGGACGCGGCCCGAGGCGGAGCTCGACGAGCTGAACACGGAGATCCTGCTGCGGGTCGTGCGCCGCGGGCGGGTGTTCATCTCCAACGCGACGGTCCGCGGCCGCTTCGCGCTGCGGGCGTGCGTCGTCAACCATCGCTCCACGGCCGCCGACGTCGACGCGGTCGTGGACGAGGTCCTCGCCGCCGCCTCGATGACCCCGTAGGGGACCGGGCGGGGCGAAGCCCCGCCCCCACGAGAGATCGTCCGCTCGAGGTGTCCGGATCCGGCACACTGCCGTCCCACGGGCGGACGGCGGCTGCCGGCCGGCCCCCGCTCGGACCCGCGAACGGCCCGCGGGAGGCCGCTGGCGGGCCTCGCGGCTGGCACGCCCGTTGCCTTGCCTACGGGCATGGACCTGCCCCGCACCCCGCCGCGCCGCGGCCGTCGCGCCACGCTGATCACCGCGGGCGCCGTCGGCGCCGTGTCGCTCCTCACCCTCGGCCTCGCGACGCTGCGGCCCGCCGCCCCCGTCGTGGACCGCGCCGGCGTGTTCATCGACACCGTGCGCCGCGGGCCGATGGTGCGCGACGTGCGCGGGAACGGGACGCTCGTCCCGCTCGAGCCGCGCTGGATCGTCGCCCCGTCCGAGGGGCGCGTGGAGCGGGTCGGCCCGCAGCCCGGCGCGACCGTGAGCGCGGAGACGGTCCTCGTCGAGCTGCGCAATCCCGAGATCGAAGCGGCCGCGGACGACGCCCGGCTGGAACTCGAGGCGGCCGAGGCCGACGAGATCAGCTTCCGCGCCGACCTCGACCACGACCTGATCGAGCAGCGCGCCGCCGCCGCCCGCCTCGCCGCCGACCTGAGCCAGGCCACGCTCGAGGCCGACGCGAACGACAAACTCGCCCGGGACGGGCTCGTGTCCGGGCTCACGAACCGGATCTCGCAGGTCCGCGCCGACGAGCTGAAGACGCGCGCGGCCCTCGAGCGCGAGCGGCTGCAGAGCGCCGAGAGGGCGGCCGCGGCGCGCGTCGCGGCGCGCCGCTCGCGGCTCGCGCAGCTGCGCGGCACGGCCGAGCTGCGCCGGCGGCAGGCCGACGGGCTGCGCGTCCGCTCGGGGATCGCGGGCGTGCTGCAGCAGCTGCCGGTGCAGCCGGGCCAGCTGGTCACCCCGGGCACGGTGCTCGCGCGCGTCGCGGACCCGGGGCGCCTGAAGGCCGAGCTGAGGATCCCCGAGACGCAGGCGCGCGACCTGCAGGCGGGCCTCGCCGCCACGGTCGACACGCGCCACGGCCTCGTGCGCGGCCGCGTGGTGCGCGTCGATCCCGCCGTGCGCGAGGGCACCGTCACCGTGGACGTCGCCTTCGACGGGCCGCTGCCGCGCGGCGCCCGGCTCGATCTCTCCGTCGAGGGCGTGATCGAGATCGAGCGCCTGCCCGACGTGCTGTTCGTCGGCCGCCCCGCGTTCGTGCGGCCCGGCGCCGAGGTCGGCCTGTACCGGCTGGACCCGTCGGGCGAGGAGGCCGAGCGCGTCGTGGTGCGTCTCGGGCGCTCCTCGGCGAATCACGTGGAGGTGCTGTCCGGCCTCCGCGAAGGCGACCGCGTGATCCTGTCCGACACCTCCCCCTTCGACGCCCACCGCCGCGTGCGCGTCCGCCCCTGAGCCTCGGCCGGAAGGACCCTGCGCATGAACGTCCTCGAGCGCCTCCGCCACGACCTGCGCCACGCGCGGCGCGCGCTCGTGCGCGCGCCGGGCTTCACCGCCGTCGCCGTGCTCACGCTGGCCCTCGGCATCGGCGCGAACACCGCGATCTACAGCGTCGTGCACGGCGTCGTGCGCGAGCCGCTGCCGTACCCGGCGCCGCAGGACCTCGTGCGCGTCTACACCGAGTTCCGCCAGCCGCCCAACGTCCTGCTGGACCGCTTCTGGACCTCCCCGCCGGAGTTCCGCGACCTGCAGCGCGGGCTCCGCGGCGTCGTGCGGCTCGGCGCGTGGACCGTCGGCGGCACCAACCTGTCCGCCGGCGACGCGACGCTGCGCGTGGACACGGCGTCGGTCTCGCACGAGCTGTGGGACGTGCTCGGCGTCGCGCCGGCGCTCGGCCGCACGTTCACCGCGGAGGTGGACGTCGAGGGCGGGCCGCCCGCGATCGTGCTGTCCGACGGGCTGTGGCGCCGGCTGTTCGGCGGCCGCGCGGACGCGGTCGGCCGCACGATCACGGCCGGCGGCGTGAGCGCCGTCGTCGTCGGCGTCATGCCGCGCGGCTTCGCCTTCCCCCCGGAGGAGGCGCATCCCCCCGAGGCGTGGCTCCCGCTGCAGCTGCCGCCGAACCCGGAGAACCGCGGCAGCCACTTCCTGCACGTGCTCGGCCGGCTCGCGCCCGGCGTGCCCCTGCGACAGGCCCAGACCGCGATCGACCGCTTCGTGCGCACGCAGGACACCGGGCCGGACACCGAGAGCACGCCGCACCACTTCACGGCGGCGCAGCACTTCGTCACGGCGCGCCCGTACCACGACGAGGTCGTGCGCGGCGTGCGCCCCGCGCTCTACACGCTGCTCGCGGCGGTCGGCGTCGTGCTGCTCATCGCGTGCGTGAACGTCGGCAACCTGCTCCTGGCGCGCGCGGAGGTGCGGCGCCACGAGATCGCGCTGCGCGCCGCGCTCGGGGCGCCGTCGCGGCGGCTCCTGGAGCAGTTCGTCGCGGAGGGGCTCGTGCTCGCCGCGGCAGGCGCGGCGCTCGGCCTGCCGCTCGCGTGGGCCGGGCTGCGCGCCATCCTCGCGCTGCGCCCGGAGGGGCTGCCGCGCGCGGACGGGATCGGGATCGACCTGCCGGTGCTGGCCTTCACCGTCGCGATCTCGGTCGTGGCGGCGGTCGTCTTCGCGCTCGCGCCGCTGGGCTACGCGCGCGGCCTCCGGCTGGCGGACGCGCTGCGCCAGGGCGGGACGCGGGTCGCCGGCAGCGCGGCGGGACGGCGCGCGCGGCAGGGGCTCGTCGTGGCGGAGATCGCGCTCACGGTCGTGCTGGTGATCGGGGCCGGCCTCGCGATCCGCTCGTTCGCGAAGCTCAGCGACGTGGACCCCGGCTTCCGGCCCGGCGGTCTGCTCACGCTGCAGATCGACCTGCCCGGCCCGTCCTACGCGAAGCCGGCCGCGGTGCGCGCGTTCTGGGAGCGCTTCCTCGAGCGCGCCCGCGCGCTGCCCGGCGTGGACGGCGCGACCGTCGTCTACGGGCTGCCGCCGGTCCGGCCGCCCGAGACCGCGGACCTCGACATCGAGGGCTACGACCCCCGGCCGGGCGATCCGCCCAACGTGACCGACTTCCTGCAGGTCGCCGGCCCCGGCTACACCGAGGTGATGGGGATCGGGTTGCTGTCCGGCCGTTCGTTCGAGGAGGCGGACCGCGTCCCGGGCGCCCCGCAGGTCGTGCTCGTGAACCGCGCGTTCGCGCGCCGCTTCTGGCCCGGGCAGGACCCGCTCGGCAAGCGCGTGAAGTTCTTCGGCGAGGCGTGGGCCACGGTGGTCGGGGTCGTCCGCGACGTGCCCAACGCCGGGCTCGACCAGCCGGCCCGCCCCGAGGTGACCTACGAGGCGTACCAGGCGCTCGAGGCCGGGATCCTCCAGCAGGGGCCGCTCGACGTCGTCGTGCGCGCGCAGGGGGACCCGCGCGCGGTCGCGCGGCCGCTGCGGGCGCTCGTCCGCGACCTCGACCCGCTGGTGCCCGTCTTCCGCGTGCGCACGATGGACGCCGTGCTCGCCTCGTCGATCGCGCGCCCGCGCTTCGTCGCCACGCTGCTGTCCCTCTTCTCCGGGATCGCGCTCGCGATGGCGGCCGTCGGGATCTACGGCGTGGTGTCGTTCCAGGTCGCGCAGCGCCGGCGCGAGCTCGGCGTGCGGATGGCGCTCGGCGCACCGCGCGCGAACGTGTTCCGGCTCGTCCTCGGGACCGGGCTGCGCCTCGCGCTCGTCGGCGTGGGCGCCGGGATCGCCGGCGCGCTCGCGCTGACGCGCGTGGTCTCGGGCCTCGTGTACGGGATCAGCCCCCTCGACCCGCCGACCTACGCCGGGGTCGCCGTGCTGCTCGTCGCGGTGACCCTGCTCGCTTCCTACGTCCCTGCCGCCGCCGCGACGCGCGTCGACCCGCTCGTCGCGCTGCGCGCCGAATGAGGCGCCGATGACCGCCCCGAAGAACCCGTCGCTGCACGTCGCCCACGCCCAGGGCCGGCCCGCCGAGGGCGGCGGACCGCTGATCCGGATCGAGCGCCTGACGAAGGTGTTCACGACCGAGGACGTCGAGACGCACGCGCTGTCCGACATCCACCTGTCCATCGCGCGCGGCGAGTACGTCGCCGTCGCGGGCCCGTCGGGCTGCGGCAAGTCGACGCTGCTCGCCATCCTCGGGCTGCTCGACACTCCCACCGCGGGCGAGTACTGGCTCGACGGCCGTCCGGTGGCCGACCTTCCGCCCGCCGAGCGGGCCCGGATCCGCAACCGGGAGATCGGGTTCATCTTCCAGGGCTTCAACCTGATCGGCGACCTGACCGTGGCGGAGAACGTCGAGCTGCCGCTCACCTACCGCGAGCTCCCGGCCGGCGAGCGGGAGCGGCGCGTGCGGGAGTCGCTCGAGCGCGTGGGCATGGCGCACCGCACCAAGCACTATCCGTCGCAGCTGTCGGGCGGCCAGCAGCAGCGGGTCGCGGTGGCCCGCGCGCTGGCCGGGCGCCCGTCGATCCTGCTGGCGGACGAGCCGACCGGGAACCTCGACTCGGCGAACGGCGAGGCGGTGATGGAGCTGCTGGCCTCGCTGCACCGCGACGGCGCGACGATCTGCATGGTGACCCACGACCCGCGCTTCGCGCGCCACGCCGCCCGGACCGTGCACCTGTTCGACGGCCAGATCTACGACGAGCGCGAGTAGGGGCGGCCCTCGGGCCGCCCTCCGGTTCGAATCGTCTCGAGCTTCGATTCCCTCGAGACGTAACGAGACGCAGGGCGGCCCAAGGGCCGCCCCTACACAACGCGTTGGGTAGAATGCGGTTCGATGGAGACGCGATGACGGAGGCCGGCGCGCCGTACCGCGCGATCGTCGCGGACGACCAGCGCCACGTGCTCGAGGCGCTGCGGCTGCTGCTGCGCCCGGAGGGCTGGGTCGTCGAGACCGCCTCCGGCCCGGACGCGCTGCTCGAGGCGGCCGCCGCGCGGGAGTTCGACGTCGCGCTCGTGGACCTCAACTACACCCGCGACACGACCTCCGGCCGGGAAGGGCTCGACCTGCTGGCCCGGCTGCCGGCCGTCGACCCGCACCTGCCGGTCGTGGTGATGACGGCGTGGGGCTCGATCGAACTCGCGGTCGAGGCCATGCGCCGCGGCGCGCGCGACTTCGTCCAGAAGCCGTGGGACAACGCGCGCCTGCTCGCGACGCTGCGGACGCAGGCCGACCTCGCCCGCGCGCTCCGGCGCGCCGCGCGGCTCGAGGCCGAGAACCGGCTGCTGCGCGACGACGCCGCGCTGGCCTGCGGCGCGGACGGCGCCGCGGACGGGGGCGCGACGGACGGTGGCGCAACCGGCGGCGGCACGGGCCGCGGCGGCGCGGCGCTCGTCGGCGAGTCCGCCGGGATGCGGGCCGCGCTCGACCTCGTCGCGCGCGTCGCCCCGTCGGACGCGAACGTGCTGCTCACCGGCGAGAACGGCACCGGCAAGGGGCTCCTGGCGCGCCGGCTGCACCGGCTCTCGCCGCGCGCGGACCGGCCGCTCGTCACCGTGGACGTCGGCGCGCTGCCGGAGGGGCTGTTCGAGAGCGAGCTGTTCGGCCACGTGCGCGGCGCCTTCACGGACGCCCGCGCGGACCGGCTCGGCCGCTTCGAGATCGCGGATGGCGGCACGCTGTTCCTGGACGAGATCGGCAACCTGGGCCCGGCGCAGCAGGCGAAGCTGCTGCGCGTCCTCGAGTCCGGGGAGTTCGAGCGGGTGGGGTCGTCGCGCGTGCGCCGCGTCGACGTGCGCGTCATCTCCGCGACCCACGTCGACCTGCGCGCGGCGGTCGCGGAGGGGCGCTTCCGCCAGGACCTCCTGTTCCGGCTCGACACCGTCGAGATCCGCATCCCGCCGCTGCGCGAGCGGCGGGACGACATCGTGCCGCTCGCGCAGCGCTTCCTCGCGCGCGCCGCCGCGCGCTTCGGCCGGCCCGTCGCCGGCCTCGGCTCCGACGCGCTCGAGGCGCTGCTGCGCCACCCCTGGCCGGGGAACGTCCGCGAGCTCGAGCACGCGGTGGAGCGCGCCGTGCTGCTCGCGTCCGACGACCGGATCGGCGCCGCGGACCTCGGGCTCCCACCCGCACTCGCGCCCGCGGCCGCGGCCGCGCGCGGCGCGCCCGCGCCGACGCTCGAGGATCTGAGCCTCGAGGACGTCGAGCGGATGCTGATCCGCAAGGCGCTCGACCGCTACGCGGGCAACGTCACGCAGGCCGCCCAGGCCCTCGGGCTGTCGCGCAGCGCGCTCTACCGGCGTTTCCGCCGGCACGGCCTGTGATCCGCCGGCCTGTGATCCGCCCGTGACCCGCCGGCGGGCGCGCTTCGAACGCGGGCTGGTGCGCACGCAGCTCGCGGTCTCGGCGCTGCCCGTCGCCGCCGCGCTCGCCGCCCTGGCCTACGCCGGGGCTCCCCCGCCGGTGCTCGTCGCGGCGGGGGTGTCGCTGGCGGCGGCCGCGATCGCCGGGGCGCTCTGGATCCGTGCGCGCGCGGTGCGGCCGCTGCGCACCGCGGCGGGGGTGCTCGGCGCGCTGCGCGCCGGCGACACGTCGATCCGCGCGCGCGACGCGGGCCCCGGGGATGCGCTGGGCGAGCTGCTGCTCGAGGCCAACGCCCTCGCGTCCGGCATGCGCGACGAGCGGCTCGGCGCGGCGGAGGCGGGCGCCCTGCTGCGGACCGTGATGGCCGAGATCGACGTGGCCGTCTTCGCGTTCGACGGCTCCCGCCGCCTGCGGCTCGTGAACCGCGCGGGCGAGCGCCTGCTCGCCTCCGCGGGCGACGCGCTGCTCGGCCGCGCCGCGGGCGAACTCGGGCTGGACGACCTGCTCGGCGGCCAGCCGATGCAGGTGCTCGACCGCGCCTTCCCGGGCGGCGCCGGCCGCTGGGGCGTCCGGCGCTCGCCGTTCCGCGAGCACGGCCTGCCGCACCAGCTGCTCGTGGTCGCGGACCTCGGGCGCACGCTGCGGCAGGAGGAGCGCGGCGCGTGGCAGCGGCTGATCCGCGTGCTCGGCCACGAACTGAACAACTCGCTCGCCCCGATCAAGTCGATCGCCGGCAGCCTGCGCGCGCGCGTCGGCGACGGCGTCCCGGACGCCGCGACGATCGAGGACCTGCGCACCGGGCTGCGGGTCGTGGAGGAGCGCGCCGAGGGCCTCGGCCGGTTCCTCGAGGCCTACGCGCGTCTCGCGCGGCTGCCGGCCCCGCGGCTCGCCTCCGTAGCGGTGGCGCGCTGGATAAGGGACACGGCCGCGCTCGAGCCGCGCGTGCCGGTCGTCATCGCGCCCGGCCCGGAACTGACCATCGCGGCCGACCCGGACCAGCTGCGCCAGCTGCTGATCAACCTCGTGCGCAACGCCGCGGACGCGGCGGTCGAGACGGGCGGCGGCGTGCGGATCGACTGGGGCGAGCGGCGCGGCGCGCTCGAGGTGCGCGTCGAGGACGACGGCCCCGGCATCGCCGATCCCGCGAACCTGTTCGTGCCGTTCTTCACGACGAAGCCGGACGGCACCGGCATCGGGCTCGCGCTGGCGCGGCAGATCGCGGAAGCGCACCGCGGGACGCTCGTGCTGGAGAACCGCGCCGGCGCGCGAGGCTGCGTCGCCCGCCT
>JADHED010003170.1_pt1 | contig 10146 bp, 8 predicted proteins | sample 8952041 | NCBI WGS metagenome assembly JADHED01 (sample SAMN16124423, study PRJNA663239) | bioreactor sludge metagenome | isolation source: sludge (control) | place: India:Bengaluru | collected 2018-09-08
GTTCTGGGACTGGGTCGGCGGCCGCTATTCGCTGTGGTCGGCGATCGGCCTGTCCATCGTGCTGGCTGTGGGGGCGGAACGCTTCATAGAACTGCTGGAAGGCGCGCATGTCATGGACATGCACTTCCGTACCGCACCGCTGGCGCAGAACATGCCGGTGATCCTGGCGTTGCTGGGCGTGTGGTACAACAATTTCTTCGATGCCGAATCGCACGCCATCCTGCCCTACGACCATTATCTGCGCAGCCTGCCGGCCTATCTCGAACAGGCCGACATGGAATCGAACGGCAAGTCGGTGGACCGCAACGGCAATCACGTCGATTACGCCACCGGACAGATCATCTGGGGCGCCACCGGCATCAACGGCCAGCACGCGTTCTACCAGCTGCTGCACCAGGGCACCAAGATGATCCCGGCCGATTTCATCGTGTCGGCGGTGCCGCATACGCCGGACATGCAGACGCACCACGACATCCTCATCGCCAACTTCCTCGCCCAGACCGAGGCCTTGATGCGCGGCCGCACGCTGGAGGAAACCCAGGCGCAGACCGGGCAGTTCGTTTCGCACAAGGTGTTCGAGGGCAATCATCCGTCGAATGCGCTGATGCTGAAGAAGCTGACGCCGCAGGCGCTGGGGATGCTGATCGCGCTGTACGAGCACAAGATCTTCGTGCAGGGCGTGATCTGGAACCTGAATTCCTACGACCAGTGGGGCGTGGAGCTCGGCAAGCAGCTCGCCAGCCGGATTCTGCCCGAGCTGCATGCCGACGCGCAGGTGTCGGGACACGACGCCTCGACCAACGCGCTCATCAACTACTATCGCCGCATGAGCGAGCCGGGCGTCGGTCTCTAAGCTTATAGTGCATACATGGAGCTGATCGCAGGCGATATCGGAGGCACGAAAAGCTGGCTGGTCTGGGTGGAAACGCATACGGACGGCACGCGGCTGCGTTACGAAAAAATCTATTCCAGTGCCGACTTCGCATCCGGCGCGGCGCTGCTCCAGCGTTTCGTCGCCGACGCCGCCCAGACCGTCCGCCCCGACAGCCTGACGCTGGCCCTGCCGGGACCGCTCGACGCGCAGCGCGTCACCCTTACCAATCTCGACTGGACGCTGGATGCAGCCGAACTCGGCGCAGCCCTGGCGATTCCGGAGGTGCGTTTCGTCAATGATTTCCAGGCTGCCGCGGCCGGCGTGGCGACGCTGTCCGCGGCCGACGTGAGCGTGCTCAACGCGGGGACCGCGGCGCCGCGCGGCGTACGCGCCATAACGGGGGCCGGTACGGGGCTGGGGCTGGCGTTCATGACGCCCGTCGACGATGGCGGCTGGTGCAATCACGCCACCGAAGGCGGCCATGTCGACTTCGCGCCGACCGGGCCCACGCAGGGGCGGTTGCTGGACATGCTGCGCGCCCGTCACGGCCACGTGTCCTGGGAGCGCGCCCTGTCCGGTTCGGCGCTCGACGAGCTGTATCGCTTCTGCTGCCTCGAACGCGGCCAGGCGCTGCCGGAGACGACCGTGGACGGCGCAGGGCTGAGTGCCCGCGCCGCTGCGGGCGACGCTGCTGCAGGCGCCGCGATCGGCCTGTTCGTCGATCTCTACGGTGCCTGGATCGGCAACGTCGCGCTTCTGTACCAGCCCTTCGGCGGGCTTTACATCGCAGGCGGCGTGGCGGTGCACTGGGCCGATCACATGCGCGGGCCGCGCTTTCTGGCGGCCGCGCTCGACAAGGGACGGATGCGCGGCGTGGTCGAGCGCACACCGATTTATCTGATTACCTGCGCCAGGCTGGGCGTGCAGGGCGCCGTGGAACTGGCGCGGAGCCGGCCGACAAAGCATTCAATTCCAATACTGCAGTGACGAGGAGTGGGACATGACCTTATCGAAGGACGAACAGGCGCGGCTCTACCGCTATTACACCGAACCGAAGATGGTGACGGACCTGACACGCAAGACGCTCGCGCTGGTGCTGGCCGGCGGCGAAGGCTCGCGCCTGAAGGATCTGACCGCGTGGCGCGCGAAGCCCGCCGTGCCCATCGCGGCGTGCTGACGCAGTACAAGTCGCATTCGCTGATCCGGCACCTGCAGCGCGCGTGGGGCTTCATGCGTGCCGAGATCGGCGAGTTCGTGGAAATCCTGCCCGCGCAGCAGCGCACCCACAAGAAGGAGTGGTACCAGGGCACGGCCGACGCATTGTTCCAGAACATCGACATCATGCAGCGGCATCATCCTGAGTACGTACTCGTGCTCGGCGGCGACCACGTCTACACCATGGACTACTCGGAGATGCTGCTGCATCACGTGCAGAGCGGCGCGGATTTCACCGTCGGCGCGATCGAGGTGCCGACCGAAGAGGCGAGCGGTTTCGGCGTGATGTCGGTGGACGAAACCCTGCGCATCACCAAGTTCACCGAGAAACCCAAGCACCCCGACTGCATTCCGGGCAAGCCCGGGATGGCGCTGGCGTCGATGGGCATCTACATCTTCTCCAAGGATTTCCTCTACAAGACGCTGATCGAGGATGCCGGCAAGACGGGCTCCTCGCACGATTTCGGCAAGGACATCATTCCCTCGAACATCGGCGAGGCGCGCGCGATGGCCTATCCCTTCCGTAACGACAAAGGCGGACCGGCCTACTGGCGCGACGTGGGTACCCTGTATTCCTACTGGCAGACCAACATGGAACTGTGTTCGGTCGAGCCGGAGCTCAACCTCTACAACCGCGACTGGCCGATCTGGACCTACCAGCCGCAATACCCGCCCGCCAAGTTCGTGTTCGACGACGAAGGGCGCCGCGGCGAGGCCATCGATTCCCTGATCGCGGGCGGTTGCATCCTGTCCGGCGCGCGCGTCAAGCGCTCGGTTCTGTTCTTTGCCACCACGGTGGAAAGCTACAGCCTCATCAAGGACAGCGTGATCCTGCCCAAGGTCAGCGTCGGCCGGAATTGCCGCATCACGCGCGCGATCATCGACAAGGGCTGCGTGATCGAAGACGGCACGGTGATCGGCGAGAACCTGGAAGAGGACGGAAAACGCTTCCACGTCACCCCCGAAGGCATCGTGCTGGTCACCCTGGCCATGCTCGGCCAAAACCTCTACGCGCGACTACAGAACGACTATGACGGCTAAAACTCCCCAGTCTCCTGCGATCAACGTGGTGCTGTGCTGGCACATGCACCAGCCCTATTACCGCGAAGGCCTCAAAGGCGCGTACCACCTGCCCTGGGTGTACCTGCACGGCATCAAGGACTACAGCGACATGGCCGCGCATCTGGAGCGGCACCCCGCCATGCGGGCGGTGGTGAATTTCGCCCCGGTGCTGCTGGAACAGCTCGACGACTACGCGCTGCAGATGGATGCGCTCCTGAAGCACGGCAAACCGACGCAGGACCACATGCTCAACCTGCTTGCCGGCATCGAACGCATTCCCTCGGATTTCGCCAGCCGGCTGCGCATCGTGCAGGACTGCCAGCGCTGCCATGCGCCGCGCATGATCCATCCCTATCCTGCCTTTCACCGGCTGCTGCGCATGATCGGCGCCACCGACGATGCCGGCGTCGGCAGCGCGGGGCTGGAGGAGCATCTGCGCTACCTGTCGGAGCAGTACTTCCTCGATCTGCTGACCTGGTACCACCTGGCCTGGCTGGGGCATACCCTGCGGCAGCTGCCGCTCGCGCAGCGCCTGATGAAGCAGGAGAAGGATTACTCTGCGGCCGACCGTCACGAACTGCTGCACCTGATGAAGAGCTGCATGGCCGGCTTGATCCCGCGCTACCGGACGCTCGCGGAACGCGGCCAGGTCGAGCTGTCGATGACGCCCTACTGTCATCCCATCGTGCCGCTGCTCAACGATTTTTCGAACATGCGCGATGCGCTGCCCGATGCGCCGGCGCCCGATGCCAGGCACTATCCCGGCGGGGCCGACCGCTCGGTCTGGCATCTGCAGCATGGACTCGAGGTGTTCCAGCGCTACTTCGGCATGAAACCGGCCGGCGTCTGGCTGTCCGAAGGCGGCGTCAGCGAGGATGCGCTGGCGCAGCTCGACGCGATGGGTTTCGCCTGGACCGCGACGGGCGAGGGCGTGTGGCGCGGCAGCTGCGCCAAGTCGGGATGCAGGGAAGAGGACGTGAACACCAAGCGGGGGCTGTTTGCGCCGGCGCAGATCGACGGCCATCAGGCCCGGGTGTTCTTCCGCGACGACGGCCTGTCCGACCTGATCGGCTTCAAGTACAGCGACTGGCACGCCGACGACGCGGCGGGCGATTTCGTGCAGCATCTGGAGAACATCGCCGGCTTCTTCGGCCCGGAAGCCGGCAAGCATGTGGTGTCGATCATTCTCGACGGCGAGAATGCCTGGGAGTACTACCCGGACAACGGCCATCATTTCCTCGATGCCCTGTACGCCGCCCTGACCAGCCGCAAGCTGGTCAAGCCCGGCGTCTTCGCCGAGCAGGCCGCCCGCGCGCCCGCGCGCCCGATGAAGCGGCTCGCCGCCGGCAGCTGGGTGTACGGCAGTTTCTCGACCTGGATCGGTTCCGAGGACAAGAACCGCGGCTGGGATTATCTGGTCGCGGCCAAGACCGCCTACGACAAGGCGGCCGCCTCGGGCAAGCTCGGTGCCGAGCAGTTGGATCTCGCCGTCCACCAGCTCGCCGTGTGCGAAGGATCGGACTGGTTCTGGTGGTTCGGCGACTACAACCCCGCCGGCAGCGTTTCCGACTTCGAGCAGCTTTACCGCACGCAATTGCGCGAGCTGTATCGCCTGATCGGCGTCGCGCCGCCGGCGCTCCTCGACGTTCCGCTGTCGCACGGCGGCGGCTGGGCCGAGAACGCCGGCACCATGCGGCGCAACGCCTGATGAACGATCGGCCTTCCTGAGCGAAACCAGATGGATTTCACGACGCGCCGTGCCGGCATTCTGCTGCACCCGACCTCGCTGCCTGCCGGTACGCTGGCCGATGCCCCGCGCTGGCTGGAATTCCTGCAGGCCGCCGGGATCGGCGTGTGGCAGATGCTGCCCCTCGGCTTGCCGCTGGTGGGTCTGTCGCCATATCAGTGTGCGTCTGCATTCGCGGCGAACACGGCGCTGTTTCCGCCGCACGAGCCCGACATGCGGGGCTTTGCCGACTGGTGCGCGCGCCAGCAGCACTGGCTCGACGATTTCGCACGCTTCATGGTCATCAAGGCGCAGCAGGGCGGCGCTTCCTGGACCGACTGGCCGACGCCGCTGCGCGATCGCGACGCCGCGGCGCTCGTCGCCTTCGACGCGGCGCATGCCGATGCGCTGCACGTGGTGAAGACGGCGCAGTACGCGGCCGCCGCGCAGTGGCAGACGGTGCGCGCGGATGCAGCGGCACGCGGCGTCCGGCTCTTCGGCGACATGCCCATCTTCGTTGCGCACGACAGCGCCGACGTGTGGTCGCGTCGCGACCTGTTCCTGCTCGACGCGACGGGGCATCCCGTCGTGGTTGCCGGCGTGCCGCCGGATTATTTCTCCGCAACCGGGCAGCGCTGGGGCAACCCGCATTACAACTGGGCGGCGATGCAGGCCGACGGTTTCGCCTGGTGGCGTGCGCGTCTGGCCGCGCATTTCGAGTGGTTCGACCTGGTACGCATCGATCATTTCCGCGGCCTGGCGGCGGCGTGGTCGATCCCCGCCGCCGAGCCCACGGCGATCCATGGCGAGTAGGTGGCGGCGCCCGGCGAGGCGCTGCTGCAGGCCATCGTCGATGCGCTCGGCCGGCTTCCGCTGGTGGCGGAAGACCTCGGCATCATCACGCCCGACGTCGTCGCCCTGCGCCACAAATTTGGCCTGCCGGGCATGGCTGTGCTGCAATTCGCCTTCGACGACCACGCCGACAATCCGCACAAGCCGCACAACGTGACGCCGGACACCGTGTACTACACGGGCACCCACGACAACGACACGACCATCGGCTGGTGGGATGCCCTGCCGGAAGACGCGCGTCGGAAGGCGATGCAGCAGCTCGCTGTGAGCGACCCCGAGAAAATGCTGGAGGCGATGGTCGCCACCGTGCTGGAGAGTCCGGCTGCGCTGGCCGTATTGCCCATGCAGGACTTGCTGGAACTGGGCAGCGCGGCCCGCATGAACACGCCGGGTACCGAGTCCGGAAACTGGACTTGGCGCTTCGATTGGGCCGGGCTTCCGGCCGATCTGGCACCCCGTTTGCTAAAAAAATTACAGAAAGCCCATCGATGCGAGACGCCCCATCCGTGAATGCCCCCCTGAAATCGCCCGCTGCGGGCGGTCTGCCCGCGATCAGCGCGCCCATCATGCGCGTGCAGACCGGCACGCACCACGATCCCTTCGAGGTGCTGGGCGTGCATTCCCAGGCCGACGGCACGACGGTGGTGCGCGTGTTCATGCCGCAGGCCGAAGCGGTCGAACTGGCTGGCGAGCGCATGGCGCGGGTCGCCGGCACCGACTGTTTCGAACGCGTGCTGCCCGTCGGCGCTGCGCCCGATCTCCACCCGCAGGTGAAATGGCAGGACAAGCGTGCGGGCGAGTGGCATGTCGACTGCAGTCCGTATACCTTCGGCGAACAGATCGGCGAAGTCGACCTGCATCTGTTCGGCGAAGGGCGGCATTTCCAGATATGGAAAGTGCTCGGCGCACATGTCCGCACCATCGACGGCATTGCCGGCTGCCTGTTCGCCGTGTGGGCGCCGGCCGCGCAGCGCGTCAGCGTGGTCGGCGACTTCAACGACTGGGACGGCCGCCGCCATCCCATGCGCTGCCGCGGCGCGTCCGGCATCTGGGAGTTGTTCGTGCCCGGCCTCGCGGAACGCGCGGCCTACAAGTTCGAGATTCTCGGCGGCCACGGCCAGCTGGCGAAGAAGACCGATCCCTACGCACGCCAGATGTTCCTGCGCCCAGAGACCACCAGCCGGGTCGTCGGCGAAAGCGGCCACGCATGGCAGGACGGCGACTGGATCGCCGCCCGCGCGGATTTCGACTGGCAGCACCGGCCGATCAGCGTCTACGAAGTGCACGCCGGTTCCTGGCGGCGGCACCCGGACGGCAGCTTCTATTCCTGGGCCGAGCTTGCCGACGAACTGATCCCCTACGTACGCGACCTCGGCTACACCCACATCGAGTTGTTGCCGGTGGCCGAGCATCCGCTCGATGCCTCCTGGGGTTACCAGATTTCGGGCTACTACGCGCCGACCGCCCGTTTCGGCACCCCCGACGATTTCCGCGCTTTCGTCGACGCCTGCCATCTGGCGGGCATCGGCGTGCTGCTCGACTGGGTGCCGGCGCATTTCCCGCGCGACGACTGGGCGCTGGCGCGTTTCACCGGGGACGCGGTGTACGAGCATGCGGACCCGCGCCGCGGCGAGCATCAGGACTGGGGTACGCTGATCTTCAATTTCGGGCGCAACGAGGTGCGCAATTTCCTCATCGCCAACGCGCTCTACTGGATCGAGGAATTCCATATCGACGGACTGCGCGTCGATGCGGTCGCGTCCATGCTCTATCTCGACTATTCGCGGCGCGAGGGCGAATGGCTGCCCAACCAGTACGGCGGACGCGAGAACATCGAGGCCATCCATTTCCTGCGCGAAATGAACACCGCGGTGCATGGACGTTTTCCCGGCGTGCTCACGATCGCGGAGGAGTCGACCGCCTGGCCGGCAGTTTCGCGTCCGGTCGAGCTCGGCGGACTGGGCTTCTCGATGAAATGGAACATGGGCTGGATGAACGACAGTCTGTCCTACATCGAGAAGGACCCGGTCTACCGCAAGTATCAGCACAATCAGCTGACCTTCAGCCAGATGTATGCATGGACGGAGAATTTCGTGCTGCCCTTGTCGCACGACGAGGTCGTGCACATGAAGAAAAGCCTCCTGGACAAGATGCCGGGCGACGTCTGGCAGCGCTTTGCCAACCTGCGCGCGTTCCTCGCCTGGCAGTATGCGCATCCCGGCAAGAAACTGCTGTTCATGGGCGGCGAATTCGGCCAGTGGAACGAATGGAAGGAGGCCGGCCAGCTCGACTGGACGCTCACGACCTTCCCCGCGCACGACAGCATCCGCGCGCTGGTGCGCGACCTGAATCGCCTGTATGTGAACGAGGCCGCGTTGCACGACTTCGATTTCGATCCGCGCGGATTCCGCTGGGTCGACTGCCACGATGCGGATCAGTCGATACTGAGCTTCGTGCGGTACGGCAAGGAGGGCACGCCGCCCGTCGTCGTACTGTTCAACTTCACTCCGGTGCCGCGCCAGGGGTATCGCATCGGGGTACCGCTCGATACCGCCTGGTGCGAGATCCTGAATACCGATTCCATGTACTACGGCGGCAGCAATCTCGGCAACGGCAAGCCGCTGCCTGCCGAGCCCGTGCCATGGATGGATTTCGACCAGTCGATTACGGTGGCGCTCCCCCCGCTGGGCGCGATTTTCCTGAAACCCTGCTGATAACAAAGACACACGAAGAACAATGAAACGCGGAGCGATGAAAATTCTGTTCGTGGCTAGCGAAGCCTATCCGCTGGTGAAGACCGGCGGTCTGGGCGACGTGGTCTATAGCCTGCCGCATGCCTTGCGCGGGCGCGGCGCCGACGTGCGGTTGCTGTTGCCCGGTTACCGCGCGCTGCTGCGCCAGCTGGATCAGGTACGCATCCTGGGCTGGCTGGACGTGCGCGGTGCGGAAGGCATCGTCAGTGCGCGCATCCTGGAAACGCGCCATCCGGATTTCACCTTTCCGCTGTGGCTGGTCGATTGCCCGCCGCTGTTCGACCGGCCGGGCAACCCCTACGTCAATGCCAGCGGCCAGGACTGGCCGGACAACGCCGAGCGTTTCGCCGTGTTCGCCCGCGTTGCGGCCCTGCTCGGACAGGATGCGCTGGAACTCGGCTGGCAGCCCGAGGTGGTACATGCCCACGACTGGCAGACCGGGTTGGTCGCCGCCTTCCTCGCCGATCATCCGGTACGTCCGAAGACCGTCTTCACCATCCACAACCTGGCCTACGGCGGCTATTTTTCGCACAGCGATTTCGTCCGCCTGCAGCTGCCCAGCCACTGGTGGTCGCCGGAAGGCATCGAATTCCACGGCGGGTTTTCCATGCTCAAGGCAGGCATCGTCTATGCGGACGCCGTCACCACGGTGAGTCCGACCTACGCTGCCGAAATCTGCACGCCCGAATACGGCTACGGTCTCGACGGTCTGCTGCAGTCGCGCCAGTACAAGTTGCACGGCATTCTGAACGGCATCGATACGTCGATCTGGAATCCGTCGACCGACCCGCATCTGCCTGCGCACTATTCCATGAGCCGCATCAACCCCGGCAAACGCAGAAACAAGCAGGCCCTGCTCGAGCGTTTCATGCCCGTGGTCGACGAAGAGGCTGCGCATGCGCCGCTGTTCGGCCTGGTCGGGCGCCTGGTCGAGCAGAAAGGGATCGACTGGGTGCTCGCCGCGATGCCCGTGATCCTTTCGGAGACGAACGCACGTTTCGTCATGCTGGGGAGCGGACAGGCGATCTACGAACAACGGCTCACGCGCCTGGCCAAACAGCACCCGGGACGCGTGTTCGTCGAGATCGGCTACGACGAACCGCTGGCCCATCTCATCGAGGCCGGTGCCGACTTTTTCCTCATGCCCTCGCGCTTCGAGCCGTGCGGCCTCAACCAGATGTACAGCCTGCGCTACGGCACGCCGCCGATCGTGTTCAAGACCGGCGGCCTGGCCGACACCGTGGTCGACACCACCGAAGCCACGCTTGCCACCGCCACGGCGAACGGCTTCGTATTCGACAGCCCGGATGTGGCGTCTTTTCTCGATGCCATGCGCCGCGCGCTGGCCCTGTTCGGCCAGTCCGCCACCTGGCGCCGCATCCAGCAGGCGGGGATGGGCCGCTCGTTCGACTGGCACGACAGCGCAGGCCACTACCTCTCCCTGTATTCGATGTAACGCATCGCCGATTTCGACCTGAAGGAGTTCCACCATGCCGCCCAGAAAAACCGCCAAGCCCTGCAATCCGACGCTGACGCAGTTGTCCGGCGATGCCAAGACCGTCACCCAGGACTTCGAGCGCTATCAGTTCTATCACCTGGGCCGGTTCCAGGGCTGTCCGCCGGTGTACACCTACCAGGCGCTGGCGTGGACGCTGCGCGACCGC
>JADHED010003215.1_pt1 | contig 10145 bp, 9 predicted proteins | sample 8952041 | NCBI WGS metagenome assembly JADHED01 (sample SAMN16124423, study PRJNA663239) | bioreactor sludge metagenome | isolation source: sludge (control) | place: India:Bengaluru | collected 2018-09-08
TCACGCCGAACAGAGAGTCGCAGTGACAGGTCAGCTTTCCTTTGACATAAGACATGAGATGTGGGAGCGGACGTCGATGGCCTTCATCACCATGCCGTAGGGGCAGAGTCTGCACCAGGCTCGACATCATTGCGACGCCCCCCAAAGAGGCTGCGATTGGAGACAGCAGACGCAACAGTGTTGTTACTCTAATAGCGCTCAATTTGCCACAGTGCTTCGTGATCTATGCCACATCGCATGCGCGTCGATGCGCACCAGCATTGCAGCCTGCAGCGCATCTACCCGCGCCTGTGTTTCTGCCAGGCGAGCCTGCCGCAGACTGCGCAGGGACAGCAGGTATTCGCCGAGCGAAGCTTCGCCCAGTTCCCACGCCCGGCGCGTGCGGGTGTTGGATGCGGTCTGTGCGGCCAGCGCCTGCTGGTGCGACTGCCACTGTGCACGTTTACTTTGCGCGGCTTGGACGGCAAGCCATGCACCTTGCTCTATGGCGCGCCGCACATCGGCCGCCTCGGCTTCGGCGGCTGCGGCATTGGCGCTCTCCGTGGCGGCCCGGGCACTGCGGTAGTCCATGCCGAAGGGAACGGAAAGCACTAACCCCACGACGCGTTCGGTGCCGCCACGATCGGACAGGACGCGCACGCCCACGGTAGGGTCTGGCGTACGTTCGGCGCGCGTGCGTTCGGCCACTTTCAACAGGCGCGTAGTTTCGCCGTTGGCCATCGCGATCTCGGCGCTTTCCTGGACGATGCGCGCCTGCCAGGCCTGCGGGCTGTCGGGCAACTCTTGAGGCTCGGGCAATGCCGCCGCAGCGAGGGGCACGGTGATTTCCGGGAACCCCAGGGCCAAGGCCTGCCGGGCCGCCAGCGCCGCGTCGCGCGCCATCAGGGTCTGCGCGGCCTGGGTTGCGAGCTCGGCGTCCAGCACGTCCATCTCGCGCCGTGCTGCATCGCCCAGGGCCACGCGGCGGACCAGGACGTCGCGTTCGCGAGAGAGTAGTTGATCCTGCGCCGCGGTCTCTTCGGCCACGGCGCTGCTGCGCAGCCAGCCCATCCAGGCATCGAGCAGGCGGCGGGCCACTTGGTGTTCGGCATCTTCCAGACGCAGGTCGGCCACGCTGCGGGTGCTACTGCCGATCTCCCGGTCCAGCCGGGCCTTGTCGGGCAAACGGATCGTGCGGCTGATGCCCAGTTCCCATTCGTTGTAGCTGCGCTGCTCGTTGGGGACATAGCGGCGCTGGAAGCCCGAATTGGCCTGGAATTCATGGCTGCCTACATCCAGGGCATGCTGGGTAGCTGCGGCAGCCCGCACGCGCTCGGCCGCCGCGCGCACGGCGGGCTGCGACTGCAGGGCTGCGTGGACTTGGGCCGACGAGGGGAGCCAACCAGGCGCAGGTTCCTGTGCCAGCGTAAACCAGGGAATGCAGGCCAGCGCCGCTGCCGCACAAGGAAAGAGAAACTTCATACCAGCCGCCCCATCGCCATGACAGGCTCCATCCACCAGCGCACGTCGTTGGATGCGATGCGCTGGCGCAGTGCGGCCAGAAGACTGTCTACACGCTCGCGCTCGATCACGACCCACAGCACACGCCGATCAATGCGGCCACGTACCTGCTCGCGGATGGATGCGTGCGTGAAGTCGCTGCTGTGCCCCTCGGCGTGCAGCAGGGTAAAGCCAGGCAGCGTGATGTCGGTCATCAGGGTGCCCGTCACGGCGTCTTCCAGCGCTGGGGGGAACACCAGGTTCAGTCGTATCCATTCAGCGCCTTGCTCGTCATGTGGCGCATTCATTTCCGTGTTCATGCAGTCCCTCCTTTCATCGTTTGACCGAAGCGCCGGTACAACACCGGTAGCAGCACCAGCGTGAGCGCGGTGGAACTGACCAGCCCACCGATCACCACGATGGCCAGCGGGCGCTGGATCTCCGAGCCCGGTCCGGTGGACAGCAGCAGGGGCACCAGGCCAAAGGCAGTGATGGAGGCGGTCATCAACACCGGGCGCAGGCGGCGCAGCGAGCCTTCGCGCACCACCTGATCCATGGGCAAGCCCAGCGCGTGCAAATGGTTGAAGTGTGTGACCAGCACCAGCCCGTTGAGCACGGCAATGCCCAGAAGGGCAATGAAGCCCACCGATGCGGGCACCGACAGGTATTGCCCCGACATCCATAGCGCGGCCATGCCACCGACCAGAGCGAAAGGCACGTTGCCCAGGATCAGCACGGCTTGGCGCGTGGAGCCGAAGGTCATGAACAGCACGAAGAAGATCAGCGCCAACGAGACCGGCACCACCAGACCCAGCCGGGCAGCGGCGCGCTGCTGGTTCTCGAACTGGCCGCCCCATTCCAGCCGGTAGCCTGCGGGCAGGGAGACATCGCGCGCCACGACAGCTCGGGCCTCATCCACGAAGCCCACCAGATCACGCCCGCTCACCATGGACTGGATCAGCGCGAAGCGCGAGCCACTCTCGCGCCGCACCAGCACCGGGCCTTGGGTGGTGGTGATGGCTGCCAGCGACGTGAGGGGGATGTCGCCAGAGCCGGCTGCGCCGCTGCGGGCCAACCGCAAGTCCTTGAATCGCTCGGCGGAACCGCGTAGCGGCGCATCGCCCCGCACCACGATGGGCGTGCGCCGGTTGGCCTCGATCACCATGCCCGCAGGAACGCCTTCGAGTTGCGCACGCAACTCGTCCTGCACGGCTGCCACCGCCAGGCCCGCGCGGCCGCTGGCCTGAGCGTCCACCTTCACTTGCAGGTACTCGACATGGTCGCTGGCCTGCGTCAGCACGTCGCGTGCGCCGGGGACTTTCTCGACGCTGGCGGCGATGCGCACGGCCAGTTCGCCCAAGGTGTTCAGGTCCGGGCCGAAGAGCTTGATGGCCACGTCGCCACGGCTGCCGGTGAGCATTTCGGAGACGCGCATCTCGATGGGCTGGGTGAAACCGAAATCCAGGCCGGGGAAGGCTGCCATCACCTTACGGATTTCTTCGCCCAGCGCTTCCTTGTCCATGCGCCATGTCTTGCGGTCGCCAAGCTGCATGAACATGTCGGTTTCGTTCAATCCCATGGGGTCGAGCCCTAGTTCGTCCGAGCCAACGCGGGCGATGCTGTGCTGGACTTCGGGGACTTTTTCCAGGATGGCTTTCTGCACCGCCAGGTCGATGTCGCGCGAGCGGTTCAACCCGATAGAGGGCGGCTTTTGCAATTGCAGCAGGATGTCGCCCTCATCCATCGTCGGCATGAAAGCCTTGCCGGTACCCAGGTAGGCCAACACACCCAACACCAGGGCAGCCAGCGCCATGGCTGTGGCTCGCAGTGGATGGGCCAGCGCTGCATCCAGCATCGGGCGATACAGGCGCAACGCGCCGCGCATCACCCAGGGCTCGCGATGCGCATGCTCCTCGAGCAGTAGCGATGACAGCACGGGCACCAACGTCAGCGACAACAGCAACGAGACACCCAACGCGAACACGATGGTCAGCGCCACGGGCGCGAACAACTTGCCTTCCAGCCCCTGCAAGGCCAGCAGCGGCACGAAGGTCAGACAGATGATGAGGATGCCCGAGGCCACGGGCAAGGCCACCTCGCGCGCGGCAGCGAAAACGCGGTGCAAGCGTGGTAGTTGCGCCCCGTCGGCGTGCGGGTCGAGACGGCTTACGGCGTTCTCCACTACCACCACCGCCGCATCGACCAGCATGCCGATGGCGATGGCCAGCCCGCCCAGGCTCATCAAGTTGGCGCTCATGCCCGCAACACGCATCAGCAGGAAGGTGCCCAGCGCGGCCAACGGCACCATCAGCGCCACGACCAGCGCCGCGCGCAACTCGCCCAGAAAAAGCAGCAGCAGCACGACAACCAGCACTGTCGCTTCGAGCAATGCGCTTTCCACCGTGCCCACCGCGCGCTGGATGAGCGTACTGCGGTCGTAGAAGGGCACTACCTTCACGCCCGGCGGCAGGCTAGGCGCGAGCTCATCCAGGCGTGCGCGGATCGCCTTCACCAGCGTAGACGCATCAGCGCCGCGCAGCGCCACGACAATGCCTTCCACCGCCTCGCCCTGGCCGTCGCGGCTGACGGCGCCGTAGCGGGTCAGCCCCTCCATGCGCACGGCGGCCACATCACCCACACGCACAGCGGGTGCGCCGGCCGTGGCGGCACGCAGCACGATGCGCGATACATCCTCCGCGCTGCGGATCGCACCTTCCGAGCGCACGATCAGCGTGTTCTCCCCCGCATCCAAGCGGCCCGCGCCGTCGTTGCGATTGTTGCGGCTAACGGCCGTTACCACGTCGGCAAAGCTCATCCCGGCGGCAGACAGGCGCGCACGATCGGGTACCACGGCAAAACTGGCGGCCTCGCCGCCCAGCACGTTGATGTCGGCCACACCGGGCAGCGTGCGCAAGGCGGGGCGCAACGTCCAGTCCAGCAGGGTGCGCCGCTCGCTCAATGACAGCGAGCCGCCTTCGATGGTGAACATGAACACGTCCGACAGCGGCGTGGAAATCGGCGCCAGCCCGCCGCCCACGCCCTCGGGCAGGCTGCCCGCGACGGCGGCATAGCGCTCGGCCACCTGCTGGCGGGCCCAGTAGATGTCGCTGCCCTCGGCAAAGTCCAGCGTGATGTCAGCGATAGCGTACTTGGCCGTGGAGCGCAGCATCACGCCGCGCGGCACGCCCAACAGCTCCATCTCCAGCGGCGCGATGACACGCGATTCGACCTCTTCGGGCGTCATGCCTGGCGCCTTGAGGATCAGCTTGACCTGTGTGGGCGAGATGTCCGGGTAGGCGTCAATCGGCAATTGCAGGAACGAGGCCACGCCTGCGCCCGCGAGGGCGAGCACGGCCAGCAGCACCAGCAGACGCTGACGCAGGGAAAATTCAATGAGGCGAGAGAGCATTCCCGGCCCCTCACTGCAGCGGCAGCATGGACTTGAGCAGCGCCGTGCCACGCGTGACAACCTGCTCACCGGCCGTCAGTGCGGTGGAACCATCCTTGGAGTCGGGCACCACCACGCTGATGGACTCGTCCCCGCCCAGCAATTGCACAGCCACGGCGCGCAAGCGCATCGCACCTTTCTCACCGCCCACCGCATCGCTCGCCGCATACAGAACATGCCCTTTCCCAGCAGGCAGCAATGCCGACGGCGGCACGGCCAGTGCGCCCGCTGGCACGGGCAGCAGCAGGCTCACGCTGAACTGCTGACCCACGGCGAGCGCGGTCTGCCCCTCGATGCTGGCACGCACGCGCAGGCTCTGGCTGGCGGGGTCGGCATCAGCACCCACTGCCACCACCTTGGCCACGCTGCCATCGGGCAGGCCTACGGGCAGGCCGGGCTTGATGGCACTGCGCAGCCGCAGCGGCGCTGTGAAGTTCACATCCATATGCCCCGCCTCGGCTACTACGAAGGCGGCTTCCAGCGCAGCCACCGATTGCCCGGGCATCAGGTGCCTCCGCACCACCTGGCCCGCCATCGGCGCCAGCAGTTCGTACTCGCCCGCCTGCCCGCCTGCCACCGGGCGCAGTTGCGCCAGCGCGCCCGTGGCCTGGCGCAGCGTGCTCTGCGCGGCCTGGGTGCGCGCCTGCGACTGTTCGTTGCGTGCGGCGGGGATGATGCCCTCGGCCAGCAAGACCGTATCGCGCTGGGCTTGTAGCGCGGCTGCCGTGGCTTCGCTGCGCGCGCGGGACAATTCGCCCTGAGCGACCAGCACATCGCGGCTCTGGATGCGCGCCAAGGGCTGCCCTTGCCGAACAAAAGCCCCTTCATCGACCAGGATGCGCGTGACCACGCCCGCGTAGGGTGCGCTGACCTGCGCGCTGGCGGCCAGCGGCGCGGCGGCTTGCGCGGGCAAGCCAGGCACAGGCAACTGCGTGGCGATGTCCGCCACCGCCGTGGCCACCCCGAGCGCGCGCAGTTGCGCTACCCCCAATGTGATGTGTCCGTCAGCGGCGGGGATCATGGCAGGCGCCTGTGCCGCCGATTCCTTCGCGGGGCGTGAGAGCCCCCACCAGCCTGCGCCCGCCGCTACCGCCACGATCACAACGGCGGCTGCAACGCGTGAGAGGGCGGAGTGTTGATTTTTTTTCTGCGGCGCGCCTTCTGGTGGCGTTGCACTGGGAGACATACCAAGCATGCGGTTAGATGTGCTGTGATGGCAATCCGCCGCATGCTGGCCGCCCAAGCTTTGGGCAAGCTTTGGTCGAATGAAAAAATTCAATAGTGACGCGAGAACGCCGCAATACGCACACAAGGCGCGGCATCGTCAGTATCGTTTCGCGTGCGTCGATCGAATCTACGTGCCGGAGAAAGTGATTGATATTCAGGAACTCTAGAGACCGCTATGGCAATTTCGTCGTTGCCTTGCATTGGCTGATGCTGGTGCTTCTCGCTGCTGTTTATGCCAGCATGGAACTGCGCGGCTTTGCGCCCAAAGGCAGCGAACTGCGCGCGAATATGAAATCCCTGCATTTCCTGCTGGGGCTGTCCGTCCTGGCATTGGTGGCGGTCCGGCTGTGCGTGCGCTGGGTGGCAGGCGCTGCGCCGGCCATCGAGCCGCCCATGGGCCGGTGGCCGGCCCTGATGGCACGGCTCATGCATGCCGCGCTGTACGCGCTGATGATTGCCGCACCACTGCTGAGTTGGCTAGCGCTGAGCACGGCGGCCAAGCCGGTAACCCTGTTCGGCTTTGCGCTACCCATGCTGACGAGCGCGAACGAAGCGCTCGCTCATCCCTTGAAGGATCTGCACGAAGCACTGGCCACGGCGGGCTATGCGTTGATTGGATTGCATGCGGCGGCGGCACTGCTGCACCACTATGTCGTCCACGACAACACACTTGTGCGCATGCTGCCGAGGCGCGGCTCCCGATAAGCAATCCGAGAAACAGAGAATTCCAATGAAGTTCTTGCACCGCGAACGCCACCGCACGGAACACATCGGCTGGCTGCGCGCCGCCGTCCTGGGCGCCAACGACGGGATCATTTCCACCGCCAGCCTGGTGGTCGGTGTTGCAGCGGCGCAGGCCAGCCACGCCAGCATCATGACGACCGCAGTAGCCGGGCTGGTCGCCGGCGCCATGTCCATGGCGGCTGGAGAATACGTGTCGGTCTTTTCTCAAGCGGACACGGAGAAAGCGGATCTGGCGCGGGAACATCGCGAGTTGACGGAAAACCCCGAAGCCGAGCATCGGGAACTGACAGCCATCTACACCCGGCGGGGGATTGCGCCTGCGCTGGCCAGCGAGGTCGCAACTCAACTGATGGCCCACGATGCGCTGGGCGCGCATGCCCGCGATGAACTGGGTATCTCGGAGGCGCTCAGCGCCAAGCCCTTGCAGGCAGCGCTGGCCTCCGCTGCCAGCTTTGCCGTGGGAGCGGCGCTGCCGCTGGCTGTGGTGATGCTGGCGCCTGGGCCCTCGCTGCTCGCTTGGACGGTAGCCACGGCCATCTTTTTCCTGGCTCTACTGGGTGTCCTGGCCGCCAGGATAGGTGGCGCTCCCGTGCTCAAAAGCGCCTCCCGGGTGGCGCTGTGGGGCACCCTGGCGATGGCGATCACGGCGGGTGTCGGCGCGATGTTTGGTGCAGCGCCGTAGATTTACACCAGAGCGACCCAGGGCCCCAGCCGGGCGGTCAGCCTGCCCCCCTGCAGGCTGAAGCGCAGTGGCAGATCAATGGCCCGCGCCAGGGCGAACGCCAGGGCCAGCCCCAGCCCTGCATGGTGTGCCGTGCCGCCTTCGGAAGACTTGCGCCAAAAGCGGTGGCCGAGGTGTTCCAGGTCGCCTTCACGAAGATCGGGTGCGGCATTGTCGATGGAAAGAAGCCAGCCCGCATCACCGCGCTCCAGGCGGCAGGTGATGGCATCGCCGTCAGGTGCGTACTCCAAGGCATTGCGCAGCAGGTTGGAGAGGATCCGCTCGATCACGCCCAGATCGCCCCGCACCCAGGCCGATGGCGGCAGATCGGCTTGCACGGTCAGCCTGCGGCGCGCCTGCATTCCCTCCAAAGCCGCCATCAGTTCGCGCACCAACCCAGCCACATCGAGAGGATCAGGCGCTTGTGTATGCTGTCCGGATTCGAGCCGAGCCAGCAGCAGCAAGGTATCCACGCTGCGTTGCATGCGTGCAGTGGCGTCCACGGCAGCGCGCAGGCTGTGCTGGGCCAGGATGGGGTCGTCCGCACTCAGCGCGCTTTCGGCGCTGGTGCGGATTTCCGCCAAAGGAGTGCGCAGCTCGTGCGCCACGTCGCGCGAGAACTGGCGCTCGCGCTCGATGGCGGTGTACAGGTGGCGCAGGCCCAGGTTGAAGGCATCGGCAAAGGGCTTGAGCTCACGAGGCAAGTCGCCGCCCAGGGGCTGCATGCGCTGGTCTGCATTCAGGCGGGCCGCCGCGGCGCCTGTGCGACGCAGCACCACGATGACGCGCTGTACCAGGAGCAGCGCCGATCCCGTTGCCAGCAGGGTTGCCAACGCGATGCCGACGAGCAACGCAAAGTGGACGCGCCGTTCGGTCCGGTCCCATCCTTCGCGCTCCGTTGCCACCACCAGCAGCCGGTTCTGGCTGCCATGCAATGCCACATGGGTGGCGAGCGCACGGCCTGCGTGACCATCGGGCAGCATCACATCGTAATAGCGGGGCGTGCCTTGCGCCGCCAGTCCCACCGGAAGTACAGCGCCAGCGCTGCTGGGCGACCGCAACACGGCCTGGCCGTTGTCTTCGTTGAAAACAGTGAAGAACTCGGTGTGCCCGCGCGGCTCATATTCGGGCATCAGGCGTTCGAGCCGCTGTGGATCAGGCTCTTGCAGTGCGCGCCCTACGGCAGCGGCACGCTGCGAAAGCGTGAGATCCATTTGCTGGTAAATCGCTCGGTCGATCAAACGATCCAGCACCGGGAATACGGCGGCGAAGGTACCGCCTATGCACAAGATCAGACCAACAGCCAGACGCCGGTGCAGTGACCAGGCGGTATCGTTGGAGGGGGCAGAAGGTGGGTGCATGCTTTACATCAGCACGTAACCAAAGCCCCGCCGGGTCACGATCAGCTCGCCCAGACCGCATTGGGCCAGCTTGGTGCGCAGGGTACTGACGATAACCTCCACCACCTTGTCCGACGCGTCGCTGCTGCTGTCGTACAGATGTTCAAAAATTTGTGTGCGTGACAACACCGCTCCCTGCCTGCGCAGCAGCAGTTCCAGGCATCCGTATTCCTTGGGCGTGAGTTTCAGGTCATCGCCGCGCCAGCGCGCCGTACGCGAGCTCGGGTCGACGGCCAGTTCGCCATGACGCAAAACAGGTGTGTCGCGTTGCGCCGGGCGTCTCACCAGGGCACGCAGTCGGGCTAGCAGCTCCGCCAGTTCAAAGGGCTTGGTCAGATAGTCATCGGCGCCCGCGTCCAGAGCACGCACCCGGTCGTCGAGTTGCTCCCGCGCTGACAGCACCAACACAGGGGCCGCTCCGGCATCGCTGCCCAATGCCTGCAATACTCCAAAGCCATCCACACGAGGCAGCATCAAGTCCAGAATGATCGCGTCGTAGCGGTAGCTTTTGAGAAACTGCAGCGCAGCCTGACCGTCCGCTGCAATATCGCAAGCGTAGCCCTCAATTCTGAGACTGCGATTCAAGGCCTCAGACAGCGTCTCTGAATCTTCAACAATCAAGATGCGCATCTATCTAATTCTCACGACCAGAGCAATCCTAGAATCCGAAAAATAAGTCATTCTGACGCACCAACCTTTGGCCAGGCTTTTGACTCGAGCAGCCAATTAATGGGAGCCGTCCAAGCAGTCCTGTAACCACGTCCTCGAAGGCGACGGCGCGGTCATCATGGATATGGAACATATCGACGGCCTCAAGTGGATTCCGCTGAATGACGATGACGGCGGCACGAAATGGAACCGTGATGGATCCGAGGCTGGATATCGCATGGTGGCTTTGAGCGGGGAGCGCTCCAAGTCCCAAGAGTACGAGCATGGGAAGGATTAGGCCCCGCAGGCGCGCGGGAAGGCCGAGCGTCGCGGTCCAGCGCTTGATCTCTTCGTTCATCAACGTACTCATGGTGTCTTCCTCTCGACGGTAACACCTGAGCAGGTTTTCACTGGGTCAATACACGCCTACGCCCAGGCCCTGGCCGTGCGGGCCCTGCGCGTGGCGCGGGGCGAGGCG
>JADHED010003218.1_pt1 | contig 10142 bp, 8 predicted proteins | sample 8952041 | NCBI WGS metagenome assembly JADHED01 (sample SAMN16124423, study PRJNA663239) | bioreactor sludge metagenome | isolation source: sludge (control) | place: India:Bengaluru | collected 2018-09-08
CCATAAACTCTATTTAAATTATTTAAGTTAGAAGTTAATCCTGTTAATTCTTCATTGAATTTTTCAGACTGCTCTGCAGATTTTTGGATATCTTCTACATATTTTTTGCTATACTCTGCTTGTTGTTTACCATGGTCTAATTGCAAAGCATATAGAGCATTCATACTTTCTAGATGACTAGCTGCAAGAGTTAGTTGGTCGTTATATTTAGAAGTAGCAGCAGAAACATCTACAGTACTATTAATTTGATCTACAGAAGCAGAGAATTTATCAATACCTGCTTTTAATCTTTCGAATAAAGAAACGTCTAATTTTGCATCTTCTAACATTTTGTCTAGTTTGTCAGAAAGTGTTGCATCTAATACAGAAGTTTCAACATTAGTAGCGATTTTTCTTGGCTTTGGCTGTGCATTTTCATCTAATAATTCTGGGTAAACATTTTCCCATGCATAATGAGATTCTTCTTTAGGTGCATCAAAAGCAAATATTAAGAAGATTATTGCTTCTGTTACTAACCCTACTGCTAATACTACAGTACCAGTTAAAGGACCAATATGCCAGTGATTTAACTTGAATAGTGCTCCTAAAATTACAATAGATGCACCGAATGAATATACAAAATTTAAAATTGAATCTTTAGTACCAAATACTCTTTTTAACATGTCTCCGAATTTTTTAATTATAGTCTTATTTTTACTTAACCAAGTTTTTTTATTTGCTAGAAGTTCTTAGTCTAGCTGAGCCTGCTGGCACATCTTGAATTGTTCTAAAACCAATATAACTTCTCGCTGAATCTTTTCTTTCCCAATCTCTATATCCAGTCATTAATACGTAACCAACGTCTTTCCAAGAACCACCTCTAACAGATTTTCTAGGTTCTCTGTAAGCTTGATTAGACAAATAAGGATTTAAAGTAGATGAAAATTGATAGGTAGAATTGCTGTATGGAGATTCTGTCCATTCTGCAACATTTCCTGCCATATTATACAATCCAAAACCATTTTTATGAAAGGTTTTCACTGGAGCTGTGTATGGATAAGTTCCTTTTTTCTCGTCTTCTATATAATTACCTCTTTTTGGTTTGAAATTTGCCAAGTAACAACCTCTATCATCTGTTAAATAAGGACCACCCCAAGGATAAGTAGCATTTTCCATACCTCCTCTAGCTGCATATTCCCACTCAGATTCTGTAGGCAATCTAAATTTCATAGGATTATCTCCTCTTTTTTTGCCACCTTTTACGTAATCTCTTTTAGCTTTAGTCTTATAGTCACAAAAAGCTCTTGCTTGATCCCAAGTTACCCCAACAACAGGATAATCTTTATAAGCTCTATGCCAAAAATATCTATCAAATAATGGTTCGTTATAAGCATAATTAAAGTCTTTAACCCACACTGTTGTATCAGGATAAACTGCTATACTTTCTTTTTTAAGATATTGAACACCTCTATTTTTATCTTTTACCGCAGATGCAATATCTTCCCATTGATAAGAATACTTCAACTTATCTGTATCTATCAATCTTTCGTTATTGATTCTTTTTTCCGGAGCGATATACATTGATTCTAAAACTTCTGCATATTTTTCGTCTGGATATTGAGATGTTTTCCAATAAAGTGGCGTTTTCCAATCTAATTTTTTAGCATCGCTATAACCATCTCTGTCTCCTTGAGATTCTAAATATTTCTGATAAGCAGATTGATTATTATTATTACTTGCTCTTTTAGCCAAATACACATAGTTATCAATACCATTACCATTTCCTCCACCATCACCGGCAGCTTCTGCTAGTAAAGTTCTTGCAATAGAGTCTCTTACATAATTCACAAAAAGTCTATATTCTGAGTTGGTTACTTCGGTTTCATCCATAAAGAAAGAAGAAACAGTAACGGTTTTAAGAGGTGCTTTTTCGGGAGTTCCAGAAAAATCTACATCGGCAAGTCCCATTACAAACGAACCACCAGGAATGGCAACCATTCCGTAAGGTCTTTGAGCTACAAATGAGTTTTTGCTCTCTTTAGGAACCAACTCACCTCTAGAATCTGGTTTTCCTGAACTTGTTTTTCCCCTAGAACAAGAGACTACAAACGATGCCGCAAGCATCACAAGAAACATTCTTTTCATTATCAAATTCAAATTTAGCGGTAAATATATAATAATTTTTTTAACAAATCTTTAAGATTTATTACAAACGCTAGTTTTTATAAATTATTTTACAAAAATTTAATTTTTTATTCAACTGTAACAGATTTTGCCAAGTTTCTTGGCTGGTCTACATTTGCCCCTCTGTAAACAGCAATATAATATGCCATCAATTGTAAAGGAATAGATGCTACAATTGGAGAGAAACATTCTGAAGTATCTGGAATTTCTATCACATAATCTGCCATAGATGCTACTTGCTCGTCTCCGTAATTTACAACAGCAATAATTTTTCCTTTTCTTGCTTTTATTTCTTGAACATTGCTTACAATCTTATCATAGTGTCCTTTTTTAGGTGCAATAATTACGATTGGCATATTTTCATCAATTAGAGCAATGGGACCGTGTTTCATTTCGGCCGCAGGATAACCTTCTGCATGAATATAAGAAATTTCTTTTAGTTTTAAAGCACCTTCTAAAGCTGCAGGAAAATTAAATCCTCTTCCTAAGTATAAGAAATTGGTAGCATTTACAAAGTGTTCAGAAATTTTCTTCACATATTCGTGGGTAGAATTAAGAACTTCTTCTACTTTTTTAGGAATATTATCTAACTCGGTAATAAGTTTCATGAAAACTGCATTACTAAGGTTACCATTATGTTTTCCTAATTTTAATGCAATAAGAGAAAGAATTGTTAATTGCGCAGTAAAAGCTTTGGTAGAAGCTACACCAATTTCTGGTCCGGCATGTGTATAAGAACCAGAATCTGAAAATCTAGAAATAGATGAATCTACTACGTTACAAATACCATAGACGAAAGCTCCTCTTTCTTTTGCAAGTTTTATAGCAGCCATTGTATCTGCCGTTTCACCAGATTGAGAAATAGCAATTACAACATCTTTATTGGTAACAATTGGATTTCTGTATCTAAATTCCGAAGCATATTCTACCTCTACAGGTATTCTTGCATATTCTTCTATAAGATATTCGCCAATTAAACCAGCATGCCAAGATGTTCCACAAGCAATTATGATAATTCTTTCGGCGTTATTTATTCTTTCGAGGTGATCCCAAATTCCGGCCATTTTTATAATACCTTCATTCACCAATAATCTACCTCTAAGTGTATCTTGAATAGATTTTGGTTGTTCGAAAATTTCTTTTAACATGAAATGTTCGTAACCTCCTTTTTCTATTTGCTCTAAACTGAATTTTAATTCCTGAATTTCAGGTTTTATTTTTTCGTTATCTTTTATACTTCTTATATCAACGCCTCCTTCAAGAGAAATGGTAGCCATGTGTCCGTCTTCTAAATAAACGGCTTCTTTTGTAAATTCTACAAAAGGAGAAGCATCTGAAGCGATAAAATATTCATCATGCCCTAGTCCAATAGCAAGTGGAGAGCCTAATCTAGCCACTACCAAAACACCAGGATAATCTTGATGCATAACGCTTATTGCATACGCTCCGTAAACTTCGTTTAAAGCAATTCTTACGGCAGCTGTAAAATCTACATTTTGCGTCTCTATAATATATTGAATAAGGTTTACCAAAACTTCTGTATCTGTTTCAGAAGAAAAAGTATATCCTTTTCCTAATAACATCGTTTTAATGGTATCATAATTTTCGATAATACCATTGTGAACTAATGCAATTTTACCATCATTAGAAACATGAGGATGAGAGTTTCTATCACTTGGAACACCATGTGTAGCCCATCTTGTATGCCCCATCCCAATGTGAGCAGTTCCTTTCAATTCTTTTGAAATATCTACTAAATCAGAAACTTTTCCTTTAGTTTTTTTTACTTCAAAATGATTTTTTTGGTCTTCCAGAACAATACCTGCACTATCATAACCACGGTATTCTAATCTTCTTAATCCGTTGATTACAACATCATAAGCATCTTGAAAACCTGTATATCCTACAATTCCACACATGTCTTTAGAATTATTTGTTTGAATAAATTACTTTTAACTGAGCTCTTTTATTATACTGAGCGTCAGAATTTGTCAAATTTGACCCTACCAAAACTACACTATTTGGCGTATAAGCTCTATCTGTATAATTAAAACCTAAATAAGATGTAGCACTAGTTGAAGTATTCAGTCTGAAACTACCTACATCAATAATTAAAGGATTATTCTCAAGATAGTCATCTGTCTTATTTTTTATAGTATTTGTAATTGTTTGTGTAATATCTACATCGTAATAAGCTGGATTTTTATCTAAATCTACTCCTTTTACCATGGTATAAAGAGAATTGTACTGAAATGCTGCTACATCATCTAAAAATGCATTTGCTCCTTTAAGATATGCAATAAAATTTTGTGGTTTTGTGTACTTATTATCCCATGCTGCATCTGTATAAAATCTTACTTTAGCAGACATAATACCAATTTTCTTAGTATTATATAAATCTCTCAATTCTGCAATTGTAGAAGCTGGTATTTTTATTTCTGCTCCAGGACCTCCCATTCCTTGTACATACAATTGTTTGTCTCCCAATGTAGAGCTAGAACCAGATATTGCACTGTTAAAATGAGAAGATCTTGCGTATTGTATTTGATTAAAATGAGCGTTTGAAGAGCCTAAATCTAAAGTAAATGTAGACGATGTTCTAGTAACAGTACTATTATCCGTTTTATCATATTTATAGTAGATAGTAGCAGTAATTCCATTAGGGTCAAAACTCATTAAATAACCATCGTTTTCATCAACAGAAATTCTTAATCCTTTGAAATATCTTATAAAACTTGCTACATCACCTAACTCAAAAGAACCTTTTTTGTTAATAATTTTTTGTTGGAAAAAATTAGCATCCAAAAGCATTCTAAAACCAATATCTCTACTAAAAAGTTCAGAATTATCAGTATCTTTTGTAATCTTAATAGACCTAAGGTAACCATCAAAAGTTTTTGTTCCTAATGATGCCCCCAATGCTACTTGCTTGTTAGACATTACTGCATCTGTACTAGAATTTAAAAATTCATCTACTTCATCTACTCTAATGGTAAAAGTAGGTGTTGCTCCATTAATTTTATATTTCCCATATTTAGTTACCGGATAATTGGTAACTACTTTTTTAGCTGGCGTATTATCTGTACCGTATGTGAAATTATCATCTAGCGTGGTAGTTTTAATAGAGTCTGTAGCTGTTTGATAAAGAGGTTTCATTTGCAAAACTACAGAATCTATTACTGCATTTGTTCCAAAATCTGGACTATAAGAACTTAATCTAACCTGCGTAACGAAAGAAGATTTTTGCATCCCGAAATTAGTTTCATTAAATGCTCCTAAAGTAGCACTTACAATTTTACTACTATTAGACTGTATTGTATCATTATGAAACAAATTATATGCTATTACATTATAGTCTTTTACAGTTCCTGCTGCTGTATCTTGAAAAAACTGAGTTCCTAGTTCATCAGCTTCTGGTTCGCAACTTACAATTGCAATTGCTCCTATCGAAAGTGCAAAAAATACCTTAATGATATTCTTAAAATTATTTATCATTTATAAAATTTAAATATTTTGTGATTTGGTTTAATAAACTTCGTTGATAGAGTCTCCACTTACATAATCGAATTTTTTAGCATCAGACTCTTCATAAGCTTTGTCTAGATTCTCTTCTAAAAATTCATCACCCTTCACTACAGTATCTACCAATTTCATACTTTCTACAACAAAATTCTGAAAAGTAGGATTTTCTAATGCTTTTAAGTCTTTAATATTATCAAACTCTAATTTCTCTTTAATATTATCTTCAAACAAGGCATCTTTTTCGTTGTACATAGAAAGTACAATTTTAGTATCGCTAAAATAAGAATCAGTTTTATAGTAATTCTTAAGATAAATCGGGATAAAAGAAGCCATCCATCCATTAATATGAATAATATCTGGCATCCAATTTAATTTTTTAATTGTTTCTATTACTCCTCTGGCAAAGAAAATAGCTCTTTCATCATTATCTGAGAAAGATTCTCCATTGTCATCAAAATAATATTGTTTTCTCTTGAAGTATTCTTCATTATCAATAAAATACACCTGAAGTCTCTCTCCTGGCAAAGAAGCAACTTTAATAATAAGAGGTTGGTCTAAATCATTAATAATGATATTCATCCCAGAAAGTCTGATTACTTCGTGCAATTGAAATTTCCTTTCACTAATCAGTCCAAATCTAGGCATAAAAACTCTTACGTCATTGCCTTCTTGGTGCATTTTCAGTGCCATTTTGTTCACCATCATCGCCATATTGCTTTCTTCCTGATACGGGAACATCTCTGTGGTGACGTATAAAATCTTTTGATTCGGCATAATATTTATTTCTTCTGTAATACAAAGACGGTTAATTATGCAAAAATACAAAAAAATATACGAATACATTTTAATTAACAAATTTTTATAATTTTACAGCAAATACTATTTTTATGAAAGTTCTTAGAAATAAAAAAACTTTAATTGATTACATTGAAAGACAAAGAGAAATGGGCAAAAAAATTGGTTTTGCTCCTACAATGGGCGCATTACATCTTGGTCACATTTCTCTCTATGAAGCAGCAAAAAAAGAAAATGACGAAGTAATTTCTTCCATTTTTGTAAATCCAACACAATTTAACAATGCTGATGATTTTGAAAAATACCCTCAAACGCTAGAAGACGACTTAAAACTTCTAGAAAACGCAGGTGTAGATGCAGTTTACGTTCCGAAAGCAATAGACATTTATCCCGAAGCTCTAAAAAGCAAACATTATGACTTTGATGGATTAGACCAAGAAATGGAAGGCAAATTCAGACCAGGTCACTTTGACGGCGTAGGAACTGTAGTAGAAGAACTCCTAAGACAAGTGCAACCACACAACGCTTATTTTGGCGAAAAAGACTATCAACAATTAGCCATCATCAAAAAAATGGTAAAAAAAACAAATTTACCAGTAAAAATACACGGTGTACCAACTTTAAGAGAACAAAGCGGATTAGCGCTAAGCTCTAGAAACCTAAGATTAGACGAAAAACAAAGAAAAGAAGCGGTAATAATCTATGAAACTTTATTAAAAGCCAAAGAATGGTTTAAAAGTTTATCACCAAAAGAAATAAAAGAACATGTAGAAAATATTTTCAAAGCATCTAATTTTGAACTTGAGTACTTTACCATTACAGACGAAGAAACTTTGAAAGAAACAGAAACCTTCCATGAAGGAAAAAACTACAGAGCTTTCTTAGTAGCTTACGCTGGCGATGTAAGACTAATAGACAATATGCATTTAGAATAAAAGCAAAATAAAAAGCCTTCAAGCATTACTTGAAGGCTTTTAAACACCAAATCACAAAATATTAATATGAAAAAAATTTACTTTCGTAAATTGTGACCTGGCTGGGATTCGAACCCAGGACCCATACATTAAAAGTGTATTGCTCTACCAGCTGAGCTACCAGGTCTTTTAATTATAATTTTAAAAAATTAATAATTAAAAAATATTTTCTTCGTGCCTACGACTGGACTCGAACCAGCACATCCTTAGGAAACCACCCCCTCAAGATGGCGTGTCTACCAATTTCACCACGTAGGCGAAAAAATCGTATTGTACGAATTTACTCGTGACCTGGCTGGGATTCGAACCCAGGACCCATACATTAAAAGTGTATTGCTCTACCAGCTGAGCTACCAGGTCTGATAACGCTTCCGTTAAAAGTGGTGCAAAGATAAGGCTTTTTTTAAAATCTCAAAATTTTTTTAGACATTTGTATAAAATAAATTTATGAAAATTACTCTTATAGGCTACATGGGCACAGGCAAATCTCACATTTCCAATATTTTGAGCAACAAATTAAATTTTAAACTTTTTGACCTAGATAAAGAGATTTCTGAGAGAAATGAACTCACTATACCTCAAATTTTCGAAAAACACGGTGAAATTTTCTTTAGAAAAGCAGAAAAAGAGACTTTAGAAAAAATTTTAACTTCTGAAGAGGATTGCATTTTGAGCGTTGGTGGTGGCACTCCTGTTTATTATGAAAATATGGAAACCATCAATTCTAAAAGTTTGAGCATCTATCTTAGAACAAGTATTTCTACTCTCACAGAAAGATTAAAAAAAAACAAAGAAAAGAGACCTCTTATTGCCAACATCCCAGATGAAGATTTACCAGAATTTATTGCAAAGCATTTATTCGAAAGAAATCCTTACTACTCAAAAGCAGAATACATTGTGGACACAGATAACAAATCTGCTGATGAAATAGCAGAAGAGATTACTCTTCTTGCTCTAAATCATCAGTAAAAAACAAATCCCAATCATCCTCAGACATAGCAGAAGGAGCATCTGGAGCAATAAAATCGTCCATATCTCTACGGTCTTTTTTGGTAGGTCTTCCTTCTCCTTTTTGTCTGTAATAATCTTGTGAAGCTCTTCTTAATTTAAGAATTTCGTATTGTTCTTTGTCTGTTAAATCTGTTATATGAAGCGGAACAAGCTTAGCGCCTATCCTACTTTTAGGGATTTGCAGAACTTTAATTTTATAATCAATTTGATTTTTTCTAATTCTTATCACATCACCTTCTTTCACTTCCTTTGAAGATTTTACCACATTTTCTCCAATAAATACTCTATTCTTTTTAATTTCTTCTGCTGCGATGTTTCTTGTTTTATAAAATCTAATACTCCATAAAAATTTATCAATTCTCATAATTTATTTATACTTTTGCAGTTATTGAAATATTAAAGCAATATTAAACAAACTAATCTAAAGGATAATAAAGATTATGAAAAAAATATTTTTGTTTTTGGCTGTAGCTTCTTTGGCTGTAACTTCTTGTAGAAAAGATGACGACAACAGCACTACAACAGAAGAAGTGAGCATAGAAACACAAAATTCCTATGACGACGCAGCTATAAAGCAATTTTTAAAAGATAATTATTTTGACGCAAAGGGAAATATAAAGGCTTTTAGCAGTACAATAACTACAGATGACAACGAAATTCCTTTAGAAAATTACAGCCCTGTAACATTACCTTCTGGCGTTGTTTATATTGTAAGAAATACCCCTACTAACGGAAAAACCATTGCTAGTAATGATCTTTTGAGAATTATGCAAGTTTCTAACACTTACGTAGCTACAAAAAACACTGATGGAGCAATAAAATTTGATTCTCAATATACATTTAGAAATACTGTTACTTCAACTGGAACCCCTGAAGTGGATCCAGCATATTTTTATGTAAAGAATTCAATCCTAACAAGTGACACCTATAAAGACAAAACAAGAAGTTACTTTGAAATTGAAGGCTTAAAAGAAGGTTTAAACTACTTTAAAAGTTACGAAATAGCTGATAGCGAAGATTATAATATGCAAGGCGTTATAATTGTTCCATCAAGAGCAGCTTTTGCAAGAGATGATCATTTTGCATACTCATCTTACTCATTTAGAAATAGAAGTTTTGTTTTCAGTTTCCAAATTTATAAAGCGGATACAAGAACATCTGATAAGGATTAAATTTTAAGAAAATCACTCAAAAATCTGAACCAAAACAGGTAAAGATTTAGGTGTGTAGAAATCTGGAAAATGAATTTTATAATACAAGATAATAGAATCTAGAAGTTTTTTTCTAGATTCTTTTTTTATTTTAAAGTCTGTATAATCTTCATTCAAAATAAATTTCCAAATTATAGAAATTTCTTTGTCTAAAGTATCAGACTCATACATTTCTTGAAACTCTCCTTTTGTAACATTCAAAAAATCACCTTTTTGAGATAAAGGAGAAATACCAAAAATTTTTAAAATATCAATGAAGAAAAAATAGTGTGAATAACTATTTCCTTTAGAAATTTGAAATACAATTTCCTTAATTTTAGAATATAAAAATAAATTTTGATGTTCATTTTTAAGAATTTGATGCAAAAAATCTGAAATAAAAAATGTTAAAGAAGAAATCTTCACATCATAATCTGAAAAACTATTTTCGATACTTTCTATTTTTTTCACCAATAGAAGTTCGGTA
>JADHED010003220.1_pt1 | contig 10136 bp, 6 predicted proteins | sample 8952041 | NCBI WGS metagenome assembly JADHED01 (sample SAMN16124423, study PRJNA663239) | bioreactor sludge metagenome | isolation source: sludge (control) | place: India:Bengaluru | collected 2018-09-08
TTATTTTACACAACAGCTGGGCATCTTCTCCGAAGAAAAGACTGACGCGATCATGACGGCGGCTTTTCTGGAATCGATTCCGCCCGAATTTCGTTATGTGAGGCTGCACCTGAATTTCGCAAATCCATTGCCATTCGGCATGCGCGGTTTTTCTTCCCGAAAAAACTACCAACTGCTGCTGACCGCCGATCCGCTGGTGCTGGCCGGCAACTACCGGCGCAACTGCAGAAGAAACATACAGAAAGCGAAACATGAGGGACTCACGATCGGTCCCGGACCCGGTGCAACCACTTTTTCCCACTTTATCCGGCAACACCTCGACCATCAACTGGGGCGTGTTCCGGCACACATATACCCTACCCTGGCCCACCTGATCACAGCGGCACAGGACCGCGGCATTTCCGAAATAACCGGAGTGTTTGACAAACGCCGGGAACTGGTGGCGGCAGGGTGGTTTGTAATAACCGATGAGCGTTGTCTTTTTATGGTGTGCGCTTCCACAGTGCAAGGAAAGAAGGCCAACGCCATGTACCTGCTGGTAGATGACATGATCCGGAAACAGGCCCGATCGGTCAGCCTCTTCGATTTCACCGGGTCAAACCTGCCCGGTGTGGCGTATTTCGACAGCGGCTTCGGTGCCGGAGAAACCTTCTATCCTTCCTGGGTCCGCAATACGCTTCCCTGGCCGTTGCGCCTCCTGAAAAAATAGGTTCGCCTACCAATACCAGAGGGTGCCGTCTTCACGCCGTCCCACCGGAAGGCTGGCCATCGCATACGGGTACTTCCGTGCCCTCTCCTCATCCAGGTCCACTCCAAGACCCGGCGCATCGCTGATCTGCAGGTGACCGTCGCTGAGGCTGTAGTTAATGGAGAATACTTCGTGAACCACATCCTGGTGCGGCATGTATTCGAGGATTCCGAAATTATTCACGGCCAGGCAAAAATGCAGGGAAGCTGCCAGGTTTACGGGTGACAGGTCGGTGGCACCGTGAAAGCCGGTGCGCACCTGGTAGAAAGAAGCAAATGCAGCCAGCTTCTGCAGGTGGGTGATACCCCCGCCATGCGCCAGGGGCATGCGGATATAGTCGATTAACTGCTCGGTGATGAGGGTGGTGAAATCAAAGCCGGTATTGAAAACTTCGCCAATTGCAATGGGCGTCACCGAATGCTTTCGGATCAGCCGCAGTCCCTCCTTCAGCTCACCCGACACCGGATCCTCGAGCCAGAACAGGTGAAAGGGCTCAAGGTCCTTTGCCAGCCGTGCCGCTTCAATGGGGGTACAACGATGGTGCACATCATGCAGCAGGTTGATATCAGTGCCATAGGCTGCACGCAAGCCGGCGAACACTTCGGGAATGAAATCGAGGTATTTGCCGGTGTCGAAAACCTGCGTTTCGGGAAGTCCTTTGGAGGCGGGCTCATAGGATCGGCCATCACGTGCGATGCCGTATGCATGCGAGACGCCGGGGACGGCGCACTGCACCCGGACCGCCTTAAAACCCTTTTTAATTTCGACTCCTGCTTTTTCTACAGCATCCTGCAAACTTACGCCGTTTGCATGGGCATAGACAAGCACCCTGTCGCGGCTTTTACCACCCAGCAGCTTATAAACGGGCACGTTCAGTGACTTGCCGCGGATGTCCCACAATGCCATGTCGATGGCCGCAATGGCCGTCATGGTAACGGGACCGCCTTTCCAGTATGCCCCGCGGTAAAAGTAGTGCCAGATGTCTTCTGTGTTTTCCGGGTTCATACCGATGAGGGCCGGAATGCAGTGTTCTTCCAGGTAAGCCACCACGGCCTTTTCCCTGCCGTTCAGCGTGGCATCGCCAAGTCCGTAAATACCCTGATCGGTGACGATCTTCAGGGTAACAAAATTTCTTCCGGGAGAACACACAATCACCCGGGCTTCGGTTATTTTCATCTCCAAGGATTATAAAGGTTCAGAAACCGATTGAATTTCCGCCGTCGACAGGAAAAATGGTGCCAGTCACATACGTTGCTCCTTCTCCCGCAAGGTAAAAGGCTGCCTCGGCCACCTCTTCCGGCGTGCCGAACCGGTGCAGCGGCGTGCGTTCGAGCACACGCTCCCTTCGGGCCGGATCACTGTCCATGGCTTTTGCCGACATGGCCGTAGCGATAAAGCCCGGGGCAATGCAGTTCACGCGAATACCAAGGGGTGCCAGTTCCACCGCCATGGCCCGGGTCATTCCTTCTACCGCTGCTTTGGATGCCGTATAGGCCACCACATTCGGGATACCATACTGAGATGCCATAGAACTGATGTGGATGATGCTTCCCCTGCCCTGTTCCGCCATGGTGCGTGCCACTTCGCGCGTCAGCGCAAAAACGGCAGTCTGGTTGGTAAGCACCACCTGCTGAAACTCCGCATCGCTGGTTTCAAGGAGCGGCTTTTTCAGGTGGATGCCTGCATTGTTGACAAGGATGGAAGGCGTTCCCAAGGTTTTCTTCAGTTCCGCCACCAGGGCAGGAATACCTGACAACTCCGTCAGGTCAAAACACCGGGAAACAGCGAGCTCGCCAAGTTCGGCACAGATGGCGTCAAGCGCGGCCTTGTTGCGGCCAATCAAAATCACCCTGATGCGGCCTTTCACGAATCGCCGGGCAATGGCCAGGCCGATACCGGAGGCCCCTCCGGTAATTATAGCAGTGGTTAAATGATCTGAGGCTGTCAACTGATAACGGGGTTGGTTTAATTATGCAGGCACCGGATGGCTGATTTTCCGGAGTGAGGATTCCCTTACAATAAGTTCATGTTTCAGCACCACGGTGCTGAGGGGCAGCATACGGTCACTCTCAAGCCGCGAAATCAGGGTCAGCGCTGCCAGTTCGCCCATCTCGCCGCCGGGATAATGCACCGTAGTCAGGTTGGGTTCCACCACCCTGCTGTTGGGATCGTTGTTGAACCCCGCCACGGCAATGTCGCCGGGGACGTTGTATCCGGCCCGCTTCAGCTCACAGATGATGGATACGGCTGCTGCATCGTTGCTGGCAAAAATGCCATCGGGCGGTTGCTTCAACTCCCGGATGTAGCTGACCACATCCACCCCGGCATGATCGCTCAGGTTGCTGATCAGCAGCAGGTCCTCATCAAAGGGGATGTTATGCTCGGCCAGCGCCTGCCGGTATCCGGCAAAGCGGTGTTCGTATACATTCCGTTCCATATTGCCGCCCACATGCAGAATCCGGCAGCATCCCTCCGCGATCAGATGACTCACGGCATCGTATCCGGCCTTCCGGTTGTCAATTACAATACTGGCTGTTCCCGCATTGTCTGCATTCCGGTCAAAGAAAATCACCGGAATTCCCTTTTCAAACAGGTTTTTAAAATGATCCATGTTTTTTGTCTCAGCGGCCAGGGAAACCAGCAGTCCGTCAACCCGGTTCGAATAGAGCGTGTTAACCGCAGAGATCTCGTTCCGGAGGGATTCCTGCGACTGGCAGATGATCAGGTTGTATCCATGCTGGTGCGTAATCTTTTCCATCCCCGAGATCACCGACGACATGAAATAGCTGTCGAGCCGGGGAACCACCACCCCAATGGTATGGGTCTGCTGCTGCCGCAGGTTGCTGGCAAACTTGTTCCGCTGATAGCCCATTTCCTGGGCCTTATTCTTTATTTTGCGCTTGGTGTCTTTACGGATGTGGGGGTGGTCGTTCAGGGCCCGGCTCACGGTGGACGGAGAAATGCCCAACGCCTTCGCCACATCATAAATGGTAACTTCGCTTTCGCCTTTCGTGATTTTGTTCATAGTGCAAAATAAATAGGAATGAAGAAAATATCATCAGTTCCGGTCACTTTTTTTTGCAATCGGTTGAAATATTTTGAACTTTAGCTATTTTTATAGACGGAATGCCTTGTTCAGAAGTATCATGTTCAGTTTCAACATTAAAAACCGCTTGATCCGCAAGATTTATGCAGGAAGCCTTCTGGGACTTGTCCTGTTTTGTCTGTCATCCGGAATCGCGCAAACAACAAGTCGTCTGGCAATTTCGGAAAAGAAGGGTGATTTCGCCCTTGTTTCAAATGGAAAGTCCGTTCCGCTGATTGTCAGCACCGGGGATTTTCCGGGAGTCATCAGGGCCGTCAGGGACTTACAGGCGGATATCAGAATGGTTACCAGCTCTGAATCAGCAGTTTTACATGCCATACCTTCCGGTACACGTACCGCCATTATTATTGGCACCCTGGGACAGAGCGAACTCGTTGAAAGCCTTGTCAGGAATGGAAAAATACCTGCCCGGTCCCTCTTCGGGAAATGGGAATCCTATCTGATCACTGTAGTTTCGAAACCGATTTCAGGAATTGACAAGGCCCTGGTGATCGCCGGCAGTGACAAACGGGGAACCATTTATGGCATCTATGAACTATCGGCCGCCATAGGCGTATCACCCTGGTACTGGTGGGCGGATGCGGTGCCTGACCACCGCAGTGCCTTGTATGTCACCTGTAAGGACCTGGTGTTTGGTCCCCCTTCTGTAAAATACCGCGGTATTTTCCTGAATGACGAAGCCCCCGACCTCACCAACTGGGTGGCGGCGAAGTTCGGCATGGCAGGTCCCCGCAGCACCCCCCCGGTTCCCCCCGGTGTGGCCAACTACAACCATGAATTCTATGCCCGTGTGTTTGAACTCATCCTGCGGCTGCGCGGCAATTACCTGTGGCCGGCCATGTGGAACAATGCTTTCAATGAAGACGACACGCTGAATGCCGCCTTAGCTGACGAATACGGTATCGTGATGGGTACCTCCCACCAGGAGCCCATGCTGAGGGCCCAGAAGGAGTGGGACCGGCGGTACGGGGCCACCCTCGGGCATTGGAATTATGCGCTGCATCCCCAGGTGCTGGAAGGCTTTTGGCGGGAGGGGATCCAACGGAACCGGAATTATGAAAGTATTGTGACCCTTGGCCTTCGCGGTGCCGATGACACCGAAATGGCTCCCGGGGGACCGGCTGCCAACAGGGCCATGCTGGAACATATTGTGGATGTGCAGCGGCAGATCCTCAAAACAGAAACCGGCCGGGATCCCACATCCATCCCGCAACTGTGGTGCCTGTACAAAGAAGTGCAGGAATATTACGCCGCCGGCATGCGGGTTCCGGAAGATGTTACCCTGTTGTGGGCCGAAGACAACTGGGGCAATGTCCGCCGCCTTCCGACGGCGGATGAACGTGCCCGAAGCGGCGACGCCGGGGTGTATTATCACTTCGACTACCACGGAGGTCCCCGCAGCTACCAGTGGATCAACACCAATCCGATCGCCAAAATCTATGACCAGCTCTCGCTTGCCCGCCAGTATGGCGCCGACCGGATCTGGATCGTAAACACCGGCCACTTGAAGGGATATGAGTTTCCGCTTGAATTTTTCATGAACCTGGCCTGGTACGCCGACAGCCTGCAGCACAACAACCTCGGAGCCTATACTACCACATGGGCCGCCCGGCTATTCGGAAGCCGTCACGCCGCAGAGATTGCCGGTCTGATCTCGGAATACACCCGTATCAACGGCCGCTGCAAACCGGAATTGCTTGCCCCGGGAACTTACAGCCTTGTACATTACGGCGAAGCGGAGAAACTGCTCGGGGTGTGCAACAGGATGGCCGCCAGGGCAGATTCGCTTTACGCCGGAATGCCCGCTTTAAAAAAAGATGCTTTTGCCGAGCTGGTATGGTTTCCCGTCAAGGCCACGGCCCTTGTCAACGCGTTGTATGTGTCGGCCGAACAGAACCGCTTGTATGCAGCACAGGGCAGGGCGCTTACCAACGAAGCTGCCTCCCGCACGCGCAGCCTGTTCACCGCCGATACCGCACTGATGGGCTGGTATAACCGGGATCTGGCGGGGGGACGGTGGAATCACTTCATGGATCAAACGCATATCGGATATACCACCTGGCGCGATCCGCCCGAAAACTCGCTGGCCGCGATCCCGCTCACTGAAATTCCGGTACCTGAAACGGCTGATATGGGGGTATCCCCCGAAGGATCGGAGAACGCGTGGCCAGGTGCCGGGGGAGAAGCCATCTTGCCGGAATGCGACATCTTCAACCGGCAAACCCGGTATGTCGAAGTGTTTAACAAAGGAACATCCCCCTTTACATGTACGCTGCATACAGCCGAACCTTGGATTCAGGTTCAAGAGGGAGGAACCGTTTCCACAGAGGTACGGTTCCCTGTGAAAATCAACTTTGACCGGCTTCCCCCGGGTCGTTCCGAAGGAAGCATACTGGTCCGCGGCACCGGCAAAGAAGTGCGGGTGCGCGTTCAGGCCTTCAAACCGTCAGAACCGCTTCCGCAAGGTTTCCGGGGATTCGTTGAAGGCAACGGCGTGGTGTCGGCAGAAGCGGCTCATTTCAGCCGCAACCGTACACAGGGTAAATTCAGGTGGCTTGAGATCGAAGGATACGGACACACCCTCTCGGGCATGCGGGCTACAGGACCCCGCGATGAGCGGCCCGTGGATGCCACCGAAGCACCCTGCCTGGAATACGATATCTATCTGTTTAGTACCGGTTCCGTCGCTGTCAGACCAATCTTCGGTCCCGCCCTGAACTTTCTTCCCGGCCATGCGGTCCGCTATGGCGTGTCGTTGGATGACGAACCGGTGCAGTGGATTACCCTGGTACCGGAAGACTATATTGCCGGCAACGGGAATGCCGACTGGGAGGCAACGGTCAGCCGGAACAGCAGAACGGGAATGAGCTACCATACGGTGAGCCGCCCGGGTGCGCATACCCTGAAGATATGGATGGCCGATCCGGGGGTGGTGCTGCAGAAGGTGGTGGCAGACCTGGGAGGATTGCGTCCGAGCTACCTTGGCCCCCCGGAAAGCTACCGGATCAATCCTTAGTCTTTTTCCGCGAACTGGCGGCTTGTCAGTTTCCGGACCTGTCCGATTCTTGAACTCCAGAATTCCGGAAAAGAAACCCGTGGCCGGCTGCAAAAATACACCTGGGTGCCGTTTTCCCGGGCCAGTGGATGGGTAATCTGACCGACCAGGGTCACACTCGAGAACAGGGAGTCGATATCGTCTCCAAGTTCGTCATTCACATAGATCAGAATGTCCTTGTTGGAAGGCAGGCTCTGAGGTAGCCACAGCAGGTAGCTGTCTGAAAAGCTGGCCACCGGAGGGAGGTTATGTCCCCTGCAATAGTAATCCATTGCCCCGGCCTGCCCGTAGTTTTCGCCGTAGAGCATGATCCTGCTTTTATCTTCAATGGTATCGGTGGCTTCGATGACGATTTTTCCCAGCTCGTCCCATCCGAGCATATCGGCAAAGTCCTGCGGCAACGGATGGGTTTTCCCGTCCTCCCACCGCAGCAGGGCATCGATGCCTGTCGAGGAGGGAATGTTACTGAAATAGGCAGCCAGTTTTTCGGCCTTTGCAAGCGGTATCCCGCCCGGGGCCATCGGCAGCGAGAGCAAGAACAATACCGCCGCAAACACCACCCGGATGACCGGTTTGCGGATCATCTGCTCCCAGGCGACAGCTCCTGCGGAAAACAGAAAGGGATACAGGCCCGCCGTATAATAATCTTTTCCTTTCAGCAGCAGAAAGATGCCAAGTACTGCCAGGTAAATGAATCCGAACACCCGCAATGTATCCGCCGGCCTGCGGAGCAGCCAGATGAGACCCACCACCCAAAGCACCGAACCGAAGGTGAACATCAGCACCTGGTCGATCAGCACATTCATCCGTTTTACATTGACTAGCTGTGTACGTGCCAGCTCATCCATATGGTTCACCACCGGAAAGCGGTGCTGGTACTGCCAGATGAGGTTGGGAAGGAAGAGCACCAGGGCAATGAGGACGGCTACCCAGGCATAGCGGTTCAGCCACAGCCTGCGGTAGGGGGTGAACAGCACGGCCAGGCCGATACCTGCCGCCAGAAACACCACCATGTACTTGTTCAGCATTCCGAGGCCGAAGCCCACGCCCAGCAAAAGGAGGTATACCGGTTTGCGGGTGTTGATATACCGGAGCAGCCAGTAGAGAATCAGGCTCCAGAAAAGGATGTCGAACGGCACAGGCTGCAGCATCGAATAACCGCGCAAAACAATCAGCGAAACAGAGAAAACCAGCGAAGCCAGGATCTGGGCATAGGTCTTTCCGCCCAATTCGCGGGCAGTCAGTCCCGCCAGAAATACCATGTACGCACCTGCCAGTGCCGAAACCAGGCGGATGGAAAACAAGGCATTGAAGGGCAGTTGCTGCGCCAGCATGCTGATCCAGCCAATCAGGGGCGGATTCGACCAGTAGCCTGCCGCGGGATGCCGTCCCAGGGCCAGGTACAGGAATTCATCACGGTGAAATCCGAGGGAATCATAGGTAAACACATGCAGCAACAGGCTCAGCAAGGCAAGAACTCCGCTTACCGCCATTCCGGGGTTGTTTCGCAGAAACGATTTCATGAAGGGTGAATTAAATCTTAAAGGTAATAAATTCAGGGACGATCGTAACTGCAAACCGCTGCATCCGTAAAACCTGTAAACAATCGATTTTCACCATGAAGGCATATTTCCTCCTCTCCCTCCTGATGCTTCCCCTGTGCGGCCATGCACAGGAAAAACAGGGCTGTACGTTTGGCAATTGTGAAAACGGCAAAGGCATCTATGTGTATGCCAACGGCTTCAAATACGACGGGACCTTTGTGAATGGCCTGCGTGAAGGACGCGGCACCCTGAAGGGAAGTGACGGAAGTTCGTATGACGGGATGTGGGCAAAAGACAAATTCCAGGGCCAGGGCACCTATGTGTGGGCCGACGGTTCAAAATATATCGGCGCCTGGGAAAATGGCCTCCAGAGCGGATATGGCATCTTCTTCTTCCCGAATGGCGATAAATATACCGGGTATTTCAAGGACAACCTGTTTGAAGGCAAGGGAAAGTATACGTGGAAAGATGGATCGGCGGAGGAAGGAGTCTATGAAAAAGGGGTTTTGAAGAAGTGAATAGTTAAAAACTAAAAACTAAAAGTTAAAAACCAAGAGCTATCAGTGGCTCGTGGCTCGTGGCTCGACTCCGCTCGCCATGACATGCTCGCCATGACAATTGGCAGTTCACCGGCTAAAAACCACTTTTCACTTTTAGTTTTTAGTTTTTCACTGAATTTCACAGACAAGCCCCTTCAAATATTCCCCCTCCGGGTGGTACATGCTTACCGGGTGATCGGGGGGCTGGGTGAGCTGGTGAAGGATCCGTACGGGACGGCCGGTGTTGGCCGATGCGGCAAAGACCGATTTTCTGAAGTTTTCTTTTGAGACTACCTGTGAACAGGAAAAGGTAAACAGGATGCCTCCGGGCCGGATCTGGTCAATGGCTTTGGCATTGAGCCGTTTGTATCCCTGCAGGGCATTATTAAGCGCATCCTGGTGTTTGGCAAAGGCAGGGGGATCGAGTACAATCACATCATATCGGTCGCGGATATCATTGAGGTAGCTGAAGGCATCGGTGGCAACCGATTCATGGGTGCCAGCGAAACCGGGATTGATTGACACATTGTGATCCGTCAGTTGCACTGCCTGTGCCGAACTGTCTACCGAATGAACCGACCGTGCTCCCCCGCGCAGGGCATATACAGAAAATCCTCCCGTGTAGCAGAACATATTCAGCACATCCTTACCAACGGAATAGCGTGCCAGCAATTCGCGGTTGTCGCGCTGGTCAATGAAAAAGCCCGTTTTTTGTCCCGTCGCCACATCAATGGCAAAGCGGCATCCATTTTCAATCACCTCGGTTGCCGGCTGATCTCCATACAAAAATTCATTTTTCGGATTGAGACCGGCCTTAAAGGGAACCGTGCTTTCACTCTTGTCGAACACCGCCCGCAGCTTGTCTCCATAAAGCTCCCTGAGGATCTCTGCAAACATTTCCCGCTGCCGGTACATGCCGATGGAATGCATCTGGGTTACGGCAATGCCGTTGTAAAAGTCGATGATGAAGCCGGGCAGGCCGTCCCCTTCCCCGTTTACAAGGCGGTACACGTTGGTGGATTCGCTGTCGGTAAGGCCCAGTGCGCTGCGGAGCGACCATGCTTCACGGATCTTTTCCGTCCAGAATTCCCGGTCGGGCAGTACTTCATGAAAGGAGAACAGCCGTATGGCAATCGATCCGATC
>JADHED010003221.1_pt1 | contig 10135 bp, 8 predicted proteins | sample 8952041 | NCBI WGS metagenome assembly JADHED01 (sample SAMN16124423, study PRJNA663239) | bioreactor sludge metagenome | isolation source: sludge (control) | place: India:Bengaluru | collected 2018-09-08
TCGAGTTCACCACCGACTACCTGCGCATGATGGTCTCGGGCAACCTGAACGCGCATGAGATCGAGTCGCTGATGGACAGCGAGATCGACACCCACCACCAGGAGGCGCACGCCCCCGTGGCGGCCCTGACCCGCCTGGCCGGGGCGCTGCCGGCCTTCGGTATCGTGGCCGCCGTGCTGGGCGTGGTGAACACCATGGGCTCGGTGGGTCAGCCGCCTGCCGTGCTGGGCGGCATGATCGGCTCGGCCCTGGTGGGCACCTTTCTGGGCATCTTGCTGGCCTATGGCGTGGTGGAACCGCTGGCCGGCCTGCTGGAGCAAAAGAGCGAGGACGCGTCCAAGGAGTTTGCCTGCATCAAGAGCACACTGCTGGCCAGCATGCAGGGCTACAACCCGGCCACGGCGATAGAGTTTGGCCGCAAGGTGCTGTTCTCGGGCGACCGGCCCAGCTTCTCGGAGCTGGAGAACCACGTCAAGGGCAAGAAGTAAGCGGGGTCTGGCACCATGGCCGAGAAGAAGCTCCAGCCCATCATCATCAAGCGCATCAAGAAGGGCGGCCATGCCGCCCATGGCGGTGCCTGGAAGATTGCCTACGCAGACTTCGTGACGGCCATGATGGCCTTTTTTTTGCTGATGTGGCTGCTCGGCTCGACGGCCAAGGGGGAGCTGCAGGGCATTGCCTCGTACTTCGCCTCGCCGCTCAAGGTGGCGATGCAGGGGGGCGACGGCTCGGGCAACAGCTCCAGCATCATTCCTGGCGGCGGCAACGATTTGTCCAAGGTGCACGGCCAGGTGCGCCGCTCGGAGTCGGACACCAACACCAACCCGCGCAGCATCGATACGGTGCGCGCCGAACGCGCACGCCTTGATGCACAGCGCATCAAGGCGCTGCAGTCCAAGATCGACGCGATGATCACGGGCAACCCCAAGCTCAATGAGTACCGCTCACAGATCCGCATCGACGTGACGCCCGACGGGCTGCAGATCCAGATCGTGGACGACCAGAACCGGCCCATGTTCGACAGCGGCAGCGCGCTGGTAAAGCCTTATATGCGCGACATACTGCGCGAGATCGGCGCGGCCTTGGGCGGGGTGGAGAACCGCATCAGCCTAGCCGGCCACACCGACGCCGCCCCCTATGGCAACGGCGACCGGGGCTACAGCAACTGGGAGCTATCAGCCGACCGGGCGAATGCTTCGCGCCGCGAGCTGGTGGCCGCCGGCATGCCCGACACCAAGCTGGGCCGCGTGGTGGGCCTGGCGGCCAGCGACCTGCTGGAGCCCGACAGCCCGCGTGCCCCCGCCAACCGCCGCATCACCATCACCGTGCTCACGCACGAGGCGGAGGAGCGGCTGATGGGCAAGAAAAACACGCTATTGCCTACGCCCGAAGCCGGCGCCGACAAACCGGACAACACGGGGCAATTCCCAAAAAATCAGTAACTATTTGTTGGTCGCTGCGTTTTTTTAGCGACAATCACCCACCTCACTCCACCGAAAGGGCCTGCGCGTGTCCTCCACCCTTCGCTTCTTGATCGTTGACGACTTTTCCACCATGCGGCGCATCGTGCGCAACCTGCTCAAGGAAAGCGGCTATGCAGACGCCGACGAGGCAGAGGACGGCGTGGCGGCATTGAACAAGCTGCGCAACGGTCACTTCGACTTCGTGGTGTCGGACATCAACATGCCGAACATGAATGGTTTTCAGCTGCTGGGCGAGATCAAGAAGGACGACAAGCTCAAGCACCTACCGGTTCTCATGGTGACGGCCGAGGCGCGCAAGGAGGACATCGTCGCCGCTGCCCAGGGCGGGGCGGCCGGCTACATCGTCAAACCCTTCACCAAGGCCACGCTGGAAGAGAAGGTGGGCTTGATCCTCAAGAAACTGGGGCTGTAACCATGGAGGCGGCAAGCCAGGATCCCAACCCGGCAGACGCTGGAGCGGGCACGGATGACGTGCATCACAAGATCGGTGCGCTCACGCGGCAACTGCACACCGCACTCAACGAGCTGGGCTTTGCAGACCCGCTGCGCGGCAGCATGGGCGAGCTGCCCGACGCGCAAAACCGCCTGTCCTACATCGCCCGCCTGACGGGCGAGGCGGCCGAGAAGGTGCTCACGCGCGTGGAGCAGGCCAAGGCCCAACATGACTACATCGCCAGCGAAACACGGCGCATGGTCACATCGCTGGTGGCCGACCCGGTGGCCGCCGTGGCCCGGGGCGAGATCTACAACTTTCTGACCGACGTGGAGCGCGTGACCCAGGAAGCCGACGGCCACCTGACCGAAATCATGATGGCCCAGGACTTTCATGACCTGACCGGCCAGGTGATTGCGCGCGTGGTGAACCTGGCGGGCACGATAGAGCAACAACTGGTGCAGCTGCTGCTGCAGACCGCGCCCGCTGGCGCCGCCCCGCCCCCCGCCGCGCCGGAGCGCAGCGAAGCCCTGCAGGGGCCGGTGGTCGATCCCGAGGCCAGGGCCGACGTGGTGACCGATCAGTCGCAGGTGGACGACTTGCTGGCCAGCCTGGGCTTTTGATCGCCGGGCCCGTGAAATCCATCGGGCCTGACCATGTACCTGCCTCAGACTCTCTGGGGGCGCCGGCGTCTCGCAGGCACAAAGAGCCAGGCGCCGCCGCCCCCACCCCAGCGGGGCACCAGGCAAATCTGTGCCGACGAGACACCGGCGCTCACATATGTGACTAAAAAATGGTCTGAGGCAAGCAGGCATAAGCGCCAACAGCTATTTTAATAATAGTGCGCTCATACCCCTCCTCGCCCTGAATAGCCCCCTCGGCGCCCCTCTATTCGGGCTTTACCTTTTCTTACAACTCCCGACAATGGCCTGACCCCTGAGTCATGCCGCCATGAGTGAGAGCCAAGACAAAAACCTACCCGCAACCGAGCGCAAGCTGCAGAAGGCCCGCAGCGACGGCCAGGCCGCGCGCTCGCGCGATTTGTCGCACCTGGCCATCCTGGGCACAGGGGCCATGGGGCTGCTGGTGCTGGCGCCCTGGTTTGTGGAGTACCTGCAACGCACGCTGCGCCAACAACTGGTGTTTGACGCGACCACCGTGCGGGCCACGGGCCAGATGCTGGAGCGCCTGCAGACCGTTGCCGGCGTGGGCGTGCTGGCCAGCCTGGCATTTGCCCTGCTGACCAGCGCCGCCGTGCTGCTGGCGGCCGTGGGCGCGGGGGGCTGGATCTACAGCTTCAAGCCCATCACCCCGCAGTTCAACCGGCTCAACCCGCTGTCGGGGTTTGCCAACCTGTTCTCCAAGCAGCAGCTGACCAATGTCTCCAAGATGGTGTTGATGACGGCCATTCTGAGCCTGATCGCCTGGCACTACATGAGCAGCAGCATCGAGAAGATGGCCGCCCTGGTGCTGCAGCCCTCGCCCCTGTCGCTGTCCCATGCGGGGCAATGGGTGGTGTCGGGCGTGAGCATGCTGCTGCTGGTGGTGTTTGTGTTTGCCGTGATCGACGTGCCGCTGCAGGCCTTTTTCTTCAAGCAACGCCTGAAGATGAGCCACGAGGAGGTCAAGCAGGAGCACAAGGAGTCCGACGGCAACCCGCAGCTCAAGGGCAAGATGCGCCAACGCGCACGCGAGATTGCCGACCGCGCCAGCATCACCGCCGTACCCAAGGCCGACTTCTTGGTGATGAACCCCACCCACTATGCGGTGGCGCTCAAGTACGACGAGGCCAGCATGGGCGCGCCGCAGGTCGTGTCCAAGGGCACGGACTTGCTGGCCTTCAGGATGCGCGATCTGGCGCAGCAGCATGGCGTGCCGGTGCTGCAGTCGCCCATGCTGGCGCGTGCGCTGTATGCCCACGCCGAGCTGGAGCAGCCCATCCCCGCCCAGCTCTACACGGCGGTGGCACAGGTGCTGGCCTATGTGTACCGCCTGAAGGCCGCGCTGCGCGGCGAAGGCCGCATGCCCGACGCGCAGCCCGACCCCTACGTGCCGCCAGAGCTCGACCCGCATCACCAACCCAAGGCAGCCGGCGCGGCCATCAACGCCGTGGATAACGCATGACGACGCCCTCTCCGCTTCAATCCATGCGGCAATGGGCCGGCACGCATGGCTCGGCCGTGCAAGGCCTGTCGGCACCGCTTTTGGTGGTGGCCATATTGGCGCTGATGGTGCTGCCCATCCCAGCCTGGCTGCTCGACACCTTCTTCACGCTGAACATCGCCGTGGCGCTGATGGTGATGATGGTGGCCGCCTACATGCTGCGGCCGCTGGACTTTGCGGCCTTTCCGTCGGTGCTGCTGCTGACCACCTTGATGCGCCTGTCGCTCAACGTGGCCTCCACGCGCGTGGTGCTGCTGGAGGGCCACACCGGCCCGGGCGCGGCGGGCGCGGTGATCGAGGCCTTCGGGCACTTCTTGATCGGCGGCAACTTTGCCGTCGGCCTGATCGTTTTTGCCATCCTCGTCGTCATCAACTTCGTCGTCGTGACCAAGGGCGCCGAGCGCATCGCCGAAGTGTCGGCACGCTTCACGCTGGACGCCATGCCGGGCAAGCAGATGGCGGTGGATGCCGACCTGAACGCCGGCCTGATCGACGAAAAGGAGGCCAAGCGCCGGCGCGCCGAGGTGCAGGAGGAGGCCAACTTCTTCGGCTCCATGGACGGCGCGAGCAAGTTCGTGCGCGGCGACGCCATCGCCGGCATCCTGATTCTGCTCATCAACATCGTGGGCGGTTTTGCCATCGGCATGTTGTCGCACGGCCTGTCGGCCGGCGAGGCCGCCAACAGCTACATATTGCTGGCGGTGGGCGACGCGCTGGTGGCGCAGATTCCCGGCCTCTTGATCTCGGTGGCGGCGGCCATGGTGGTGTCGCGCGTGGGCAAAGAAAAGGACATGGGCCAGCAGATCGTGCAGCAGCTGTTCATGTCGCCGCGCGTGCTGGGCGTGACGGCCGGCGTGCTGATCCTGCTGGGCGTGATTCCGGGCATGCCGCATGCCGTGTTTCTGGTGATCGGCAGCGGTCTGGCCTGGGCCGCATGGGTGCTGCTGCAGCGCCAGAAACAGGCGGCGGTGGAGCCCGAGGCGCCGCCCGTCCCCGTGGGCGACGGCGAGGCCAGCTGGGACGACCTGCAGCCCGTGGACCTGCTGGGCCTGGAGCTGGGCTACCGCCTGATCGCCCTGGTGGACAAGAACCGCCAGGGCGACCTGCTCACGCGCATCAAGGGCGTGCGGCGCAAGTTTGCCCAAGAGGTTGGTTTTCTGCCGCCGCCGGTGCATGTGCGCGACAACCTGGAGCTCAAACCCAGCGCCTACCGCGTGCTGTTGCGCGGCGTGGTGGTGGGCGAGGGCGAATCCTTTCCCGGCATGTTCCTGGCCATCAACCCCGGCGGCATCTCTACGCCGCTGATCGGCACGCCGACCACCGACCCAGCTTTCGGCCTGCCGGCGCACTGGATCGACGCCGGGCACAAGGAAGCGGCACAAATGGCGGGTTTTACGGTGGTTGATCCGGAAACCGTCATGGCCACCCATTTGTCACACTTGATGCAAGTGCAGGCCGCCAAGCTCCTGAGTCGCACCGAGGTGCAGCAGCTCGTGGAGCATGTGGCCAAGCTGGCCCCAAAACTGATAGAAGAAGTAGTCCCGAAGATGGTCTCGATCACGACATTCCAGAAAGTGCTGCAGCTCTTGCTGGAAGAGGCCGTGCACATCCGCGACATCCGCACCATCATCGAAGCCCTGGCCGAGCATGCCGCCAGCATCACCGACCCGGCCGAGCTGGCGCGCCGCGTGCGCATTGCCCTGGCGCCGGCCATCGTGCAGCAGATCTACGGCCCCACACGCGAGCTCTCCGTGATCGCCATCGAGCCCGGCCTGGAGCGCCTGCTGGTGCAGGCCCTGGGCAACACCAACGGCCAGGCGCTGGATCCCGGCGTGGCCGACCTGCTCACGCACAAGGCGGCCGAGGTGGCGCTCAAGCAGGAAGAGCTGGGCATGCCCGCCTGCCTGCTGGTGCCCGACGTGATTCGCAGCCCCATCGCCCGCCTGGTGCGCCGCGTGGCGCCGCGCCTGCAGGTGCTGGCGCACAGCGAGATTCCTGAAACCCACACCATCCGCATCGGCCCCATCCTCCAAGGTGCATCGTCATGAACATCAAACGCTTTACCGCCCCCACCGCCCGCGAGGCACTGGCCAAGGCGCGCATGGCCTTCGGCGATGGCACGCTGATCCTGTCCAACCGCCCCACGGCCGAGGGCGTGGAGGTCATGGCCACGGCCGAGGACGCGCTGTCGTCCAGCCTGCAGGGCGACACCGAGGCCGCGCCCGCCAGCCGCCTGCAGGAGCGCGCCGCCGACATGGCCGCGAGCAAGCCGGCGCGCAAGCTGCAAGACCAACCCCGCCCCGCGGCCACGCCCGCCGCCGCGCCGGCCCGCAACACCGTGGCCACCGACACCGAACAGCTGGCCATGAGCACGCTGTCGTTCCAGGACTATGTGCGCGAGCGCATGCTGCGCCGCCGCCACGAAGCCCTGCAAGGCACCGGCAGCCCATCGCCCCTGAACGACCGCGCCGCGCTGGAGCGCGGCCTGCCCCAGGCCCCACTACAGCGCCCCTTCGATCGCCTGCCCGAGAACGCCACCAATCGCACGTTTGCCGAGCACGCCGACGCCGCACCCCAACGCCCCGCCGCGCAGCCCCAGGCCATGCCCGTGGTGCGCCACAACCCGCTGCGCACCATGCACGCGGCCCTGGGTGCCGAGCAGCTCACGCCCCGCCGCGCCGAGCCCGCCGCCGCGCCAACGCTCGCCGCAGGCGCGGGCCAGCAGCAGCTGATGAAGGAGCTGCAGTCCATGCGCGACCTCATCGAAGACCGCTTCAATACCCTCGCCTGGCTGGGCCATGCGCGGCAGAACCCGATCCAGTCGCAACTCATGCTCAAGCTGATACGCGCGGGCTACTCGCCGGCGCTGTCGCGCGCCATGCTCGAGCACCTGCCCGAGCAGCTGGACGCGCAAGAGGCCGTGCGCTGGCTGATGGGGGTGCTGGAGCGCAACCTGCGCACCGACGCCCAGACACAACCCCTGTACGAGCAGGGCGGCATCTACGCCATGGTGGGCGCCACCGGCGTGGGCAAGACCACCACGGCCGCCAAGCTGGCCGCGCACTGCGCGCGCATCCACGGCCCCGGCAGCGTCGGCCTGATCACGCTGGACACCTACCGCGTCGGCGCACACGAGCAGCTGCGCAGCTACGGCCGCATGCTGGGCGTGGTGGCGCACCTGGCACATGACCGCGCCGCGCTGCAAGACCTGCTGGGCCTGCTGGCAGGCAAGAAGATGGTGCTGATCGACACCACCGGCGTGGCGCCGCGCGACCCGCGCAAGCGCGAGCTGCTGGACGTGCTGGACCTGCCCGACGTGCAGCGCCTGCTGGTGCTGAACGCCAGCAGCCACGGCGACACGCTGGACGACGTGCTCGGCGCCTTCAAGACCACGGGCGCGCAGCAGGCCATCCTGTCGAAGGTGGACGAGGCCGTGAAGCTGGGCCCGGCGCTGGACGCGCTGATCCGCCACCAGCTGGAGCTGCGCGGCGTGACCAACGGCCAGCGCGTGCCCGAGGACTGGGAGGCAGCCGACGCGCACAGGCTGGTCGCCGCGTCCATGCGCAGCCGGGTCAGCTCGGCCTTCGACCCCAAGGTCGCCGAGCTGAACTTCTTCTTCTCGCCCGCCACGGACACCTCCAGCGAACAAGGACTGGCCCATGTTGCTTGACACCGCCATCCACCAGGCCGTCGGCCTGCACAGCATCGCGCCGCAGCGCGAGCTGCGCCTGCTGCCCGTCGTCAGCCAGCCCGAAGACGGCCCATGGCTGGAGATGCTGTGGCAGCTGTGCTGGCACCTGCAGCGCCTGGGCTACCCCGTGGTGGTGCTGGACGGCACGGCGCCAGAGAGTCACCACAGCCCGGGCCTGGCGCAACTGCTGGGCACGCGCCCCTGGTCCGGTGCAAAGGACTTGAACGGCACAGGTGACGACGCCTCGCTCGCCGTGTTGCCCGCCGCGCGCGGCCTGGCGTGGCTTGCCGACCAGGCAGAACTGGGCGCGGGCAGCGCATTGCGACAGCTGCAGCCGCTGCTGCGCGCCTACGCGGCCGTGGTGCTGTACGCGCCACCAGAGCAACTGGCGCCACTGCTGTACGGCAGCGCCAGCGTGCCCCTGGTCATGACCGGCCCCGGCGCGCAGGGCATGGTGCGCAGCTACCGCCAACTCAAGCACATGGCGCTGCACGCAGGCGTGCCCTGCACGGTGGCCGCCATCGTTGCGCCCGACGTCAACGTCCAGCCACGCCAGACAAGCGAAGCCCTGGCCACACTGCAACGCAGCGCCCGCCAGCACCTGGGGCTACACATTCACACCACCACGGTATCAGCCGCGCATACACAGGACATCCAGCGCCTGGCTCTGCAGCTACTGGAAAACGCCGCCATCCTGGATCACGCCATGCCCCTGCTGGAGGGGGTCGTCGCCCACGCCAGCGCGACGAACCCCGACTGGAGCCACTGAGACGATGTACACCGCCAAAGGCCAGCTCGACCGCGACGCCATGTTCCACCAGCATATGCCGCTGGTGCGTCGCATTGCCCACCACATGATCGCCAAGCTGCCGCCCAATGTGGATCTGGACGACCTGATCCAGGTCGGCCTGATCGGCCTGAACGACGCGCTATCGCGCTACGAGGCCACGCAAGGGGTGCAGTTCGAGACCTTTGCCAGCCAGCGCATCCGCGGCGCCATGCTGGACGAGCTGCGCGAAGGCGACTGGATGAGCCGCGGTGCGCGCAAAAGCCAGAAGGAGATCGAGCAGGCCCTGCACCGCGTGGAGCAGCGCCTGGGCCGCAGCCCCATGGAGTCCGAGATCGCCGCTGAACTGGGCATGGCCCTGAACGACTACCAGTCGCTGCTGGGCAAGGTGCGCGGCACGCAGCTGGTTTACCTGGAAGACATCGGCGGCGGAGACGAAGGCGAGGAGGGCTTCCTCGACCGCCATGTGGCCGACGAGGGCGCCGACCCCATGGCCGTGCTGCGCGACCAGCGCCTGCGCGCCTCGCTGGTGCAGGCCATCAAGGTGCTGCCCGAACGCGAACAGCACATCATGGGCATGTACTACGAGCACGACATGAACCTCAAGGAAATCGCCGCCGTCCTCGGCGTCACCGAATCACGCGTCTGCCAACTGCACAGCCAGGCCATCGCACGCCTGCGCACCAAGATGCGCGGGCACTAATCTAACTGTGTTAATGATTTTAGAAAAATCAAGGCGTTATGTGCACCTCTTCGAGCAAAAGGCGAATTTTGATGAAGGAACTGAAGGAATTTGAGCGCTACCAGGGGTATTTCGGCGAGGGCGCTGTTTGTACTCAAGGTGCTGCCGTCAGGTGCACACGGAACCGAGCGAAGCGCTTTTAGCCTTATGCGCAATGCGCCGCGATTTCGCGCGGTGCCGCGCAAAATTTCGCACCCGGCCGCATCGGTGACCTGTACAGCGAGCTGCACAAAACCACCCCGGAAAGCAAAACGGCGACCCTTCCGAAGTCGCCGCCATCGCTAAGTGCTTGTCGCACTTGGGAAATTTCTGGTGGCTGGGACTCTCCCGAATGAATCATGCAACCCATTGAATTTCAATGGTTTTGTAATAGTTGCGCTTGATAGTTGCCCCCAAAGTTGCCCCCAGGCACAAGCCGTCAAGGAATGAAGATGCTCGCCGTCGGGGCTTCAAACTGCCCGAACTACCCCATGGCAACGGCAAATCACATTGATGACATTTTTGTGTGTAATTAGCCAGCATTCAACACCTTATTGGGGGTGTTTTTGGTGTTTTGAAAAACAGGCTACGAAGTAAACGAATTAACGAAGAATCAAGCCTGGCGCGGCTTGCAGGCCGATTACTTACTTCGTACGCAAACGAAGTAAACGAAGTAACTACCGCTGATTGATGACATTTTTGTGTGCAATCCAACAGCGCGCCTGGCGTGGTGCCACCTCGCCCGGTCGGTCTGTCTGCTGAGGCAAGGGGGCCGGGTATTGCCAGGCCCGGCCTGGTGCACCCCCTCAGTTTTTCCCAATCACCCCAGGGGGTACGCTAGGAAACCTAGAAAACC
>JADHED010003217.1_pt1 | contig 10133 bp, 6 predicted proteins | sample 8952041 | NCBI WGS metagenome assembly JADHED01 (sample SAMN16124423, study PRJNA663239) | bioreactor sludge metagenome | isolation source: sludge (control) | place: India:Bengaluru | collected 2018-09-08
AACGTAACTTATGGACAATTAGCAACAATGGTAGTAAGATCTTTAGGTTACAAAGATGATGATCTTGATGGAACAACTTGGCCATACAACTACATTGCAAAAGCTAGTGAATTAGGATTATTAAATGACATTGAATCAGTTGATGCTGATGCACCAGCTAAGAGATCAGATGTTGCTATAATAGCAAGTGCAATGATGGATGTACCAACAAAAACAGAGGCAGAAAAGCCAGACGTATATAGAGCAGATGGAACTGTTATAGCTAAGAAGACTTTACTTGATACTGTAATAGGTAAATTAGGATTAAAGACAGTTACTGGTATGGTATATGCTACAAATGCAGAAGACAATACTGTTGCTGCAGGTAAAGTTGATATTGGCGGTACACAATATGACTTAGGTTCTACTGGAAACATAGAAAACTATAGAGGTCAAAATGTAACAGCTTATGTAACAAAGAAAAATGCAATAGCTTCAATTAAAGGTTATGCATCAAACAATGGAGCAGCTGGTACAGTTAAGACTGCTACAGTTTCTGATGATTCAGGTAATGTAACTTTAGATTCAACAAACAATGTTAAAATTGTTGCTGATTCTACTAAGATATTAACTTATTTCAACGGAGTTAAAAAGAGTACTACAACAAGTTTTGTTGTTCCAAAGGATTCTTCAGTAACTGCTGTTGACCAAAACAATGATGGCAAATATGATGTTGCTTATGCAACAAAAGCAGACATGGGCACATATAGAGTTGATAGCGTAGATGCTACAAACAAATTAATAAAAGTTAAAAATCTTGACGGATCTGCAGCAGCATCAGATGTAAGATACATAGACGCAGCTGTTGTAACTGGTGATGTTACAAAAATAGCAGATTTGAAAGCAGGAGATTGTGTTACATTTACTCAAGATATCGGTGCAGGAACAACAGCTCCTACTGTACAGGCAATAAAAGTAACAAGAAAGAGCGTTACTGGAAAAATAACACAAAAAGCTCAAGATAACAGCTGGATATATGTTGGAACAACTAAATATGATGTTACTAACAAATCAGCAGTTTCTGACGATGCATTTACAAAAGACTTTACATTTGTATTAGGATCAGATGGCAAAGTAGTAGCTTCTTTTGATGCAGCTACAGGTTCTTTAGCACCAGTATCAACAACAACAGTAAGTGCAGCTGCATATGGTGTTTTTGAAGGATGCTATAAGACTACAGCAACTTCAGGTACAGGATTAGCTACTTCTAGCGTAGATACTTACAATTATGTATTCTTAAATGGAAAAGGTGCTGAAGTTACTTACAAGAGTACACTTAGCAATATAGTACCTTCTTACACATTAGGTGTAAAGGATACACAAGGCTTATATGGACAAATAACTCTTGATTCAAGTGACAGCACAAAGATAACTAAATTTGATACAACTGTTCCAGCTCTAGGATCATACAATGATATGTTAGTTCCTGATGATGCAGTAGTAGTTCAAAAGAAATTAAATAGTGATAATACATTAGATAAATATGAAGTTATTACTGGAAAAGACTATAAGACTAAATATAAAGCAGCAACTCCTGCTAAGTATTTAGTTGGAAGCACTGGTACAGGTTTCAACCCTGTAGTATTTGTTTACTTTAATACTCCACTTGCAGTAAACACAACTTCAGAAACAAATTACACATTATTTAACACTAAAGCTAGTGCATCAGTAGTTGGTAAAGATTCTGATAACAATAACATATACCAAGTAGGTGCTATAGTTAACGGAACACCAAAGACATTAAAATTAAAGAAAGCTGCTTACGATGCTTTAGCAGATAAGACTTATACAATATCAAACAATGTAACATTTGATGGTGCTGATGCTACATTAGTTACAGCTCTTGTTAAATTAAATGGAGGAACTACAGTTAACACTAGTTACACTCAAGCTGTAGATACTACAAAGATGTTAGTAACTCCATCAAAAGATAGCGTTGCATCAACTGTTTATGGATTTGCATCAGATGCTAAAGTTTTTGTATTAGGTACTGACGGAAACCCAGCAGTTAAAGCAGTAGCTGATATAACATCTGGAATGGATGTAGATTATATTTTAGATGGTACTTCAGTTAAAGCTATAGTAGCTTCTAAGAAAGTTACTGTTACTATGACTCTTGGCGGTTACAAGCTAAACGTTATATTACCAGCTAACACAAACTTAGATACAGACAGCATATACCTATGCGGAGACTTCTCAGGATTTAAGAGCTGGGGAGATGCAATAGGTCAAGATGCTTATAAGTTAAAGAAACAAGCAGATGGAACTTATGCAGTTGATACTGCTTTACCACTTCCAGGTGCAAATGGATTTAAATTTGTAAAAATAGACACAACTAAGGATAAAGCTACTGCACAAGATATAGTTGTTCCAGGATGGCAATAATCCTTAAAGAATATTAAGTAAAATACGAAGAAGAGAACCGTTGTATGACGGTTCTCTTTTTTGGCATTAATTAAACAGAGAGTAATATTGGATAATTCACATTTTTTAGTGTATAATAAAGTAATAAAAGTTATCGAAGGAATTATGAGGGGTGTTAGCAATGATAAGGAAAAAAATGCTTTCGATTTTGATGTCTACTATTCTAGGTACAGTTGGGTTAGTATATACTTGTAATTATGTCTTTGCAGATAATACAGCAGCTAATAATGCTAAATTTAAAGATATAAATGCAGATTATGGCTGGGCTGAGACAGCAATAGATTATTTTGCAGATAAAGGAGTAATCAGTGGGAATGGAGATGGCTGCTTCAAACCAGCTGAAAATGTTACAAGAGAACAGTTTGCAAAACTTTTAGTTTCGGTATTTAAATTGCCATTAGTAAATTCATCTTCTCAATACTTTGAAGATGTAAGAACAAATAGATGGTCATACTCATACATTGAAACTGCAAGACAATATTTAGATGGTTTTAATTCAGCAGAAGGTAAGCTTGAATTTAATCCATTAATGACTGTTAATTATAAGGATGTATCATTAGCGCTTCAAAGAGTAACAGATTATACAGAAAAAGATCTAAAAAATAAAAATATAATTGATAGAGCAATTATAACTTCATCAGCGCCACTAACGAGAGCAGACCTCATAAATATTTTGTATAGGGCTGTAAGAACCTATGAATGGGATGAGCAGCAACCACCAAAATTAAATGTGGATGTCCCAAGTACATCAAGTTCTTTGGACGTTGTTGTAAATGGTGAAACGGTAAGAGGATCTAAAGTTAATATAAATGGGCAAGCAGTAGATGTTAATGAACAAGGGGAATTTACTTACAACTGCAAATTAGATCGAGATGGCAAAAATACTATTACAATTGAAACACAAAAAGATGGAAAAGTAAATAAAGTTGAAAAAGACGTTAACTTTATAGTAGAAGCCCCTGAACTTTCTATCATTAGCTGCCCAGATACAACTGAGGATGATACAATAATAGTTAGAGCAATTATTAAGGATAAAAATGATACTAACGTTAAGGCATATATAAACGATCAGGATGTAAATGATAATGGTAAAGCAAGCGAATGGGTAGCTTATGTACGGTTACATGAAGGAAAAAATTTATTAGTAATTCGTGCAGTAAATAAGTTTGGTAAAGCTACGGAAATACAAAAAACTATTGTTTATTCTAAAAATAAATAAGGTTATAGATATCTAGGTAAAAATATTGAGCAATATTTTAGCAGTTTCTTGGGGAGGAATCAGACCTCTGGGAAAAGGTAAAGAGCAAAATGCAAAGAATGGGGAGAGTATCAGTGGTTAGAAATAGACTGCTGGTGCTCTTTTTTTGATGTTAACTAAGTTATAGATATCATACTAGATAAAAATAAAAATTTTAAGCAGTGAAAAATTGAATTTCATTATTAATGATATTTTATAGATAAAGATATAACAGATGAGAAAATTATTGAATAGATATAATATTCACAAAAGTATAAAAGAAAAGCAGCTCTTTGCAGAGCTGCTAAACTTTATAAGGGGGAATTGGTTACTTTACATTTATTATTATTGACTATATTAGTTGAAAATATACATCAATTTAAAAATAAAATTTAATTTAATTGAAACCTAGCAAATTCAACACTTTTTTCTCAACTCCCCTATTCGTACCCTTGTAAGGAAAGTCATGAATATGTAGGGCTGGATTAAAGTTTAGTTCGATGATACTATGATTTTGTTCGTTTGGAAGACTATTTATATCGTTTATTATTATATCAGCACCGCAAATTTTGGCACCAACGGCTTTGGCAGCATTTACTGCTATAGTTTTATATTCCGAAAGAATTTCATCAGTAAAATCAATGCTGTCTCCACCAGTACTTATATTTGAATTTTCTCTAAGATATACTGTTTCCCCTTTAGATGGTATGTAATCTGGAGTTTTATTTTGGGCATTTAGGTAATCAATTTCTATGTATTCAATCTTGATTTTTTCAAGAGGGGTTACATATCCTTTGCCTCTTAATGGATCTTTATTTTTTTCATTAACAAGTTCTTGAATTGTACGAATGCCATCGCCAACTACGTTTGCGGGAACTCTATGTAATATGGCAGCAACTTCATCACCAATGACTAAAAAACGATATTCTTTTCCTTGTATAAATTCTTCGATCATTACAGATGAATCATATTTTAAAGCCTGCTCAATGGAAACGATATAATCTTCTTTTGATTGTAGTTTTTTTAGTATTACGACACCTTGTCCAAAATTAGTTGATTTAGGCTTAATTACAATATCTTTTCCTAAAAAGTCTTGAAACTTTTCTAATGCCATATCTAATGATTCTACTGAAATACCAAACGGAACATTTATGTTATTTTCTCTTAAAATAATTTTGGTTACTTCTTTATTTTCCATAATTAATGGTGTTATGTATGTATCAAGAGAAGTTTTAGTAGCTTGTTTTATATATTCTATTTTACTGCCCTTTTTTAATCTGATAAAATTATCATTTATATCAAGTACATCTACTTCTATATTCCTGTTTAACGCTTCTTTGATTAGAATTTGAGTAGATAGTTCTAATTTTTTATAGTCAATTGATGATATATCTGAAACTAACAACGTGTGCACCTCCTAAAATAAGTAACATTTAGTTTATAAGATTTCAATTTAATTCTTTATTCGCAAGAGCCCTTTTAACACCGAATTTCAAAAAGGGATCATCAGTTTTTTGGGTTTCATTGCTGATTTTTGCTGATGGAGTTAATGAAACATCCAGTATCTTTTTATATTCATTTTCAACAATGGACTGATAATCAATATAATTTGCCTTTCCATCCATTAAACCAGCAATAGATTTAAGCTTTGTAAAGACTTCAAAAGCCCAATCTTTTAAGGCAATACAATCTCCACTATAATTATGAAGACAAATATCTTGTTTCCTGCCAAATAAAGCAACTAAATTATGATTGTTATTAATAAGTTTATCTTCATCTTCTGATATATAATTACTTTCCTCAAATAAGCAAAATAACATAAACACATGAAGAAAATATAGTTGATCAAGACTAACGCCAATATTTTCAAAAGGTTTAATATCTAGTATTCTAATTTCTATATATTTTATTCCCCGGCTTTCTAATGCTTCTAACTGTGTTTCGTTATGCTTTGTGATTTGCTTTAAGCGTATAGGGGAATAAAATTCACTTTCTTTTTGCAGAATATTATAATTTAGCTGGGTTTGGATTCCGTCCTTATATAAACCAAGTTTTTCATATTCATCACTTTTTGTTGCAAGCAATTCACGTATCTTGCTGGAATATTCGTCAATACTGTTAAAATGAATTGCATGCTCTTTTTGTGATGAACTTGAATAGCCAAAGCGACTCACCCTTAAAGATGTAGCATAATGTTTGTAATTTTTTATTGCATTGAAGCATTCCGGAGAGCATTTTTCAATGCTATCCAGCTGATTACATATTACTGAGTTAAATGTAGGGTCAATGGATGGTGAAGCACCAAATAGATAAATTAAAAGCCACCTATATCTCAAAAAATTTCTCGTGAGGGATAAATAGGCTTTGTTTATAAATGTTATTTTATCTTCATCCATACTCAAGTTTTTATATAAATAATCAAACATTTCATCGCTAAACGAAAAGTTGTAGTGGAGACCGCATATCATTTGCATCTTTTTCCCATATCTTAGGGCTAACCCATTTCTGTAGGTCTGTTTTTCTTTACCTTCAGCAGTATTATTAAATTTTGCAATTGGGATTAGATCCTCTGCAGGGAGCTTTGGAGGCATGCTAAGAGGCCACATAAGTTCATTATGTAATTTGTTTTCAACGTCAAGGTGCAATGAGTATAAATATTTATAAACTTCACCCAGAGAATTTAAAGGTGGAGTTATCAATTCTAGCTGACTTTCTGAAAAATCTGTAGTTACATAAGAATTTGATATTTTATCTCCAAATGCTTTTGGGTGATCAGTTAAAGCAAGATTGCCAAACTGATCTATTCTTTGGGATTCCTTTTCTAATCCCCATAGACCTTCTGATAATAATCTGCTGCTATCCTTTTTCGAGAAAATATCTAATACTTGTTTAAAGTTCCAAGGCATATTCGAACCCCCTTCCAATTAATAAGACTTTAAATTTTCGTAGTTATATAATAGGATAACTACGAAAAAAAGTCAATTTATTAACTTATGAAAGTTTTAGTTGCACTTAAAATTAAATATGATAAAATATTTATTGTTATACTAACGCGAGTGAGATTTTATTTAGTTTATTTAAATATAAGGAAAAATAATAGGAGGTACAACAGATTTATGAATATGATGCCAATACCTAAACCATATGTAGCAGCCTTTGAGCGTCTTGGATTTGGAATGTTTATTCACTGGGGACTTTACTCACAATTGTCACAGGGTGAATGGACAAAGAAGATAAATGAAATACCTACTGAAGAATATAGAAAGTTGAAAGATACTTTTACGGCTGAAGACTTTAATGCGAGAGAAATAGCAAAGCTTGCGAAAAAAGCTGGTATGAATTATATAGTTCTTACAACAAGACATCATGAAGGGTTTTCACTTTATGATACTTGTGGGTTGAATGAGTACGATGCAGTACATAGTCCAGCTAAAAGGGATTTGATTGCAGAATTTGTAGAAGGTTGCAAGGCAGAAGGTATAATACCATTTTTTTATCATACTACTGCTGATTGGGATATTGATATATATAACCAAGACTTTAAAGCATATCAAAAATATTTACAAAGATCTATCGAGATTTTGTGTACCAATTACGGTAAGATAGGCGGATTTTGGTTTGATGGAAACTGGGACAAGCCAGATGAAGATTGGGAAGAGGATACATTATACGGAATAATAAGAAAGCATCAGCCTGAAGCAATTATTGTAAATAACTCAGGGCTTCATAATAGAGGTGGATATGGTCATCCGGAGATAGATAGTGTTACTTTTGAACAAGGGCGTCCTACTCCGATGGACAGAACAGGAAAAGATAAATATGTTGCAGCTGAGATGTGTGAAACTATGGGTTCATATTGGGGATACAGTAATAATGATTATAACTACAAGTCACCCAAACAGCTTATAGAGACATTATGCGCTTGCCGTAAAGTAGGGGCGAATTATTTATTAAATATAGGTCTAACAGGAACAGGTGCAGTGGATTATTTCCAAGCTGCCAATTTAATGAGAATTGGTGAATGGGTTAAAATGCATCAAAGTGCTGTATATAATGTAAAACCTATAAGGGTATATGGTGCAGGTTCAGACTTTGCGGTTGAAGGCGATGATGGTAAAGTTTATTTCTTTATTCATAAGCTAGGAATGAAGGGACATTCAAATGTTACAGTAAGCGATGGTGGTATAGGGCCTAGAACTTTTACTGGACTTAAGAAAAAGGTGAAATCAATAAAGTGGCTTGATAGCAATGAGGAAATGGATTTTTTGCAAAATGCAGAGGCAGATTTATTTAGCTTTTATGCTACTGGTTATCCATATGGTGTAGATTTAGTTGTAAGAGTTGCTGCTGCAGAAGTAGAGTAAGTTTAAAAGATTTATGAAATACAAATAAATAAGTAATTTCTAATAAGGATTGTTAAACAAGACTTGGGATTAAGTCTATTTTATTACAATTCTTATTTTATTTGTAAAATAATTGAATATAAAATTGGCTAATTTGTACTATTATCATGGATAAATATGAAAAAATGTAACATAATTATAAAAAAAGAAGGATAACTGTAAATAATGTAGAATTATATTTAATACAGATAAAATAATACAAGACATCAAGTGATACTTTTTATATATTTATATTTTTTATGATTGGGGGGATATAAATGAATAAATTATGTAAAGCTGCAGGCAAAATGTTTTTAAGTATTGCTTCTAAAATAACAGCAGCAGGAGTTGCATCAGCTGTTTACTATGGAGTAGAAGAAATGCCAGAATCAATGAAGTGCAAAAGATAATTAGTGAGTAGGGGGGATAAGGTTGTTGCAAAATATTATAATTATTTCATATAATTATATATTTTGTGATGACCTTTCTTAAAAGGGGGGATACTGTTGCTAATAAAATTTCTTGATATTTCAAATTCGTTAATGCAGAGTATTTTTTTTGTGTGGGTTTGTAATAATTTAGCCTCAACAAGAAACAAAATGTCAAAAATGAAATGTGTATTACTAAGCACCTTAATTTTTGTTGATATATATAAATTGACATATATTAATATTAGTCCTCCTTTAGCCAATTTTATTATGATTGGAATAGCATTAATTTTAATTATTTTGTTTTATAGAAGAATGATTATGGATGCTTTTGTGGGGTTTGGAATAAGTTATATATATATTGCTGTAATTTCATATATACTTTCAATATTTACCAAATTAATTGTAGATAGTTTAAATTTAAATGCTTCTGGACAAGAAAAAATAGTAATGTTTTGTTATATTATTATTTTTGTTTCTTATTATCTTTTTTATAAATTCAAGAACATATTTTTTAATTTTGGATTTTACATAAAAAGTTTGAGGCACTCGATTATTATTATCCAAGTTATAGATTATACGTTTATATTTATATCTACGCTTCACGGAGAATGGATATCAAGTGAGATGCAAATTGTTTTAAAAGCAATTTTTATTGCAGTGTTTTCAACAATTTATATTTTGGAATCAGTATATTTTGCAAAAATAAATGAAAAGTCTAAAGAGGTTGAGGAGCTTAATTTAGTATTAAGTGATAAAATAACTGAACTTAGAAAAATAAAGCATGACTATGGAAGTGAAATTAGTGCTATTTACGGAATTTATCAACTTGGTAATTATGAAAAATTGGGAAAGGTATTAAAGGGAATAATTGAAAGAAATCAAAATACATCAGCAGCTATAGAGCTTAATAATAATGAAAATCCTATAATTACGTCATTATTAAGCAAAGCCGCATTAAAAGGCATTAATTTAATAGTATCAGATAATATAGATTATAACAGTCTGAATATAGGTGATAATGAACTTTTAAGGTTAATATCAAATATAATTAATAATGCAATTGATGCAATAAAAGATACGCCAAATCCAACAATTAAATTTAGCAGCTACAATAATTATAATGGGGCTGTAATAAATATAGAAAATAATGGACCTCAAATCCCAGATGAAGTAATTGATAAAATCTTTAATATAGGATTTAGCACAAAAAATAATGATAATAAGGATAGAGGGTTTGGATTAGGTATTGTAAGGGAAATAATAGGAAACTGCGGTGGTGATATTTCGGTTCAAAGTAATGCAGAGAGGACATTATTTAAAATTTATATCCCTAAAAAGGCAAGATTGGTGCGGAGTTAACCTATTGAAAGGAAATGTATTAGATAATAGTTTATAATACAATTCTGCTAGGTAATAAATCAAAATATAAAAAATTATTTTTATATTCAATGCTTAATATCTTGAATTGTAACAGAAAATATGTTAATCTATTTCTAATAAATTAAATTATAAGTTAAGAATGATAAGCAATGGCGCTTTTAGGGGACAGTCTCTTTTAAGGCGCCTTTTTGTATTACTATTAAGAAAAAAGGAGACTTGTTAATGAAATACCATATGCCC
>JADHED010003222.1_pt1 | contig 10132 bp, 11 predicted proteins | sample 8952041 | NCBI WGS metagenome assembly JADHED01 (sample SAMN16124423, study PRJNA663239) | bioreactor sludge metagenome | isolation source: sludge (control) | place: India:Bengaluru | collected 2018-09-08
CCAGCCCGCGGTGGACCTCGACCGACTTGTAGCGCTCGAGCGGCAGCAGGGAGATGTCGATGGCGCCGTTCTGCGCGTCGGCCAGCGGCAGGCCATCGACCAGGACCTGCACCTGCGCCCCGCTGGAGCCGCGGATCGAGGGAACGGCCTGCGCGCCGAGACCGCCGTAGCGGCGGACCTCCAGGCCGGCCACGCTCGTGAGCAACTCGGCCAGGTCCGTCGCGCCGCTTGAGCCCGTGGTGTCGTCCAGGCTGATCGCGGTGGCCACGCCGGCCGAGGCGGGGAAGTACGTCTCGGCCAGGCGCCGACCGTAGACGTAGACGGTGTCGGCGGCGACGGTGACCATGCCCACGGCGGCAGGCGCGGCCTCGACGGCGGATGCGGGCAGCGCCGGCAGGCACGCCAGCGCCATCGCACCGGCGATCGCCACGGCGCGGACGCAGGCCGACCGACCTGGCAGGGTCGGCGCGCAGGCCCAACCGGATTCTCGGAAGGGATGCCAACGGACGGGCGAGCGCAGGAAGCGCCCGGGCCCAACGACCGGCATGACCGTACCTCACCCACGGAAGTAGCGGACAAGGGTTCGGGACCGGTCTCCTGGCTCGCGGGTCGTCCTACTTCCCGCGCCTTCCCGGGGGCTGGCCGTTGCCGGACAGTCTCCCCAGTGGCGTTGTGCGGGTTTCGTCGCCGCTTACAGTGGCGGGGCCGCGCCGGATTCGCACCGGACTTCCGCTGGTCGTCGAACCATGTGATGTCTGGCGGCCGTTTCGGGCCGTCGGGGGAACAGTAGCATGGGGAGCGCGGGGAAGTCCAGCGGCGATTGCGCCGTGCTATCTGGGCCAGTCGAACCGCTCCTCCAGCGCCCGCACGGTGGCCTCTTCATCCCGCTCGTGAACGACGAACGAGACGCTGTTGATCGACGAGCTGATCGACAGCACGGTCAGGCGATGCTCGGCCAGCGTGGCGATGAACTCGTTGGCCAGGCCGTATCGTTCCAGGAAGTGCGGGCCGTACACGGTCAGGATGGCCACCGGGTGCCAGGTCAGCACCCGGCGGGGCGACAGCTCGTTCGAGAGCATGGCCAGCAGCGGCTCGGCACGGTCCAGGTCGGACTCGTTCAGGCAGAAGCAGAGGTTCTCGGCGTCGTCGGCGTCCCAGGCCACGGTCAGGTAGCAGAGCGGGATCTCGTAGTCGCCGAAGCGCTTGAGCACGTTGCGCCGGTGGCCTGCCAGCGGCTCGAAGCCGCGCAGCTCGACCAGGACGAGGTCGCTGCGGCGCGTCAGGCCGCCGCACTGGATCTTCCCGCTCACGCCGCGCCTCCCGCGTCCGCGCCCCGTGCGTTGGTTCCCGAGCCTGCCGGTGGCGCCGCCGGCAGGTCGACCGTCACCGTCGTGCCCTGCCCCGGCGCGCTGCGCAGCACGACGGCGCCGCCAAGCTCGTGGACCAGGCGATGCACGATCGGCAGGCCCAGCCCCGTGCCCAGGCCTGTGCGCTGCTGTGCCGCCGCCGTCCGGTAGAACTCGTCGAACACGCGCCCCTGCTCCTCCTGGGCGATGCCGATGCCCTCATCCGCCACCTCGAGTCGCGCGCCGTCGGCCAGCGGGGTGACCGTCACGGTCACCGGGCCGCCCGGTCGATTGTAGCGCACGGCGTTGCTCACGAGGTTGCCCAGGATCTTCGCCACTGCAGCCCCGCTGGTGGACACGGTCACGGCGCCCTCAGCCGGCGCCCTCAGTTCCAGCCGCTGGCCGGTCGCCGCCGCCGCCTCGCGCTGCTCGTCCAGGGCGCGCGCCGCCACGGCGGCCAGGTCCACGGGACCGGGCGGGTCGTGCCGCAGGACGCCCGTGCGCGTGAGGTCGGCCAGGTCCTTGACCATCTCGGTCGCCTGGTCGAGCCGCCCCTGCGCCCGCTCCAGAAGGTCGCGCGCCCCGGTCGGCAGGTCCCCGCCGTGGAGCTCGAGCGCCGCCTCGATCGCGCTCCGCGCGGTGCTGACCGGCGACTTGACCTCGTGCGTGACGAAACGGAAGAAGTCGCGCATCGCCACGTCGGCGGCCAGCAGCTCGCGCTGGCGCGTCACCAGCTCGTCCTTGATGGCGCGGTTGTGCCGCATGATCGAGGCGCCGACGAAGGCGCCGCTGAGCATCACGAACCAGAACGAGCCGAGCACGGCGACGATGTACCGCGTCTCGTGCGTCATCGTGCTGGCACCCAGCAGGTGGTGGTGTGGCAGCAGGCCCAGGTGTTCGCCCAGCACCTCGACCGTGAACAGTCCGATCGCGAGCCAGGCCATCTGGAAGATCGCGGGACCCTTGAACAGGAGCGCCGCGATCACGACGTGCAGGACGTAGACGTAGAGGAACGGGTTCTCGACCCCGCCGGTCAGGTTCAACACAACCGTCAGCAGCACCAGGTCGCAGACCATCTCCAGCTTGACGAGGCGGATCTCGGTGGCGATGGACCGCGCCGGCAGCAGCCGGTTGCGCACGACGTAGCCCAGGTTGACCAGCGCCAGCGCGCCCGCCACGCCCAGGACCGGCCCGACCGGCAGGGGGATGATCGTGAAGCCGCCCAGCACCGTCACAGCGGCCACCAGAACGGCCACCGCGCCCCAGCGCAGGCGGTTGAACCAGTCCAGGCGGTGCCGCAGCGACGACGCCGAGACGAAGAGGGAGGCCTCGGGCGTCAGCGTCAGGTCCGGCCGCAAACGAGCCTCCCGGTTTGCGCGCGGGCCGGGCCCGCGGCTCAGGTCGTCGTCGGCAAATGCTTGCGTACCAAATCCACCAGCCGGCGCGGGCTCACGGGCTTCTCCAGGAACTCGCTGACCGGCAGGAACTCGGCGTCCCGGCCCTTGTCGAAGGTGAAGCCCGTGCGTTCGCCCACGGCCGACAGCATGATGATCGGGATGTCCTTCGTCAACGGTTCGCTGCGCAGCCGGTAGGCCACCTGGAAGCCCTCGTCGACGGTGCCCATCATGACGTCCAGGAGCACCAGGTCGGGACGCTGCTCCTTGGCCAGCGCGAAGCCGCGCTCGCCGTTCTGGGCGTCGATCACCCTCATCTTCTCGCGCTCGAGCGTGACCCGGATGATCTCCACCAGGTCGATGTCGTCGTCGATGACCAGAACCGTGCGCTCACTCATGGCGCTGGACCTCCGCCTTTATGATCCCCACCACGCGGGGCACCGCCGCGGCCACCGCGTCCGACAATCCCGTGCCGGGCACGACGCCCGCCGGCTCCACGCCGACGACCAGCACGTCCTCCGGCATCCTTCCCAACTGCCCGGCCAGCGCGAACGCCTCTGCCAGGCCCAGCCCGTGCAGCGACAACCCGTCGCCGCGGATGTGCAGGCGTGCCTCATCCGGGCGGAAGGCAACCACCGCGCCCGGCTCGCGCCCCATGCGCGCCGCATCCACGACCACGCAGGGTTCATCGGGCCGCAGCGCCTCGACCAGGGCCAGCGCATCGGTGCCCAGATCCACCAATCGCAAGGAGGCGGCCTGTCGCTGCCGGGCGTCCGGCGCCACCGATGGCGCCGCCAGCGCAGCCAGTACGGCCGCGCCCACGCCGTCGTCCCCGCAGAAAGCGTTGCCCACCGCGATGACCTGCACGGCCGCCCGCCTACTCCTCGAACTGCACGTCGAGCATGTGCACCGAGCAGCTGATGCACGGGTCGTAGGCCCGCACCAGCATCTCCAGCCAGGAGGTGATCTCCTCCTTCGACTTCTCGGCCACGACCTCCGGCACCAGCTTCTTCATGTCGTCGTCGATGTTGGCCAGGTTCTGCCCGGTCGGGATGATGCAGTTGGCCTTCACGACGCGGGCCTGCCGGTCGTAGGTGTATTCGTGGTAGAGGATGCCGCGCGGCACCTCGGTGGCGCCGATGCCCGTGCCATACTGCTTCGGCTCCTGGTCCGGCAGCTCGTCCTTGAGGCCGTCCGCCAGCAGGCGGTCGATGATCGCGACAGCATCGAGCGCGCAATGCCCGGCCTCGACCACCTGCGCCACCGTGTTGAAGTACGGGTTCGTGCAGCCGGGCTCCAGGCCCAGCGCCGCGGCCGCCTGCAGCGCCTCGGGACACAGCCGGTCGTGGTTGTTGTTCCAGCGCGCCAGCGCGCCCACCATGTAGCTGTTGCGGTTGGCCTTGCAGTGCTTGCTGGTGCTGTGCGGCACCACGAACTCGTTGGTCATGCGCCGGTACTCGCGATCGGGCACCCGGCCGGTGTCGGTGGAGCAGATGTCGCCGTCGTACAGCGCGTAGTCGTCGTCCGAGCGCAGCGAGATGTACTCGGTCGGCCGCTCGAACCGCGGGATCGCCCCCGCCAGGGCCTTCATCGTCTCCACGGTGGCCAGGAAGTCGGGCACCATGTCCTCGACCAGGCGGCGGCGCAACTCCCTCAACGCCGACGCCGACGGGATCTGCGTGAAGCCGCCGGGCACGCAGGTGATCGGGTGCACGGCCCGGCCGCCCACCACGTCGCCGATGTCGTTGGCCAGCTTCTTCATGCGCAGCGCCCGCAGCACCACCTCGGGATGCGTGCCGACCAGGGGGATCACCGACTTGACCTTCAGGAAGTCGGGCGCCGCCAGGAAGTAGGCGTGCAGCACGTTCGACTGCAGCGTGGCCCCGTGCACCAGCAGCTTGCGCAGCAGGACCGTCTGCGGCGTCACGGACAGGCCCAGGGCCTGCTCGGTCGCCTTCAGGGAGGTCAGCTGGTGCCCCAGCGAGCAGATGCCGCAGATGCGCGAGGTGATGATGGCCGCCTCGTGGAAGCTGCGGCCCTTGAGCAGGGCCTCGAAGTAGCGCGGCGCCTCGACGATGTCGAGCTGCGCCTTCTTCAGCACGCCGTTCTTCATGTCGACGACGATGTTGCCGTGGCCCTCGACCCGGGTCAGGTGCTTGACGTTGATGTCCAGGTTCGCCAGGCTCGAGTGCCCCGCGTCCGGGTTCCGCATATCCAGGTCCCTGCTCATGCCCTGACCCCCTGCAGCCGGTAGGCGTTGTAGAGTTGCAGGCGCTTCCAGGCCTCGTCCATCGACAGGCCGTGCGCAGCCAGCGTCTCGGCCATGCCCTGCAGGTTCGGCTCGGAGACCAGCCCGCGGCAGCCGATGCAGTACTGCCCGAAGTTCGTGCACTGGCTGTTGCAGCCGGCGCGCGTCACCGGCCCCAGGCAGATCATGCCCTTGGCGTAGACGCACTCGTTCTCGTTGAGCTTGCACTCGACGCAGACCGCCTGGTCGGGCTCGATGGGCTTCTTGCCCATGACCAGCGCCGTGAAGAGCTTGAGGAACTCGATCTGCGTCATCGGGCAGCCGCGCACGTTGTGGTCGACCTTGACCACGGCCGACAGCGGCAGCGCCGGCAGCGTCGGGAACAGGTACTGGTCCTTCCCGTAGACCGTCTCCCGCACCTCCTCGATGGGGTGCAGGTTCTTGATCGCGTTGACGCCACCATCGACGGCGCAGGCACCCAGGGCGACCAGCACCTTCGAGCGGCGGCGGATGTCGTGGATGCGCTTGATGCAGTCCGGCGTCGACAGCGCCCCCTCGACGAAGGCGATGTCGTACTCCTCGGCGCGGTCATCCATCGCCTCGCGCCACTCGACGATGTCGACCTGGGCGAGGATGTCCAGGAGCTGGTCCTCGAAGTTCAGCTGACTGAGCTCGCAGCCCTCGCAGCCGGTGAAATCGAAGATGGCCACTCTTGGCTTCTGGCTACTTGGCTTCTTGGCTTCCGGCTTCCTGGCTTCTGGCTTCTTGGCTTCTGGCTTCCTGGCTTCGCTGGGCTTGTTGGCCATCACAGCGCCTCCCGCAGCTTGGCGAGGTCGGGCAGGTGGTAGACCGGCCCGTCCTGGCAGACGTAGGTGCTGTCGATCTGGCAGTGGCCGCACTTGCCGACGCCGCACTTCATGCGCCGCTCCAGGGACATGTAGATGTTGCGGTCCGGCAGGCCCTTGCCGCGCAGGGTCAGCACCACGAAGCGGTACATGACCGGCGGCCCGCAGATGCAGCAGACGGTGTTCGGCAGGTCCAGGTCCAGGCCGGGGATCAGCGTCGTGATGACGCCGGTCTTCCCCTTCCACGCCTCGGAGCCGCGGTCGACGGTGACGTGGTACTCGACGCGCGGGTCCTCTGCCCAGGCTGCCAGCTCGTCGGTGAACAGCAGTTCGGTGTCGGAGCGGCTGCCGTAGCAGATGATGAGGCGGCCGAACTGGTCGCGGTTGTCCCGCACGTAATTGATCATCGAGCGCATGGGCACCAGCCCGATGCCCCCGGCGACGATCAGCACGTCCTTGCCGCGGAACTTCTCGACGTCGATGCCGTTGCCGAACGGCCCGCGGATCCCGATCTTCCGCCCCGGCCCGTAGGCGGCCAGCACCTCCGTCAGCATGCCGACGCGGCGGATGCCCATCTCGAATACGCCCTTGTGCGTGGGCGACGACGACACCGAGATCGGCGCCTCGCCCACGCCGAACAGCGAGACCTCCACGAACTGCCCCGGCTTGTGGCCGAGGTCGCGCCCGCCGGGCAGCTTCACCGTGTAGAGCGTCTCCATGGCCGTGAGCCGGCGCACGGCCGTGATCTCGGCCATCTCCGGCAGGTAGAGTTCCCGGGTCTCGAGCCCCGGCTTCAGGGTCTGCAGTTCCACGCCGTCCCTCCCCTTGGGCAGCCCGACTCGGGCTAGGCCGTGACCTGTTCCTCGCGCTCGGCGTCGCGAACCAGCCGATTGACGATCTCGACGATGCTGATCCCGGCCGTGCAGTACGCGGTGCAGCGACCGCAGCCGACGCACCAGGGCTGCCCCGTGGCGTCGCTCAGGTACTTGAACTTGCGATGGACACGATGGCGCTGACGGGCGGCCACCTTGTGGCGGAACACCTCGCCGCCCGCCACTTCGGTGAAGCCGCGCAGCATGCAGCCGTCCCAGGTGCGCTCGCGGTGCCCGCCATCGACGGTGATGGCGACATGATCCTGCACGTCGAAGCAGTAGCAGGTCGGGCAGACCAGGTTGCAGGTGCCGCATCCGGTGCAGTTGCGCGACGCCTCTTCCCACACGGGGTGGTTGTAGCTCGCCGCCATGATGTCGTTCAGGCGGGCCTGCGGGACGTAGATGTGCTGCGTGAAGTGCTCGCGCTTCGGCTTGGGCCGCGTGTCGGCCGGCAGCTTGGATCCCTTGACCAGGTCCTGGCCGGCGGGCGTCAGGACATCGACGATCCAGCCCTCCGGATGCCGTGTCAGGAACAGGTCGCAACCGGTCGTGTCGTACGGGTCGATGCCCACCGAACCCGCGAAATGCCACTTGTCCGGCGCGTACGAGACGCCGATGAAGAGCGCTCCCTCCCGCCTGGCCACGTAATTCCGCTCGGGGTTCCCGTGCAGGAAGTTGTGGTCGAGGCGGCGCACCGCGGCCATGTCGTAGGAGTGCACGCCCAGGTAGATCGCCGGCGCGGGCGCGATCGGCGGCACGCTGGCGGAGTTCGCCGCGAGGTCGAACTCCAGCAGGGTCTCGCGCGATGGCAGGAAGAACTTCTTCACCGAGCCCAGCGTGCGCGGGTAGTCCAGCACGACCGCGGCCGGATCGGCGACCTGCTCGTAGGCGAACGAGCGGCGGCCTCTGCGGTGCGGGGCGTAGACCGGGCGGCGTGTCATCAGGTGGGCGACGAAGTCGGCGAGCTTCGCCTGCTCCAGGAAATGCTGTGCCATGCATGCACCCCTCGTGGTTGGGTCGCGCGGGCCCGGGCAAGGGACGCCGGGCCCACCGGCGCCGTCTCGGCGGAGGGCGCCAGGTGCTCTTTGAAAATGTTATTTGATAAACAATCAAAGGCAAGCAGATTCGTAAGCTGTTTTCTTTGAGCCCATTAGAGGATGAAGTCGGCCCTCAATCCCAATCGTGGGCGTGGTAATGGCTGTGCTCGTGGGGTTCCTCGCCGGGGCCGTGCCCGTGCTCCGCCCCGTCGTGGCGATGGCGGTGCCGGTGAACGAGGTTGGCGCGCAGCAGCACGTCGCGGTCGCGGCCGACCGCCAGCGCGTCGCCGTCGTGGATCAGGGTGTGGTCCTCGCCCAGCACCAGGCAGCGACGGCCCAGCTCCGAGGCCAGCGAGAGATTGTGCGTGGCGACCACCAGGGTCTGCGGCAGGTCCTGCAGGAAATCGACCAGCCAGCCGCTGCTGCGAGGGTCGAGCGCGGCGGTCGGCTCGTCCAGCAGGAGCAGCCGCGGGTCCAGCACCAGCAGCGAGGCGAGCCCGACCAGTTGGCGCTGCCCCGCGCTGAGCGTCCACGGCGCGCGATCGAGCACGGCGCCCAGGCCCACGCGCCCGGCCCAGTCGCGCGCGCGATCATCCGCGTCGGCAAGGCCGTGCTGGCGCGGCCCGAAGGCGATCTCCTCGAGCACCGTGGCGTTGAAGAGCATCGCATCGGCCTGCTGGAAGAGCAGGCCCACCTCGCGGCGGAAGCGGCGGCGGAACGCCGCCTCGCGCAACCCCTCGCGCACGCAGCGCCCCTCGTAGAGGACGCGGCCGGACACCGGGGCCAGGACCCCGGCCAGCAGCTTGAGCAGCGTGGACTTGCCGCAGCCGTTGCTGCCCAGGAGCACGACCTTCTGCCCGGCCTCGAGGCACAGGTCGACGTCCACCAGGCTGGCGCGGCCGTCGAAGTCGTGCGAGAGCCGTTCAGTCGCGATCAAGGAAGAACCCCCGTGCCTCGAGCGCCTGCGTCTGGATGCCTGCATCGTGCTCGGCGCGCCGCAGGAACCAGGCCGCCGTCGCCGCGCCGTGACGGACGGCCGTGCGCGGGCCGACGCGTCGCGGCGTGCGCGCCGTCAGCGCCAGGCTGAAGTCGGCGAACAGGCGGCGGAAGGCCAGCACCTGGCTGGTGGCCAGCACCAGCACGTAGCGCAGGGTGCGGCTGAAGGCCAACGCCCGCGGCAGCGAGATCGCCGGCAGCATGCGCAGCGCCAGCGTGACCAGCAGCAGCACGCGTACGGCCAGGCGCGCGATCGCGGGCCCGGCCGCGGCCAGATCCTCGCCGGCCACCCCTGTCGGGCCCACCACGGCCGCCAGGCCCAGCCAGCCGCCGGCCACGGCCGCCAGGTAGGGCCCGGTCGCCCGCAACGCGCGCCTGGCCAGCCGCCCGGCGCGACCGCCGGCCGACGCCAGCGCCAGGACCAGCGCGCCGGCAAGCAGGCGCGTATCGTGCACCAGCGAGGCCGCGACCACGGCTGCCAGATAGGCAAGGAGCAGCGAGCGGTCGCGGTTCACGCCGTCTCCCTTCCCAGCACGCGCCAGGCCGCGAGCGCCACGGCGCCGTCGGCGAGGCCGACCAGCAGGTGCGGAATCACGATCGCCGGCACGGTCAGCCGCCAGCCGAAGGGGAAGTACAGCGGCTGTCCTGCGGCATCGCGCGCCAGGTGCGGCTGCCAGCCAAGGACCAGCGCGACCAGCAGCGCCGGCACGGCGGCCCCGAGCCAGCCGGCCGTGAACACGCCCGCCGCGCGCGGTCGCAGCAGCAGGCCCGCGCGCGCCGCCAGGCCACCGCCCAGGCCCACGCACAGCGCGTTGACGGGCAGCGCGGTGATGCCGCCATCGCCGAGCATCAAGGCCTGGATCAGGAACACCAGCGACAGCGAGAGGAACGCCTGCCAGGCGCCGAAGAGCGCCGCCAGCATGCCGACGCCGGTGATGTGCGCGGTGGTGCCCCCCGGCAGCGGGATCGCCACCAGCATCAGGACGTAGGCCGCCGCCGTCGCCACGGCCAGGCGCGGCATCGTTGCCGGCTCGAGCGTCCGTCGCAGGCGGCGCAGGCCCGCGGCCCACAGCACGCCCGCCACGCCGTAGGCTGGGCCGTAGACCTGCGGGGCGATGAATCCGTCGGGGATGTGCACGCGGACCTCCGCGCCGTCAGGCCGTCATGGTCAGCGCCGCCGCAGCAGCGCGCCTCCCGCCACCAGCGCCAGCAACAGCACGACCAGGCCGGCCGCGGCGCCGGTCCAGCGGCCGCCGCCGGCGGCGGGAGCCGGGTCGTGATCGTGATCGTGGGCGCCGGGATGGTCGTGCCCGTGGAGGCTCTCGTGATCGCGGGCGCTTCCGTGATCGTGCCCGTGATCTTGCCCGTGATCATCGTCGTGCTCATGGTCCATC
>JADHED010003224.1_pt1 | contig 10123 bp, 7 predicted proteins | sample 8952041 | NCBI WGS metagenome assembly JADHED01 (sample SAMN16124423, study PRJNA663239) | bioreactor sludge metagenome | isolation source: sludge (control) | place: India:Bengaluru | collected 2018-09-08
CCTCCTGATGAGTCTGGGCGCCGGGGCGCCCAGCGGCCATTCTAGGACGGAAGGGGAGGCCGGGCAGAGCGGTCAGGCGCGGAGGCCCGTCCATCGCGGCGGCCTCGACGCACCGCCCGGCGACGGGCTCTCCGATATCCTGACGGGATGTCGACGGGCAGCCCCGCACTCGAGCTGACGAACCTCACGAAGCGCTTCGGCGACGTGACGGCGGTGGACGACCTGAGCCTGCGTCTCGCGCCGGGCGCGTTCCTCGGCCTCCTCGGCCGGAACGGCGCGGGAAAGAGCACGACGCTGAAGATGGTCACCGGCCTGCTGAAGCCGACGAGCGGCGGCATCCGGGTCCTGGGCCACGACCTCGCCGAGGAGACGATCGCCGTCAAGCGGCTCATCGGCGTGATGCCCGAGGACATGGCCCTGCTGGAGTACCTCACCGGACCCCAGTACCTTCGGTTCGTCGGGAGGATGTACGGCCTGCCGGACGCGGTGGCGGACGCGCGCCGCGAGGAGCTCTTCTCCAAGCTGGACCTCGCGCCGGCGCCCCGGGGGCTCGTCGCGGACTACAGCTACGGGATGAAGAAGAAGCTCAGCCTCTGCGCCGCGCTGCTCCACGGCCCTCGCGTCGTCTTCCTCGACGAACCGTTCGAAGGGATCGACGCCGTCACGAGCCGCACGATCCGGGAGATCCTCCAGTCGCTCCAGAGCCACGGCGTCACCCTGGTCCTCACGAGCCACATCATGGAGGTCGTCGAGAAGCTCTGCCCCCTCATCGCCATCCTGGACGAGGGGCGGCTGCTCGGCTTCGGGCGCCTCGAGGAGCTGAGGGCCCGCGAGGGGGCCGAGAACCTGGAGGGCCTCTTCGTGCACCTCGTGGGAGGCGCGCAGGACGGAACGCTCTCGTGGCTGTAGCGTCTCCCGTCCGGGCGCTCCTCGCGGCCCACCTCCAGGCCGCCTGGAACCAGGCCGCGCGAGAGCTCGGGAAGTCCGGCCGACTCGCGATGGCGGCCGCGTCGGGCCTGCTCGCCCTGGTCCTCGGGGTCCTCGTCCTCGGGGGCGGAACGGCGCTGGGCCTCTCCCTCGGGGCGGAGCTGAGGCAGCCTCCCGTCGCTCTCGTCCTGGGCGGGACCCTGGGGAGCATCGCGCTCCTGGGAGGCGTGGTGGGCGGGCTCCTCGGGGGGAGCCGGGTCCTGGCCTGGGAGGCGATGAAGGTCTATCCCCTTCGGCTCCGCAGCCTGTTCTGCGCGGAGCTCGCGGCCGGCCTGGGGGACCCGTTCCCCATGCTCACGGTCCCGCTCGCAGGCGCCGTGTTGCTCGGGGTCGGCCTCGTGCAGCCGCGGACGTTCCCGCTGCTTCCCCTCGTCTGGGCGGGCACGGCCCTGTCTCAGCTCTGCATCCAGCACCTCGTCGGGAGCCTGGCGGCGCGCTTCGTGAAGCGCCTCCGGGCGGGCCTCGTCCTCCTGGGGTTCGTCGGCCTGCTCGGGCCGGTCCTGGTTTCGACGCAGGCCGGGCCGGCGGACCGCTCGGGGAAGAGCGTGGCCGGGGCGAGGACCGCCTCGGCCCGCCGGATCGGCGCGCGCGTGGCTCGAGCCGCCGTGTTCCTCCCTCCGCTCCAGGCGGCGCTCGGCCTCGGCGACGCCGCGAACGGACGCTGGGGCCGGGCGGTCGCGCGACAGCTCTACCCGGCGGTCTGCGTCGGACTGCTCCTCGTCGTGGCGGCCCGGACCCTGCGGCGGGACGCGGACCCCCGGGCGCTCCGCGTTCCCTCCCGAGGCCGGGAGCGTCTCTGGACCTTCTCGTCTCCGGCCTGCGGGGTCGCACGCCTTCACTGGCAGTCGCTGATTTCGAGTCACCCGGGACGGCTCGGATTCCTCATGCCGCTCCTCGCGTTCGTCCTCGTGAAGGGAGCGCTCTCCTCGTTCCTCGGAGAGTCCCGGCCCTGGTCGATTGCCGGGGCGCTCGCCTACCTCGCGCTCACGACGGCGCACCTGCAGCTGAACCAGTTCGGGCTGGACGGCCCGGGAGTGAAGGCCCTGCTCCTTCTGCCGCTCCGCGCCGAGGACCTGCTCCGGGGGAAGCTCGCGGGCTTCGCGGTCTACCAGGCCGTCCAGGCGCTCCTGCTCCTGCTGCTCCTGTCCGCGAGCGTCCGGAGGTCCCCCCTCCACACGGCAGCGGGCCTGTTCCTCGCGGCCTGCGTCTCCGTGGCGATGACCGGCCTCGGGCACTGGACGAGCGCCTGGATTCCCCGACCGCTGCCCCGGGACAGCTTCCGCAACGCGAGGCAGGCCCCTCTCGTCGCCTGGGTCGGCACGGCGGGCTCCATCCTCGCCGTCGTGCTCTTCGGCGGGCTCTACGCGCTCTGCGCGTGGCGGGCTCCCGCCGCGCTGCTGCCGGTCATGGCGGCGGCGCTCGGCCTCACGCTCTTCGCCTACGGGAAGCTCGCGCTGCCCCTCGCCGCCCGGTACCTGGACGGGCGCCGAGAGGTCCTGGTGCAGGCCCTGGGATAGCCCGGCCCGGACGCGGTCTCCCGCTCCGGCCCTACGTCCCTTCCGCCTCCTCCACTGCGGCCGTGTCGATCATCCCGGGCGCGAGGTACTTCCGGGTCTCCGCGGCGAGGACGCCGCTCAGCGCGAGGAGCGAGATGAGGTTCGGTATGGCCATGAGGCCGTTCGCGATGTCGGCGAAGGACCAGACGACGGGGAGAGTGGCGACGGAGCCGACGAGGACGGCGACGACCCAGAGGAGGCGATAGGGGCGGACGACCTTCGGGCCGAAGAGGTACTCCGCGGCCTTTTCGCCGTAGTACGACCAGCCGAGGATCGTCGAGAAGACGAACGTCAGGAGGCCGACCGTCAGGACCGCCGGGCCGACGTGCGGGATGTGGCTGAAGGCGGTCTTCGTGAGCGCGGCGCCCGCGAGCCCCTCGTGCCAGTCGCCCGAGTTCACGACGACGAGGCCGGTCATCGCGCAGACGACGACGGTGTCCCAGAACGTCCCCGTCGAGGAGACGAGCGCCTGCCGCACGGGGTTCTTCGTCATGGCGGCGGCGGCCACGATCGGGGCGCTTCCGAGGCCCGACTCGTTCGAGAAGAGGCCGCGCGCGACGCCGAACCGGATCGCCTCCTTCATCCCGGCGCCGAGGAAGCCGCCGAAGGCGGCCTGGCCGGTGAACGCGCTGGAGACGATGAGCCGGAACGTCTCCGGGAGCGTCTCCGAGTGGAGCGCGAGGAGGTAGAGGCAGCCGAGGACGTAGAAGCCCGCCATGAAGGGAACGAGGAGCTCGCAGACGCGGGCGATCGACCTGATCCCGCCCAGGATGACGACGGCCGTGAGGACCGTCAGGAGCCCGCCGCTGACCCACGGGGAGACTCCGAACGTCTCCTTCGCGAGGACCGCGATCGAGTTCGCCTGGACGGTGTTCCCGATGCCGAACGCGGCGACGGCGGTGAACGCGGCGAAGAGGACGCCGAGCCACTTCATCTTCAGGCCGCGCTCGAGAACGTACATCGGCCCGCCCGACATCGTCCCGTCGGGATCGGTGACGCGGTACTTCACGGAAAGGAGCGCCTCGGAGTACTTCGTCGCGATTCCGAAGACGCCCGTGAGCCACATCCAGAGGACGGCGCCCGGTCCGCCGGCGGCGATCGCCGTCGAGACGCCGACGATGTTGCCGGTCCCGATCGTCGCGGCGAGGGCGGTCGTCAGCGCGCCGAACTGGCTGACGTCGCCCGCTCCCTCCTTCTCCCGCCGGAGGGAGATCCGGATCGCCTTCAGGAGGTGGCGCTGCGGGAAGCCGAGGCGGAGCGTGAGGAACAGGTGCGTCCCGAAGAGGAGGACGATGAGGGGCCAGCCCCAGAGGAAGCCGCTGACGGTCCCCAGGAGCTGCTCGATCGACGCCATCCGTTCCTCCTCAGCCCGCGTCCGTCCCGCGCCGCTTCGCGAGCTCGGTGACGGCGGTCAGGGCCGCGTGCCGGTACATGTCGGACAGGGTCGGGTAGTTGTAGAGCGACTCGGCGATCTCGGGGGCCGTCGCCTGCATCTTCATGTAGGCCTGCCCGATGTGGACGAGCTCGCTCGCGGAGTGCCCGACGATGTGGGTCCCGATGAGCCGCCCGCTCTTCGCGTCGAAGAGGAGCTTCAGGAGCCCGTCCTGGTCGCCGATGATCTGGCCGCGCGGGTTCATCCCGTAGTGGCCGCGCCCGACGACGTAGTCGATCCCCTTCTCCTGCAGCTTCTCCTCCGTCTCGCCGACGTAGCTCACCTCGGGGATCGAGTAGATGGCGAAGGGGAGGTTCTCGGTCGAGGCCGAGGGGCCGGTCAGGCCGAAGGCGTGGCGCATCGCGCGGCGCCCCTGCTCCATCGAGGTGGAGGCGAGGGCCGGGTAGCCGATGACGTCGCCGACGGCGTAGATGTGCGGGTGCGCCGTCTGGAGGTCGGCGTTCACGGTCAGGAGGCCGTACTTGTCGGGGACGAGGCCGATCGTCTCGAGGCCGAGGTCTTTCGTATTGCCGTCGCGGCCGACGCAGTAGAGGAGGACGTCCGAGGTGAGGCGCCGCCCCTTCCGCGTCTCGACCGTCACCCGCGCGGGAGAGCCCGGGACCGGCTCGACCGTCGCGTAGCGGTCGTCGTGCAGCAGCTCGACGTGGAGCTCCCCGAGCTCCCGCTCGAGGATCCCGACGACCTCGCGGTCGAGGTAGGGGAGGAGCTGGTCGCGCGTGTCGACGAGCGTCACGTAGACGCCGAGCGCCGCGAAGATCGAGGCGTACTCGATGCCGATGACGCCCGCGCCGAGGACGGTCATCGTCTTCGGCATCCGGGGGAGCTTCAGGATCGTGTTGCTGTCGAAGACGCTCTCGGCGTCGAACGGGACGTCCGCGGGGCGGTTCGGGCTGGAGCCGGTCGCGATGACGATCACGTCGCCCCGCACCGAGCCCTTCCGCCGGCCGTCCTTCCCCTCGACGGCGATCGTGTGCGGGTCGAGGAAGCGGCCGTGACCCCGGAAGACCTCGATTCGATATCGCCCGAGGGAGGCGTTGATCATGTCCAGCTCGCGCTGGACGACGAGCCGCTCGCGGTACATGAAGTCGGCGACGGTGACGTCGTCCGTCACCTCGGTCTGGAAGCCGTGGAGGCGGTGGCGCGTCATCCCGAGGAAGAAGAGGGCGCTCTCGCGGAGCGTCTTCGAGGGAATCGTCCCCCAGTTCACGCGGGCGCCCCCCACCACGGGGGCCCTCTCGACGAGGGCGACGCGCTTCTGCGCCTTGGCGGCCTGGATGGCGGCGCGCTCGCCGCCGGGCCCGCCGCCGAGGACGACGACGTCGAAGTCGGAGGAGGTCGGTGCGGGAGTCACGCGCGGATCGTAGCAAGGGCTTCCGTCCCGCGAGAGGGTGCGGCAGGCGCTGCACCTCGGGGAGGCCTGCCTCGACGTCTTCCTCGCCGTGCTGCCGGCGGGGACGCCGAGGAGCGAGGCGCGCCGGCGAGCGGAACGCGCGAAGGCGCGGGGTCGTCGGACTTCGAGCGAAGGGCTTTCGTGAACGAGGCCCTCCTCGACGCCGAGCTGCTCCTCGCGGGCGCGGAGGGAGTCGCGATCCGGTCCGACGTGGAGGCCCGCCTCGCGTCCCTGCCTCGAGAGCTCCGCGAGGACTCGGCGCGGCTGATCGCACGCACCGCCTGCTGAGGCGCGGTCGGCCGGGGTGGCGCCGGGGGCGCGCCGCTGGAGTATCGTCCTCGCCCATGTCCGAAGCCGTCCCGGCCGCCGATCCGCGTCCCCTGCCGCCGACCGCCTACCGCTGGATCGTCCTCCTCTCGTGCAGCGTCGCGATGTTCGGCAACTACTACGTCTTCGACGCGATCTACCCCGTGACGCCGCTCCTCGAGAAGGCGTTCGGCTTCACGGGGGCGCAGGTCGGCCTCCTCGACACGGCCTACAACGTCGCGGCGCTCCTGACGCTCATCGCCGGCGGAATCCTGATCGACCGGATGGGGGTGGCCGCCTCGGCCGTCCTCTTCGGCGCGATCGGCGCGGCCGGAAGCATCGCGATCGCGGTCCTCCCGGCGCTCCTCCCCGACTCCCCGTGGGTCGGGATGATGCTCGGCCGGTTCCTCCTCGGCGTCGGCTCGGAGTGCTTCATCGTTGCGGCGACGACGGTCGTCGGGCGCTGGTTCAAGGGGAAGGAGATCTCCTTCGCCCTCGCGATCCAGCTCCTCGTCGGACGGCTCGGCTCCTGGGCCGCCGACAAGTCGCCCGACTTCGCGAAGTCGCTCTTCGAGAGCTGGCAGCCGCCGCTTCTCCTGGCGGCCGGCCTCGGCCTCGTCTGGCTCCTCTTCGCGCTCCTCTACGCCGGGCTCGAGAAGCGGGCGGCACGCGTCTACGCGGTGAAGAAGCCCGGGGCGACCGACAAGCTCGTCTGGAAGGACCTCGTCCGCTTCGACCTCGGCTACTGGTGGGTCGTCGGCCTCTGCGTCGCGTTCTATTCGACGATCTTCCCGTTCCGAACCTTCGCGAACCTCTACTTCATCGAGGCGAAGGGGCTCTCGCCCGAGGACGCCGGGAACCTGAAGTCGATCCTGCCGCTCCTGTCGATGATCGGGATGCCGCTCTTCGGCCTCCTCGTCGACAAGATCGGCAAGCGGGCGCTCCTGATGGCGGCCGGCTCGGCGCTCCTCGTCCCGCCGTTCTTCCTTCTCGCGTTCTCCTCGGCCCCGCCGACGGTCCTGATGGCGATGCTCGGCCTCGCCTTCGCGCTCGTCCCGGCGGTCCTCTGGCCCGCGGTGACGTATCTCGTCCCGGAGGCGCGTCTCGGGTCGGCCTACGCGCTGATGACGTTCTGCCAGCAGGTCGGCTGGGCCGGGATGAGCTGGGGCCTCGGCCTCCTGAAGGACGCCTCGGGCGCGAGCGCGGCGCACCCCGCGGGCTGGGCGCCCGTGATGGTCGCGCTCGGCGCCCTCGCCTCGGTGGGGTTCGTCTTCTCGTTCCTCCTCTGGAAGAGCGAGCGGGGCGCGAAGGGGCACGGCCTGGACGCCGTGACGCCGACGGCGGCGGTGGACGCGAAGCCCGTCGAGCCGGGCTGATCGCGCCGGGAGCGCCGGCGGGTCGTTCCGGCGGGCGAGCGTCCGCGGGCGCAGGGCTCCGCATTCCGCCGAGGCGGCGACGGCCTGAGCTCGTCAAGGGAGACATCCCGAGCGGAGCGAGAGAGAATGTCGGCGTGATGGACAGGGACGGCGGTCCCGGCCAGGCGGAGCCGGGCGATCTCCTCGTGCGGGGAGCCGCGAGAGACGCGGAATGAGAGACCAGCGGGGATTCGCGCGCCCGGGAGCGCCGATAGAGCGGCTTCTCCTCGTGGACGACGAGGAGCCTCTCGTGGAGCTCCTGACGCACTCCCTCGGGGAGCTGGGATACCGGGTCACGGGGCATACCGACGCGCGCGCGGCGCTCGAGGCGTTCCTCGAGGAGCCGGACGCGTTCGACGCTCTCGTCTCCGATCTCTCGATGCCCCATCTCGCGGGGTTCCAGCTCGCGGAGCGTGTCCTGCGCGTGCGCCCGGAGATCCCGGTCGTCCTGACGTCCGGATGGGTCCGGGAGGAGGACGAGGCCGCCGGCCGCGCCATCGGGATCCTCGGTTTCGCGGCCAAGGGATCCTCCGTCGAGGAGATCGTCCGCGCAATCGACGCCCTTCTCCGGGGCGGCACGAGCCCGGACACGCCTCAGGGCACCGAGGTGGGCTGACGCTCGCCGGGAGAGGAGAACGATGACGCCGCCCGTCCGCGTCCCGGCCTCACCCCGACCCGCCGCCGAGCCGCCTCGCGGGAGCGCCGTCCTCACCGTCTCGGGGATGACGTGCGCGAGCTGCGCCCGGCTGATCGAGTGGAAGGTGGGGCAGCTCGCGGGGGTCCGCTCCGCGCGCGTCAGCGTCGCGACGGACGCGCTGCACGTCGATTTCGACGCCTCCCGGGTCGACGTCGCCCGGATCGCCGCGTGCGTGAGGAGGGCGGGTTTCGGCACGCCCGGCGTCGGAGACGGCGAGGGCGACGGGGATCCGGGCCTCGAGAGCTCCGGGCCCGCGCGGGCGCGCCTCGTCCTCGGCCTCGTCCTGACCGGACCGCTGATCGTCTACAGCATGGGCCGCGACCTCGGCCTTCCGGCCTTTCCGCACGACCGCCTCGTCCTGCTCCTGGCCGCCACGATCGTCCAGCTCGTCGTCGGAGCGCCGTTCTACGTCCGCTCCTGGCGGAGCCTCCGGGCCGGCTCTTCGAGCATGGACGTCCTCGTCTCGCTCGGCTCCACCGTCGCGTGGGGGGCGAGCGCGGGCGTCGTTCTCGGGGTCCTGCCGGGCTCCGACGTCTACTTCGAGACGGGAGCCGCGATCGTCACGTTCGTCGCGCTCGGCCGGTACCTGGAGGCGCGGGTTCGCGGGCGGGCGTCGATGGCCCTCCGAGGGCTTCTCGACCTGAGCCCGGTCCGGGCTCGCGTCGTCCGGGACGGCGTCGAGGTCGAGGTGGACGCGGCGGACGTTCGGGTCGGCGAGACCGTCGTGGTCCGGCCCGGCGAGCGGGTCCCGGTCGACGGCCTCGTCCGAGAAGGGCGCTCCGCGTTCGACGAGTCGATGGTCACGGGCGAGTCGATGCCCATGGTGAAGGGACCGGGCGACGAGGTCGTCGGCGCCACCGTCAACCGCGACGGCCTCGTGCGGGTCGAGGCGACACGGGTCGGGGCCGACGCGACGCTCTCCCGGATCGTCCGCCTCGTGGAGGAGGCGCAGGCGCGGAGAGCCCCGATCCAGAAGGTCGCCGACGCCGTCGGCCGCGTCTTCGTCCCGCTCGTCCTGGCGTCGGCGCTCGGGACGCTCCTCCTCTGGCTCTTCGTCGCGCGGATCGACGTGCCGGGGGCGCTGATGAACGCCGTCGCCGTCCTCATCATCGCCTGCCCGTGCGCAATCGGCCTCGCGACGCCGATGGCCGTCCTCGTCGGGACGACGCGAGGCGCCTCGCGAGGAATCCTCTTCCGGACGGGCGAGGCGCTCGAGCGGGTCGGGGCGGCGACGGTCGTCGTCCTCGACAAGACCGGCACCCTCACCCGCGGCGAGCCGGGTCTCACCGACGTCGTCGCCGTGAGGCGGGGCGAGGAGGCGGAGGTCCTCCGGCTCGCGGCGAGCGCCGAGCTGGGGTCGGAGCACCCGGCCGGCCGGGCGCTGGCGCGAGCGGGCGAGGCGAGAGGGCTCTCTCTTTCCGCGCCCCGCGAGCTCCGGGCGGTGAGCGGCGCGGGGATCCGCGCGATCGTGGACGGGCGAGAGATCCTCGTCGGGACGCGTTGGCTCATGCGCGAGGCGGGAGTCTCTCTGGCGGCGCTCGAGCCCGAGGTCGACCGACTCCAGGCGGAGGGGAAGACCGCGATGGTCGTGGCCGCGGCGCCGGCCGGGGGAGGAGCGCCGGAGGCGATCGGCGTCCTGGCCGTCGCCGACGCCGTCAAGCCCGAGGCCCGCCAGGCCGTGGAAGAGCTCGCTTCCCTCGGGCTCGACGTCGTCATGCTGACCGGAGACAACCTCCGGACCGCCGAGGCGATCGCCCGCGAGGTCGGCATCGAGCGGGTGCGCGCGGAGGTGAGGCCGGAGGAGAAGGCGGAGGCGATCCGGAGGCTCCGGGAGGCCCCGAGGCCGCCCGGCACGCCGCCGCCCGTCGTCGTGATGGTCGGCGACGGGATCAACGACGCGCCGGCCCTCGCGCAGGCCGACGTCGGCATCGCTCTCGGGACCGGGACGGACGTCGCCAAGGAGGCGGCCGCCGTCACGCTGATGAGCGGCGACCTGCGGGGCGTCGGCCGGGCGATCGTCCTCTCCCGCGCGTCCCTCCAGACCGTCCACCAGAACCTCGTCTGGGCGCTCTTCTACAACGTGGCGCTGATCCCCGTCGCGGCCTACGGCCTCCTGAGCCCGATGGTGGCGGCCGGAGCGATGGTCTTCAGCTCGCTCTTCGTCGTCACGAACAGCCTTCGCCTCCGGAAGGCGCCGCTCGAGACGTTCGTCGCGCCGAGGGAGGCGTGGCGGCGAGGTCTCGCGCTCGTGCCGCGCGTCCTCTCGCCGGCGGCGGCGCTCGCGGCGCTGATCGTCGTCCCGATGCTCGCGATGGCCGA
>JADHED010003227.1_pt1 | contig 10112 bp, 8 predicted proteins | sample 8952041 | NCBI WGS metagenome assembly JADHED01 (sample SAMN16124423, study PRJNA663239) | bioreactor sludge metagenome | isolation source: sludge (control) | place: India:Bengaluru | collected 2018-09-08
AGACCCTTGGCCCAGGCCGGCCGCAATCCGGACCGGAACGGGAGAGTTTGCCGATGTCGACCCTGCCGCGCGTCCTCTGCGTGGACGACGAGCCGCGGATCCTCACCGCCATCGCGCGCAACCTGCGTGGCGCGCTCGACTTGACGCTGGCCGGGAGCGGCGCCGAGGCCCTGTCGCACCTGCGCGCGGCGCCCGAACCGTTCGCCGTCGTGGTGTCCGACATGCGGATGCCGGAGATGAACGGCATCGCCCTGCTGGCGCACGTCCGTCGCGAATTCCCTGACACGACGCGCATCCTGCTGACGGGCTACGCCGACATGGACTCCGTCGTCGAGGCGGTCAACGAGGGGCACATCTTCCGCTTCCTGGGCAAGCCGTGCTCGACCACGCTGCTGCTGGAGACGATCCGCGCCGGGGTGCGACAGCATGAGCTGGTCACCTCCGAGAAGGTCCTCCTGGAGCAGACGGTGCGCGGCAGCATCGACGCCCTGGTCGGCATCCTGGCGCTGGCCAGCCCGACGCTGTTCGGCCGGGCCTCGCGCATCAAGCACCTGGCGAAGCTGCTCGGCGAGGCGACCGGCGTCCCCGACCAGTGGCAGGTGGAGATGGCGGCGCAGCTGGCGCAGATCGGGCGCATCACGCTGCCGGACATCACTGCGGCGAAGCTGGCCAGCGGCGACCTGCTGAACGATGCCGAGGCGGCCATGGTCGCCCGCGTGCCCGAGGTCACGCGCAACATCGTCGGCTGCCTGCCGCGCCTGGAGCCGGTCCTGGAGATCATCGACCACATGGACCTGCGCTTCGACGGGGCCGGGTCGCCGCGCCACGCCCCGTCGGGCGACGACATCCCGCCGGGTTCGCGCGTGCTCAAGCTGGCCGGGCGCATCGAGGAGCTGCGCGGCCGCGGCTTCTCCACACGGCGCGTCCTGGACACGCTGCGCGTCGAGGAAGGCGCCTACGACCCGGCGCTGGTGAAGGCCTACGTCGAGCGCGCCGACTCGGCCGGCGACGAGGCCGGGCCGCGCGGCATCACCCTTCGCGAGCTGCGGATCGGCATGCGGGTCGTGGAGCCGGTGCGGGCGCGCACGGGCGTGCTGCTGGTGGCCGCGGGCCAGGAAGTGACCGAGAGCCTGCTGAACCGCATCCAGAACTACCACGCCACCGTGGGCCTGGAACTGCCGCTGTGGGTGGCCCCGCCCTGCGACGAGCCGGAGCCGTCACCCGTCCGCAAGCCCCAGTTCACTCTTTGAGAACGTGAGCCCCAGCGGCGACTCGGCGCCGCCCGTCACGCCCAGGTGCCGCACCTGCGCGCCCGAGGCCGTGACGGCGGGCAGCACGCGCGAGGCCTGCTGGGGATCGATGGTCGGGGCATCCCAGACGACCACCGTGCCGTTGCCGACGGCGCCGCCGCCCAGCCACTCGCGCAGGTCGCTGGTCTCCAGGCCGTGATGGCGCGCCAGCGCCACCAGCCAGTCGCGTCGCCGCGAGTCGCCGCTCGCGATCACGGCGCGCACCGGCTGCCTGGCCGTCGTCTCGGCGTGCGCCGTGTCGATCTCGGCCAGCTTCAGGAACGAGCGCGCCTCGCCCATGCGGACCTCGATCTCGGGCAGCAGCTCCAGCGTCGTCGCCGCGTCCAGGCCCAGGGTCGCCATGAGGTCCAGGACATCGTCCTCGGCCAGGACGCCCTCGCCGGGGGCGCCGATCGCGCGCGCCAGGCGGTCGGCCAGCGCCACCGTGGTCAGCAGGGGAGTGGTACCGCCCTGGCAGGCGTCGGCCGCATGGTGCAGCCGCACGCACTCGAGCAGCGGGGCCGGCAGCTTCCAGTGCTGCAGCAGCTGCCGACCGGCGCGGCAATGGTCCAGGCCGATGACCTGGCGCTCGCGCTCGACATCGCCCAGGCGGCCCTCCATGGCGACCGCGGCATGGTGTTCCGGCAGCGCGATCATCAGGATCAGGTGCCCGATGTCGTGCAGCAGTCCGGCGACGAACGCCTCCTGCGGGTCGGGCAGCGCCGCGCGCCGCCCGATCACCTCGGCGCCCGATGCCGTGGCCAGGGCGTGCCGCCAGAAGGCGCTGCGCCGTCCGGGCGGCAGCCGGCCACCCAGGGCTCCGGCCACGGCCAGGCCGGTGGCCAGGTTCCGCACCGCAGCGTGGCCGAGGATGACCACGGCGCGGGGGATCGTGCTGATGCGGCCGGGCAGGCCGTAGAACGACGAGTTGACCAGCCGCAGGACCTTGCTGGCCAGGGCCTGGTCCGAGCTCAGGATGCGGTTGACCTCGTCGCCCGGGCACTCGGCATCGCTCATCAATGCCAGCAACTCGTGCACGACCACCGGGAGCGGGGGCAGCTCCTTGATGTGGTCCAGGACGGCGGCGCGGGGATCGGCGGTTGTCTGCGTCACGATGGCACCGCCTCGAGCAGCAACACGCAGCCGCGCGGCTCGTCAGGTTCGCCCAGCAGCGCCACGTGGGCCTGCAGGGGGCGCCCGTCCCACCGCACGGCGCAGGCCACGTCGCGCCCCGACTCGAGGCAGCACTCGACCGCCAGCACGGCCTCGGGCGGCAGGACCTCCGCCACGTCGGTCCCCGGCAGCGTGCCACCCAGCCCGGCCAGCCCGGCGCGCGCGGCGTTGTTGGAGACGACCAACTCGTGCTCGCGGCTTATCCCCAGGACCATGCGGGGCAGGCGCTCGAGGACGTCCTGCGCCAGGGCCAGCGAGCGGGTGCGCTCCAGCACCGCGGACTCGAGGCGCTGGTTCAGTCGCTCGAGCTCGACCACCTGCTGTGCCGAGAGTTCGGACAGGCGGCGGTTCTCCTGCAGGATCCGGTGGCGCTCGAGACACTGGCGCAGCGTGGTCCGCAGCTCGTCGTCGTTCCAGGGCTTGCCGATGAAGCGGTAGACGCCGCCGCTGTTGATGGCCTCGACGATGATGTTGGGCTCCGCGTATCCCGAGAGGACCACCCGCACGGCGTCCGGGCAGACCTCGCGCACCTGCTGCAGGAACTGGGTGCCGGTCATCACCGGCATGCGCTGGTCGGAGACCACCAGCTCGACCTGCTCGCGCGCCAGGATGGCCAGCCCCTCGTCGCCGCTCGCGGCGGTCAGCACACGGTAGGGCTCGCGCCGCAGCGCGCGCTGCAGCGAACGGAGGATGGATTCCTCGTCGTCGACGAAAAGGACGGTCGGTTGGTCCACGTCGGCCTCCGGCAGTCGGGTACGGATTGCCTGTAGGTAATCGGCAGGTCCGGCGGAATCTTGACCCCGGCTGGCACCCGGGGGCCAAGGGGGCTATTGTCCGCCGCAAACTGGCACCGGAGACGGGGAGGGCACGATGTCCGACGCGGGCGCGGCGGCGACCGACGAGGCCAGGGAAAGGCGGCTGGGTGCCGCCTTCGGCACGGCGTCCTTCCTGTGGTGGGGCGTCGCTCCGCTCTACTTCAAGGCCGTCGGCGCGGTGGCGCCGGCCGAGGTGCTGGCCCACCGGATTACCTGGTCGATGGCCTTCGTGCTGGCCGTGCTGGCCGGCCGCGGCCGCCTCTGGGCCACCTTCCGCCAGTACGGCGACCTGCGGACCCTCGCGACGATGCTCGTGACCTCCTGCCTGATCGCCGTCAACTGGCTGGTCTTCATCTGGTCGATCGCCAATGGGCGGCTGGTCGAGGCCAGCCTCGGCTACTTCATCAACCCGCTGGTCAACGTCGCCTTCGGCGCCCTCTTCCTTCGCGAGCGCCTGCGCCGTCCGCAGCTGGCCGCCGTGGCCCTGGCCGCCCTGGGCGTGGCCTGGCTGACGCTGCGCCAGGGCACGGTGCCGTGGATCGCCCTGGTGCTGGCGGTCAGCTTCGCCATCTACGGCCTGCTGCGGAAGCTGGCGCGCCCGACCGGCCTGCAGGGACTGGCCCTGGAGACGGCACTGCTGGCGCCGCTGGCGATCGCCTGGATGTTCCGGCGGCAGGCCGCCGGTGAACTGGTGTTCGGCCACGCGGGCCTGCAGCTGACCCTGTTGCTGTGCGCGGCCGGCCCCGTCACTGCGTTGCCTCTGATTTGGTACGCCGAGGGCGTGCGCCGCCTGCGCCTGGCCACCATGGGCTTCCTGCAGTACCTGTCGCCGTCGCTGCAGTTCCTGCTGGCGGTGCTGGCCTTCGGCGAACCGTTCAGCGGCGGGCAGGCGGTGGGCTTCGGCGTGATCTGGGCGGCCCTGGCGCTGTACTCCTGGGATGCGGCGCGCAGCTTCCGGCGCGCCTGAGCTCAGTGGAAGTCGTGGCTGGGACTGGGCACCGGCAGCCGTGACAGCCGCGGCTCCCAGATCCCCTCGATGATGATGTGCGAGACGCCGTCGGCCGTCTGGATCCGGCCGCTGACGCCCATCAGCGAGAGCGTGCGCGCGAGCACACGGAACTTTTCCCAGATGTCGTTCCAGGCCAGCGCATTCACGAAACCGGTTTCATCCTCCAGCGTCATGAACGTCACCCCCTTGGCCGTGTGTGGCCGCTGCCGGCAGATGACGATGCCCGCGTAGTCGCACCACGCCCCGTGCCGCAGCCGGTTCACCTCCTCCGCCGTCGGCCACCCCCGCTCCCGCAACTGCTCTCTGAGCGGCGCCAGCAGGTGAGCCCGCGGGCTGTGCCCCCCGCGCTTCCAATCCCAGTTCACCGTGTCGAACCACCCCAGCTCCGGCAGCGCCGGCGCCGCCGCCTCCGGCAACGCCAACACCAGCTGCTCCGGCCGGTCCCGCCGACTGAGCCCATGCACCACCCACAAAGCCCGCCTTCTCTCCGGCTCCAGCGCTGCCAGCGCCCCGCACTCCGCCAGCGCCACAAGCTCGTCGGTGGGCACGCCACCTCTGCGGGACAAGTCCGCGATGTCCCGCCAGGGCCTCCCGTAGACGATGCGCTCTGCCACGTCACGCGACATTCCCTTCACGTACCGCAGGCCCATGCGGATGCCCATTGGAGGCGGTGCCGCGCCGAAGGCGTGCGACAGCGGCTCTAATGTGCAGTCCCATGAGCTCCTGGAAACGTCCAGGGGAAGAATGGTGATGCCGTGGCGTTTGGCATCCTCGACAATCGTGCCCGACGTGTAGAAGCCCATCGGTTGTGCATTTAGAAGTGAGCAGGTGAAGACGTCGGGGTGGTGGCACTTCAGCCAACTGGTGGCGTAGGCGATCAGGGCGAAGCTGGCGGCGTGGCTTTCGGGGAAGCCGTATTCGCCGAAGCCCTTGATCTGCTGGAAGACGCGCTCGGCGAAGTCGGCGCGAATGCCCTTGGCGACCATGCGTCCGACCAGCTTCTCGCGGTGCTGCTCCATGGGGCCGTGGGTGCGCCAGGTGGCCATGTCGCGGCGCAGCTGGTCCGCCTCGCCGGGGGTGTAGTCGGCGGCGACCATCGCCAGGCGCATCACCTGTTCCTGGAACAGCGGCACGCCCAGGGTCTTGCGCAGGATGGGCTCCAGCGAGGGGTGCGGGTACTCCACCTTCTCGCGGCCGTGGCGGCGCTCGATGTAGGGGTGGAGCATGCCGCCGGTGATGGGCCCCGGCCGGATGATCGCCACCTGGATGACCAGGTCGTAGTAGTTGTCCGGGCGCAGGCGCGGCAGCATGTTCATCTGCGCGCGGCTCTCGACCTGGAACGTGCCCACCGAGTCGCCGCGGTGCAGCATCGCGAAGGTGGCGCGGTCGTCGCGCGGGATGCGCGCCAGTGACATGTCCAGGCCGCGGTGCGCGCGCAGCAGGTCGAAGGCGCGGTGCAGGTGGTTCAGCGCGCCCAGTCCCAGCAGGTCGACCTTGAACAGCCCCAGCGACTCGACCGCGTACTTGTCCCACTGGATGACGGTGCGGCCCTCCATCGTCGCGTTCTCGATGGGCACCAGGTCGTGCACCGGCTCGTGGCCGAGCAGGAAGCCGCCGGGGTGGATCGAGAGGTGGCGCGGCACCTCCTGGATCTCGTCGACCAGCCGGCGGAAGTGCGTAACCAGCGGCGCGGCGGGGTCGAAGCCGGCCAGCCGGTCCAGGTTCACCGCGGGCAGTCCCAGCGCCTTGCCCACCTCGCGGATGGCCGAGCGCGGCCGGAAGCGCACCACGTTGGCGACCATCGCCGCGCGCTCGCGCCCGTACTTCTCGTAGACGTGGCGGATGACCTCCTCGCGCCGGTCGTGCTCGATGTCCAGGTCGATGTCCGGCGGCTCGGCCCGCTCGCGCGAGATGAAGCGCTCGAACAGCAGGTCCACCTCGCGCGGATTGACCGCCGTGATCTTCAGGCAGTAGCAGGTGATCGAGTTGGCCGCCGAGCCGCGCCCCTGGCAGAGGATGCCCTGCTCGCGGCAGAAGCGCACGATCTCGTGCATCGTCAGGAAGTAGCCGTCGTAGTCCAGCTCGTGGATGAGGGCGAGCTCGGCGTCCAGGCGCGCCGCCATGTCCGGCGGCACCGGCGTGCCGAAGCGCTCGCGCGCGCCCTGCCGCGCCAGGTGCTCCAGCCAGCCGGCGGTGGTCATGCCGAAGGGCAGGCGTTCGGACGGGTAGCGGTACCTCAGGTCGCCCAGGCTGAACGCGCAGCGCGCGGCCACTTCCAGGGTGCGGGCGACGGCGGCGGGATCGTCGGCGAACAGACGCGCGAACGCCGTCGCGGTCAGCAGCGCGTGCCGGTCGTTGGGCCGCAGGCGCAGGCCGGCCTGCTGCACGGTGGTGCCTTCGCGCAGGCAGGCGAGCACGTCCTGGAGCGGACGTTTGGCGCGAGCGTGGTAGAGGACCTCGGTGGCGGCGACGACGGGCACGTGGAGCCTGGCCGTACGGCGCCTGACGGTGGCTTCGCGGCGACGGTCGCTTGCCGCGAGGTGGCGCCCCGCCCGCGCGTAGAGGCGGTCGCCGAACGCCTCGCGCAGCGCGGCCAGCTGGCGCAGGCTGGTCGGGCCGCCGGCGCCCCACAGGGCGAGCAGGCCGCCGGCGTGGTCGAGCACGTCGGCCAGGTCCAGGTCGCAGCGGCCCTTGGGGGCGCGCAGGCGGCCCTTGGTCAGCAGGCGGCAGAGGTTGGCGTAGCCGTTTCGGTCGGTCGCCAGCAGGAGGAGGGCGGTGGGGGTGGCCGGCGGGTTATCACGACGGGGGCCGGTGTGTGCAGCCTTCATTTCGGCGATGGTTGACGGGTCAACTATTCGGGCATCGCGGAAGGGCGGCGCGGACGCGTCGGGCTGGCCCACGATGGTTGACTGGTCAACGATCGCGCGGCGGGACGCTGACGACAGCGAGCCGCGGCCGGCGTTACCGCCGACCTCCCGGCCGGCCGTGCCGGAACCCACCGTGACCTGGCTCCCCACCATCAGCGCCACGCCCGCCGCGCGCGCGGCCTCGTGCGCGGCGGCCACGCCGTAGACGCCGTCGCGGTCGGTCAGGGCCACGGCGGGCAGGCCCAGCGCGGCGGCGCGGGCGACCAGGTCGTCCGGCGCCGAGGCGCCCTCGAGGAACGAGTAGTACGATTTGCACCACAGCGGCGCGTAGGGAGGGGTGTCGCTCTTCATGATGTCACTCGACGAAGCCGTGCAGGTACCAGCGCTGCTCGGCCGGGGCGTGGAAGAGCCACAGCACGCGGCCGCCTCCGGCCTCGAGGTAGTGGTAGGCGCGGCGCACCTCACCGGTCCACCAGCCGCCGGCGACCAGGAACGGCCCGTGGGCGCGCAGCGCGTCCTCGCCCCGCTGCGGCACGCCGGGGGTGCCGGCCGCGCGCAGCAACTGGCGCGGGTCGGTGCGGATCAGTTCGGGGCCGCCGCCCAGCAGCGGGCGCGGGCGCGGCAGCACGCGGCGCACCAGCTGGGCGCGGGGCGCGGGCGGGGGCGATGCCGGCAAGGCGCCCGTCGACATGCCGCCCGTCGACATGCCGCCTGCCGTCGGCGCGCTCGCGGCCGCCGCGCCCGCCTCGCGCCACTCGTACGCCTGCTCCGGCAGGTGTCCCGACCGCAGCGCGGCGCGCGCCACGGCGCGGTCGCCCAGCTCGGCGCGCGGTGGCGGAACAGCTCGAGCGCGGCCGGCGGGGCGGGGGCGGGCTCCAGCTCGACGGCGGTCTCCTCGACGCCCGCGGCCAGGTCCAGCGACTCCAGCCGCAGGCGCACCAGCTCGGTCAGCAGCACCACGTCGAGCGTGGGGGCGGCCGGGCGCAGCTCGTGCACCAGGCGCGTGCGCGCGCGGTCGCCCAGGCGCAGCTCCAGGCGCAGCGAGGCGGCCGCGCGCGATTCGTCGGCCAGCCGGGCCAGGAGCGGGTGCAGCAGGCGTTTCAGCACGAAGAGCAGGCGCCAGGCGTCGGCCTCGGGCTCGTCGAACAGCTCGGCCGCGCGGACCGGCTCGGGCGGCAACGTCGGCTGCAGCGGCGCGAACGCCAGCCCGCGCGCCGCCCGCACCAGCGCCAGCGTGGCGGCGCCGAAGCGCGCGCCGAGTCCGGCAGCGGGCAGGCGCAGCAGGTCGTCGATGGTCACCAGGCCCAGGCGCGCCAGGTCGTCGCGCACGGCCGGCTCCAGGTCCAGGCGCGTCAGCGGCACGCGGCGGCAGGCCGCCAGCTCGGCCTCGGGCGCGTCCAGCACCAGCACCTCGCGGTGCGCGCGGCTGAGGCAGCAGGCGCCGAAGCGCGTGTACCCGACCGTGACGCCGGCCACCAGCTGCGCGCGCCGCAGCGAGCGCCACAGCCGCCCGGCCCATTGCCCGGGCGCGCCGCTGACGCGTTCCAGCCCGCCGGCATCCAGCCAGAACACGCCCGGGTCATGGGCGGCCGGCTCGACGCGCGGGCTGTAGCGCAGCAGGTGGCGGTGCAGCGCGGCGACGGCGGCATCGCGCTCGTCGCCGGGTACGGTGGTCGCGCGCAGGCGGTGGTCGACCGACAGCGCGGCCGCATAGCGCATTCCTGGCAGGATGCCCACGCGCAGCGCCGTCTCGTTGACCCAGAGCAGGGGAGCGAGCGGGTTGTCCTGCTCCAGCACGGCGGCCGGCTCGCCGCGCCACTGCGGCTGCCGTCGCAGCACCAGCTGCAGCGGGAACGCCGGCAGCGCCACGCAGGCGATGCGGCCGGTGCCCGCGATCGCCGGCGCCGGCGTCAGCACAGCCCGTCCGGGCCGAGCCGCACCTCCTGCCACGCCCAGCCCGGGCCGCGGCGCTTGTCCTTGAGGGTGTCGATGCCGCAGAGGAAGCGGCGCCCGTCGCGCGAGCGGCGTCGCGCCGACTGCCCGCGCAGCGAGACCAGCGAGCCGAGCGAGGCCTCGTCCGGCCGCTTCTGCGTCAGGCAGACGACCGCTGCGTCGTGTTTGAGGGCCAGCTGCACCAGGCGCCCCTGCAGGGGCGTGGGCATGGCGGCGCCCGTCCCCAGATCGAGCACCACCAGCCCGAACGCCCCCGAGCGCAGGAGCACGTCGGCGGCGCGGCCGGCCGTCGCCGCATCGCTCGCCTGCACGACGACCAGCGCCGCGAGGTCCACGCCGCAGGCTGCCGCATCGGGCGGGAAGAAGGTGGCGCGCGTGGCGGTGACCCAGGCCGCGGTCTCGCCCTCGCGCTGCGCATCGAGCACCAGGCCCAGGCCCGCCGACAGCAGCGCGCCGTCCTGGCCGGCGGCCAGCTCGCACAGCCGGCCGGCCAGCTCGGCGCGCGACCACGCGGGTTGGCCGGCGGGCACCGGCTCGAGCGTCTCGCCCAGGCGGCGCAGGGCGGGGTGGCGGAAGACGTCGAGGGCCAGGTTGCCGGACACATGCTGATCGACAGCCATGTTCCGGACGATCTCGAACGCCATGACCGACCTCCAGGGACGGTGAAGGATGATCCGGGGACCCGCTGCAGGCGTGGGCTTCCGGCAGGCCGTCAGGCCAGCCGTCGGCGCACTTCCACGACCCTGCCCAGGATCCGGATCTCCGTATCCGGCCCCGACGCTGCAGGCGCGAACACCAGCGGCGCGAACGCGGGGTTCTCCGGCTGGAGAACCACCTGCCCGTCCCGCAGGCGCAGGCGCTTGACCGTGGCCTCGTCACGCACCAGCGCGACGACGATCTCGCCGTCGCGCGCGGTGTCCTGACGCCGCACGACCACCACGTCGCCGGGCAGGATCCCGGCGCCGGTCATGCTCTCGCCCCGCACGGTCAGGGCGAACAGTTCCTC
>JADHED010003229.1_pt1 | contig 10105 bp, 9 predicted proteins | sample 8952041 | NCBI WGS metagenome assembly JADHED01 (sample SAMN16124423, study PRJNA663239) | bioreactor sludge metagenome | isolation source: sludge (control) | place: India:Bengaluru | collected 2018-09-08
GGCCGGCAAGGGCAACTACGGCTTCAACGCCGCCAACGACACCTACGGCGACATGCTGGAGATGGGCATTCTGGACCCCACCAAGGTGACGCGCACGGCCCTGCAGAATGCCGCATCCGTGGCCTCGCTGCTGCTGACGACCGAAGCCATGGTGGCCGAGGCCCCCAAGGATGACGCCCCCGCCGGCGGCATGCCCGACATGGGCGGCATGGGTGGCATGGGCGGCATGGGCATGTAAACCAGGCCCCGGCCGCTGGCGCCCCACCGGGCGCCATGCACCAAGACCAAAGCCCGCAGGCGCACGGCCTGCGGGCTTTTTTTACGTCACTTCAGGCGCTAGCGCTCGTCTATAAAGCGCCAATAGCTATCAAAACAGCAGCGTATTTGCTGTTGTGCCGGCTACCGGTATGCCTTGCCGCCAGGCGCCGCCAGGCGCTGCAGCAGCCCGGCGGTGGAGCCGTCCAGCCCTGCCACGTCGCCCGACTGCAGGCGCGGTTGCAGGTCTTGTGCCAGCTGCTTGCCCAGTTCCACACCCCATTGGTCAAAGCTGTTGATGCCCCACAGGCTGCCGCTGCAGAACACGCGGTGCTCCTGCAGCGCCAGGAAGGCGCCGAGCGACACCGGCGTGAGCGCGTCCAGCAGCAGAAAGCTGCTGGGCCGGTTGCCGGGAAAGTGGCGGTGGCCGCAGTCGCTGCTGCGCCCCAGCATCAGCGCCTGGGCCTGGGCCAGGGCGTTGGCCAGCAGCATCTGGTGATGGCCGGCCAGGCCGTGGGCGCTGTCGCGCACGGCGATGATCTCCAGCGCCTGCACGTCGGGCCCCTGGTGCAGCAGCTGGAAGAAGGCGTGTTGGCCGTTGCTGCCGGGCTCGCCCCAGATAACGGGCGCGGTGGCCATGGGCAGGGTGCGACCCTGGCTGTCCACGCGCTTGCCGTTGCTCTCCATCTCCAGCTGTTGCAGATAGGCCGGCAGGCGCTGCAGCCAGGCGTGGTAGGGCGCGATGCAGCGGCTGGGCAGGCCGACGAAGTTGCGGTACCAGACGTCCAGCAGCGCCAGGCGCACGGGCAGGTTGTGCGCCAGCGGCGCGCTGCGGAAATGCTCGTCCATGGCGTGAGCCCCGGCCAGGAAGTCGCGAAAGCCCGCAGCGCCTATGGCAATGGCTATCGGCAGACCTATGGCCGACCACAGCGAATAGCGCCCCCCCACCCAGTCCCAGAAGCCGAAGGTGCGGCTCATGCCCCACTCGGCCGCCTTGACGACGTTGGCCGTCAGGGCGACGAAGTGCCGCGCCACGTCCTGCCCGCCCTGGGCCGTAAACCAGTCGAGCGCCGAACGTGCGTTGGCCATGGTCTCCAGCGTGGTGAAGGTCTTGGAGGCGACGATGAACAGCGTGCTCTCGGGCCGCAGGCCGGCCAGCACGCCAGCCAGCTCATGGCCGTCGATGTTGGAGACGAAATGAAAGCGCTTGGCCGGTATCTGGTAGGCCTGCAGCGCGCGCACCGCCATGTGCGGCCCCAGGTCGGAGCCGCCGATGCCGATGTTGACGATGTCGGTGATCTGCGCGTCGGCGCGCACGGCCTCGGCAAAGGCCAGCATGGCATCCAGCGTGGCGTGCACCTCCTGCAGGGCCTGGGCGACGAAGGGCTCGTCACCGGGCAGGGCCATGCCCCTGGGGCGGCGCAGCAGCGTGTGCAGAGCGGCGCGGCCCTCGGTGCTGTTGACGGCCTGGCCGGCGAACATGGCGTCGCGGCTTTGCTCCAGCCGGCAGGCGCGGGCCATGTCCAGCAGCAGGGCCTCGGACTGCCTGTCCCACAGGTTCTTGGACAGGTCGGCAAACACATGGGGTGCCTGCTGGCTGAAATGCGCGAAGCGCGCCGCGTCCTCGGCAAAGGCACGCCGCAAATCCAGCCCGCGGCCCCGGGCCTGGTAATGCGCCTGCAGCTGGGCCCACTGCGGCGTCTCGTCGCAACGCGGGGGCATGGCCACCTCAGCGCTTGCGGACAACGACGCTGCCCACCGAGTAGCCCGCGCCAAACGAGCAGACCACGCCCACATCGCCCGCCTGCAAATCGTCGCGGTGCTGGTGGAAGGCAATGATGGAGCCGGCGGACGCGGTATTGGCAAACTCATCCAGGATCAGCGGCGCGCGGTCACGCCCCGCCTCGCCCACCAGCTTCTTGATCACCAGCTGGTTCATGCCCTCATTCGCCTGGTGCAGCCAGAAGCGGCGCACGTCCGCGGGCTGCAGGCCCAGGCTGGCCAGATGCGCATCGATATGCGCGGCGGCAATCGGCACCACCTCCTTGAACACCTTGCGGCCTTCCTGGCGGAAGGTCTTGTCGCGCGCCTTGGGGTCGCTGTCCTCGCTACGGTTCAAGAAGCCGAAGTTGTTGCGGATGTTGTTGGAGAACTGCGTCGCCAGGCGCGTGCCCAGCACCTCCCAGGCGCCGGGGTTGCGGGCCAGGTCGGCGCGCTCCACCAGCACGGCGGTGCACACGTCGCCAAAGATGAAATGGCAGTCGCGGTCGTTCCAGGCGTGGTGGCCCGAGGTGATCTCGGGGTTCACCACCAGCACGCACCGGGCCGTGCCCGCGCGCACGGCGTTCACCGCCTGCTCTATGGCGAAGGTGGCCGAGGAACAGGCCACGTTCATGTCGAAGCCGTAGCCGCCCGCACCCAGCGCCTGCTGGATCTCTATGGCGATCGCCGGGTAGGCGCGCTGCATGTTGGAGGCGGCGCAGAGCACGGCGTCCACATCGGCGCCGGTCCTGCCGGCCTGGGCCAGCGCCTGCCGGGCCGCCTGCACGGCCATCTCGGCCATCATCGACAGCTCGCCGTCGGCGCGCTCGGCGTAGTGCGGGTACATGCGCTCGGGGTCGAGAACGCCGGTTTTATCGAACACATAGCGCTGCTGTATGCCCGAGGCCTTCTCGATGAACTCGACGCTGGACGGCTGCAAGGGCGCGCGCGTGCCGTCCGCAATCTCGGCGGCGTGGCGCGCGTTGTCCAGCTCCACAAATCGGTTGAAGGATTCCACCAACTCGGCGTTGGTGATGCGGTGCGGCGGCTGAACCAGGCCGGTGCCGCTGATGACGACGGTATGCATAGCTTGTTGTCCTGCGCCCATGGGCTGGGCGCATATTGCAAAGAGTAGGGGCCGTCAGGCCGCCTGGATCAGCTGCTCCAGCTTGGCCGCGTCGGCGGCAAAGGCGCGTATGCCCTCGGCCAGCTTCTCGGTGGCCATGGCGTCGGCGTTGAGCGCGTAGCGAAAGCCCGCCTCGTCATAGCGCACCGGCTCCATGGGCACGCGGCGCGCGGCCTCGGGGTCGAGCGCGCGCTGCAAGGGCGCATCACCGGCCGCCAGCTGGGCCAGCAAATCGGGGGCGATGGTCAGCAGGTCGCAGCCGGCCAGGGCGGTGATCTGGCCGATGTTGCGAAAGCTCGCGCCCATAACCTCGGTGGCGATGCCGAAATGCTTGTAATGGTTGTAGATGGCGCGCACCGATTGCACGCCGGGGTCGTTGGCGCCGGCCATGGCGGACTCGATCCAGCTGGCGCCGGCCTGCTTCTTGTACCAGTCGTAAATGCGGCCGACGAAGGGCGAGATCAGCTGCACCCGGGCCTGGCCGCAGGCCACGGCCTGGGCGAAGGAGAACAGCAGGGTCAGGTTGGTGTGGATGCCGCGCTCCTCCAGCTGGCGCGCGGCCTCTATGCCCTCCCAGGTGGCGGCGATCTTGATCAGCACGCGGTCGATGTGCAGGCCTTCGGCCTGGTACAGCTCAATGATGCGCTCGGCGCGCGCCACGGTGGCAGAGGTGTCGAACGACAGGCGCGCATCGACCTCGGTGGACACGCGCCCGGGGATGATGGACAGGATCTCGCAGCCAAAGCGCACGATGAGCCTGTCCATGACCTCATCCATGCCACGGCCATGCCAGCGCGCCGCGCAGTCCTTGAGCAGGGGTGCGTATTCGGGCTTTTGCACCGCCTTGAGGATCAGCGAAGGATTGGTGGTGGCATCCTGCGGCTGGAACTGCGCCAGCTGCTTGAAGTCGCCGGTATCGGCCACCACGGTGGTGAATTGTTTGAGTGCGTCGAGTTGGTTCATGCGGATTCTCGTCATCGGCCTGTGCGCCAGGCGCCAAGTGTATGCGGCGCCGGGCACATGAAACCGCGTTACATTCGCCGGGCCCCCACCCGAACACCCCGCCCATGCTGGATCGCATCACTGCCTCTTTGTCCTCTCTTGCCCCCGCCGAGCAGCGCGTGGCCCAGCTCGTGCTGGATGACCCGCGCGCGTTCGCCCGCCTGCCGGTGCGCGAGCTGGCCGCGCGCGCCCAGGTCAGCAAGCCGACGGTGGTGCGCTTTTGCCGCAGCATGGGCTATGACGGGCTGGCGGACTTCAAGCTCAAGCTGGCCGGCAGCGTGAGCGAGGGCGTGCCCTTCATCCACCGCAGTGTCGATGCCGACGACAAGACCGGCGACGTGCTGGTGAAGGTGGTGGACAACGCCGTGGCCGCCTTTCTGCAGTACCGCAACGCCGCCAGCAGCAACGCCCTGGAGCGCGCGGCCGAGGCCATCGCCGCCACCTGGAAGACCGGGCGGCGCATAGAGTTCTATGGCGCGGGCAACTCCGGCATCGTGGCGCAGGACGCGCAGCACAAGTTCTTTCGCTTAGGGGTCACCAGCCTGTCCACCAGCGACGGCCACATGCAGGTCATGAGCGCCACGCTGCTGGGCCCGGGCGACTGCGCGGTCATCATCAGCAACTCGGGCCGCACGCGCGACCTGATGGACGCGGCCGACATCGCGCGCAAGAACGGCGCCACAACCATCGCCATCACCGCCAGCGGCTCACCCCTGGCGCACAGCTGCCGCATCCACCTGGCCGCCGACCACCCCGAGGGCTACGACCGCTACAGCCCCATGGTGTCGCGCCTCTTGCACCTGCTCATCATCGACGTGCTGGCCACCTGCGTGGCGCTGCGCATCGGCGAGCCGCTGCAGCCGGTGCTGCAGCAGATGAAGAACAATCTGCGCGCGAAACGCTACACGTAAAAACAATAGCTGCCAGCGCTTGATGGATAAGCGCTGGAGCACAATTACCGACCTCAGGCTTGTTTCAGTCGCATCTGCGCCGCCCTTGCGTGCCCCTGCAGGCCCTCGCCGTGTGCCAGCACGCTGGCGATGCGGCCCAGCACCTGGGCGCCCTGTTCGCTCACCTCGATGAGGCTGCTGCGCTTCTGGAAGTCATACACCCCCAGGGGCGAGCTGAAACGCGCCGTGCCGCTGGTGGGCAGCACATGGTTGGGGCCGGCGCAGTAGTCGCCCAGGCTCTCAGAGGTGTAGGCGCCCAAAAAGATGGCGCCGGCGTGCTTGAGCAGCGGCTCCCAGCGGTGCGGGTCGCGGCTGCTGACTTCCAAATGCTCGGGCGCGATGCGGTTGCTGATGTCGCAGGCTTCTTCCATGCTGCGCGTGTGGATCAGCGCGCCGCGGCCGGTCAAGGATTTGGCGATGATCTCGGCGCGCGGCATCTCGGGCAGCAGGCGGTCTATCTCGCGCTGCACGGCCGTTAGGTAGGCGGCGTCGGGGCACAGCAGAATGCTTTGCGCCAGCTCGTCGTGCTCGGCCTGGCTGAACAGATCCATGGCCACCCAGTCGGCGGGCGTTGTGCCGTCGGCCAGCACCAGGATCTCGGACGGGCCGGCGATCATGTCGATACCCACCTGGCCGAACACGCGCTTCTTGGCGCTGGCCACGTAGGCGTTGCCGGGGCCGGTGATCTTGTCCACCTTCGGCACGGTGGACGTGCCGTAGGCCAGGGCCGCCACGGCCTGCGCGCCGCCGACGGTGAAGCCGCGCGTGACGCCGGCCACATAGGCGGCGGCCAGCACCAGCGGGTTCTTCTCGCCGCGCGGCGTGGGCACGACCATGATGATCTCGGGCACGCCGGCCACATGGGCGGGGATGGCGTTCATCAGCACGCTGCTCGGGTAGGCGGCCTTGCCGCCGGGCACGTAGATGCCGACGCGATCGAGCGGCGTTACCTTCTGGCCCAGCAGGGTGCCGTCGGCGTCGCGGTAGCTCCAGCTCTCGCCGCAGGCTTTTTTCTGCGCTTCGTGGTAACTGCGCACGCGGGCGGCGGCGGCGGTCAGGGCGTCTTTCTGGGCGGCGGGCAGGCTGTCGTAGGCGGCCTTGAGCTCGGCCTGGGTCAGCTCCAGCTCGGCCATGTCCTGGGCCTGCAGGCCATCAAAACGCCGGGTGTATTCGAGCACGGCCGCATCGCCGCGTTGCGCCACATCGGCCAGGATGCTGGCGACACGCTCCTCGATGGCTGCGTCCTGCTCGGCCGACCAGTGCAGGCGCGCTGCAAAATCTGCCTCAAATGTGGCCGTAGCGGTTGACAGTAAAGCGGGAGCAGCTACGAATTGCATAGTAAACCTGATCAGTCCTGGGGCACGGCGGCGGCAAAGGCGTCGATGATGCGCTTGAGTCCGGCTTGCTTTAATTTCAGCGCGGCCTGGTTCACCACCAGGTGGCTGCTGATGTCCATGATGTGCTCGACCTCGACCAGGTCGTTGGCCTTGAGCGTGTTGCCGGTGGAGACCAGATCGACGATGGCGTCGGCCAGGCCGGTCAGCGGCGCCAGCTCCATGCTGCCGTAGAGCTTGACCATGTCCACATGCACGCCCTTGGCCGAGAAGAAGTCGCGCGCAATGCTGGTGTACTTGGTGGCCACCTTCAGGCGCGAGCCCTGGGTGACAGCCGCCTGGTAGTCAAAGCCCGCGCGCACGGCCACGCTGACGCGGCACTTGGCGATGCGCAGATCGAGCGGGCGAAACAGCCCCTGGCCGCCATGCTCGATGAGCGAGTCCTTGCCAGCCACGCCCAGGTCGGCACCGCCATACTGCACATAGGTGGGCACGTCGCTGGCGCGCACCAGCACCACGCGCACGTCGGGCTGGCTGGTGGGAAGGATGAGCTTGCGCGACGTTTCCGGGTCTTCCAGCACGGTGATGCCGGCGGCGGCCAAGAGCGGCAGGGTCTCGTCAAAGATGCGGCCTTTGGACAGGGCCAGGGTAATCATTGCCATTTCATTTGCTCCACTGTGCAAAGCCAGACCCGCGACCCGGGTCACTGGCGCGCCCCGGGCGAGGGCCGCCGTGCAAGGGCCGCCCCGCCGCACTGGCGGCGTCTCCCTTCCCGCGCGCAGCGCGAGAGAAGGGGGAAGGCGCGCAGCGCCACAGGGGGTTGTTGCTCAAGCTATTCTTTCGATGTCGGCGCCCAGGCCGCGCAGCTTGTCTTCCATGCGGTCGTAGCCCCGGTCCAGGTGGTAGATGCGATCCACCAGGGTCTCGCCGCTGGCCACCAGGCCGGCCATCACCAGGCTGGCCGAGGCGCGCAAATCCGTGGCCATGACCGTGGCGCCGGACAGTTGCGCGCCGCCCGTCACCGTGGCCTCGCGCCCGTCGATGGCGATATGCGCGCCCAGGCGCAGCAGCTCGTTGACATGCATGAAGCGGTTTTCAAAGATGGTCTCGGTCACCGTGGAGGTGCCCTGCGCCAGCACGTTCAGCGCCATGAACTGCGCCTGCATGTCGGTAGGAAAGCCGGGGTACTCGGTGGTGCGAAAGCTTTGCGCCTTGAGCTGCGCGCCGCCCGGGCTGGCGACGCGGATGCCGTCCGCTTCGGCGGCCACGCGCACGCCGGCCTCCTGCAGCTTGTCGATGACGGCCTCCAGGTGGTCGGCGCGCGCATGGCGCAGCAAGGCCTCGCCCCCGGCGGCGGCCACGGCGCACAGAAAGGTGCCGGCCTCGATGCGGTCGGCCACCACCTGGTGCGTGCAGCCTTGCAGCCTGTCCACCCCCTGGATGCGGATGCGGCTGGTGCCGTGGCCCTCGATCTTCGCGCCCATCTTGATCAGCATCTCGGCCAGGTCGGCCACCTCGGGCTCCTGGGCGGCGTTTTGCAGCACCGTCTCGCCCTCGGCCAGCGTGGCGGCCATGAGCAGGTTCTCGGTGCCGGTCACGGTGATCATGTCGGTGGTGATGCGTGCGCCCTTCAGGCGCGTTTGCCCTTCAGGCAGCCGGGCGATCATGTAGCCATGCTCGACGATGATGTGCGCGCCCATGGCCTGCAGGCCCTTGATGTGCTGGTCCACCGGGCGCGAGCCAATGGCGCAGCCGCCGGGCAGGGACACCGTGGCGTGGCCAAAGCGCGCGAGCAGCGGCCCCAGCGCCAGCACCGAGGCGCGCATGGTCTTGACCAGCTCGTACGGCGCCTCGGGGTTCAGCGCATCGGGCGCGACGAAGCTGATGCCGCCGCGCTCGCCGTGCGTCTCGCTGGCCACGCCCATGTTGTCAAGCAGGCGGCGCATGGTGCGCACGTCGTGCAGACGCGGCACGTTGATCAGGTGTACGGGCTCGCTGGTGAGCAGCGCGGCGCACATCTCGGGCAGGGCAGCGTTCTTGGCGCCGGAGATGATGACCTCGCCATACAGCGTTCTGCCGCCGCGTACCAGTAACTTGTCCATGGACTATTCTTCAATAAAAACGGGCTCAAGCGCTTTATCTACAAGCGCATCAAGCTATCAATAAACGAGCAAATCAGCCTTGCTGCGCGGCCGACCATTCGGCCGGCGTGAAGGTCTTCATGGACAGGGCGTGCACCTCGTCGCGCTCCATCCTGTCGCTGAGGGTGGCATACACGCGCTGGTGGCGCGCAATGGGGCGCTTGCCCTCGAACTCGGCCGAGACGATGACGGCGTACCAGTGGCGCCCGTCGCCTTCCAGGGTGATGTAGTCACAGGCCAGGCCGGCGCTGATGATGTCTTTGATTTGGTCTGCGGTCATGGCAATGGCAATAGGTCAATCAGTTGCGGATCTTGTAGCCCGTGCGCAGCAGCCGCAGCGCCAGCAGGCTTACCAGGGCCCAGGCGCCACCGACGATGGCCAGGCTGGTCCAGGGCGACACATCGCTTACGCCAAAGAAGCCATAGCGAAAGCCGTCGATCATGTAGAAGAACGGGTTCAGCCGGCTGGCGGCCTGCCAGAACGGCGGCAGCGACGAGATGGAATAGAACACGCCCGACAGAAACGTCATGGGCATGATGAGAAAGTTCTGGAACGAGGCCATCTGGTCGAACTTGTCAGCCCACAGCCCGGCAATCACGCCCAGCGTGGCCAGCAGCGCCGCGCCCAGCAGCGCAAACAGGATGATCCAGAGCGGCGCGGCAAACTGCGGCGCGGCAAACGCCAGCGTGACCAGAAACACCCCCAGCCCCACGGCCAGGCCGCGCAGCACCGACGAGCCGACATAGGCCGCAAACCACGCGCGGTGCGACAGCGGCGTGAGCAGCACGAACACCAGGCTGCCCATGATCTTGCTCTGGATCAGGCTGGACGAGCTGTTGGCAAAGGCGTTCTGCAGCACGCTCATCATCACCAGGCCAGGCACCAGGAAGGCGGTGTAGCTCAGGCTGCCATAGACCTTGACGTGGTCCTCCAGCACATGGCCGAAGATCAGCAGGTACAGCACGGCGGTGAGCACGGGCGCGGCCACGGTCTGGAAGGCCACCTTCCAGAAGCGCAGCACTTCCTTGTAGAACAGGGTTTGCCAACCGGTCATGCGGCCTGCCCTTCTGCGGCGGTGTTCATGACCTGCAGGAACACATCTTCCAGGTCGGCGCGGCGGATCTCCACGTCCTCGGGGGCAATGCCGGCCTGGCGCAGCGCGGCCAGGTGGCGTTCGATCTCGGCCGCGTCCTGCGCCGGCAGCTGCACGATGCGACCCGTGACGCGCGCCAGGGCCGCCAGGGCGGCGGGCAGCGGGGCATCGGTCTTGAACTGCAGCACGCTGACGTTGGTGCTCTTGAGCAGCGCCGATGTGCTGTCCAGCGCCACCACGCGCCCCTGCTTGAGCATGGCAATGCGCGTGCACAGCGCCTCGGCCTCTTCCAGGTAATGCGTGGTCAGCAGCACGGTGTGGCCCTGCTTGTTCAAACGGGCGACGAATTGCCACAGGGTCTGGCGCAGCTCCACGTCCACGCCGGCGGTGGGCTCGTCCAGCACGATGATGGGCGGCTTGTGCACCAGCGCCTGGGCCACCA
>JADHED010003230.1_pt1 | contig 10104 bp, 7 predicted proteins | sample 8952041 | NCBI WGS metagenome assembly JADHED01 (sample SAMN16124423, study PRJNA663239) | bioreactor sludge metagenome | isolation source: sludge (control) | place: India:Bengaluru | collected 2018-09-08
GTGCCGGACGGGCCCGATCGTGATGGCGTGCGTCACGTAGCCGTAGGCGGAGTCCGCGGTGTGCCCGTGCGCGAGCGACAGCCGCACCATCGTGGCGGAGATGAGCCGCGTGAGCACGAGGTCGCCCGACAGGTACGCCGGCGCCCACACGGTGGTGAGCAGGCGGAGCACGAGGCGCATCGCGGGGTCGGCCACCTCGGGCGCGCCGGCCAGCGATGCGATCGACCGCCCGGCGCGCAGCGCGTCGATCCGCGCCAGCTCGCGCTCGAGCGCGGACGCCTTCTCGGACGCGCCGTCCGGCAGCGACACGCCGAACAGCCGCAGGCCGTCGCGGCCGCTGGCCAGCGCGTCGGCCCAGCGTGACTGGTGCTCGTAGAGCCTGATGCGCAGCGCGTGCACGTGCGCCAGGTCCAGCGGCGCGCTCACGTGGCGCAGCAGGTGGCCGACCAGGCGCTCGGCCCGCTCGAAGTCGCCGGAGAGGTACTCGCACTCGGCCGCCTCCAGGTGCAGGGCGAACGGCAGGTCGTCGCCGGGGGGCCACGCCTCACCCGCCAGGGCCAGGCCGTGCGAGAGGTACTCGGCCGCGGATCGATACGCCGCCGTCCCCTTGGCCCTGCGCGCGGCGGCCAGGTCGATCGCCGCCACGCGCCGCCGCTCGACGGGGTCGTCGAGCAGGTCGCGGCCGAGGTTGAAGTGGCTGGCGACCTCGAACAGCCGGTCGTCCGGCACCTGGCCGCCGCCGAGCGACAACAGCAGCCGCCCGACCTCGAGGTGCACCGGCGCCTTGCGGTCGTCGGGAATCAGCGCGTACGCCGCCTGCTGCACGCGGTCGTGGACGAACGCGTAACTGGCGCGGGGCGAGGCGCCCGGCGCCTCCGGGGGCGCCGGCATGCGCACGATCAAGCCGGCCGCGACGGCCTCGGCCAGGCCACCGGCGACCTCGTCTGGCGCGCGGCGGGTGACCGTCAGCATGGTGCCCCAGTCGAACGGGCTCCCGACGCAGGCGGCGAGCCGCAGCGTGTCCTGCGAGGCCGGCGACAGCCGGCGGATGCGCTGCGTGAGCAGATCGACGACGTTGCTCGTGATGCCCGCGCGCTCGATCGCGTCGAGGGCGTAGGTCCAGCGGCCGGCACCTTCGTCGACCCGCAGCAGGCCCTCGTGCGCGAGGGCCTCGAGGAACTGGACCGCGAAGAAGGGATTGCCGCCCGTCTTGGCGAGCATCAGCCGCGCGAGCGGCTCGACCTCGCGCGCGCCGGCGCGCAGCGTCTCCCCGAGCCAGGCCGACAGCGGCTCCAGCCCGAGCGGGCCGAGCGACAGCCGGTCGACGGCGATCCCGGCCTGCGAGAAACGCGCAGCGGCGTGCATCAGCGGGTGCTGCCCGTCCACCTCGTTGTCGCGGAAGGCGCCGACGACGAGCAGGTGCGCACCGCCCGGCGTCGTCAGCAGCGCGTGCAGCAGGTCGAGCGTCGCCGCATCCACCCACTGCAGGTCGTCGAGGAACAGCACGAGCGGATGATCGGCGGTGGCCACCGCGCCGACGAAGGTCTGGAACACGTAGCGGAAGCGGTTCTGGGCCTCCACCACGTCGAGCGGCGGCGGAACCGCCTGTGGCCCGAGCAGGTGCTCGAGCTCGGGGATCACGCCGGTCAGCACTCCCCCGTTGGCCCCGAGTGCCGCCACCAGCCGCTGGCGCCACGCCGACAGGCGGTCTTCGTCCTCCGTGAGCAGTTGCCCCGTCAGGAGCCCGAAGGCCTGCGCGAGCGCGGCGTAGGGCGTGCCCCGGACCACCTGGTCCACCTTGCCGGACGCGAAGTACCCGCGTTGCCGGACGATGGGGCGGTACAGCTCGCTGATGAGCGAGGTCTTGCCGACGCCCGCGTAGCCGCCCACCAGCAGCAACGCCGGCCGGCCGGTGCAGGCGACGTCGAACGCCTGGGACAACGCCTCCACCTCGCGCTCGCGGCCGTGCAGCTTCCGCGACACCGCCAGGCGCAGCGGGACATCCTGGCGTCCCGGTTCGAAGGGGGTGATGGCGCCGTGCGCCGTCCACTGCCCGGCGCACGCCTCGAGGTCGCGGCGGACTCCGGACGCGCTCTGGTACCGGTCCTCGGGGTCCTTGGCCAGCAAGCGCATGACGACGCGCGACACGGCCTCTGGCACGCCCGCCGCGTCGGCGGGTGATGGCGGTGACTTGGCGACGTGGAAGTGGACCAGTTCGAGCGCATCGGCGGACGCGCAGGGCGGCTCGCCCACCAGCAGTTCGTAGAGGAGGATGCCGAGCGCGTAGAGGTCGCTGCGGTGATCGACCCCGCGGTTGAGGCGGCCGGTCTGCTCAGGCGAGACGTAAGGGGTGGGCTCGACGGCGGCGGGCACTGGCAAGCGGTCCGGGGCCGCCTGCCAGGCCCAGGCGAGGTCCACGAACTCCACGTCGCTGGCGTCCGCGCCGACCAGGACCCCGTGCGGCGCCAGGGTGCCCACCGCGACGCGCCGCGCGTGCAGCGACTCAAGCGCGCGGCAGACCGAGATGCCGACCGAGAGCACCCACTCGAGCGGCGGGCGCCGGCCCGCGACGCGCCGTGACAGCGGCTCGAGACCGCGGTCTGCCAGCACCAGGCACGCCACGTCGCCTCGAACCACCAGCTCGCGCACGTCCGGCAACGGCGGCCCGGCGGCCTCGCGCGCGAGCCGCCACTCACGCTCGAGCGCGTCCAAATCGCGCGGGCGCACGGGCGCGCGAGCCGGCAGCTTCAGCAGCACTGCCGCGTTGTCGCTCGAGGCGCGGCCCCGGTGGAGCCGGAACGAGCGGCTTCCGCACAGCTCGTCGAGAACGACGTAGCCCGGGATCTCCATGCGGTGGAACGGTGGGGAGATTCTACGGCAGATCGGGCCGGCTATTGTCGACACACGCTCGCGGCCATCCTCCGTCCTCGATGCGACGCACCCGGGCGCACACCGCGGAGCGGCGTCCCGCGCCGCAGCGGCCTCCCGCTCACTTCCGGACGACGGCGGGCCAGTTGGCCTCGGCCTTCGCGATGTAGCCGGCCGGGTCCTTCTCCCAGGTCATCTTCACCGACATCGAGTAGTTCACGTAGAGCTTGCCGTTGACCACGCTCCAGGCCTCCGGGTCGGCGCTCGCGGTGTAGCCGCGACTCACGGCGTACGCGCAGTAGCCGCCGAACTGCGGCGCGTATCGCTGCGGCTCGCGCGCGAACCGGTCGCGGTGCTCGGCGGACACGAACCGCCACTTCGCGCCGTCCCACGCGTACTCGAACGCAGGGTCGCCCTTCACGGCGCGCGACTCCGTGAAGTACGCCACGGCGTCGTAGCCCCCGAGCGCGACTCCCTGTCGATTGAGGAAGCGCGCCGGCGATTGCGCCGCCGGCGTCACCGCGGCCGCCAGTCCCATCAACACGACGGCCAACGCCGTCAGCTTTCGTCTCACGTCACTCCGCATCGCTGCTCCCCTGGCGGACGTCGCGGGCGACCCCGCCCGGGGCGCGCCTCGTCCAGCCACCAACGCCAGCTTCGATGCTGCCCGGTTCTCCGGGTTACGCCACCGGTGACGCGGGCAGCGTATCGGCAACGCCGAGGCGCGCGTCGAGACGGGCCTCCCCCAGGCCTCTCGCCGCGCGCCGGGCGAAGCGACGGTGGGCGAGCACACGGCCGAGGAGCTCGCGGACCGAGGACACGCGCGCCCCTTCCGCCGCGTGCGCGTGGCCGATGGCGAAGGCGAGCTGCCACGTGCGGCACAGCGTCCACCAGGCGGCGAACACCGAGGCGCCGGGGTCGTAGATGTGCGTCGGCTCCGAGGTGACGCCGTTCAGCTCGAGGACGCGGAAGCGGCCGGCGCGCATCGCCGCTTCCGACTCGGCTCGCACGTCGAAGCGGCCGAACGCGAAGCCGGGCATGGCGCGCGCGGCCTCGTCGACGGCACGCTCCAACGCGGGCGTCAGCAGGCCGATGGCGTCCCGGAAGATCGCGCCGCGGCAGTGCGTCCCCAGCTCGCAGATCGGCACGCGCTCGCCGGCGGCCGGCACCACGTCGAGGCGGTCGGCGTTGATCGCCTGGTAGACCCGCGCCAGGGCCACGGCACGACGATCGTCGACGATGAGGCGGCCCAGCGGGCGGCGGCCATCGCCCACCACCGTCGCCATGTCCTTCGCGGTCAGCGACACGACGCGTCCCACCGCCTCGTGCGGCCGCCTGGCGTAGAAGACGCCGAACTCGGGCCCGGCGACGAAGACCTGCAGCACGTGATCGGCGGCCATCCGTCGGGTGGCGGCCTCGAGCGCGTCGAGCTCGCGCAGGATCCGGACGCCGGCGCCCCGCTGCCCCTGGTCGGGCTTCAGCACCAGCGGCAGACCATGGGCGCGCGCGAACCGGCGGGCTTCGGCGACCCGCCGATCGGCCGCGTCCCCGGCGCGCAGCCGTGTGAAGGGCGCCACGGGCGCGCCCCCTCGTGCGAGCGCCTCGAGGATGGCCGACTTCGACTCGCCGACGAACCCGCCGGTGTCGATGCCGGGGTTCGCCGCGGTGAACACGGTCGGGCGGCGGTAACGGACGGCCAGCACGGCGATCCACACGACCACCGGCAGGTAGAGCACCCAGGCCGGCCAGAACTCCCATCGCGTGACGCGACGCCACCACGAGACGACGCGGCGCCTCCCCTCGTGCGTGGCGAGCGCGCCCGCGACGTGGCGGGCGACGAGCACCACGACCAGCAGGGCCAGCCCCACCGACAGGAGGTCCCCAGGCGCCAGCGACGTGCCCCACCGCGTGGCCGTCGACGAGGCGCCCACGACGAGCGGCGCCCACACCAGCGCGGAGAAACCGAGCGCGCGAACGCAGCGCCCCGCGTCGAGGCCCAGCACGCCGGCGGCGACGTAGACGGCGACGCGCGTGCCGGGGACGAAGCGGCACCCCACGAGGACGTGCGCACCGCGGGCCTCGAGCCAGGCGGAGGCGCGGGCCAGGCGATCGGCGGTCAGCACGCGGGTCATCGGCCAACGCCCCACGATCGGCCGCCCGACGTGCCGTCCTGCCAGGTACAGCGCCAGGTCGCCCGCGAAGATGCCGCCGGCGCAGGCAACGGCGGCCGGGGCCAGGCCGAGCGAGCCCTGCGCGACGAGGACTCCCGCGGCCACGCACGCGAGGTCCTCGCTGGCGAAGGTCGCCAGCGCCAGCCCCGCCATCAGCGCGAGCGCGCGCGCCGGCATCGGCGGCACGGGCGACGAGGTCGGCACGGCAGCCAAGCCGAAGGCCACCACCGCGAGGACGGTCAGCGCGAGCAGTCGGCGGTGCGTCATGGGGCGGTCCCGCGGCGCACACGTCGCACGAGCACGGTGGCGTGGCGCACGGCCGTTGGATGCCGGCCCATGCCCTCGGGTGCCGCGGCGCCTTGCGCTCGTGCGCCTGGGCGGCCTCCAGCTTTCGGGTGGGATCCGGGCCCCGGCGCGACCCTCCACCAGGGGGACACCCGAGAAACCGGGCGGTTCTGCGCGCATCGAAGAGCCAGCCACCAGCCAGCACCGGCGCGGAGTACGCCCGGGCGTCGCTGCGCCGGGCGTGACTCCGGCGACGGGGTCGTCGCACGGGCGTTCGCGGTCCGACATCGGGCCTTCACGACGGTCGGTCACGATGGCGCCGGGCCGCGTCCCGATCACCCGGCGAGGTGGCTCGACGTGCATGCCCGTTGCAGGAGATGCCATGTCACCCTTCGCGATCCCCCTGCCCGAGCAGACCGCGGCGCTGCGGCTGGCCGTGCGGCTGGCGGCGCCGGCCGTCGAGCGGGCGACCGGCCTCACCGTCCTCGACGCGCTCTATCGCGAGTCACGGGAACGACCGGTGGGCGCGGGGTACTTCGCGCACGCGCTCGCCACGCTCGGGGTCGACCTCGCGGTCGATGCCGGCGACCTCGCGCACGTGCCGCGCGGCGGCCCGGTCGTGGTGGTGGCGAACCATCCGACGGGACCGCTCGACGGGCTGGCGGTGACGGCCACGGTGGCGCGCGCGCGCGCCGACGTGCGCGTGCTCGGGAACCAGTTGCTGACGCGCATCCCGGAGATCGGCGCCGCGTGCATCGCCGTGGACGTCTACGGCGGGCGCGCCGCCGTGTCCCGCAACGCCGCGGCACTGCGGCGCGCCGTGCGCTGGGTGCGAGCGGGACACGCGATCGTGGTGTTCCCATCGGGATCGGTGGACAGCCACGACGCCGGCGAGGGCGTGTACGTGGACGGCCCGTGGCACCCCGACGTGGCGCGGTTGATCGCGCTGACGGGCGCACCGGTCGTGCCGGCCTACGTGGAGGCGCGCCCGAGCCGGTGGCTGCGGGCGGCCGGCCGCCTGCACTGGGCCCTGCGCACCCTGAGCCTGCCGCGCGAGCTGCTGCGCCAGCGCGGCCGGACCGTGCGCGTGCGGCTCGGCGGCGCCATCGCCACGCCCCACCTCTCGTCGCGCGGCGCGGCCGCCGACCGCATCGCCTACCTGAAGGCCCGCACGCACGCGCTCGCGCCGACCAGGCGGCCCGCGACGTTGCGCGACGCACCGCCGGTCGCGGCCGAAGCGGACGCGGCGCTGCTCGAGGACGAACTGCGGCGCCTGCCGGCGGGCTCGCGCCTGCTGGACCAGCGGGACTGGCTCGTCCTCGTCGCCGAGGCCGGCGCCCTGCCGAACGTCCTGGCGGAGATCGGCCGGCTGCGGGAGGTCGCCTTCCGCGCCGAGGGCGAAGGCAGCGGTCGCGAGCGGGACCTCGACGCCTACGATCGCGAGTACCTGCACCTGGTCGCGTGGCACCGCGGCCACCGGCGCATCGCGGGCGCCTACCGCCTCGGCCCAACCGACCGGGTGTCGCCCGGCCCGGCGGGACCACGGCTCTACACGCGCTCGCTGTTCCGGTACGGGCGCCCGCTGCTCGACGCCCTCGGCCCGGCCCTCGAGCTGGGGCGTGCTTTCGTCCACCCCGCGCACCAGCGCGACTACGCCACGCTGCTCACCCTGTGGAAGGGCATCGGCGCCTTCGTGTCGCGTCACCCGCGCTACCGCCACCTGTTCGGCCCGGTGAGCCTGAGCGCCGACCTGCCGCTCGTGGTGCGACAGGTGATCGCCGCCGCGCTCGCGCAGGTTGCACCGCCCGCTTCGGCCGTGCGCGTCACCGGCCGCCACCCGCTCGCCGCCGCCGACCCGCAGATCGCGCGACTGCTCACCCCGCGGGGCCTGGCGATCGACCACGACACGCTGGATGCCCTGGTGCGCGAACTCGACCCGCAGCACCGGCCGATGCCGGTCCTGCTGCGGCACTACCTGAAGCTGGGCGGCCGCGTGCTGGCCTTCTCCGTCGACGCGGACTTCGCCGGCGTCGTGGACGGCTTCATGGTGGTCGACCTCGCGGCCGTGCCGGCCGCGCAGCTCGCGCGCTACATGGGCAGGACGCAGGCCGACGCGTTCCTGGCGCACCACCTCGCGTCGCCGGCCAGCGGCGGGCGGCCCGTCACGCCGGCGGGCCAGCCGGCGCCGGCGGCCACGTCGCCGCAGCTGGCGTGACGAGGCGAGCGGGTCGTCCTCGAGCCGCGCTGGCGGCTCATCAAGGAGGGGGGTTCGAGGAAGGGCTGCGGCCCGCGGGCGTCAGCGGCCCGCGACGCGGTACGCCTCGCGCGCCGCGCGCAGGTAGAGCAGGTCCTGGCGCCGCTCCAGCTCGCCGGTGACGTCCACGGTCTGCCCCGCCAGGTCGAGCAGCTCGCGCCCCATCGCGGCGCCCTCGGGCGAGACCAGCACGACGGCGACCGCGCCCCCGCCCGCGCGGCGCACGGCGAGCATCGGCGGGATGCCGCCGCTGATGCACCGGACGGCGCAGTCGCGATGGACGGCGCGTTCGCCCGGGTTCATGACTCCCAGGAAGCACTTGCCGTCGACGACCTCGCCGCGCAGCGTCACGCGTCCGAGCGACACGCTCGCGCTGGCGGCGCCCGCCGTGCGGGCCATGTGCCCCGCGTCAGCGATCGCGCCGGGTCGCAGCTGCACCATGCGCGCCGCCCCGCGGGTGATGCCCTCGCCCACGAGCACCACGTCGTGGCCGGCGAACCCGCGCACGAGCGCGTCGGCGCCGAACTTGCCGGGCCCCACCACCAGCGTGCGCGTGTTCGCATGCAGATCCAGCAGCGCCGGGTGGGGATCGAGGACGAGACGCCCCGCCCATTCGCGCGGCTGGCCATAGTCGAACCGCGCGTCGGCGAACGGCCGCTGCGCGGTCACCACGACGCCGGCGACGACGAGCGCCGCGACCGCCGCGACGGCGACGAACCCGCGCACGCGCGCGGCCATCTCGGGTGGGGGCGGTCCCTCGTAGCCGATGTAGAACCCGCTGTCGCGCGCTTCGTCCATCACGTCCTCGCCGGGGTGACGCGCGTGCCCGGCGGCAACGGCCTCGGATCGACGAGCACCCTCCCACCTTCCACGGTCACCCGGAACGTGGGCACCGCCTCGGTGAACGGCGGCGGCGATGCCCCGGTTTCCACGTCGTACTCGTAGCCGTGCCACGGGCACACCACGCAGCCGTTGATCACGCGGCCCTCGCCGAGGGGGCCGTTCTGGTGCTGGCAGACGTTGGAGATCGCCGACACGCCGCCGGCGTGGCGGAAGATCGCCACGCGCTCGCCCGCCACGCAGCGGACCACCGCGCGATTCATGGGGATGGCGGCGAGGGGCCCGGCGTCCACGAGACCGCGCGCGGTCGTGGGCGGCGGCGCGTCCACCCGCGCCTCGCGCGCGGCGGCGGCGACGTGGAGGCCGAGCACCACGAACGCGCCCGAGACGAGCAGCAGCGCCAGCGCCGGGTGTGTCTCGGCCTGGAGCGCCCCGAAGGCGACGTGCACGAGCACCAGGCCATAAGCCACGTAGACGCCCATGTGCAGGGCCTTCCACACGGGCGCCGTCAGCGTGCGGAGCCAGAAGTCGTGGCTCGTGGCGGCCATCAGGAACAGGATCCCCAGCGCCCCGAGCCCCACCACCTGGAACGGGAACCGTGACGGGTCGGTCCAGCCCGTGCTCGTGGTCAGCAGGCTCACGAGCGGCGACGCGTCGCCGAGGGCGTGGAACTGGAAGATCGACGTGCCCCCGTGCGCCAGCGCCAGCGTGAACATCGTCACGCCGAGGTGGCGGCGGTTGTAGAGCAGCGGCAGGAACCGGGCATCGAGCCGGCACAGCGGCCCGATGCACAGGATGACGTGCAGCAGCGTGACCGCCGTGACCGCCGACGCGCGGATCAGCAGCGTCTCGGCGGTCGCCTGCGGGTGGACGAGCGCGGTGCCCCCGGCGACGGCCGCGAACGTGCCGGCGACGGCCCCGGCGAGCACGAGGTCGTAGCTCCGCTTCTGCGGATTCCACCCGACGGCGCGGTAGGTGTGACTCATCGCGGCGTGTCCTGTGGCGACGCACCGGCCGCGTCCGGCCATGGCAGGGGCTCCGGTTCACCCGCGCGGCCGAGCAGCGCGACGGCCACCATGGCCAGCGCGACCAGGGCCACCACGGGCACCAGCCACCGGTGCGCACGGCGGAGCGGCCGGATCACGCGCGCGCCTCCCCGGCGTCACCGCGATCGGCCCGCGCCGCTCTCCGGTGGGCGTTCACCTCGAGGGGGGGCCGGCCCGTCGCTCGCAGCCACCTGGCGGCCAGCAGCGGCCAGAACGCCACCACCCCTGGCGCGATCAGGAGCCGGAAGCCCCAGGGCGCGCCAACCGCGAGCGGGTCGATGCGCCCGACGCCGCGCACGAGGAACGCCACGGCGAAGACCGCACCGCAGCCCACCCAGGCGGCGAGGACGAACTCGAGCGCACGCGCCCAGACCATCGGCATGGCGTGTTCTCCCACCTCGGTGGGATGCCGGCGCCCCCGCGGCGTTTCGCGCCACCCTACCCCTGGTCATCGCCGAAACGGCAACCGCCGCGCGACATCACAACCGGGAGCCGCGGGACCGCGGCCTCCGGGGAGTGCATCCATGGAACTGAAGGATCGTGTCGCGCTGATCACGGGCGGCAAGCGCATCGGGCAGGTGGTGGCGCGCGAACTCGCGGCGCGCGGTGTCGACGTCGTGCTCTCCTACCGCGGCTCGAG
>JADHED010003231.1_pt1 | contig 10096 bp, 4 predicted proteins | sample 8952041 | NCBI WGS metagenome assembly JADHED01 (sample SAMN16124423, study PRJNA663239) | bioreactor sludge metagenome | isolation source: sludge (control) | place: India:Bengaluru | collected 2018-09-08
GCCGACTGTTCCCTATAACCTTAGCTACAGCAGTCTCACGCAGTCTTCATTTACACTGAGCTGGCACAGTTCATCGGATAATATCGGTGTAACCGGATATATAGTTTATCTTGACGGAGTACAATACGCCACACCTTCAGGTACCAGCACGTCCATCACCGGTCTCAGTGCATCGACCGATTACCAGTTGACCGTTGCTGCCCGTGATGCATCGGGAAATACCTCGTTGCCTTCTTCCGCCTTGTCGGTTACCACCCCCGACACCCAGGCACCGACAGCACCTTCCGGCTTATCCGCGAGCAATATCACCCAGAACAGCTTTACGCTGAACTGGCTTACTTCATCAGATAATGTGGGTGTTGTGGCATACCTGGTATACCGCAACGGGACCCTCGTTGCCACTGTGGCCGGAACAGCCGCAGGGATTACTGACCTGGTTGTGAATACCACCTACACCATGACGGTGAAGGCAAAGGATGCCGCAGGAAATCTTTCATCGGCAGGCAGCCTGAATGTAACCACCGTGGATACGGAAAGTCCCACAGTGCCTGGTTCTGTGGTGGTTTCAAATCTCACCCAGAATGCATTTTCCCTGAGCTGGAGCGCTTCCTCCGACAATGTGGGTGTGACCGGGTACAATATTTACCGGAACGGACAGCTTACCAATTATTCAACCACCACAAGCTTTAACCTGACCGGCCTATTGGCGTCAACTACCTATGTGATGACGGTAAAGGCACGCGATCAGGTGGGTAACCTGTCAAAACCCAGTGATGCGGTTACCGTGACCACCCCGGATACCGACGCACCCTCAGTACCGTCCTCTCTTACGGTGACAAACCTGAAACAGGACAGTTTTACCCTGAACTGGACCGCTTCCACAGACAACGTGGGAGTAACCGAATACCTGGTGTATCAGGATGGTATCCTCGATACCACAGTGGTTGCAAATACCGCGCGCATTTCAAAACTGAAGGCGGCAAAAGCCTATAGCATGACCCTCAAGGCAAAGGACAAGGCCGGTAACCTTTCAGCCGCCAGCGCTGCCTTGAAAGTTACCACGCCGGATACGGATAAACCTACGGTTCCTTCGGATCTCATTGCCGGCAATATCACTGAAACCGGATTGACCCTGAAGTGGAAGTCATCAAAGGACAATGTAAAGGTCACCGCCTATAAGGTATATCAGAATGGCAGCCTCAAATCATCGGTGTCAGACACGGTGTTAACCGTCAATGACCTGCAGGTATACAGAAATTATTCATTCACTGTAGAAGCCCAGGATTCTACAGGAAACCTTTCCGGGAAAAGCAGCGCCTGTAAGGTAAAAACAACGGATACCCACAAGCCCGATGCCCCTGTTTTTCTGACGGCGGAACAGCTCAGTGATTCCGGTTTTGTACTTCGCTGGAACCGCGCGAATGATAATGTCGCCGTTAAGACATATAGCATATACCTGAATGGCAGTAAAGTATGCAGTCAGGTCGATACCGTATGTGCATTCGATAACCTCAAATCGTTTACCGAATACCTTATGAATGTCGAAGCTGTGGATTCGGCTGGTAACATATCCGCAAAGAGCTATGATCTCGTTGTTAAAACTACGGATACCCAATGTCCCGATGTTCCTGATGGGTTGACGGCGGTTTCAGTGCTTGGTGATGTCTTCACCGTCAAATGGAATAAGGCACGTGATAACGTAGCGGTTGAAAGTTACCAGGTTTTTCTTGACGGCGCCAACAGAAAGGAAGTAGCGGATACCCTTGCTGAGATTACAGGGCTACAACCACAAATGACCTACCGGGTTCAGGTAAGGGCGGTAGATATGGCAGGGAATTTTTCACACCTGAGTGATACGCTTGAAATTACCATGTTGCCGACCGGTATTGTTATGGTGGACAAGGGGATGATTACCGTATATCCAAATCCGGTTACAGGCAATCTGGTCAGCATTGATCTCGGGGAAGTCCCTGAATCCGGAATCATTGTGGAATTACTGGATCAACAGGGGGCGCTTGTGTATAAAAACCGGTTCACCGGAAACGACAGAAAGCTGGAGGTGCAGCCACCCGAAGGACTGCGTGGAAATTACATGTTGCGCGTGATCCGGGGACAGGGTGTGTATATTCAGAAACTGGTGTTTGACATCAGATAAGCATCCTCAGGACGAACTGTTACAAAGTACCAGGGTATGGCAGGCCACAAGGCCTGCCGTTTCTGTTCTCAGCCGGTTGTTTCCCAGGGATACAGGGACATAACCGGCCTCAATGGCCTGTTTGATTTCTTCCGGCGTAAAATCTCCTTCCGGTCCGATCAGTACCGTTGCGTCCCGGCCTATTTGGCACAGGTCCTGCAACAATCCCGTCCGGTTTTCTGCACAGTGGGCGATGAATAGACCGCCATTGGTGTCCCTTGTTTTCCGAAGCAGGTCTGCAAACGGGGTAAGCTCGTGAAGCAGAGGTTTCACCGCCACAATGGCCTGTTTCATGGTGGAGATCACCAGTTTTTCAAGGCGGTCTGTTTTTAATACCCGCCGTTCCGAACGGTTGCAGAGCAGGGGGGTGATCTCATCAATGCCGATCTCCACCGCCTTTTCAACGAACCATTCAAGCCGGTCCATATTTTTAGTGGGGGCAATGGCGATATGGATTCGTCCCGCCCTGGCAGGGGCGGTCGGTAATACCTCACTGATTCCGAGCAGGCATCCCTTCGTATTCTCATCCAGGATTACTGCCCTGAAATAACCACCCCGGCCGTCTATTACCTCCACCGCATCTCCAGTCTTCAAACGAAGGACACGCAGGCAGTGGGCCGATTCATCGGGACTCAGGGTTACCTTACCCGAATCAATATCCGGAGCATAAAATACAAACATAGCGCTTCAGCTTCTGCGGATGAGTTTGGATGGCGAACCACCTTCCGGTCCCAGGGGCATTTGTTCAATAGTTACATTGCTTGCATCGAAACCGAGCGCCCTTACATCGGAAAGGCCAATGCGCGCCAGGATGAAATAGAGGCTTACAATCAGCTTTTCCCGGAAGTTGAAATCAAGATCGGTGACGTGCAGCCGGTCGATGATGATATACCTGAAATCGGTCAGTACATTGTGTTTCCGCAGGGAAGGATAGCTGCTGAACATATCGATTTCACCGTTCCGGGCAAGGTCTGTAGTAACATGTTTGAACAGGGTGTTGATCCGCGGTTCGACCTTGAAACCAAGGAAAAAGTCGATCCGCGTAATCACGCCGGGAAGGATGGTGGTTACCTTATACTCCATGGTTCGTGGTTCATCGAGGATATCCACATGAATCAGCCAGTAATGATCGGCCCGCTTGGGTTGTTTATTGAGAATCGAGTTCAGGATTTTTGACTCGATATCGGAAGACCGGTTGGCCTTGGTTAAAAACACCAGGTTGGTGGCGGTCTTCGGAATACTGGGGTCATTGCGCAGGTCCTTGATCACCTCCAGGTATTGCTCTATGGGAAGGAAACGAAGAAAGCGGTTTGTGATTTTCCTGCCGTTGTACCAGGCGAGCATGACGATTGAAATCAGTCCTCCGAGCATAATGGGAAAAAAGCCTCCATGCATGAATTTGAACATGTTGGCATACAAAAAGGAACCTTCTACGGTAAGGTACAGCATCAGAAACAGTGCGATCAGGAGGTAACTGGTTCTTCGCATGGAAAGATAGGAGGCCAGCAGTAGTGTGTCAATGATCATCGTGATGTTAATTGACAGCCCGTAGGCGGCTTCCATCCCCGATGACTCCTTGAAAATCAACACTACACCCACGCAGAAAATGAAAAGCAGCCAGTTAATGCTGGCAATATACATTTGTCCCTTCTGCAGGGTGGGGTATTTGATCCGTATTTTCGGCCAGAAGTTCAGGGAAATGGCTTCGCTGATCAGGGTGTAGGACGCGCTGATCAGGGCCTGACTGGCAATAATGGCTGCCGCTGTAGCTACCAGGATGCCAAATGGCAGAAACCAGGCCGGCATGATGGAAAAAAACGGATTGGTGTTCACTGTAATTTCCTCAGGATGGCTGAGAATCCATGCCCCCTGACCCAGGTAGTTCAGGATCAGGGTGGTTTTAACATACATCCACGACACCTTGATGTTTTTAATGCCGCAGTGTCCCAAATCGGCATACAGTGCTTCGGCACCCGTTGTACACAGGAAAACGGCACCGAGAAAAAACATTCCCTTGGGATGGTTGATCAGGAGGTTAATAGCATAGTATGGATTGAAGGCCTTGAATACGAGGACCTTTTCATGAATTTCTGCAATGCCCAGCACGCCAAGCATGGTGAACCAGATAAACATCACCGGTCCGAAAAACTTACCTACATAGTCACTTCCAAACTGCTGAATTGAAAAAAGTACAGTAAGGATGATCAGTACAATCGGGATCACCTTAATTCCCGGCCGGATCATCTCCAGTCCCTCCACCGACGACATCACCGTAATGGCCGGCGTGATAATGCCGTCAGCAAGCAGCAGGCTTCCGCCGGCAATCGCAAGGATATAGATCCAGCGCTTGCTTTTACGCAACAGGGCGAAAAGGGAAAAAATGCCACCTTCCCCTTTGTTGTCTGCGCGGAGGATGATCAGTACATATTTGAAGCTGGTTTGCAGGGTCAGCGTCCATATCACACACGACAGGATCCCGAGGATGAAGTCATTTTCAATGGTACTGGCATCCCGAATCACTGCCCGCATTACGTAAAGCGGAGAGGTTCCGATGTCTCCGAACACGATTCCCAGGGTGACGATGATCCCCGCGATGCTGAATTTGATCCCTGTTTTTCTGACGGCTCCTGTCATATTAAAAAGGTGAATTCAGTATGGTCAGTCTTTTCGGTTCAGCCGGATGGTGGTACTGCCTTCGAATCCGAGTGACATCTGTTCAACAAATACCGTACTGGCATCGAAACCGAGGGCTTTGACGTCGGTAAGGCTATGCCTGCTGATAAACAGATATATGTTGATAATCAACCGTTCGAAGAATCCGAATTCAACATCCGAGATGTTGAGCCGGTCAATGATAATGAACTTAAAATCAGTGAGTATATTGTATTTCCGGAGGGAAGGATACCCGCTAAAGAGATCGACTTCTCCCTCCTTTGCCAATTCATTTGTGATGTATTTGAACATCTGGTTAATCCGGGGCTGCACCTTGAAGCCAAGGAACAGGTCCACCCGGGTAAAAACTCCCGGGATAATGTGGGTTACCTTATAATCCATGGCACGTGGGTCATCCATGATATCCAGGTGGATCGTCCAGTAATGGTCGGCCCTTTTGGGCTGTTTGTTCAGTATCGACATAAGCACCTTGGCCTCGATATCGGAAGTACGGTTTGCCTTCGTTAGGTATACCAGGTTGCTGGCTGTTTTGGGCACACTCATGTCATTCCGCAGTTCACGGATCACATCCAGGTATTGTTCAAGGGGAAGGAAACGCAAAAACCGGTTGATGATCTTCCTTCCGTTGTACCAGGAGAGCATGATGACAGACAAAAAACCAGCAATAGCAATGGTGAACCAGCCTCCTTTGTAAAACTTGAAAAGGTTTGCATACAGAAAGGCCCCTTCAATGAGAAAATAGGTTGAAAGAAAAGCAAAGATAATCAGGGCAGGGGTCCTTTTCATGGAAAGGTAAGAAATCATCAGCATGGTGGTGATCAGCATGGTGATGGTTATCGACAACCCATATGCGGCTTCCATGTTGTCCGAACGCTTGAAATACAATACTACCAGCATACAGGAAGCCCAAAGGAACCAGTTGATGCTGGAGATATACATTTGTCCCTTTTGAAGGGTGGGGTATTTAACCTTGATCTTGGGCCAGAAATTGAGCGAAATGGCTTCCGAGATCAGCGTGAATGAACCGCTGATCAGGGCCTGGCTGGCAATTATGGCGGCCGCTGTGGCAATCACGATGCCGGCCGGAAGAAACCAGTCGGGCATAATGGTGTAAAAGGGATTTGTAGTCACCGTGAGTTCTTCACTGTGACTGAGCAACCAGGCACCCTGACCCAGGTAGTTGAGAATCAGCATCACCTTTACATATGCCCAGGATATGCGAATGTTTTTCATCCCGCAGTGGCCCAGGTCTGTGTAGAGGGCTTCTGCTCCGGTGGTGCAAAGGAAAACGGCTCCCAGCAGAATCAGGCTTCCCGGATAATGGATGAACAGGTTAATAGCGTACATGGGGTTGAAAGCATACAACACATGTATCTGCTCATGTATTTCGGCAGCTCCGAGGACTCCCAGCATCAGAAACCAGAAAAACATGACGGGACCGAAAAGCTTTCCGATATATTCCGTACCGAACTGCTGGGCGGCAAAAAGCAGGGTAAGAATAAGAATTACAATGGGAATGACCTGGATGGAGGGATTGAAAAGTTCCAGTCCTTCAATCGATGACATCACCGTGATCGAAGGGGTGATGACTCCGTCGGCCAGCAGGGTGCTGCCACCGATAATGGCCAGGATATAAACCCATTTCCTGTTTTTCCGCAGCAGGGCGAACAGCGAGAAAATGCCACCTTCCCCTTTGTTGTCTGCGCGCAGCGTGATAATCACATATTTTACCGTAGTCTGTAGGGTAAGGGTCCAGATGATACACGACAATACGCCCAGAATAAAGTCTGATTCAACCGGATAGCCTTCCCTGACGATGGCTTTCATTACATATAGCGGGGAGGTCCCGATGTCACCGAATACGATGCCCAGGGTTACGAGCAATCCGGCTGCACTGAATTTGATACCGTGGCTTTTGTCCATGCCGGTGATACAGATCGGTGAAATTAGTTGAAGCCTAACGCATGCAAATATGGTATATTTGTGCTGAACCGCAACGCGTGGTTCTAAAAATATTTGATTTCAGGTCATGCATAGTCGGCCAACAATCGCTATATTTGCACCCGAAAGAATTTCAATACCTTGTCAATCACCAACACTAAATATTTATTTACTATGCGAACCAACAGATTATCTGCCGTTCTTTCCGTATCCGTTATTCTCGTTGCCGTTAGCCTGTTCACCGCCTGCAAGGGTGGAAGCAAAACTGCCGAACAGGATCAGCTCGCCGCCGACAGTCTCAACAAAACCCTGCTGGCCACTGAAGTAAAAGAAGTGTTGTATCCGCTTCCCACGCCCTTTGAGATGACCCGGTTGCTCAATGATATCGGGGCCGTCTATTCTGCCAAGAACCTGAACAGCACAAGCAAAATTGAAAAGTACTTCACCGAAAGCAGCAAGGCTGTCAACCTGGGTATTTACGGCGCCGATCTGGCTTATGCATCCACCTACCAGCAGCAGCAGGACATTCAGGTATACCTGAATGCCATCAAAACCCTGGCCGACCAGCTCGGTGTAACGTATGACTACAGCAGGCTGCTGTCTGACGAATACAAAGCCAAGTTCAACAACAAGGACTCACTCACAGCCATTGTGACCAATACAATTTATGACACCTACCAGTATCTCGATGAAAAGAGCAATCCCGATCTCGCCGTTTCCATGGTTTCGGGAATGTGGGTGGAACTGATGTACATCGGCACCAACATTTCACAGGCATCCTTCAATTCAACCGGTCTGGTGGATATCATCAGCAAACAGAAAGATTCCTACGAAAAGGTAATGAGCCTGTTGGCAGCCCATAATACGAATACCGATATCAAGGCACTTGAAACCAAACTGATGCCCCTCAAGGCCGCCTTTGACAAGGTGCCCCAGGGCCTTTCCGAAGCCGATTTCAACCTGATTCTGCAGACCATCAAGACGGTACGCACCTCCCTGGTATAATTGGTTGCCCTTCATATAACACACGAAACAGCCCTCTGCAAATTGCGAGGGCTGTTTCGCTTCAGTTTACTGCGAGATGAATGAATCGATTCTCAAAGCATTGATGCGGCTGTTTGCCATTGTCTCTGATATCAACAAGGAGGGGCAATCGGCAGACCGGCGTGACATCATCATGGATTATCTTGACCGGCAGTACAGCTACGAAATCGTTCAGAAATACATTGAATTTTTTGACGAGCAGGTTACCCTGCTGCGGCGGATGCGCTATGATCCCGAAACAGCAGACCTGACCGTACGAAAGATCCAGGCCGAAAACCGCATTATTGACCTGTGCAGCCAGGTGAATGAAGAGCTGGAGCATGAACAGAAAATCATTGTGCTCATCTACCTGCTCGACTTTATACAGTGCGGCAGCAAGCCCACCCGCACGGAACTCAGCCTGGTGCGTACGGCGGCAGCATACCTGAAAATTCATGAACATGAATTTCAGGATACCCGGGCCTTCACCTTCGGGGAAATTGAAAAGGTAGTCCACCGCGACTGGCTCCTTGTGATCCATGCAGAAGGCGCTTCCGTTCCGGAAGGTGCAAAACAGCTTGTTATTGACAAACTCGAAGGCGAAATTCAGGTGCTCCACATTCCGAGTACCGATACCTATGTGTTCCGGTACTCCGGAAGGATGCCCCTTGTGATGAACGGCCATCCGATCAATACCGGCCGGTCGTACGTGTGGTCGGTGGGCTCGGTGATCCGGAACACCAAAATCGGTTCGATCTATTTCACCTGGATCAGCCGTCAGTTTATTCAGGCCAATACCGAAAGCTACTTTGTCTTCACTGCGGAAGATATCGTTTTTAATTACTTCAACAGCAAAAACGGGGTCAAGCGCTTTAACCTCACCGAGGAGTCGGGCCGGCTCGTGGGGATCATCGGTGGCAGTGGTTCCGGAAAATCCACCCTCCTGAATGTGCTGAATGGAAACCTGCGACCCAAAAGCGGTTCCATTCGAATCAACGGCTGGGATATTCACCGGGACAAAGAGAAACTGAAAGGGGTAATCGGCTATGTTCCGCAGGACGACCTGCTTATCAAGGAACTCAGCGTATACGAGAACCTGTACTACAATGCCCGGTTGTGTTTTGATGAATATTCCGATCTTGAGATCAGAAAGGTGGTGGAGGATGCCCTGGTTGATTTCGACCTGGCGGAAGCACGCGACCTGAATGTCGGAGACGCTTTCACCACCATCCTGAGCGGTGGCCAGCGCAAACGGTTGAACATCGCCCTGGAGCTGATCCGTGAGCCCTCCATCCTGTTTATTGACGAGCCGACCTCAGGCCTGTCATCGGCCGATACAGAAAAAGTCATCACCCTCCTGAAACGGCAGACCATCAAAGGAAAGCTGATCATCGTAAACATGCACCAGCCTTCTTCGGATATTTTCAAGATGATCGACAAACTGCTTGTCATGGATCAGGGAGGCCGCGTGATTTACTACGGCCATCCGGTCAGTGCCATAACCTATTTCAAACAGGAAGCACATTATGCCGATGCCGAGGAAACTGAATGCCTGAGCTGCGGAAATATCAACACCGATCAGATCCTCCGCATCGTGGAGGCCAGGGAAGTGAATCCCAACGGCAGGCTTACACGTAAGCGCAAAATCAATCCCGAGGAATGGTACCAGCGTTTCCTCGACAAGATTGATTCAAAAACCAAGCTGATAGAACGGGAACATGACTCCTCCATACCACGGAACAATTTTAAGATTCCCGACCATTTCAAACAATTCTGGATTTTTTTCACCCGTGACCTGCTTGCAAAATACTACAATAAACAGTATCTGATCCTGCTGGCCCTCGAAGCGCCCCTGCTGGCTTTCACCCTGGCATTTTTCTCTAAAAACTTCACCTTTGTGAACGGGATTGCCAAATACGTTTTCTCTGAGAATGCCGTACTTCCCGCCTTTCTCTTTATGGCTGTGATCGTGGCCCTGTTCCTGGGACTTGTCATCAGTGCCGAGGAAATCTTCAAGGACCGGAAAATTCTGAAACGGGAAAAGTTCCTGAACCTGAGCCGTTCAAGTTACCTGTTTTCCAAAATATCCATCCTGTTCGCCATTTCAGCCCTGCAAACCCTCATTTTTGTCATCATCGGCAATTCCATGCTGGGCATCAACGGCATGCTGCTGCGTTACTGGGCGGTGCTTTTCACGGCATCCTGCTGGGCAAATCTGGTGGGACTGAATATCTCCTCAGGCTTCAATTCCGTGGTAACCATCTA
>JADHED010003232.1_pt1 | contig 10089 bp, 13 predicted proteins | sample 8952041 | NCBI WGS metagenome assembly JADHED01 (sample SAMN16124423, study PRJNA663239) | bioreactor sludge metagenome | isolation source: sludge (control) | place: India:Bengaluru | collected 2018-09-08
CGTCTTGCCATGCAGCATGCCGGGCAGGTGGCGGTCGGCACCGTAGTTGGCGCGGCCGGTCACCTTGTCGATGCCATCGGGGCGGACCGGGGAGGTGCCGATCGATCGGTAGGTCTTGGGAGTGCTCTGCTCGCTCATGGTGTCGCTCCTTTGAGTTCCGCGGCGGCATCGAGCACCGCACGCACGATCTTGTCATACCCGGTGCAACGGCACAGGTTGCCGGAGAGCCAGTAACGCACCTCCTGCTCGGTAGGATCGGGGTTCTGTTCCAGCAATGCCTTGGTCGCCACGATGTAGCCGGGCGTGCAGATGCCGCACTGCAGGGCGGCATGTTCGAGGAACTTCTGCTGGATCGGGTGCAGCTCATGCGGCTTGGCGATGCCCTCGATGGTGCCGATCTGCTGTCCCTGGGCCTCGACGCCCAGCATCAGGCAGGAGCAGATCAGCCGGCCATTGAGCTGCACCGAGCAGGCGCCACAGTCGCCGGTCGCACAACCCTCCTTGGTGCCGGTCAACCCCAGCTCGTCGCGCAGCACCTCCAGCAGGCTCTGCTGCGGCTCACAGAGAAATTCGATCGCTTCACCATTGATGGTGGTGGAGACATGTTGCTTCGCCATCTTCATTACCCCTGTTGTTGCGCCCGTTGTGCCGCGGCGCGGATGGCGCGCTTGGCCAGCACCCCGGCGATGTGGCGGCGGAATTCCGCGGTGCCTCGCTTGTCGCTGATCGGATTGCCCACCCGCGTGGCGGCCTGGGCGGCCCGTGCCAGCGACTCGTCATCGATCTTCGAACCGATGATGGCGTCGGCCACGGTGGGCGCCAGCAGTACCGTTGCGGCCACGGCGCCGACGGCGGCACGCGCCGCGCGGCAGACGCCCTGTTCATCCAGGGTGAGCGCAACACCGACACCGACGACGGCAATGTCCATCTCGGCACGCGGCGTGAAGCGCAGGTAGGCATCGGAGCTGCGTGCGGCAGGCAGCGGCAGCCGCAGTTCGACGACGAACTCCTCCGGCGCCAGCGTCGTGCGTCCTGGCGCAGCGGGCAGCTCGGCCACCGGTAGCCAGCGCTCGCCACTGGCACTGACCACACGCGCCTCGGCGCCGACGGCCACCAGTGCCGGCACACTGTCGGCACCGGGTGATGCGTTGCAGAGGTTGCCGACCGGCGTGGCCCGGCCCTGCACCTGGGTCGAACCGATCAGTTCGATAGACTCCACCACGCCGGGAAACAGCTTGCGCAGCTCGGGATGCCCGCAAATCTGCGCGGCGCTGATGGCCGCACCGATGCGCAGGTGGCTGGTGCCGATCTCCAGCACGCTGGTTTCCGGAATCTTCTTGATGTCGAGCACGCGCGAAGTGCTGCGCGCGCCGGCACGCATCTGCACCAGCAGGTCAGTCCCGCCGGCCAGGATGCGAGTGGGCACGGATGAGGCGCTCTTGAGGAGTTCAGTGGCCGCGGCCAGTGAAGTGGGCGCCACATAGTCGAAAGGTTGCATGAAGCCTCCCTAATGAGCCTGTGGTCGAGCGACGGCGGCGTCGGGCATATTGATCCAGACCAGGCCGCGCGCGCTCGTTGTTATATCCGTGATCGGAGCGAAAGTGCGTCGCTCTGAATCGGTTGTTCTGTTCGGCAGCAAGGATGGGGAACGCCACGCATCGCGCGCAGCACTTCCAACTTGAGGACACCGCATTATATAAGCAGAAATCGACCGGCGGAAAGGGCCGGCGAAGCGGGCGCTGACGACCGACTCTGAGTGACGCGACGGCTGGGGGCTTGCGGTATCATGCCGCCATTGCACAGCCACAGGAGCCCCCATGCAGCACGCCAACAATGTCGACCTGGGTGAGATCGCCAAGTTCGAAGCCCTGGCCAACCGCTGGTGGGATCCGGACAGCGAATTCAAGCCGCTGCATGACATCAATCCGCTGCGGCTCAACTACATCGACGAGCGGGCAGGGCTGGCTGGCAGGCGGGTGGTCGACATCGGCTGCGGTGGTGGCCTGCTGGCGGAGGGGATGGCAGTGCGCGGCGCCGAGGTACTGGGCATCGACATGGGCGAGGCGCCACTGGCGGTGGCTGAGCTGCATCGGCTCGAATCGCAACTGGAAGGGCTGAGCTACCGCCGGGTGACCGCCGAGGCGCTGGCGGATGAGCAGCCGGCCGCCTTTGACCTGGTCACCTGTCTGGAGATGCTCGAGCATGTGCCCGATCCGCTGTCGGTGATTCGGGCCGCGGCCCGGCTGGTGAAGCCGGGCGGTCATCTGTTCTTCTCGACCATCAACCGCAATCCGAAATCCTTTCTGTTCGCCATCGTTGGCGCCGAATATCTGCTGGGTCTGCTGCCGCGCGGCACCCATCAATATACCCGTTTCATCCGCCCGGCCGAGCTGGCCGGCTGGCTCAGAATGGCCGATCTGCGGCTGGATGACCTGACCGGCATGGTCTACAACCCGCTGACCCGGCGCTACCGGCTCGACCGCGATGTCGACGTCAACTATCTGCTCCATGCGGTGAAGGGGGCGTGAAGCCGATGCGGACGCTCTCCACGGTGCTGTTCGACCTCGATGGCACCCTGCTCGATACCGCCCCCGACTTCATCGTGGTGCTGCGCCAGTTGATGCAGCAGCGGCAGTGCCAGCACCTGCTCAGTGACGAGGCGATTCGCGCGACGGTGTCGGAGGGGGCGGGCGCGCTGATCACCCTGGCCTTTGGGCATGCGCCCGATGCAGCCGAGTTCGAGCCGCTGCGCCAGCAGTTGCTCGATCTTTACCAGCGCAATGGCCATGCGCGAACCCGGCTCTTCGCCGGCCTGGCCGAACTGCTCGACTGGTTCGATGCAGCGGGCATTGCCTGGGGCGTGGTGACCAACAAGCCGAGTCACTATGCGGTGCCATTGATGCAGGGGCTCGATCTGCTGCCGCGCTGCCGCACTCTGGTCTGCCCTGACCATGTCACGCGACGCAAGCCCGATCCCGAACCGATCCTGCTTGCCTGTCGCCAGCTCGATCGCCCGGTGGCGCATACGCTCTACATCGGCGACCACCGCCGCGACATCGAGGCCGGCCGGGCCGCCGGCGCCCTGACGATGGCGGCCGCCTACGGCTACGTGCATCCGGCCGATCCGGCCGAGCAGTGGCAGGCCGACCACCTGGTGCGCAGCGTCGATGAGATGGCATCGTGGCTGCGGCAACGGCTCTCCGCCGACTGAAACCCGGGCGGCAGGGAGTTGCCGTGTTCGCGAATTCACCGAGTCTCTGGGAGGCCACAGCAAATGTTTGAATATCAACCACCTTCCGACTTGTTGCAGGGGCGTTTCATTCTGGTGACCGGCGCCGGTGCCGGCATCGGCCGGGCCGCGGCCAACTGCTACGCGCGCCACGGCGCCACCGTGGTGTTGCTGGGGCGCACGGTCAAGCATCTCGAAGAGTGCTACGACGAGATCGTCGCCGCCGGTGGACCCGAGCCGGCCATCTATCCGATGAATCTGCAGGGCGCCACCCTGCGCGACCACCAGGATCTGACCGCGACCCTGGAGCGGGAGTTCGGCCAGCTTCATGGTGTGCTGCACAATGCCGCGCTGCTGGGCCGGCGCACGCCGCTTGGGCAGTACCCGCTCGATGAGTGGCAGAAACTGCTGCAGGTCAATCTGACTGCCGCCTTCATGATGACGCAGGCGCTGCTGCCGCTGTTGATGCAAGCCGATGATGCTTCAGTGATTTTTACTTCGTCGGGCGTTGGCCGACGCGGACGTGCCTACTGGGGTGCCTATGCGGTCACCAAGTTTGCCGTCGAGGGCATGGCGCAGGTCTGGGCCGAGGAGCTGGGCGCGGTGAGTCAGGTGCGGATCAACAGCATCAATCCGGGCGCGACCCGCACCCGGATGCGGGCCGACGCCTACCCCGGCGAAGATCCGGCCCGCAATCCGGCTCCGGAAGAAATCATGCCGCTCTACCTCTACCTGATGGGGCCGCAGAGCCGCCATCTCAACGGTGTTTCGCTGGATGCGCAGACGCGCGACGGACAACCCGGATGACAGTATTTTGACTGATCACCCGCCGAGCGAAGGAGGGCAGCGGCGGCTTTCTGGTCAAAAAACCACCACTCCTGCCGTTTCTGGCCAATAAACCGGCTGAAAAACGGTTTTGAGCTTGGAAAACAGTCTCTTGATAGTTGGCACGGCTTTCGCTAAAGCAGTCGTGTCAACGAGGCGCCCATCAGCGTGACGCCCGGATCAAGCCAAGACTCTCTGGAGTGATGAATCCATGTCCGCAGTGTTATCGATTCCGACCCCTTCGCGCGACGCATCCCTGCCGGGAAGTGGGAGCGGTACCGCCGACGCCATTGCCGCCGAACTGGCGGGGCTGAATCTGCAGCTCGGTCTTGCCCGGCTGTTGCAGACTTCGCTCGAAGTGGAGCAACTGCTCACCTTTTTTGCCGACTGGGTCAGCAAGATCATGCCGATCACTGGCCTGGGCTATCGGCACGAGGATGAGCAGATCGAGTTCGCCTGGGAGGGAGATGGCTGCATCCAGTTGAACTACCGACTGGCGATCGAACAGATGGCGCTGGGTGAGATCGGGTTGCATCGCAACCACCCCTTCAGCGAGGCCGAGACCGAATTGCTCGAAACCCTGCTCTCCACGCTGATCTTTCCGTTGCGCAACGCCTTGATTCACCGCAAGACGCTGCGCACGGCCCTCACCGATGGTCTGACCCAGGTCGGCAACCGTCAGGCATTCGAGAGCGCGATGCGCCGCGAGGTCGATCTGGCCAGACGGCATCGTCAGCCGCTGTCGCTGCTGATGATCGATGTCGACCACTTCAAAAGGATCAATGACAGCCATGGCCACCCGGCCGGTGACCAGGTGCTGAGCGAACTGGCTGCCGAGATCGGCCGGGCGGCCCGTTCGACCGACCTGCTCTATCGCTATGGCGGTGAGGAGTTCGCACTGCTGCTGCACAACACACCGGCCGAAGGGGCACTGATCACCGCAGAGCGCATCCGCCGGGCGGCGGCCAAACTCGAGGTCACCTACCGCGGCAGCGTGCTGAACTTCACGGTCAGCCTGGGAATCGCCACGCTGCACGACGACTCAGCGGCTGAACTGCTGCGGCGCGCCGATGAAGCGCTCTACCGGGCCAAGCACGAGGGGCGCAACCGCGTCTGCATGGCCGAGGAAGCAGCGGCAGATCAATTGTCTCGGTAACCGGTTTTTGCCGCTGTCGCTCGACTGCTGCTACGGCTTCTCTTTTTGACTGACGGCCCGGATCGCCTTGATGATGTCGCGCCAACTGAGAATGCCCACAGGCGTGTTGTCGGGGTTGACGATTGGAATGCATGAGACGGCGTGTTCGTCAAACAGCCTGATGGCATCGAGCACGCTGCTCTCCTCCTGCAAAAAGATCGGCTTGCGGCTCATGATCTGGTGAACCCGCTTGTTGAGGGTCGCGGTGTCTGCATCACGCTCCGCCCCTTTGCCGATATTCGGGCTGATCGCCTTCAACAAATCCCGATCCGAGACGACGCCGAACAGCTTGCCATGCTCGACCACGATCAAGTGATGGAATCTGGTCCGGCTGAAAATCTCCCGCACTGCCGACAGCCTGTCGTCGAGGTGCACTGTCACCACCGGTGAAGACATGATCGCGCTGACTTTCACTGTTGCCCCCTGAAGACGCAGTCACACAGCAAAGTCTAGCCGCCAGCCTCAGCTTTGCTGTGCAGCATTGATCGAGCACGACCGGGTGCTGAAACGGGCGTCAGTCTGGCTTCATTTTCTCAGCGAACTGTGGGTCACGCGCTGTCTCCGGACTGGCTCATCTGACGAAAGTCCTCTGCTTTTTTCCCTGCGACAACTACCGATGCAAACGCCGACAGAGCCGACCAGCAGCGCCAGCATTCGGAGTGCCTGTGCTGGCCGCACCAACGCTGATCAGGCTCATTGGATCTCCTTTGAGAACCACACCTCGATCGTTCCCGGTTTGGCTTTCAGGCCTTGGTTGTTCACCGTGACGACACCCTTCACTCCCTGTGCCGTGAGCAGTGAAGCCACTGACTCGGCGACAGGCCTGTCGGCGTCATTGAAGAACCGAACTTGTGTCTGATTCGGAACCCCGGCTTTTCCGGAGATATTTTCGATGCCCATGGGTTGAAGGCCTGCCTGAGACAATGCTTGCACAACTGCATTGCCAACAGGCCGGAGAGACTCTTCGCCAATGTGCAGGTACACCCGCGCGGGAATGGACTGGAGAATCTGGGTGGCAGTGACTTTGGCGATTCCGGCCCCAGATGCCGAGATATCTTGCACCACGGCGCGGCCGGCGCCGTCGTTTTTCAGGGAGATCATTTTGAGCGCAAGCTCATCATAGCCCAGTGCCGCAAATGAAGCGTAGGCGAACTCCCGTTCCTCGGGCTTTTCAGAGGTCAAAAGCGGGCGGAATTTGTCCAGCGCCGCGAGTTGATTGAGCTGAAGCTGCCTGTAGTTATAGATCTGCGTGAATGTCGCGCCAACACCTGTGACCAGCAGGCCAAGGATAAGCGGTGTGAGGCTTGAGAGTGTCTCGATCCAGGATCTGCGCTGTGGCGATGCCTCGGACATTTTTCATTCCTCATGCAATGAATTCTGATATCAGTGTCAGGAATGGGCGCAACGATGCAGGCGATATCATTGCATGAGGTCAGGATGTGGCATCTGCTGTCCGGCACCGGTTTTCGCCTGCTCAATGAAGCCGATGGTTTCGTTTATCTGCATCGCCAATGATTGTGTCATCGGAGTTGGTGGCAGTTGCTCAAGTTTCTCTTTTGCTAGATCGATGTTTTTTTCTGCTCCCCTGATGTTGTTGACCATCAGTTCAGCCTGGCTCCAATACATCAGCGTCAGAAGATCCGTCGAGTTCACGATGTACATGTTTCGTTCGGGGAATTTGCTCCAGACATCAAGCGCCATTTCATAGTATTTTTTACCTTCCGTGTAGTCACCCTTGCTGTACAGAAAGTATGCGTACGACCGTGTTGACACGCTGTAATCATTGGATGTTTCAGCTTTTTCGATTGCGGTCTCGAAAAGATATGGCACCTCTCCAACGATATTCGAGGTTGCAAGAGCCGTGGCAACCGAAAAAAATTCCGTTGCGCTGAAAGTGTCTGGATATCGCTTGATCAAGTTGGTTGCCTGGGTGGCGAGAAGAATGTTCTCCTGGTTGATCATGCCGGACAGCGCCTGACCCTGACCGCTGTTCTTGTATTTTTGCAGGAGCTCGAAATTTTCATAGGGCAGTTTGGTGATTCTCTGGATGATCTGCATGGCTTCACGATGGTTCGATCTGACATCCTCAGCATGGGAGTTTATATAAGAAACGATCGTGGTTCCAAACGAGAACAGCAGTGCAATTGCTGAAATCAGGTTGGATGGTTTTTTGTACCATGGATCCTGATCGCGATTCAATTGTGCCTGAAGGGAGTCGACCTCTTTTTTCAGAATCTCATAACGCTCCTGTTCACTCATGGCTGTCATTTCCATCCTGATTGGCTGGTTTCGTATCAAGGGCTTCGAGCGCGGAATATATCAGTTTTTCATGGTCTGGGAGGGCCAAGGCATTCAAGGCCCACGACTGAAGACGATACTGCTTCGAACGTTGGTGAGTGGCATGTCCTCGCAGCACACAGGACCGAAGAGGCATGCTGGGAGGCCTCTCGACAGAGCGTCCAGCACTCGAGCACGGCGCACAACACGCCATGCTTATCGCATAATGCCCAGACATGCTCCAAACGCGAAGCCCGGATTCATCTGGCAGGAGTATTGTCGTGGGCAGTCCGAGTTCTGGCGGCAGATTGCCTTCTTTCCGCATACCGCGGAAACCTTCAATTCTCGTGTTGAGTTGGAAGGTGTCGTCACGACCATTGCCAGCGACGCCGAGAAAGACGATGACGACGGGTGCGCAAGCAAAAGCTGGTCATGATCGAGGCGTTTCAATTTGTAACGATGCTGCTTCTCGAAAGTCTCCTCGAAGGCACACCTGGCGATCTCGCCACTGTTGCGCAGAACTGCCAGTTGAATCCAATGTCGTCCCGATGGCAAACTGATTGAATAAGCGTAAGGCCAGCCACTTCTCTCAGCCTCGCGCTTGCCGTCGACTGACACGATCTGCAACTCCTCGTCGTAGATAAACCGGTAATGCCAGTATCCTTCCACGAAAGCGATTTGACTTTGTGGTAACGTGTGATCGCCGTAGGTTTCATGCATCACGCATCCTGCAATAAATACGGCCATCCAGATGCCGAGTGACACGAAAATGATGCGCAACATTGTGGCATGGCGATAAGTTGAGGCGATACGGATTGACTGAAATAGAGTTGAGCTGACCATTTTTTTCTGCATGCTTCGGCAATGCCACTCATTCATGCTCTTTATTGGAAATCGGAGAAGCTGCCCTGTTCAGGAATGAGAAACCGTGGTCTGCCCCCAATGCTGTTTCAACCGCAGCCCGCTGCCGTACAAGAGCCGCACCATCAGGCCGGTCGTGCCGGTTACCCGCGCCAGCGTCGCCTGTACTTCGGCCACTGTCAGCACCACCGGCAAGCGCTTGCCCTGCCGGGCCGATGCGATGTCGCCCAGCCACGGCAAGTCGACATTCAATACAGCCCGATAAAGAAACAGCAGCGCGCTCTTGGCCTGGTTCTGGGTGGACGCCGACACCTTGCCCACCACCGCGAGGTGGGTCAGAAACGCCTTGATCTCGGCTGCACCCATCTCCCGCGGGTGGCGTTTGTCGTGAAACAGCACGAACCGGCGTACCCAATCGACGTACGCATCCTCGGTGCGGATGCTGTAGTTCAACCGCCGGATGTGGGCGCGTACCTCATCCAGCAGCTTCGGCTTGGATGCCCCGCCGGAGGCGTGGTCGACAATCGTTTTGGGGTGTACTACCACGTTTGACATGACGCTTAACCTCGGTATAGCCTTGCCTGGCAAAATATTAGACACCCGTAAGGTGCAAAACAAGCCACCTTTTGGGGTGTCCATTTATAGTTCGGCCCCAACACGCACATGATTACTTCTTGGCAGGTTGCTACAGCAGCAGAGGCATTTGCAGCCGCGCAGTTTGCGCGCTGTGGATGGGATGTGTCCGTGCAGTACGGAGCTAATCAACCCGAGTACGATCTGGTCGCCGTTTCCGGCGAACGCATGTTGAAAGTTTCCGTGAAAGGAAGCCAAGACGGTGGGTGGGGCCTCACGCAGTCACACATCGCCAACGCCGACTACCACGGTGCCGTAGATGCTTGGTTGAAGAAGCATTCGAAGAAGACCGTCTTCTGCCTCGTTCAATTTCGCGGCGTCGCGATTGATGCGCTACCTCGCATGTATCTCGCCACCCCAACTGAAATTGCTTCGTGGTTGAAGGCGGCCGCAGCCGGGCGCGGTGACACCATCTTGTATGAGGAGCACATCTGGACAAGCCGTGCCAAGGCGGCGGGAACAATTGACCGAATTCCTACGGCTTGGAAATTCACCGAAGAACGGCTCAGTGAAATATCCGTTGGGGCCGAACCCTGCGGTCAACCGGACCTTGCGCATAAAGCCGCGCAAGGCCGGTTACCTTGAACGTTGGGCATGCAAATAAGGAGGGAACGATAAATGCCCAGAACCGGAGCTCTAAGCGCTATTTGTCTTACTTTCGCAATGGTTTACAGTACTGCCGCGTTCGCTTATGACCCAATCGACTGTTTGAACGATGTCACCAAAATAGACCCTGAGATCAATATCGGGTCGGGGACTGAGCTTTGCTCCGGAGCATGGACGCCCGAGCCCGCAAAGTGCTATGGACTCATTTCCAAAATAGATGAAGGCATTATTCGCGGCATCGCCGTTGAACTCTGCGCCGGTTCGGTAAATTCGGAAAAGACCATTGCTTGCTACGTTAAGGCGGGCACAGAAATAAAATTGAATCGCGGTCTCTCAACGACATTGTGTAGCGCAAGAAAAAGTAAGAACTAGTGCATGCCCAACATGGCGCTCAACCTCGCTCCCTTTGGTCGCTGGACGCTGCGCGATAAAGCCGCGCAGCGCCGGTTAGCTCTACGTTAGA
>JADHED010003234.1_pt1 | contig 10077 bp, 9 predicted proteins | sample 8952041 | NCBI WGS metagenome assembly JADHED01 (sample SAMN16124423, study PRJNA663239) | bioreactor sludge metagenome | isolation source: sludge (control) | place: India:Bengaluru | collected 2018-09-08
CCGCCGCCGCCGGGCGGCCGGCCGCGGCCCCCGCGGCGTCCGCCCCCCGTCCGCGGCCCCGCGCGGGGCACCGCGGGGAAAAAAACCCCCGGGTTCACGGGCCTTCACCGAAGTCCCGCAGCTCGTTCGCCGAGACGGCCACGGTCCCGAACCGCCCCACCGCCAGGGCGGCCGCCGCGTTGGCCCAGCGCGCCGCCTCGACGAGCGGCAGCCCCGCCGCCAGCCCCGCGCCGAGCACCGCGGCCACGGTGTCCCCCGCGCCGGTGACGTCGAACACCTCGCGCGCCCGCGCCCGGATCCACTCCGGCTCGCCGTCGCGCGGGCAGAGCAGCATGCCGGCCTCGCCGAGCGTGACCAGCAGCGCGTCCACCGGCACCGCGGCCAGCAGCGCGCGCGCCAGGTCCAGCCGCGGCCCCGGCCCGTTCGCGTCGCGCGGCTCGCGCCCGGCCGCGCGGCAGGCCTCCCCGAGGTTCGGGGTCAGGACCGTCGCCGGCGCGTACAGCGCGAAGTCCCGCGCCTTCGGGTCGGCCACGACGGGCACGCCCCGCGCCCGCGCCGCGGCGAGCAGCGGGCCGAGGAGCGCGCGGGAGAGCAGCCCCTTCGCATAGTCCGAGACGATCAGCGCCTCGGCCTCGCCGAGCCGCTCGAGCGCGGCCCGCAGCACGGCGTCCGCGACGCCGGCGGCGACGGGCGACGCGTCCTCGCTGTCCAGCCGCAGGACCTGCTGCTGGTGCGCGACGATCCGCGTCTTGACAGTCGTCGGCCGGCCGGGCACCTCGAGCACGCCGTCGTCGGGGATGCCGCGGGCCCGCAGTTCCTCGCGCAGCTGGCGCCCGCCGCCGTCGTCGCCGGCGGTGCCGCAGAGCAGCGGCCGCGCGCCGAGGGCCAGCAGGTTGGCCGCGACGTTCGCGGCGCCGCCCGGGCGCGCGTCGCCGCCGACGACGCGCACGATCGGCACGGGGGCCTCGGGGCTGATGCGCTCGACGGCGCCGCGCACGTAACGGTCGAGGATCAGGTCGCCGACGACCGCGACCTGGCGGCCCGCGAAGCGGTCGATCGCGGCCGGGTCCACCGCGGCGCTCAGGCGCGGTCGCGCGGTTCGACGGGCCGGCCGGACTCGGGGAGCATCTGCGGGATGCCGTCCTCGACGGGGTAGACCACGGCGCAGCGGTCGCAGCGGAGGCCGTCGCCGGAGGGGGTCGGCAGGACTTTGTCGTGGCAGCGCGGGCAGGCGAGGATCTCGAGGAACCAGGGTTCGAGAGGCGTCATCGGGTCGCTCCGGCGAGGGGTCCGCGGGCGGCGGCGCCGCGCGGCCGGCGGCGCGACCGGCGGCGGCGAGGGGCGGCCCGGGCGAATCGAGTGCGGATCGTGACAGTCCCCGGCGTGGGGGTCAAGCCTCGCGGCGCGCCTCGCCAACCCCTGCCGCATCGGGAATAATCCGCCCCGTGCCCCCCGGCCAGGGACCGTTCACCGATGGCGCGCCCCGGCGCGTGCTCGTCGTGCGCCTCGGCGCCCTCGGGGACGTGGTGCGCACGCTGCCGGCCGTCCGCCTGCTGCGGCGCACGTGGCCCGCGGCGCGGATCGCGTGGGCCGTCGAGTCCGGCCCCGCGCGGCTGCTCGCCGGCGCCCCCGACGTGGACGAGTTCCTGGTCTTCGAGCGCTCGGCGGCCGCCGCCGCGCTGCGCCGCGGCGATCCCCGCGGGCTCGGCAGGGTGACCGGCTTCGCCCGCGCGCTGCGCGCCTTCGGCGCCGACCTCGCCATCGACTTCCAGGCCTCCTTCAAGAGCGGCCTCGTCACCCGCCTCGCGGGCGCCCCGCGACGGGTCGGCTTCGCGCGCCGCGACGGCCGCGAAGGCAGCCACCTGTTCGTCAACCGGCGCGTCCTGCTGCCGGAGCGGCGCGTGCACCGGGTGCTGCGCGCGGCGTTCCTCGCCCGTTCCGCCGGCGCCGCCGAGGGTCCGCTCGAGGCCGACCTCGGCCTCACCGCCGACGAGCGCGCGCAGGGCGAGGCGCTGGTGCGGCGCCACGCGGGCGCGCGGACGGCCATCGCGCTCGCGCCGTTCTCGAGCCCGCGGCAGTCCTGGAAGCGCTACCCGCTGCACCTCTGGGGCGAGGTCGCGCAGGGGCTCGCCGCGGCGGGGCACGCGGTCGTCCTGCTCGCCGGGCCGGGCACCGAGGAGACGGAGGCGCGCCGCCTCGCGGACCGCTACGGTCCCGGCCTGTTCGTGCCGGCCGCGCCCCCGCTGCGCGTGCTCGCCGGGGCGCTCGCGGCGTGCGACCTCTTCGTCGGCGGCGACACGGGGCCGATGCACCTCGCGTGGGCCGTCGGCCTGCCCGTGGTGGCCGTCTACGGGCCGACCGATCCCGTTCTCAACGCGCCGTTCGGTCCGGGGCACGTCGTGCTCGCCCCGCCGCGGCCGGCCCGCCGCCACGATCCCGAGCCTTTTCCCGGAATCACCGTAGAACTGATCCTCTCGAGCGCGCTCGATCGGCTCGCTCGCCGCTCTCCCCCGGAGAACCGCCCGTGAGGCTGCCGCGCGTCCCGCACCTGCTGCCCCTGCTCGCCCTCGCCGCCGCGCTCCCCGCGGCGACGGCCCCCGCCCCGGCCGCGACGGCCCCCGCCGCGCGCGCGCCGGAGCCCTCGGCCGAGGACGTGGCCGAGCTGCGCACGACGTTCGCCGCCGGCGACTGCGCGGCCGTGACGGCCAAGGCGAAGAAGCTCGCGGCGAAGTTCCCCAGCAGCCCCGAGCCGTTGATCTACATCGCGAACTGCCTTTCGCGCGCGGCCCGGAAGGTCGAACGGGTGTTCGACGACCTGGCCTACGACCGCGCGCGGCTCGGGAGCGGCCTGCTCCCCGCCCAGTCCGCGGACGCGATGTACCGCACGGTCGTCACGCGCGACCCCGCGAAGACGGCCGAGGCGCTGGCGACGTTCCGCAAGGCGCTGGACCTCGCGCCCGCCCGCGCCGACCTCGTGGTCGGGAACGTGGCCGCCCTCGCCATGGCGGGCCGCGCCGACGAGGCCGCCGCGCTGCTGCGCGAGCGCCGGGACGCCGTCGATGAGCGCGCGCAGGCGGACGTCGGCCGCACCGTGCTGGACCTCGTGCGGCTCGACGACATGTCCGGGGCGTCCACGCTGGCGGCCGCGCTCGACGCCTCCTTCCCGGGCTCGGACGCGGCCCTGCGCACGGCGGGCGCGCTCGCGATCGCGCGGCACGACACCGTCGGCGGGCTCGAGCGGATGACCGCGCTCGTGCGCCAGCACCCCGACGACGTGGCGCTCGCGACCGACGCCGCGCGGCTGCAGCTGTACACGCGCCGCTGGGCCGAGGCGGTCAACACGCTCGTGCCGCACGCGTCGGAGTCGGACGAGCGCCTGTTCTGGCTCGGGCTCGCGCGTTCGCGCGTGAACGCCGCGTCGGCCGTGCCGGTCTTCCAGGAGCTCGTCAAGCGGCTCGCCGAGCGCAAGGAGGCCGCACCGCTGCTGGAGGTGGCGCAGCACTACGCGCGCGCGCTCGCGGACCCGCGCCGGCCGAACGTCGCGATGCGCCTGCGCGCCGCGAACCGGTTCGCGAAGGCGGGGCTGCCGATCGCCGCGGTGACGGAGCTGGACGACGCGCTGGCGCAGGACCCGCTCTCGGTCGAGGCGCTCAAGCGGCTGGCCGACATCTACCGCGAGGTCGGCCTGCCGGACCTCGGCGCGGAGGCGCTGGCGCAGGCGATCGCGGTCGCGGCGCGGACGCCCGACGGCTCGGCGTTCCCGGCGGCCGAGCTGCAGGTCGAGCGGGGCCGCGCGCTGCTCGGCGCGGAGCGGGACGCCGACGCGGCGGCCGCGTTCGCCGCCGCGCGCGCCGCGGGGCAGCCGGCGCCGTACGAAGAGGCGCTGGCCCAGCTGGGCCTGGGCGACCGCGCGGCGGCGCGCCGCCTGTTCGAGGAGGCCGCCGCCGCCGGCGGCGAAAACGCCGAGCGCGCCAGGACCCGCCTCGCCCAACCGTAGGTAGGGGCGGCCTTCTGGCCGCCCTACGTGGATTGGCGCTCGCTTTCTTCGGAACAGGTCGGGTTCGTGCCGGAGGGCGGCCCAAGGGGCGCCCCTGCACCCGACGGTCTTCGTTACACGAGCTGGCCCTCGTGGTCGAGGCCGTAGGCCTTGATCTTGCGGTAGAGCGTGCGCACGGAGATGCCGAGGATCTCGGCCGCGCGCCCGCGGTGCCAGCGGCAGGTCTCCAGCACCTCGCGGATGCGCGTCCGCTCGAGGTCCTCGAGCGACCCGCCGCCGTCCATCGGCGGCGGCGAGGCGGCGGAGACGCGCCGCATCCAGGGCTCGTCCATCGCGGGCGGGATCGGCGACGCGACGCGCCCGGCCGACGCGGGCGCCGCGCCGGCGCGCGGCCGGTCGAGGATCTCGCGCGGCAGGTCCTCGACGCGCAGCACGCCGTCGCGCCCCATCAGCGCCGCGCGCTCGACGACGTTCCGCAGCTCGCGCACGTTGCCCGGCCAGCCGTAGGCCTCGAGCGCGTCGACGACCCCCTCGGCGAACGCCAGCCGCGGGTCGATGGCCGAAAGGAACGCCTCGGACAGCGCGCGGATCTCCTCGACCCGGTGGCGCAGGGGCGGCACCTCGATCGTGCCGGCGTTGATGCGGTAGAGCAGGTCCGAGCGGAAGCGCCCCGCCTCCGCCTCCGCCGCGAGGTCGCGGTTCGTGGCCGCGACCAGCCGCACGTTCACGGTCACCTTCTTGCGCCCGCCGACGCGGAAGAAGCTCATCGTCTCCAGCACGCGCAGCAGCTTCACCTGCAGCCCGGCCGGCAGCTCGCCGACCTCGTCGAGGAACAGCGTCCCGCCGTCGGCCGCCTCCATCAGGCCGGCGCGCGCGGCGTCGGCGCCGGTGAACGCGCCCTTCTCGTTGCCGAACAGCTCGCTCTCGAGCAGCTGGTCCGGGATCGCGGCGCAGTTCAGGTCGACGAACGGCCCCTGCGCGCGGCGGCTCTTGCGGTGGATCTCGCGGGCGACGATCTCCTTGCCGACGCCCGACTCGCCGAGCACGAGGACCGGCAGGTCGGAGGGGGCGAGCCGCTCGATCAGCCGCAGCACGGGCGCCATCGCGCGCGAGTTCCAGCCGTGCGCGTTGGGCGCCCCGCGGTGCTCCTCGCGCCGCTTCAGGCGGCCGTTCTCGCGCCGCAGGTCGCGCTGGCGCGCGGCCGCGCGGACCAGCGCGTCGAGGACCTCGATCCGGCAGGGCTTCGTCACGAAATCGTAGGCGCCGAGCTTCATCGCCTCGACGGCGGTCTCGATCGTGCCGTTGCCGGTGATCAGCACGACCTCCGGCGCGCCGTCCTCGCCGTGGAGGCCGCGCAGCACCGACAGCCCGTCCAGCCCCGGCATGCGGACGTCGAGCACCGCGACGTCGTACTCCTCCTCGGCGAGCATCCGCAGCGCCGCGCGGCCGTCGCCGGCCTGCGCCACGTCGTGGCCCTTGCGCACGAGTTCCCGCGCGAGGATCCGCCGCAGCGGCTCCTCGTCGTCCGCGAGCAGCACGCGCAGCACCCGACCTTCCGCCGACGCCGTCATCCACGCACCCCCTGGAGCGCCGGGAACGCCGAGATCCCTGCCCCGGCGTCCGCGGTCCCTTCCGCGCGGCCCCGCGCCGCACCCGTCCGGTCGCCGGCCGGGAGGATCACCTCGAACCGCGACCCGAACCCCGGCTGCGAGACCACCTCGAGCCGCCCGCCGTGCGCCTGCACCAGCCCGTACGCCACCGACAGCCCGAGGCCGGTCCCCTGCCCCGGCGGCTTGGTCGTGAAGAACGGCTCGAAGATCCGCTCGCGGATCTCCGGCGCGATGCCCGGCCCGTCGTCCTCGACCGCGAGGACCACCTCGTCCCCGCCGTCGCGCCGGGCGGCCGTGACGGTGACCGTCCCGGCGGGCGCGGCGGCGTCGGCGGCGTTGATCGCCAGCGCGAGCAGCACCTGCACCAGCTGGTCCTCGTTGGCCCACAGCTCCGGCAGGCCCGGCGCCGTCTCGACGCGCAGCGTGACGCCGCCGACGCGCGGGTTGTGCCGCAGGAGCCGCACGGCGCGCTGGACGAGCTCCGCCGGGTCGCACGTTCCGCGGCGGTCCCCCGCCGCGCGCGAGAAGTCGAGCACGCCGCCGAGGATCTCCTTGCAGCGGTACGCCTCGGACTCGATCAGCGCCGCGTCGTCGCCGAGCTCGACACGGCCCGCGTCGTCCACCCCCTCGGCCAGGCGCGTCCGCAGGACCTCGGCGCAGCCGGCAATCGTCGCGAGCGGGTTGTTGATCTCGTGCGCGATGCCCGCCGCGAGCCGTCCGACGGCGGCGAGGCGCTCCGTCTCGGCGATCGACCGCTCGAACGAGCGCTGCGCCGTGACGTCGCGCGCGAAGGTGATCACGTGCGTCACCCCCGGGCTCGGCCCGAGGCGCATCGGGATCTTCTCGACCGCGTAGAGCCGGGACGACCCGCGCGCGTTGCTCTCGACCTCGGTCGTGCGCGGCCGCCCGCTGCGGAAGACCTGGTCGTACTCCTCGAGCAGCTCCGGGTCGGCCCCGATCGTGTCGAACAGGTTGCGCCCGAGCATCTCGCCGCGGGGCCGGCCCAGCGGCCCGTCCTCGCGGCCGCGGTTCCAGACAACGACGCGGTGCGCGCGGTCCACGACGTGCAGCGAGACGGGCAGCGTGTCGATCACGGCCTGGAACAGCGCGCGCTGCTCCTCGGCCGCGCGCCCGCGGTCGGCGACGAGCGCCTCGAGATCGCGCGAGCGGCCGCGCAGCTGCGCGATCTGCTCCGCGTGCGCGAGCGCGTCGGCCAGCAGGTTGCCGGCGCCGTACAGCGCGGCGAGGTCCCCCTCGTGGAAGCCCTCCGCGCCCGGCGCGAGCCGCAGCACGCCGCACGGGCGGCCGTGCGAGACGAGCGGCAGCACCAGCGTGCCCGCCTCGAGTTCGACCGGCTCCCGGCGCCGGAGCGCCTCGAGGTCGTCGCGGTCGAGGTGCGGGTCGGCGACGGCCATCCCGCGCCGCTCGCGGTCCCACGCCGCCGCGAGCAGCGACGGGCCCTCGCCCGGGGGCCCGTCGGGCAGGACGCGGATCTCGGCGCGCGCGCAGCCGAGCGCGCAGCCGACGCCGTCCAGCGCCTCGACGAGCAGGCCGCGCGGGTCGGACGGGCGCAGCAGGCGCCGGGCCAGCGCGGACACGAGCACCAGCTCGCGGTCCTGCTGGCGCACGCGCGCCGCGAGCGCTTCGGCCTCCCGCGCCCGCGCGAAGACGCGCGCCACGTCGGCCGGCGCGGCGGAGGCGGCGAGCACGTCCCAGGCGCCGCCGTCGAGGAACGCCCGCCGCACGGCCGGGGTCCGGTTCGACGCGACGCCGAAACAGGGCCGCAGCCCCTGCGCGAACAGCTGCGCGAGCCGCGCGGGCCCCGTCCCGCGTCCGTCCGCGTCCGCGTGAACGAACGCGGCGTCCGCCTCGCGCGGGTCGTCGCACAGCCGCGCGTCCGCACCGAGCGCCGAGAGCACCCGTGCGCGCAGGCGCACGGGACCCAGCACCAGGATCCGGACCCCTCCGAACGACGGCACGTCACCCCCGACAGCACACACCGATCCCCGCGCGATCGAATATCGGTTCCGGCCGATCACAGGACAACGTGACCGAGGAACTGACAGCTCGTGGGGGCGGGGCTCCAAAGAGCTGAAGGAAGGGCCTACGGCACCGATGGCCGCGCGTCGCCCCCGCGCGCCCGCGCATCGAGCGCGCGGTACTTCGCGTCGGTGTACGCGGCGAGCGCGCGCGCGAAGCGCAGGCCTTCCGCGCCGCCGAGCAGGCGCCCCTTCAGCAGCACCTCGCGCAGCAGCGCCGCGTGGGCGTGCGCGGCGCGCACGAGCGCGGGCACGCGGCGCGGCGGGCGCGCCTCGGCCCACAGTTGCGCGTAGCGCGCGAGCTTGCGCTCGAGGTCCTCCTGCGAGCGGTAGGAGTCGTGGTCGAGCCAGCCCGGCAGCTTCCCGACCGGCCCGTCGGCGACGACCTTCTCGTGGATCAGCTGCGCCCCGAACCGCGCGCGCCGCCGGTCGTACACGCGCGGGTGCCACTCCGCCGCCCAGGGCCAGTGCCGGAGTTCCCGGCCGGCCAGGCGGTTGCAGCGCCGCATCGCGTAGACGGCACGGGGCGGCGCCGCGGGCAGCGCGCGGATCGCGTCCGCGAGCCGCGCGTCGGGCCGCTCGTCGGCGTCGAGGTTGAAGACCCACTCGTTGCGCGCGAGCGACGCCGCGAGGTCCTTCTGCGGCCCGAAGCCGCGGAACGGCTCGACCTCGACGCGCGCCCCCGCGGCGCGGGCGATCGCGACGGTCGCGTCGGTCGAGCCGCTGTCGACCACGACGACCTCGTCCGCCCAGGCCACCGACGCGAGCGTCGCCGGCAGGCGCTCGGCCTCGTTGTACGTGATCATCGCGATCGAGACCCGCATCCCACGCATTCTACGGGGGGCGGTCACGGCGCGGCGATCCGGAAAATCCACGCGCCGGAGCCGCTCAGGACCAGGGCCGCCCAGGACCAGCCGCCGCTCAGGACCAGCCGCCGCCGAACGGCGGGGACGCGCCGAAGAGCTTGCGCCACGAGCGGTGGAGCCGGCCGGTCACCCGCGCCCGCGCCGCGCGGTCCAGCGGGCGGCCCGCCCAGCGCGCGCGGTCGAGGTCCACCACGAAGAGCTGCCAGCCCGACGCCTCCCGGCGGGCCAGCAGGTTGCCGAGGTTGAGGTCGCGGTGCTCGAGCCCGGCGTCGAACAGCCGCTCCACGAAGCGGCGCGCGGCGGCGCCGAGCGCCAGCGCGTCCTCCGGCGGGAGCGCGCCGGCGTACAGGCGCGCGAGGTCGGGCGCGTCCTCGACGTAGCGGGCCAGCCCCCACGCGCGCCAGCCCGGCTGCGCGCGGCGCAGCACGACGCCGAGCGCCTCGCCCGCGGGGAGCCCCGCGTCCCGCGCGCGCCGCGACACGTCGAGCTCGCGCAGGAAGCGGCGCGTGTCGAGGTAGCGCTCGCGGTTCACGCGCGCGAGCGCGCCGCCGCGCAGGTACTGCTTGACCAGCAGGCGCGGGCCGCCGGCGAGTGCGACCACCGCGCGCGGCCCGCGCCCCGTGCCCGGCCCCGCCGGCCGCGGGGCCACCCGCTCCCAGGGCCGGTCCAGCCCCGCCGCGAGCGCGGCGTCCGCGATCTCCTCGTCGAACAGCGCGCGCGTGTCCCCGCGCGCCACGACGCGGACGCCGGGAGGCGCGCCGGTCACGCGCGCGGCGGCGCCGCGAGCCACGCGACGAGGATCGAGATCGCGTAGAGCAGGATCATCGGCACCGCGAAGACGGTCTGCGTGATGATGTCGGGGGTCGGGGTGACGATCGCGGCGAGCACGAAGATCACGAAGACCGCCACGTCGAACTTCTTCCAGAGGAACGACGCGGTGACGAGGTCGAGCTTCGCGAGCGCGAACACGACGAGCGGCATCTCGAACACCACGCCCATCGCGAGCAGCAGCTTCGTCGAGAACCCGAAGGCCGCGTCCACGGTGACCATCGAGGTGAAGCCCTTCGACTGCTCGGCGAGGAACCCGACCGCCTTGGGCATGGCCACGGCGTAGCAGAACAGCGCGCCGACGAGGAACAGCACCGTCCCCGCGGTGATCACCGGCACGACCCAGCGGCGCTCGCGCTTGTACAGCCCCGGCGCCACGAACGACCACAGCTCGTAGAAGATGACCGGCAGGGCCAGCACCAGCCCGCCGATCATCGCGGCCTTCATCTTGTTCATGAAGGCCTCGGCCGGGCGGATCACGGCGAGCTGGCCGACCGCGTCGGTGACGGGCTTCAGCAGGAACGTGAGGATGACGTCCGAGAAGTAGAACGAGAGCGCGAGCCCGATCGCCACCGCGACGGCCGCGCGGAACAGGCGGCGGCGCAGCTCGTCGAGGTGGTCGAGAAAGCCCATGCGCGGGCCCCCGCCGCCCTCTTCGGACGGAGGGCCCGCGGTTCCGGTACGGGGTTCGGTCGCGCTGACCAAGGCTCAGGGGGTTCCCGGGGGCGTGCCGGGAC
>JADHED010003235.1_pt1 | contig 10077 bp, 14 predicted proteins | sample 8952041 | NCBI WGS metagenome assembly JADHED01 (sample SAMN16124423, study PRJNA663239) | bioreactor sludge metagenome | isolation source: sludge (control) | place: India:Bengaluru | collected 2018-09-08
CTTCTCGGCTCGCCAGCGCCTACGCCTGACGATCATATGCATCGACAGCAGCAAGCCGCTCGCGATGCGCAGGAAATGGCTCTTTCTCACCCCTCAAGTCCGCTGGAGGAGGCGATCGCCCGCCTTGGTCGTGGAGTGAGTGAACGTGATTCAAAGGTTCAGCCTGAATCCCCCTCAAACAGATTCATAGAGATACGGAATGGCCTTCGGCCATGAGTTAGTTAGCCCCTTTTCCGACAAGCTGAGCTTAGACCGGTCCTCGGGCCTGCAACTGCGCCGAGGCGCAGTCCTCCGCTTCGCTGCGGCCCCTTCGGGGTGCAATCAGCCCTGCGCGCCGTTCTCACCTGAAGGTGTCGGGACGAGGGGCGTCTTTTTCAGTCCGCCACGCCTGCGGCGCGTCGAACTAGGGGCCTGGCCTGTCGCGTATCCCGTGTGGGCACGTGGACGGGTCTGCAGGTCCACCAGCGGACGTGTGGGGGTGTGGGCACGTCAGAGTGTAGTTGCTCTCGTGGCAGGCGTACTCGCTCAAGGCCTAGCCGCTAGCGCTCAAGGCCCTTCTCGCGGGGCTTACGCTCCAGCTCTGGAAGGTCCCTGGATCGTTCCGCGATCCTCTTTGCCGCCGCAGATTCCGCGCCGCCTGAACGATCCGGGCCGGCGGTTCTGGCTTCTATCCGATCGCCAGCTTTCGAACGGTCTTCCTGAGATCGGCCGCTAACGGCATCCATCAGGCGCGAAGCGTGCTCTCGTAGATGACCAACCGCCTGGCGCAGCGCCACCTTCACTTGCTCGAGCTGTTCGCGAAGCGATCGCCGCTCTGCGTTTCGGGCCGAGATCTCCCGATGCATCTCGCCGCGCTCCGACACCACGCCACGCTGCTCCATGCCGGTGGCGGCCAGCCCGATTTTCGTCTGGGGCTCGCGATCCAGCGCCTCGGCCGCATCTTCGCGCCCCTGGCTGAGCGCTTCCTCGCGCTGCTTCGCCAACGATCTGTGGTCGATCCTTTCCGCCTGTCCCGCCTGCTCGAGGGCGCGGTTGGCGTAGCCGGCCCAGGCCTCCCGCCACCCCTCGAGGTGATCGGTTCCGTTCCAGTCGCGGTTCTTGTTGCCGAAGCCGCCGCCGACGATGTCCCGCATGGTCAGCATGATGTGGGCGTGGGGCTGCTCCTGGCCGTCGCTAGCGGCCGGATTGTGGATGGCGACGTCGGCGATCATGCCTTTGCTGACGAACTGCTCGCGCGCGAACTGGCGCACCAGGTCGAGCCGCTGCGCCTGGTCCAGTTCGCGGGGGAGGGCGACTTCGACCTCGCGAGCGAGCTGGGCGTCCTTCCGCTTCTCCACGACCTCCACGGCATTCCAGAGCCGGGCGCGATCGCTCATCCACTCCGGCGCGTTCGCCGGCGCCAAAATCTCGGCGTGCTCTACGTCGCGGCGCCGCGAATAGTCGTGACGGACGCCGTCGCGCTGGTTGGTGAGCTCGCTGCCGGAGCGGTAGGCCGCCGCGGCGACCGAGCTGCGTCCGGTACTGCGGGACATCACCTTCGCGGACAGGTGATAGATCGCCAAAGGCCGCTCCGTTCGCACGCGCCGCAGGGCGCAGGGTGAACGCCCGTCGCGAAGCGACGGGCAGGGGAGGCCGTCCGGCCGGGGTGAAACCCCGAGAGGAACGCGCACATTGCGAAGCAATGTATAAGCGCGCCCTTCGAATTACGAAGGTATTCTCCGCACTATGAATAACAATCAGTTATCCATGTTTCTCGTTTAACAGATTTCGAAACGCGACATGCTTAAATCCCATCGTCAGTTTTCTCAGAGAGATCGGCGATGGCGAAAACCCCGCTGCAAGAGCGACTCGAGTTGCTCGAAGAGCGCAAGCGTCAGCTGGAAGAGCGAACCCGCACGCTGCGGGCGCGTCTCTCCACCGAGAAGCGGAAACAGGACACTCGCCGGCGCATCATGCTGGGCGCATTCGTGCTGCATCGCCTTGAGCAGGAAGGGCCGGCGAGCCACGCCTTGCGCGAGATCCTGTGCCAGGAATTGCCGGGTTTCCTAACCCGCGATCGCGACCGTGAGCTGCTCGGTGAGCTGATTTCCAACCCCCAATCAGGCGCTCAGTAGAATGCGGTGGCTGGTGCTTGCCTGGTTGTTCGGATCCAATTTCCTCCTTGCGACAACAGCCGAATTTGTGGGCCGCTTCGTTGAGTGGCCTAAGGACCTAGACGCTTCGCCTGTCCTGGGCCTCGTAGCCTGGGGCGTTACATTCCTGGCCCCCTTCTTCATCTGGGCGCTCCTGCAGCGGCCACAGCGCGCGGACACCCATGGATCCGCATCGTTTGGCTCGGCCCAAGCACTCGAGCGTGGAGATGGCGATCTACTGATTGGGCGCTCCCGGCGCGGGAAGCTGCTCCGCTATGATGGGGCCGCCCACCTTCTGACGATGGCGCCGACCAGGTCAGGTAAAGGCGTCGGCACGATCGTGCCGAACCTGCTCACGCTGCAGCGCTCGATCATCTGCATCGACCCTAAGGGGGAGAACGCTCGCGTTACGGGGCGCGCCAGGTCCGAGCATGGACCCGTGCACTGCCTCGATCCGTTCGAAGTCTCAGGCCGCCCCGGCGCTCGGTACAACCCCCTCGATCTGCTCTCCGCTGACAGCTTGGACCTGGCCGAAGACGCCATGACCCTGGCCGATGCGTTGGTGTTCGAAGGTAGCCCCGTTTCAGATGCGCACTGGAACGAGGAGGCGAAGGCGCTAATCGCGGGTCTGATCCTCTACACCGTCTGTCACGACCCGGCCGAACACCGCACGCTGATGACGGTGCGGGAGTATCTGACCCTGGCTCCCGACCAGTGGCAGCAGCTCATCCAGCTTATGCAGAAGAGCGACGCCGCGGGTGGCTTGGTGGCGCGAGCCGCCAATCGGTTCGCCGGCAAGTCCGAACGAGAGGCTGCGGGCGTGCTCTCCAGCGCCCAGCGCCATACCCATTTCCTGGATAGCCCCAGGATCGCAGCAACGCTGTCAGGGTCCGACTTCCGGTTCTCGGACCTGAAAGAGCGGCCTGGGTCGATCTTCCTCTGCCTGCCGCCTGATCGCCTGGACACCTATTCCCGATGGCTGCGCCTTCTCCTGTCTCAAGCCCTGAACGACATGGCGCGGTCGCCGGCCAGGCCGAACCGGCCGGTGCTCTTCCTGCTGGACGAGTTCGCCGCGCTCGGCAGGCTCGAGACGGTGGAGCGAGCCATGGGCCTCATGGCCGGGTACGGCTTGCAGCTCTGGCCGATCCTGCAGGACATCCATCAGCTGCGAGCCCTGTACGGCCCCCGCGCCGGCACCTTCCTTTCCAACGCGGGTGTCATCCAGGCCTTCGGAGTGAACGACTTCGAAACCGCAGACCTGCTGTCGAAGACGTTCGGCGACACCACAATCGCGTTTGAGACCTCGGGCCGGTCGGAGAGTTCGCGCGGCATGTTCGAGGCGACCACCACCACACAAAGCACTAGTGCGCACCTCACCAGCCGGCGGCTGATGAACCCCGATGAGATCATGCGGATGCCGCCGGGCGAGATGATCCTGCTCATGCAGGGCAAAAATCCTCTTCTGGTGCGGAAGCTCCGATATTTTGACGATCGAGAGTTTGAAGGGCTCGCTGATGCCGCCTGAGCCAGCATCGTCCTTGTTCCGGAGAGATCGGAAGAAGATTTTGCGGAATACGTACAAAGACTCGCCAGGATGGAAGCAATTCGCAGAAAAGATCTGCAAGCCCATTGAGGTAAAGCAGGCGCTGTTGGAGGAACAAAGTGGGTGCTGCGCGCTATGCGGCAACCCGATTGTGTTCCTCGGTACGGATGACTGCACCGTGCATCATCTATCCTACGACCGGGCATGTACGTTTGGCGGCAATGCCGTTGAAAATCTAAGCTGCGGCACCTGTCTGTCAGCTGCGCCAAATAAAGCCGCCGCCTGCCTGGTCCATCTCAGGCTGCTGCACACCCTCTGCCATGACGAACTGCACAAGGCAGAGCGACGCGACCCTGTGTGGCGTGCTTTGGTGGGATTGAGCAGTCTGGAAAACACGTTGGACGAACGCATGTAGATCATAAGAAACATGCCTGGAGAGTGGTCTTTGGGACCGAATAAGAACCGGCCGTCGGTATCAAGCGAGCGTCTCCTGACCGACAAAGAGAGGCTGGCGCTAGGCGAGCTTCAGCGCAAAGTCGGCCGAAAGATCCGACAGGTGGAGATGGACGAGCACCTCGGTGGCGCGGGGGAGGCCGCTTGCATGCATTGCGGAGCCGCTTTCCCTAGGTCGACGGGTCACGTTGGTGAATCAGCCGCCCTTTGCGATCGCTGCCTGTACAGCGATTAACCCCTCCACACGTCTACGTGGGGGCGTGTCCACATGTGCACATCCCAGGTGGGACTATTGCCGCTATCGGTTCTATGGGCCCATCGCCCCGCTAGCGGGTCTAGTGGCGCTAGCGGGTATATTGGAGCTAGCGTGGAGCACCGCCAGCCGGATGACTCTCTGCCGGCATAGGCGATGCTTCCGCTCCGCCAGGGCGATCCCGTCGATTGGGTTTTAGCTGCCGGATCAGAAGGACATTCATGGCCCGTCAGAAATGGGCCCGCCCATGCGCTGCATGGACCCCGAGGCTGCCGTCGGGGTTAGTGAAAGAACGCAAACAGGGCAAATGCGCCTGTGCCGATTATCCCAACGAGAAACCCACTGAGCGGCCAGGCTAGAAGCCTCCAGTCCAGTTGATTTTGCTCCTCGAGCTCTTCGAGGTCGATCATGAGGCGCGCCTTGTTGGGTCAATCTGAACACGCCGCAGAGGGCGTGCCTAAGGAGGACGTGCTGCGGGGAGCTCCCGGATCTACGAACAACGCCTCGCCCCCCGGAACCGACAGGCCCTTGTCAGTTCAGGCCGCCCATCTTGGCGACGAGGAAGGAAACTTCCCAACCATAGCCGCCGCGGCGAAAAACCATCATGTCGAAGGTCGGACCGGTCACCCCGATCTGAAGCCCACCTTCAGCAAAATCTTTCAGCGCTTCTCGGCTCTCGCCGATCACTCCGACAAGCGGAACGCCTCTCTTAAGGCGCACCAGATCCATCATCAGCCAGACCAGGGCTTTTTGGACGTCCTCTTCCAGCCAGGGGCTCGCGTGAAGCAGGTCAAGCACCTGTTCGCTGTAGCTGATGCCGTCCGTCGGAAAAGCCTCTTGCAGGTTCATCGGGGGGAGTCCTGTTGTCGTAACCGTCGCGCCCCCTCCGGCGGCGGTCCCCGACACCTCTTGGAGCCATCCTATACTGGCGTGGTTAATGCCCTTTTTCAAGATTTTTTCCGCCATTAAGGCGCAAAAAATGTTGAAAACCCACCTGACGCTCTATACGTTGCGAGTTAGCGCAGAACGGGAAGCCTCCCGCCAAAACGCGCCTTCGCGTCAGCAGTGCAATGGATATTGCACTGGTGGCTCTGCATCATGAGTGCTCATAAGCATTCATTTTCTAGGGATTGATATAATGGACAAGAAGGAACAAGCAGCTCAAAGTCGCAGTCGCCTAACGCTTGATCTTTCGAACAGAATGACTTCCGCTCTGAATGAGTATGCTGATAAGCACGGTGTCACGAAGGCCGAAGCTCTGAGAAATGCAGTAGAATTGCTGGTCGCTGCTGATAAGGCAGCGGCTCAAGGTCTAAAAGTCGGAGCTTGGGGCTTTGAGGGCCAGCAGCGTCTTGAGCGAGAATTTATCGGCATTCTCTAATGCTGATTGAGGGTGTTGAGACATATAATGGAAGAGCAAGATGTTATAATAGTAAACGAAAAGACTTATAAGGCCAAAACAAGGGCAAAATACGCGTCACTAGCATTGTATCTGTCTGTAGGAGCAGTTTCTGTTATTGGAATTGCTTCAATGTGCGTGCTTGTGGCGAGCTTCTTCCAGAATGTCGCTGCACCACAATGGGCATCCACAGCTGAGGCAGCGGTCCTTACAGCCGCGATCGCGTTGATCTTTAAGGACCGATCTTGAAGAGAGCGTCGCACAGCGGCGCTCTCATTTCTTTTGGTCTCTGAAAATCTAGTCCCAGGAGGGATGGTCGCGGCCTGGCCTTGCTGGGGGCGGCTCGCTGCCGACGTTTCGTCGCCCGAGTGCGGTTCGGCATGGATGACAAACGGGTTCTGATGATCGCCCATAATGGCGATGAGCTAGCGCATCTCGACCCGCCGCTAAGGCTCGATGTCCGGGGTTTTCTGCTCCCAGCCGGTACCAGCGCCAAGCGGCCGCATCGCGTCAGAAACGGTCGTTTTCGCCCTGCTCCGCCGAGCAAATTCCGACGCCTGGAAATTCAGCGGGTTATCGGGATCAAAAACGGGGGGCAAAATCCTTCCATGTTTTACGGCTACGCGCGGATCTCGACCGACCAGCAGGACACCGCCGCCCAGCGCTTGGCGCTGGAGGCCGCCGGCTGTGTCGAGATCGTGGAAGAACAGGCCAGTGGTCGCGGAAAGCGCCCTGCCCTGGCCGCGCTGCTGGACAAGCTCGCCGCCGGCGACGTCGTGGCCGTGTGGAAGGTCGACCGGCTTAGCCGCAGTGTCCCCGACTTCTACAGCCTGGCCCAGGCGATCGAGCAGCGCGGCGCGTCGCTCCGCAGCCTTACAGAGGCGATCGACACCGGAACCCCGACCGGGCGGGCCATGCTGGGCCTGCTGGCCGTCTTCGCCCAGCTCGAAGCCGAGACGACCAGCCAGCGCACCAAGAGCGGCCTAGACGCTGCGCGTCGCCGGGGGCGCCTTCTCGGCCGCCCGCGCAGCCTTTCCGGTGAGGTGGAGACCGATATCGCCGCGGCGCTTGGCGCGGGCGCAACCGTCCACGGACTGGCCCGAAAGCACCAGGTCTCGCCAGCCACGATCCGGCGCATCCGAAAGCGGATTGACGGGTTGGCCTGAATCAGGAGCTAGCTAGCGTGCTAGCACGTTAGGTTGCCAACATGAGAACACTTGCCATCATCAGCCAGAAAGGCGGTTCCGGGAAAACGACCCTGGCCGTCCACCTGGCGACAGCGGCCAGCGACGCGGGACAAGTCGCCCTTCTCCTTGATGCCGACCCCCAGGCGACCGCGACGACGTGGGGCATGTGGCGCGGCGGTGAAGATCCTGAAGTGATCGACTGCGCCTCCCCTCCCCTGATCGCCGGTAAGCTCTCACAGGCGGCCGAACTCGGCGCCCAGGTCGCCGTGATCGACACGCCGCCCCATGCCGACAGCATGGCCGCTGCGGCCTGCCGAGCTGCTGACATCATCCTCATTCCCTGCCGGCCGCGGGCGTTCGATCTGACCGCCATTCAGACGACGGCAGACCTCGTGAAGGCTAGCGGCAAGCCCGCCTTCGTTGTGTTCACCGCGGGGCCGCAGCGCGCGGCCAACCTGTACCGGGAAGCTGCGGACGTTGTGCAAGGCTTCGGGCTGGAGGTGGCGCCTGTCGTGATGAGCGAGCGCGCCGCCTATCACCACGCCACCGCCAGCGGAAAGACCGCGCCAGAAGTCGATGCAGACGGGAAGGCGGCCGAGGAAGTCGCCGCCCTGTGGGCGTGGGTAAGCAAGGTTGCCAACGTGCCAGCACGTAAGCGTGCTAGCACAAAGGGGAGGTCGGCAGCATGACGAGTAAGCCCAGCCGTTTCGCGGCGCTGGCGCAGACGCCGGCCCGCCGGCCCGCAGCCGAGGCGACCGAAAGCCTGACACCGAAGGTCAGCACCACGGCCAAGGCTCGTGAGGGCAAGAAGCCGGTCATGGGCTACTTCAGTCCCGAGGTTCGGAAGACCCTGCACCTGCTGACGATCGAGGAAGACACGACGATCCAAGCGCTTCTCGGCGAGGCCCTGGATCTCCTTATGCGGAGTAGGGGCAAACACCCCTTCGGCGAGCGATGACCCAAAAGAGCAAAAGGGCGAAGCTGAGCTTCGCCCTTTTTTCGGCCTGCTGCGCCTAGCCCAGTCCGACGTTTCGATCCGTTACCATCTACTCCGTCAGCCTTCCCCCCGGTGACGGCTAATGAGACCGCTCGTTGGATTTGCGAACTATACTGTGTTCCGTCAGGCGTTGCAACAAAAATCGTTAACGCGTTCGTCAGGTTTGGCCGGGTTTATGACGCGAAATGGCACATTGCGCGTAACGGTTTATGAATATGATAGGTATATATGGATGGGTATTAATCGATAGGTATATATAGGGTGACACATTGGCGTAAGGCAAACTGGCGCTGGAAGAGGGACTTGGGATGACCACCAACGTCGTGGAGAAGTGGGGCGAGATCGTTGCCGCGCGCGGGTTCGCCCAGATCCCTAACCACCTTCTTTTGGCCAATCAGCTGCTAGGGCCGGACGAAGGCTTCTCGCCGATCGAGCTCCTGGTGCTGATCCAACTTGCGGCCGCCTGGTGGCGGAAGGACGAGTTGCCGTTCCCCAGCGTGTCCACGCTCGCGAGCCGGACAGGTGCTTCGACGCGACAGGTGCAAAGGGCTCTTAGTGCCCTGGAAGAAAGGAATCTTCTCCGGCGAGTTCGGCGCCGTACGCGAGGGGTGATTGCCTCAAACGCCTACGATCTGGCTCCGCTGGCAGATTTTCTCGAGCAACTCGGGAAGGCGTTCCCGAACCGCTTCCCCCGGCGACTGACTGGTGCGGCCGGGTCCTCCGAGCCCGTAGAGTCGGTCACGCTCGAAGATGAAGCATCTCCCCGACAAATCAGGCCGCCCCCCAAGCGGAAACTCAAGCTCGAGCTTGAGGGCGTGCGCTCGACATTGTCGCCTGAGAAGCGGTCCCAAATCCTTCGGACGGTACGGAAGGCCGCGGCGGCGAAGAAGAGCGAAAGCTAGCGTGCTAGCGCGCTAGCACGATGGCCTTTATCCGGCGATCCTTCGCCCCTTATCGAATCTCACAAATCGGGTCAGCCTCACGGCGCGGCCGGAAGTGTTCGGCCTATTTCGTCGCCCTGGGCGTGCCGCCAGATGTGTTTGGTGCGGAGGTCTAGAACGACGAAAGCCCGCCTTGCAGGGCGGGCTGTTCGATAATTCTGGGCTCTGGCGGCCGGTCGATCTGTTCAATCACCAGCCTCCCTGAATCCCCAGAAAGCGTCAAGCCGGAATCACCCGATTCCGACCTCGGGGCCGCTTGGCCTATCGACAGCCGCAGCAGTGCGGGCCGACCCAAACCAAGGGGACGCCCATGCATACGCTTTCAGACTTACTCGCGGAGCCGCAGGGCGGCCCCGGAGGCGGCGCGCCGGTGCGCCGGCATACGAAGACTCTACCAGGCCACGAAGGCCGCTTCTGGCAGCCTTTCCGCCGCGGCCAAGCCAGCCGCTACTTGCTGGCGGCCGAACGATACGACCGGACAGGGCGGCTCGCGCACCGCGCCGATCGGAACCGCCGGCACAACGGACCGCTAGGCCACGTCGCCCTCGACGTGCTGCGCTACCTGCTCCGCATCATCGACTTCAAAAGCGGGCGCTTAGATCCGGCGATCCTGACGATCGCCAACCGCATCGGTCGGAGCCCGGCCGCCGTAGTGGCGGCCCTGCAGCGTCTTAAACGCCATGGGTTCTTGGACTGGCTGCGCCGCTATGAGCCTACGCAGAACGAGGGCAGGGGGCCGCAGGTGCGTCAGACCTCCAACGCGTACCGCCTAGCGCTGCCGGCCGCGGCCGAGGCCCTGCTACCAGCCGAAGCGCCGCCACCAGACTGCGAGACGGATCGGCGCGTGCGTGCGGTCCAGGAAGCGCGGGCGATGATACTGGAAGATCCTAGCAATGCGCTGGGACAGGTCCTTTCGCGCCTCGGTCGATTGGTCCAGCAACGTGATTCAACGGCGCAGTCTGAATCCCCCACCAGTTCTTTTATTCAGATGCGGAATGGCCTCCGGCCATGAGGCTTTGCTTGGTTTAAAGGCGGCGTCGGCCTCTCGGCCGACAAGTTCTCTCTCTCGTACCCGAACCACAGCTTAGAACGGTGCTCGGGCCTGCAACTGCGCCGAAGGCGCAGTCCTCCGCTTCGCTGCGGCCCCTTCGGGGTGCAATCAGCCCTGCGCG